>OBAH01000132.1_pt1 | contig 71888 bp, 60 predicted proteins | sample 1517491 | NCBI WGS metagenome assembly OBAH01 (sample SAMN04571697, study PRJEB22368) | human gut metagenome | biome: human gut; material: stool | host: Homo sapiens | place: Luxembourg | collected 2012-08-03
TGCGTGCCACCAGCAGAATCAAGACCTTTGTGTTCAAGTTCATCTCTGTTCCTGCGAAATGGATTAAGACATCACGTAGGCATGTATTGAACATTTACTCAGACAACAATGCTTATGCCAACCTGTTCAAGACAGACTTTGGTTAAAGACCATGCTTTTCTGGTTAAACCAGCGTATTACCTCAAGTCGCTTTATGGGGTAAGGGGATTTTGTGTCTGCGACATTTCTGTTGTGCAAGAAATATGTACAATAAAATGAATTTTGTCGCTTTGCAAGCAAAATCCCACTAAACCCTATAGGTTGCGGATTTGAGGCAGACAACTATTTCATAATGGACTTTAATGATGAGGCGAAATATTCAAAGTATATTTTTGACAACTTGAAGGATATATTTGGTGACGAGGAAATAGCCATAAGTCGTGTCAAACAAATATTCTCTTTGTCTCAAAATTCAGAGGTGCAAAGAGAACTTAATGAATGGAAGGTTGATTGTGGATACAAAATAAATATCGCTAAGCACATCACATTTGCTGATTTTTTAAGATTTGTCAATGAAACAATTCCTTCAAAAGAGACAAGTTTGTCTTGCTGTCAATCGACATTAAAAACAATCATCTTTAGTGAGGAAGATCTGGATATATACAATGAAGCAGGCATCAATATTTTTATACCAAGAAGTTTGCCCTCAAAAAACGAGGTTGGGGATTTCTATGCCGGTTCTGAAATAACATGGAAAGAATTGGAACTGGATTATGACATAAAACGTAACAAATATGGTGCATTTAAGAATAGAATCATTGAATTGATTCGGAAAGCTCCTAACAATACATTGGAATACAAGTTGAAGCATAATCCTGGAGCTGGTGCAACCACTATGGTACGACGACTTGCTTATGATTTGTATAATCAATGCAAATCAGAAGGCAATGATTTTGTCTGTATACCTGTATTTCTTGATGAGTACAACTCCTATACCATAAAATATCTGAAAACGCTATCAGAAAAAATGGACAACAGATTTATTGTCGCAATTATTGACAGTGGTAATATATCTGAAGATTCTTTTGGCAAGTTATACCGCAATATGTATAAACATAGTCGCAAGGTGCTATTCCTACGATTGTTCAGAACAGGCCAAAAGAACATTAATGGAGGAGATAACACTACAACATTACCATCAAATTTGAGTGAGGAGGAAATCGAACTTTTCTTCACAAAATATAAGGAGCGGGCTACAACTATAGGTCAAAATAAATTTCCTTCGTCAAAGACAGATTTGCGATCAGAGTTGGAAGTTGTAGATTTTCCTTTATTGCTGAACAATAATACTACTAAAGGCGAATTACTATTCAACTATGCTGAGGAATATATAAACAAATCTCATTTCTCAGATGAGTTGAAAGAATTCTGTGGCTTTGTAGCTTTTGCTAACTATTACGGTGAAAAACCGCTGAATCAGAATCTGGTGGAGAATCTATATAATCCTTCAGATATAGCAAAGTCAAGCAACGTAAAGGAAATAAAAAATGCGCTTGAGAAGATGTTGCTTTGTACAGAAGACAAATCCGGCAGACCGGATGGATATTGGCGTCCGAGATTTAGTGCATTTTGTGAGCCTATTCTCCAAGCAGTTTGGGGAAAAGAATGGAAATCAAAGTTGCCTAACATATCAAAGGAATTTATTGAAGAATGTAGCAATATGGGACCTATGATAGGTGAAAAAGACGAAGATATGCTACATGCCATGTACATTTTGCGACGAGGGTCCAATTTCAAGAATGTCTCCGATGATGATAAGACAAAGTTTTCAAAGCTCATAGAGGATGTGTTAAACGAGGGCTTCCTGCCTGATAGTATTTACAAGAGACTAATAGAGGCTTACCCCAATGACACTGCCTATATGGGACATTTTGGTCGTTATCTGTTTGAAAAGACATACTCTGAGAAGGATACGAAATCGGATGATGGAAAATATGATGAGGCAGAAAAATATATCCGTAGAGCTATAGAGACAAATCCAGGGGTCGATGACAACTATCACATTCTTGGGATGCTTTATTTAAGAAAGATTCAAGCATTAGGAAAGGAACTTGCAGATCTAAAGAATGAGGAAGGTTTTGACTATGATGATATAGAGCTGCGTATGCTCGGTTGGGCAGACAAGGCAAAATATGGTTTTGAGACGAGTCAGGGTTTGAATCCTGCAAGTCCGTATGGCTATACTGCAATATGTGTGCTTTATAAGGTATGCTTAGAATTCGCACAAAAGTTGAAAGGTTCGGAAGACTTCTCTTTTTGTGACGAGGAAGAAAAGTATATGGAAATTTCAGAACTGTTGAACAATAGCTTATCACAGTTGGGTAATATATGCCAAGCCTACGAAGATAGTGTAGACTATATGAAGCAGTCAAGAATTATCTATGAAAACATCAAGGCGTTTCAATATAAAATGTTGGGAAAGGCATCTGAAGCTGTAGAACATTATCGCAATCTTTACAAACAAACAGAAGATAAACAGAAAAAGACTTTCTATGGCAAACAACAAATAGAGGCTATGTTGTATAACCGTACACAAGGATTAAAACAGGAAAGGCGACGCTATTACACCGCATTTGCTATGGGAAAGCTAAAAGGTAAAGATAGAAACGAGATAGGTGAGGTACTAAAATATCTGCGGAGGCAAGGTGACGCTAGCTGCTATGAGAATTTATTCTGGTTCAAAATGAGCAGCAGCGATGAATTTAATTTTGACGATGCAATAGAATTGTTGCAAGAATGGTTGTCTTTGTGTGAGAACAATGACAGACCACAAAGCGGGAAATTGAAAGCCATATTCTATCTTGCAGTCTGCTACAGTGCGATGGCTATAAACAGCGAGAAATTATGCAATGAATATGTTGAACATGCAAAGAAATACTTTGAGGAAGCGACTAAACTTGCTGAACATTTTGAAATAAATTCAATAAACAGTTTGGCATTTTTAGGAGAAGAAAATGATGTACGTTGCATATTGCTACCATCACAACAAGATGCAAGAAAGATGGTAAAGGCGCGAATAGAAAAAATAGACGGCAAAAAGGGATATGCTATAATTCCTAACTGTGGTCAAAATTTGCAAGCTTTCTTTTCCAATAAAGACAATAAATATGACAGTCTAAGAGATGAACGCAAAACATTTATAACTGGAAGTATAGGATTTCGCTATGATGGGTTAAGGATTTATGATACCTATACAGAAACAGACCTGACAATAGAAGAGTTAGCTGAGACTGTAAAGGAGGAAGAAGTAAAGACTGCCCCAATAACTGATGACAAGGAACAAGAAACACCTGTTAGCCAGACTGAAACCACTAAGTCTGTTGGTGCAAGTGTGAAAGACACGTCAGAAAGTTATGGTTTCAAAGTTGTTGGAAAACTCGACCCTGAAAAACTTCTGGCTAATAGGTCCAGAGAAGTGAAACATAATGTTAATACGGGCATTGATAAGAATGGGACATTTGTTGGCAAAATTGATGCAGACTGCAAACGTGTCTGTGTTGGTACAAGATCTTATCTTATTGACAATAAGGAAGGATTCAAGTCTGGGTGGAGTCCAAAAGAATGTGACTATGACGAGAATGAGGAAGTATACTTCGAAAAGAAGGAAGGACCGAATTATAAAACAGGAGGCACTTTCACCTATGCTATAAATGTAAGACCAAAGGCGGATGAAGATGAAGAATAATTAGGATAGCGTAAGAAAAACTGTTAGAGAATCAAATGGCGGAGGCATGAGACCTCCGCCATTTAATATTCTCCTAACTATCTCCAATTGTTCCACTATGTGGTTTGTTGTTTTAACCATTACAATAGAAATTATATGTGAGTATCATAGCTATTATGAAATATTATTTAAGAAATATAATACTGAGCACTTTAAAGTTAGATTAATAACGAATTTAAAATTTATACAAGTATGGCAAACAAAGACAGCAAAATCTTGGATGAGTTTAGACGCCGTGGCGATATCTTTGAAGATCCTTGTCCGAATTCTGAAGGCATTATAGGTAAGTTGATAGACTTGTTCTCAAAGAAAAAGTCTTGATTTGTGTAAAATTTGGTGTGGCGGAGGCTGGAAACCTCCGCTACTATCAGATAAACTATATATTATGAAGTTAGCAATTACTTATACTGAGCTGCAGGATTATGTAGCCAGTCATTTTCATAAGACAGTGAATCTTGGGTATGTTGATGAGGCTACTATGTCTGTCTCCGTGCCCATTAAGGTGCTGGGCTTTACAAAGTCTATAAGCATAAACATTATCGTGAAGAAGATAGAGGGCGCTGATTTGTTCTTGTCGTATGATGGCAAGATGGGAATTGACCTGCTTGTTTCGCCAGCTATCTCTTATGCCAAGAAACTTGTGCCGGAGAAGGCTGATTGGGTGGAGCAGATGCCTGGCAACATAGTAAAGCTGCGTCTTGGTGACATTGACAAATTGCAGAAAGTGTTTGAGAAGGTGGAGCTGAAGACCATCCGCTTTACTCCAGAGTACATAGAAGTAGATGTCGTTCTGTTGTAATAAAAAATTATTCAGTATAAAAGATAAAAACGAGACTTTTAGTGATTTTATCTTTTATACAAGATAAAATTGCCTTATCAGTTGTTCTTGCCCCTAAAAATCGATACCTTTGTATATAATTTATCTTTTGATTAATAATATGGAAAATAGAAACATTTGGCTCAAACCTAAACCCACCCATATAGATGAGTATTTTGAGGATTTCTTAGGTTATCTGGCGTCTTCAGAAACGCCATCCGATACATTATATATAGAATCAATACGGTTGCTGAAGGAACGTGTAGCTCTTCTTGTTGAAGAAAGAACTGCCAAGCCGATATATAGACAGGACAAAACTATAGAAGTTTTGACGTTTAACACACGGCTGTGTGGTGCATGGCTGTTGGCTGTTAATGATGCTAATGAGCAAGAACGTAAGCAGGTTTTGCTGACAATGATAAATAATCTTGTAGGTATTTGCATGCAAAAAACTACTAATGCATTGAACAGTAGTACATTTGCATATAAAAGTGTGCCTGACATTCTCGGTAAGGCGATGAGGCTGATGACGTCTGATATGCCGGATTCGTTGGCTTTCTCTTGGAATGACCTGATAGTCTTTTCTTTGGATATGTTCGTTGTGAAGTTCTTGAAGATGCAGTGCTCGACACCATCTGAGGCTTATTGCGAAGGTAAGGGATTGATGGCTGTAAAGCATGACGAAATCATACTTGCTGCTTATTCAAAGAACGAATACGAGAAGAAGTATGTGCAGAAATCGGTAAGTCAGTTGTTGCCAGAGTACGGATTTAAGGTAAGCTCTACTCCGAATTTGCAGCTTAAAGAATCGCAAAGGGACGATACCGAGGCTATAGAAGAGTTTGTAGACGACATTCTGAAAACGATGAAAAATTGTAAAAAGGAGGTGGCCGTAAAACGTCTCCTGGATTATACGGAAGGTGATTATGTGCCTGTGGAGGTGACAGAAGTGTCTTCGCAGCGAATAATGCTGAAAACCATAGATCCAAGTTATAATCAGATAGAAGGTCAGTTGATATTTGAACAAACTCTGAAAATATTCTCGAAGATATATCGCCCTGAGGTGTGGGCAAAGGTGCTGAAGGTGGGCGACCGTTTCAATGTAAATGTTAACCCCGCTAACAATTCGTTTAGTCTTACCAACCTTTTCGTCAAGTATATAGAAGAAAATGCAAAGCCAGGCGATGAATTTGATTCTCATAATTATAAGGTTGAAAACGGTATACTGAAGTTTCGTGAGTTTTGGACGGATGAAGGCTTTATGGTTTACGTGAATTTAACAGAAGAGGAGGATGAGCAACTTGACACCAATGATCGTTATGCAGTTGTCGTGATTGATGATAAATTTTATACTTATGGAGAATTCAAAGGGTGTCTTTATGGCTCAATTGTAGGCTACGAAGTTGAAAACATACATATTACTCGAGATGAGGCGTGTCCGAAGATGCTGAGGCAATTTATTGTCTCTCTCTCCGAAATAGAGATACCGGAAAAGGAGGAGGAGCATGAGGAAATTCTACCGACATTCATCAAGGAATACTGTAATACTTTGAATGTTTTGCAGAGTCGTGAGGCTAATCCGATGCTGCGCTATCGAATACTTAGTGTGGTTCGTATCCTATGCACATTGATAGAGGATGGAAAGGATGAGGAATATTGTAAGTATATTGCTAAATATATCAAAACCCTGATTCTGTTTGCAAAAGCAGACAGCAATGAGGGTGATGCTATTGTTGTGATAGAAACTCCAGAAGACTTGAAGGACGAGGAGACTGTCACTAATGGATCTGACATATTGAAAATTCTTTCTTGTTTTGCTAAAGGATATGATGAAACAAGTGGTGTACTTGACCCGTACATTGACGGTGGAAATGAAACGTTGAGTAACACTGCCTCGTTGGTACAGTCGTACAATCGTCTGTGTGGTATGCTGGATAACAAGACACTTAGAGGTATAAAGAAACAGATACTGAAGCAACTTTCAGTAGTCACAGACGGCGACTCAACCCTCGAACTCTCAAGCGAGTTGGAGGGTATTTTTGGCGAAGAAGATGATATGAAGGAGTTCAAGACCTCTTTCTTTGAAGCTCCAGGTAATGCTAAGGAACAACTACAATCTTATAATATCTTCCGTGGTGTCTGTGCTATGATGAATAATCGTGGCGGTGTACTGTATTTGGGTGTAAACGACAAGGGTGTTCCTGTAGGTGTGAAGAACGATCTTAATATACTTTCTAAGAAATATAATCTGGATTCTACTATTGATGCTTATATGTTGCATATCAACAGGCAGGGTGAAGAGTGGTTTGGTGAAACCTACTGGAAATATGTTACGTTGAAGCCTATAAGCGAACATAATGTGGTGAGCATTGTAATCGAGCCATACCCGTACGACATTGTTTATCTAAAAGATAAAACGACATACCTCAGAAAGAACAATGCCTCTGCACCAATAACAGATGCCTCTACGATTGAGGATATACGTCGTCGTCGTCAGGAGAATCTACGCAAAGCAGACGACAAGATTATAATACTTCAGGATGCTATACAGAAGGAGCGTAGGGTGCGACTCATTGGATATAAATCATCTAACAGTGGTACGATTAAAAACCGTATCGTTGAAGCTTTTCATGTTGATGATAACGAGTATATGCACGGTTATGAAGTAGAGAATGATAAGGTTAAAATGTTCCGAATCTCGCGTGCGGAGAAGATTGTCATGTTGGATGAACCTTGGAAGTTCAAAAGCAAACACAAGAAATTGAGTCTTGATCCCTTCCACATGTCGGGTGATACGAAAATCGATGTGAAGCTTCGCCTGAAACTCCAGGCAAAGAATGCTATCGAGGAGTCTTATCCTGGAGTTGCTCAGTATATTAAACAATTTAATAGCGATACGTGGGAGCTAAAAACATTTACGTACAACCTTTATCCTTTGATGGTGTTCTATCTGAGTTATGCCCCGTATGTGGATATCGTGGATGTGAAAGGTTTGAAGGAGGCTGTAGTAGATTATGTCAAACAGAATCTGCATATAGATTAATGCTGTTTTATCATTATGTGCCCTAAATTGGTGTTCTTTCTAAAAAGAATCCAAAACTTGTGGCAGTCTCACCGAAAATATATATCTTTACATGCTAAAAACAACAACATATAGATTTAAACAAGTATGCGTGAATTCAAAGATATAAAGGTGGCTGTGGCAGGAACCGGCTACGTAGGCTTGAGTATTGCTACATTGCTTGCTCAGCATCATCATGTTACGGCTGTAGATGTGATACCCGAAAAGGTAGAGAAACTGAACAATCGTATATCGCCTATTCAAGACGAGTATATCGAAAAGTATCTGGCAGACAGGAATATTCTGCCTTGTGTAGGTAATGAGACCTGTGCGTCAGAGCAAGAAGGTAAAGGAACTTTGATAGCCACTCTTGACGGCAAGGCTGCATATGCTGATGCTGATTATGTGGTTATTGCGGCTCCTACCAACTACGACCCAGTAAAGAACTATTTCGACACATCACATGTAGAGGAGGTTGTCGACCTGGTGCTGGAGGCAAATCCTGATGCAGTAATGGTCATCAAGTCGACCATTCCCGTAGGTTATTGTCGCGGCCTATATGTGAAGTATGCACATAAATTCCAGACAACCCCTTCGCTCAAGGGCAAGCATTTCAATCTGCTGTTCTCGCCTGAATTCCTTCGTGAGAGCAAGGCATTGTACGACAATCTTTATCCCTCACGTATCATAGTGGGCTATCCCAAACAGCTCCCTACAGAGCAGAACGAGGAGTGGAAAGAGGAGAATGTTGCAATAGCTGCTGTCAGCAATCCAAAGTCGGAAGAGTTTGCCAAGACATTTGCATCTTTACTCTTGGAAGGCGCTATCGGCCATAATGGCGATACAAAGCAATTGGATTCTTTACTTTTCACTCTTAACTCTTCACTCGAAAAGAACATTCCAGTTCTTTTCATGGGCACTAAGGAGGCTGAGGCTGTAAAGTTGTTTGCCAATACTTATCTGGCATTGCGTGTGAGCTACTTCAATGAGCTTGACACTTATGCCGAGATGAAGGGTCTGGACAGCAAGGCTATTATTGAAGGTGTAGGACTTGATCCGCGCATCGGTACACATTATAATAATCCTTCGTTCGGTTATGGTGGCTACTGTCTGCCTAAGGACACCAAGCAGCTTCTTGCCAACTATCAGGATGTGCCCGAAAATCTTATTGAGGCTATCGTGGAGAGCAACCGCACACGTAAGGACTATATTGCTGATGCTGTGCTTAAAAAGGCCGGCTACTATAGCTATGCCGAAGACAACAGCTTCGATGCAAGCAAGGAGCATGCCTGTGTGATAGGTGTATATCGACTGACAATGAAGTCGAACTCGGACAACTTCCGCCAGTCGGCAATACAGGGTATCATGAAGCGCATCAAGGCTAAGGGTGCAGAGGTGATAATCTATGAGCCTACGCTTGAAGACGGCACCACCTTCTTCGGCAGTAAGGTAATCAACAATCTCGACGACTTCAAGGCGCAGAGCAAGGCTATCATTGCCAACCGCTTTGACGACTGTCTGAAGGATGTGGAGGATAAAGTCTATACACGAGATATATTCCGCCGCGACTAAATGACTTTTTGCTGTTAAGACAGCACAACATTGGATTGTGCGAGCGAATATAATGAAAAGACGGGAATATCAGCAATCAATATGCTGATATTCCCGTTAATTGTTTTTCGGAGCTTAAGATTGTTTTCAGGGAACTTAAGCTGAATATTACTTGATTACGCCAAGTTCCTTGCCTACCTTAATAAATGCATTGATAGCCTTGTCGAGCTGCTCGCGTGTGTGGCCTGCTGAGAGCTGAACGCGGATACGTGCCTCGCCCTTCGGAACAACCGGATAGTAGAAACCAGTAACGTAGATGCCTTCCTCAAGCAGAAGGTTGGCGTAGCGCTGTGACAGAGGAGCGTCGTAGAGCATAACGGCGCAGATGGCACTCTGAGTAGGCTTGATGTCGAAGCCGGCAGCCATCATCTTGTCGCGGAAGTAGTTGACGTTCTCTACCAGACGATCGTGGATGGAATTATCCTCCTTGAGCATCTTGAATACCTCGAGACTTGCGCCGATGATAGAAGGAGCCAATGAGTTAGAGAACAGGTATGGACGGCTGCTCTGACGCAGCATGTCGATAATTTCCTTGCGGCCGGTAGTGAAGCCTCCGAGAGCACCGCCGAATGCCTTGCCGAGTGTACCAGTGTAGATGTCAACACGACCATAGGTCTTGCAGAGTTCGCTAACGCCATGACCGGTAGCGCCTACAACACCTGCAGAGTGGCTCTCGTCAACCATTACGAGTGCGTCGTACTTCTCGGCGAGGTCGCAAATCTGCTCCATAGGAGCTACGTTGCCGTCCATTGAGAATACACCATCGGTGCAGATAATACGGAAACGCTGTGCTTGTGCTTCCTGCAGACACTTCTCGAGCTCTTCCATATTGGCATTGGCGTAACGATAGCGCTTAGCCTTGCAAAGACGTACACCGTCAATGATAGAAGCGTGGTTGAGTGCATCAGAGATGATGGCATCCTCGTCGGTAAGGAATGAGCCGAACAAGCCACCGTTAGCGTCGAAGCATGCAGCATACAAGATTGTGTCTTCTGTCTGGAAATAGTCAGAAATTGCAGCCTCCAACTCTTTGTGAATATCCTGTGTTCCGCAGATGAAACGAACAGAAGACATACCGAAACCGCGGCGGTCCATCATGTTCTTGGCACCCTCGATAAGGCGTGGATGGTTAGACAAGCCAAGATAGTTGTTGGCGCAGAAGTTGAGCACCTCTTTGCCTTTCACCTGAATGGCGGCCTGCTGTGGGCTTTCGATAATACGCTCCTCTTTGTAGAGACCTGCCTGTTTGAGATTTTCCAGTGCTGTGCAGAGATGATCTTTGATTTTTCCGTACATGATTTGTCAGTTTTTAAATGTTATTATATCTGGTTATGTTAGAAACCTAATGAGAAGGTTTTTAGTGTGCTTATGGCTCACAGGGGAATGCTTCCCGTTTAAAGCTGCAAAATAACTCATTATTTTTTACATAGAGGGTAATTTGTGTGTTATTTTTTATGAAAAATGTATCAAAAACAAATTTCTTGGAAATATGATTTTTATATCATTTTTTTTTTGTTATTTTGCATCGCAAATAACACCTAAATCCACAAGTGACGGATGTATTGTAAGTAGTAGAAAATTATAACAATAAAAACAAACTTCAAAAATTATAAAAACTATTATGAAGAACATTTTGGTTATCGGTTCTACAGGACAGATAGGTTCTGAACTGACAAAAAAATTACGTTCAATCTACGGAAACAGTAATGTTGTTGCAGGTTACATTAAGGGTGCTGAGCCTACTGGCGAATTGGCCGAATCAGGTCCTATGGCTGAATGTGATGTAACAAACCCACAGATGATTTCGGATGTTGTAAGCAAGTACAACATTGACACCATCTACAATCTTGCCGCTCTGCTTTCTGTTGTAGCAGAGTCTAAGCCACGTCTGGCATGGAAGATTGGCATCGATGGTTTGTGGAACATTCTCGAAATTGCACGTGAGCATAACTGTGCTGTATTCACTCCGAGTTCAATCGGTTCGTTCGGTACGTCGACACCTAAGATGATGACTCCGCAGGATACAATCCAGCGTCCACGTACTATATACGGTGTGTCAAAAGTTACCACAGAGCTTCTGAGCGACTACTACTTTAATAAGTATGGTGTTGATACACGTGCCGTACGTTTCCCTGGCGTTATCTCGTACGTTACACCTCCGGGTGGCGGTACTACCGACTATGCTGTTGATATTTATTATTCAGCAGTTCGTGGCGAGAAGTTCGTTTGCCCAATCAAGGAAGGTACACTGATGGATATGATTTACATGCCCGATACTCTTAAGGCTGCTATCGACCTTATGGAGGCTGATCCGACACGTCTTGTACACCGCAACGCATTCAATATCGCTTCTTTGAGCTTCGGACCGGAGACTGTGTTCCAGGCAATCAAGAAGTATAAGCCGGAGTTTGAGATGGAGTACAATGTCGACCCATTGAAGCAGAGCATTGCTGAGAGCTGGCCTGACCGTATGGACGACTCATGTGCTCGTGAGGAGTGGGACTGGTGCCCGGTATACGACCTCGACTCGATGACAAAGGATATGCTCGAAAAGCTTACTATCAAGTTGAAGGGATAGTAGAGTAGGGCGCAACTGATATAAAAGCAGGAAATACAATTGTGGATTGATGTAGAATCCCACTCTTGTATTTCCTGTTTTTTTTAGATAAAATTATGCTAAAATATGCCGAATAGCTAAAAATGATCGAATAATGAGTTTTTCACCTCAATAGAGGTAATGATTTAACGATTATAGCAATATTTAATGTATATTTGTAGCAAAATTCTTGGTTTACGGCATTAGCAAGTATGTTGTATAACTTCTGATAATAAAATATTATTTGAATATGGGCATAAGCAAAGAATTAACAGAAGAGGATGTAAAGTTCCGTTATATCAACGAAGCCATCACAAGCAAGGGATGGTCAAAGGATAGTATATTCATGGAACAGAAGGTTAAATTTACTGATGGTAAAATTAGCCTTCATGGTAATCTTGTGCATAGAGAGAAACCTAAGTTTGCCGACTATGTACTTTATGCAAATAAGGCAACACCCATTGCTATTGTAGAAGCAAAGGATGCAAATCATTCTGTTTCTCATGGATTGCAACAAGCCATGACCTATGCCCAAATGCTTGATGTGATGTTTGCATACAATTCAAACGGTGAAGGTTTTGCCGAACATGATTTTTTGACAGGTAAGGAACGCACCTTCGCTATAGATGAATTTCCAACAAAGGAGGAACTTATCGAAAGATACAAAAGAGAGGCTAACGATGGCAGTGGGCTTAATGAGCAAGAGTTGTCTGTTATTGAGCAGCCTTTCTGCACAGGTCAGAATATTTTTCCGCCACGATATTATCAGCGCAATGCAGTAAACCGCACAGTTGGTGCCATTGCCAAAGGACAAAACCGTGTGCTCCTTGTCATGGAACTGGTACGGGCAAGACATATACAGCCTTTCAGATTGTATGGCGTTTGCTTAAAAGCGGATTAAAAAAGAAAGTGTTGTATCTTGCAGACCGAAACATACTGGTTGACCAATCAATACAGCAGGACTTCAAACCGTTGGAGAAGGTAACACACAAGATAGACTTTTCAAAAGATAAGAACCACTTGGAAGAATTAGGTTCTTATCAAGTGTTCTTTGCATTCTATCAACAGTTGATTGGACAGAATGATGCCAAAAACTATAAGGAGTTGTTTCCTAATCCAGACTATTTTGACCTTGTTATCGTTGATGAGTGTCATAGAGGTAGCGCAAAGGATGATAGCAACTGGCGAAACATATTGGAATACTTTTCTTCGGCTACTCATATAGGTATGACTGCCACACCTAAAGAAACAAAATATCAGTCAAGTATTGGCTACTTTGGTGAACCAGTCTATACTTACAGTCTTAAAAACGGAATTGAGGACGGTTTCCTTGCTCCTTTCAAGGTTATCAACATCACAACCAACATTGGCGATGAGTGGAGACCGACAAAGGGACAAAAGGATATATACGGCAACGAGATAGAAGACCGCATCTATAACAATAGCGACTACGACTATAACATTGTTATTGAAGATCGCATTAGGGAAGTTGCGCAAGAAATAACCAATTATCTGAAAAGCACAGACCGCATGGCTAAAACCATTGTGTTCTGTGCTGATGAGACTCTTGCGGAACGTATGCGCATGGCTTTGGCTAACGCCAATGCTGATATGTGCAAGAAAAATCCTGATTATGTGGTTCGTATAACAGGTAGTGACGAATACGGAAAAGGCAAGTTGGACTATTTTATTTCAGTTGCTGAGAAATATCCAGTCATAGCAACTACAAGTAAGTTGCTTTCAACTGGTGTTGATTGCAAAATGACAAAACTGATTGTGCTTGACCAACAAATCGGCTCTATGACAGAGTTTAAGCAGATTATCGGTCGTGGCACGCGTCTACGTGAAAAAGAAGGAAAGACATATTTCACCGTTATGGACTTCCGCAATGTTACACGATTGTTCGCTGACCCAGATTGGGACGGACCTATCGAGATAGATCCGGATTATCCGCCCAAGCAGAAGGAGCAGAAGACGTATGTTCTCCCAGAAGAAGATGATGAACCTAAAGGCATGAAAGAGCCAGACCCCGAACCACGACCGAAGCCGATAGTAGCCAAAGACGGTTGCCAAGTTATGGTTATCAACAAGGTTGTTTCTGTCTATGAAACAAATGGCAAGTTGCTTCGTACGGAAAGCATTACTGACTATACAAAGAAGAGTATTGTTGATACATACGCAACGATTGACACGTTCACTTCCAAGTGGCAAGAAACCAAGAAAAAGTCAGACATCTCTGAAATGCTCAAAGAAAGTGGTATCGACCTTGCGTCATTGAAGCACGATCAAGACATGGACGATGTTGACGATTTCGATTTCATCTGTCATATAGCCTACGGCAAGAAAACACTTACACGACATGAACGTGCCGAACAAGTGAAGAAACGAGACATATTCAGCAAGTATGGTGAACAGGCACGACTTGTGCTTGAAGCCTTGCTGGATAAGTACACCAAGGAAGGTGTGTCAGAATTGGAAAGCTTTACTGTTCTTGAAAATGACCCTTTCCGCAAACTTGGCTCCAAGGCAAACATTGTGAAATTTTTTGGTGGAAAGCAAGGTTATCTTGACGCCGTGAAGGAACTGGAGCAAAACATATATAGTATAGCATAAAGTAAAAACAAAATATGAGTTTATCAAATTTCGTAAAACGAGTTCGCAATATAATGCGCAATGATGCCGGTATCAACGGTGATGCGCAACGCATAGAACAAATGGCGTGGATGCTGTTCTTGAAAGTCTATGACGAGAAAGAGAATGATTGGGAGTTGGACGATGATGATTACAAGTCTATTATTCCAGAAGAATGCCGTTGGCGCAACTGGGCGCATGACGATGGAAGTGGTAATGCCTTGACTGGTGATGAGCTACTTTCGTTTGTCAACAACACATTGTTTGTGGAACTCAAAAACATAGAGGTAACACCAACTACCCCTATCCGTCAGGCGATTGTAAAGACCACATTTGAGGATGCCAATCAATATATGAAAGATGGCGTTCAACTTCGTCAAGTGCTGAATGTGATTGACGGTTTGAACCTTGGTGACTATGAGGAAAGTCATGCTTTCGGTGAGATATACGAGACAATCCTCAAAGAAATGCAGTCGGCAGGTTCGTCTGGTGAGTTCTACACTCCAAGAGCCTTGACAGAATTTATGGCAGAGATATCAAGTCACATTTCCCTTCTGATATGCGCAGTAGCGAGACTGCCGACCTATTTATGGTACTCATCATGTATCGTTTGAATAAGAATGGTCGTGCAGCGGTCATTGTTCCAGACGGTTTCCTGTTTGGTGCGGACAACACAAAGATAGCCATCAAGACCAAACTGCTCAGAGATTTCAACTTGCATACCATTATCCGTTTGCCAGGTAGCATCTTTGCGCCCTACACTTCCATTGCCACGAACATTTTGTTCTTCGACAATACCAGTGCGGAGGGTGCTCCAGAAGGTTATTCTACAAAGGAAACGTGGTTCTATCGTTTGGATATGCCAGAGGGGTACAAGCATTTCTCCAAGACAAAGTCCATGAAGTCGGAACATTGCGACCCAATCCGTGAGTGGTGGAACGACCGTAAGGAGATTATTATTGCTGATGGTGACGAGAAATCTCGTTGCTATTCGGTTGAAGACCTTATCGCCACCGATTGCAACTTCGACTTGTGCAAGTTCCCGAAAGAGGATGAAGAAATCTTGCCTCCTGCCGAACTGCTTGCCGACTATTTCAAGAAGCGCAAGGCTCTTGATCATGAGATAGATAAGACATTGGCTGAGATACAGCGTATCTTGGGGATTGAGGTGAATATTGAATAATAAGATTTGGTATGCATGCGTACCAAATCTATATAAAAGGTGAGACTCTGTCTCACTTGTTTGAAATTTGAATTTGCGGGACATTGTCCCACAAATTCAGATAACAATGAAATTAATTATGGCAAACGAAATAACAAAGACTTCGGATAATATTGAAGACCTATTTAACAAGGTGTCTGGTCTTATAGAACAGGCAAGGTCTTACGTGAAGACTTCAGTCAATACTGCTGAGATCTATACCAAGTATTATATTGGTAAATATATCGTAGAGTACGAACAAAAGGGAAATGTTCGTGCTCAATATGGTAAGCAAGTTATTAAGGACTTGTCTAAAAAGCTAACAGGTCGTTTTGGAGAAGGATGGTCTGCTGATATTTTGGAAAAATGTCGGAAGCTATTTGTCGTATATTCAAATTCCGCAACAGTGTCGCGGAAATTGAATGTACAGGAAAAATCCGCTACAGTGTTGCGGAATTTTAAGATAATTCTGAACTGTTACTTATTCTGAGACGCTTGTATCTGTCTCCTAATACGAATACGTCTTCATCTGCCAACGATAACGTCTTCATCGGGTTGTGATAACGTATTCATTTTTCCGCCTTCAAAATGTTAACAACAAGGGGATTTATAATTGAATCCATCGACATATGTCAATTAAAAGATGCGACATTCTTTTTTGAGGGTATAAAAACAAAAAAGACAGAACTTAAAAAAGTTCTGTCTTCTTGTGAGGTACCTAGCAGAGTCGAACTGCTCTACACGGTTTTGCAGACCGTTACCTAACCGATCGGCCAAGGTACCATAGGCATGTTGCTTAATTGCGAGTGCAAAGGTAGACATAATTAATGTAACCTCCAAATGTTTTTCAGACTTTTTCTTCAAAACATTCAAATTTCTTTGATTTTCCTATGTTTTTCATCCTTTTGTCCTTTATTTTGCCTTTCAATGCACATCCTTTGCATCCATAGCATCCACTTTTGGCTTCTTTGAATGTTGTCACGATACGGTATATTATATAAGCAATAGCGCTTACAAGTATAATAAATACTATTATATATTGAATATTCATATTGATGTACGATTGTATTAAACAAAAATGCTGCCCTTCTGCAGAGGGGCAAAAGGGCAGCACTATGGTTGTTTCTGTATCTGTTATTTACCAGATAGGCTTATCTTACCAAGCAAACAACGGGTAGTTCTTCATAGTCTCGTTCACCTTGGCACGTACACGAGCGATTACCTCTTCGTTCTCAGGATCGTTGAGTACTTCCTCGATGAGTTCGGCAATGAGCACCATGAGGTCTTCCTTAGCACCACGTGTTGTGATGGCAGGTGTACCGAGACGTATACCAGAAGTCTGGAAAGCGCTGCGTGTGTCGTACGGAACCATATTCTTGTTTACGGTGATGTCAGCTGCCACGAGAGCGTTCTCGGCTACCTTACCGGTAAGTTCTGGATATTTGTCGCGAAGGTCGACAAGCATAGAGTGGTTGTCGGTGCCACCGCTTACGATGGTGAAGCCACGCTTAATAAGTTCGTCTGCCAATACCTTTGCATTCTTCTGAACCTGCTTGGCCCATTCCTTGAATTCCGGCTTCAGAGCCTCGCCGAATGCTACTGCCTTAGCAGCGATAACATGCTCAAGCGGTCCGCCCTGCTGTCCGGGGAATACCGCAGAGTTGAGCAGCTGGCTCATCATCTTGGTTACGCCCTTAGGAGTCTTGAGTCCCCATGGATTCTCGAAGTCCTTGCCCATAAGGATAATACCGCCACGTGGACCACGGAGAGTCTTGTGGGTAGTAGAAGTTACGATGTGAGCGTACTTGACTGGGTTGTCCAAAAGGCCTGCTGCAATAAGACCAGCCGGGTGAGCCATGTCAATCATGAGCAATGCGCCAACCTTGTCGGCAATCTCACGCATGCGCTTGTAATCCCATTCGCGGCTGTATGCCGAGCCACCACCGATGATAAGTTTTGGCTTGTTCTCTATAGCAAGTTGCTCCATTTGGTCGTAGTTGACGCGACCGGTCTCCTTGTCGAGATCGTAACCAATGGCATGGTACAGAATACCAGAAGTATTGACAGCCGAGCCGTGTGAAAGGTGGCCACCGTGTGCGAGGTTAAGTCCCATGAAGACATCGCCTGGCTTCAGTACAGCGAGCAGCACGGCAGCGTTGGCCTGTGCTCCAGAGTGAGGCTGTACGTTGGCATATTCAGCTCCGAAAAGCTTCTTGATACGTTCAATGGCGAGATTCTCCACTTCGTCGACAACCTGGCATCCGCCATAGTAGCGTTTGCCAGGATAGCCTTCGGCATATTTATTGGTCAGGCAAGACCCCATGGCCTGCATAACTTCGTCACTTACGAAATTCTCTGATGCAATGAGTTCGATACCCTTCAGCTGGCGCTGATGTTCTTTCTCAATAAGATCAAAAATCACTTGGTCTCTTTCCATATTGGCTTAGGTTTTAAAAAAGTAATTGAATAGAATTTATTTTATACGAGTTTTACATCTTCCATGCACTGCTCTTTGTCGCAGTATCTGCACTTGATGATACCGTGTGCTTTGTCTACGACGTTGAACACAGTCTGCATAGGCTCGTTGTTGGTAATGCACTTGGGGTTGTTGCAAAGCACAATGCCACGCAACTCGTCGGGTGTCTCTACGGTCTTCTTCTCGACAACCTCGTAGTCCTTGATAATATTCAGCACTACGTTAGGGGCAACTACAGAGAGACGTGAAATCTCCTCGTCGGTGAAGAATCTGTCAGAGACCTTGATAATGCCCTTCTTTCCAATCTTGCTTGACGGATAGTTGTAGCCGATAGTTACCGGTACTGCCAGCTCTTGCAGTTTTAGCAGGTTTACAACCTCGTAAGTCTTTTCGGCTGGTATATGGTCGATGACGGTGCCGTTCTTGATGGCGGCAACCAGTCTTTCTTTCTTGTTGTTCATCGCGTTTATGGTATTACTTAATAATAGTTTTATCGTTCTTAACCTCGTCGAGTGTTATGCCGAGCACGTGGCTGAATATTGCCTCACGTGCAAACAGTCCGTTACCAGCCTGCTGTATGTAGTAAGCGTGAGGATTGTCGTCGACATCGTATGCAATTTCGTTGACGCGTGGCAGCGGATGCAGAATCTTCATGTTGGGCTTGGCCTTGCCCAGCATAGAGTTCTTGAGGATGTATACGTTCTTGACGCGCTCATATTCCATCAAATCAGAGAAACGTTCCTTCTGTACACGTGTCATATACAGAATGTCGGCATCGGCAATGACGTCTTCGTTGAATTCGGTGTGCTCTACGAACTTTATACCATGCTCCTTGCAATAAATCTTGTATTCATCAGGCATTGCGAGCTCCTTAGGTGCTACGAAATGGAATGTAGGATTGAAATGGCGCATTGCTGTGATGAGCGAATGTACTGTACGACCATACTTAAGGTCGCCTACAAGATATATGTTAAGATTGTCGAGAGTGCCCTGGGTCTTATAGATAGAGTAGAGGTCGAGCAGACATTGCGATGGGTGCATGTGTGCACCGTCGCCGGCATTGACAATAGGAACGGGAGCTACTTCGCTGGCATATTGTGCTGCACCTTCTACAAAGTGGCGCATTACAATGACGTCGGCGTAATTAGACACCATCAATACTGTGTCTTTAAGTGTTTCTCCTTTCGATACGCTTGAAGCCTTGGCATCTGAGAAACCTATCACACGTGCGCCGAGTCGGTTGGCAGCTGTCTCAAAGCTAAGGCGTGTACGTGTTGACGGCTCAAAGAAAAGTGTCGCTACCACTTTGCCTTTCAGAAGCTCTCGGTTGGGATACTTCTCGAATTCCTGGGCCATCTCAAGGAGATACATGATTTTCTCTTTGGAAAGGTCGGCAATTGTTACGAAATCGTGTCTCATTTGTTTTATAGAATTAATGGTTATTCTTTGATTTGTGTGCTAAGGTAGTTATATTTTTTCAGATAAGAGTCAAATGAAATGTATTATTTATTCTTTTCTCACTTTTTTACCTTACCTTTGCAATCAAAAGAATAACTAATAAGACTCACTTTATCAGAATATATGCGAAAAGTTTTTATACATTTTCTATGGTGGCTGTTGGGCCTTACATTTTTAGGTAGTTCGTTGGCGTTTGTTGCTATATGGAACGGATGGATAGGGTATATGCCTCCGATAGAAGATTTGCAGAATCCGATAAGTCGTTTTGCCACACAGATATATTCGTCTGACGGCAAAGTGATTGGTACATGGAATTTCAACCGCGAGAACCGTATATGCGTGCCTTATTCTAATTTGTCACCATATCTTGTACAGGCATTGGTGGCAACTGAGGATGTACGTTTCTACGACCATTCGGGCATTGACTTCATTGCTTTGAGCCGTGCCATAGTGAAGCGTGGACTGTTAGGACAGACCAGTGCCGGCGGTGGCAGTACCATCACACAGCAGCTTGCCAAGCAGTTGTATTCGGATGCGGCTGGCAGTACGCTCGAACGTCTGTTGCAGAAGCCGATAGAGTGGGTGATAGCCGTAAAGCTTGAGCGCAACTATACAAAGGAGGAGATAATAGCTCTGTATCTCAACTATTTCGACTTCCTGCATAATGCGGTAGGTATAAAGACTGCAGCTACCACATATTTCTATAAAGACCCCAAGGATCTCACGCTTGAGGAGGCTGCAACATTGATTGGACTCTGCAAGAATCCGTCGCTGTTCAATCCTGTGCGTTACCCGGAGCGTTGTCGCGACCGTCGCAATGTGGTGTTGGACCAAATGCGTAAGGCAGGGTATATTACAGATGAACAATATCATAAGTCATGCGAACTGCCTCTTACACTCAATTTCCATCGTAACGACCACAAGGATGGCACTGCTCCATACTTGCGAGAGTTCTTGCGTGTGTATATGTCGGCAGAGCGTCCCGACCGCAGCAAGTATCCATCGTGGAACAAGCGCCAGTATGTGCTCGACTCAATAGCATGGGATACCGACCCGCTCTATGGCTGGTGCAACAAGAACTTCAAGAAGGACGGAACTCCATACAATCTTAATGCCGACGGACTTAAGGTGTACACCACAATCGACTCGCGCATGCAGCGTTATGCCGAAGAGGCTGTGTATGGACATGTTGCGCGCTATCTGCAGCCCGAATTCTTCAAGGAGAATAGGGGCAAACCTAACGCTCCGTTCACTTCGCAGCTCACAAAGAAGCAGGTGAATCAGATTATGGAACGTGCTGTGCTGCAGAGCGAACGCTATCGCATATTGAAGTCAAATGGCGCAAGTGATGAAGAAATACATAAATCGTTCCATACTCCAACGGATATGTCTATATTCACATATCATGGCGATGTCGATACAACGATGACACCAATAGACAGCATTCGCTATGTTAAGTCTTTCCTCAGAGCAGGATTTATGAGTATGGACCCGACTACAGGCGCTGTGAAGGCGTATGTGGGAGGCTTGGACTATACACACTTCATGTACGATATGGTTACCGGTGGTCGTCGTCAGGTGGGTTCTACAATTAAGCCTTTCCTCTACTCGCTGGCTATGGAGAACGGATTCTCGCCATGCGATCTGGCTCCCAACGTGCAGCGGACTTATATGGTAGCAGGCATGCCGTGGACTCCACGCAATGCAAGCCATAAGCGTGCTGGAGAGATGGTCACACTGAAGTGGGGATTGGCACAGTCGAGCAACTGGATTTCGGCTTATCTTATGAGTAAGCTGAGCCCGCAGCAGTTTGTGCAACTTCTGCATGACTACGGCATCAACAATCCCGACATCCACCCGTCTATGTCGTTGTGCTTGGGTCCGTGTGAGATGACCGTAGCAGAGATGGTAAGCGCCTATACTACATTCGCCAATCGTGGCATACGTACGGCTCCGATGTTTGTGAGTCGTATCGAGGACAACGAAGGCAATGTCATTACCAGTTTCCAGCCTCGTATGAACGAGGTGATAAGTGAGGAGAGTGCCAACAAGATGCTTGTGCTGCTCAAGGGAGTTGTTGACGGTGGTACAGCGGGCCGACTGCGTTATAAGTATAACTTCACAGGCGAGATAGGCGGTAAGACCGGTACTACCAACCGCAACAGCGATGCTTGGTTTATGGGATTCACACCGCAGCTTGTAAGCGGCTGTTGGGTAGGCGGCGACGACCGCGACATTCACTTCGACTCGATGCGTATGGGTCAGGGTGCTACAATGGCGTTGCCTATATGGGCTTACTTTATGAAGAAGGTTTATCGTGACAAGACTCTGCCATACGATCCTAATGCCAAATTTGATTTGCCGGAAGGATTCGACGGTTGCTCGCATAATGCCGAGGACGACATGGAATATGGTATTGACGAAGTGTACGAATAATTAATAACAACTGACAGATGAAATATTTTGTAGCTAATTTCAAGATAGAATGTGAGGCTGAGCTTATGCAGCCTGCCCGTGAACTGTTGTCGGCTGCTGCCTGCGAGGCTGGCTTTGAGGCTTTTGAAGATACTGACGACGGACTGCTGGGTTATGTGCAGCGTCCTTTGTATAATAAGGAGACGCTCGATGATGCCATTGCCGACTATATGCCTGAAGGCGCAACTGTGGCTTACGACATAGCTGAAGTGCCCGACCAGGATTGGAATCAAGGTTGGGAAGACGAGGGCTTCGAGCCAATAGGCGTTGGCGACCACCTTATTATATATGATGCCAAACATACTGATATGAATATGTTTGCGGGTAATGATGGTGTGATGCGCATCTTCATTGAGGCACGCAACGCTTTTGGCACCGGTACCCATCAGACTACACGCATGATTCTGCATCGTCTGCTTGGCATGAATTTGAATGGAAAGAAGGTGCTCGACTGCGGATGTGGTACAGGCATTCTTGGTATTGTAGCTTCGCGTCTTGGTGCTGATAGAGTGTTGGGATATGACATTGACGAATGGAGCTCGGAAAACGCCAAGCACAATGCCTCGATCAATGGAGTAGGCAATTTGGATGTATTGCTTGGTGATGCGTCTGTGCTTGATGGAGTAGACGAGGAGTTTGATGTAGTGATTGCAAACATCAACCGCAACATCCTGATAAACGATATGCCGGCATTCAAGCGTCATATGAAGAAGGACGGATGTCTGATACTCAGCGGTTTCTATGAGTCGGACGTTCCGATGTTGGAAAAGGCTGCAATGGATAATGCCATGTCTCTGAAGAATGCTGTTACTGACGAAGAATGGGCTTGCGCCTTGTTTGCAGCTAATTAAGTATAGAAAAATACTTATTTATAAAAATGCGATTAAGGTATATGGGTGTGTCGATAGCTTTCTGTGGAGCTACAACCCTTATGTATGAGTATTATAGTGTGTCGCCTTGGATAGGAGTGGCTGGTTGTGTTTGGCAAGGAGAAAATATGCGACGACGTTAGTTTGTCAGTATCGCCCGTTGGATTTCAATTCAGATACAACTTGAATTAAGAATCAAACCAGATGAATGCTTGATTCTTTTCACCATACGGTGTCTTGATTGCCAATGGTAAGTTTTTTCATATCATAGAACGAACCGTTGTAGATGTTGAAGTCTACATAGCTCTTTATACCAGGAAGTCGGCCAACGTCGGTATGCTGCCAGAATTTCCACGCTCCTTTGTATTCCACCTTGTCGACATAGTAATGGGCTATCCAGTAAGGGTAGTCGTCGAATACGGGCTTGCTTAAGTATTTCTCCTTGAATTTGTAATACGTGTAGATGATAGGCTTCACGTGATATTTATCCTCAACGATGTGAAGCCATGTCAGTATGTCGTGTTGGAAATCCTCAACCGAGCGGTCGGCAGGTTTATGTTCTACGTCAAGAACCGGAGGCAGGTCGCCCTCTTCAAGACGTACGGTATTAAGGAAGTGGTAGGCCTGCGAGCGAGCCGACGACTTGTTGCTCCAGAAGTGATAGGCGCCACGTATGTATCCATATTCGCGTGCCTGGCGGAAGTTCTCCTTGAATTTGTCGTCAACGCGTGTTGAGCCTTCTGTTGATTTTATCATTATAAAACGCAGCGGGCATCCCTCGATGCTGGCTCCACGCAGTTTGTCCCAGTCTATGTCGCCCTGATAGTGCGAAATGTCTATGCCGTGTATTTCGTATCCGGCAGGATAGTTGGCATCGCCGAACAATGCACGCCATCTGAATCCGGTAGGGCTTACAAGAAACGAGTAGAACAGCCACACGTACAGACACACTACGGCAATGCCGCCAACCCACCATGCTGCATGCGGATTGCGTGCGAGCAGGGCGCTGAGTGCCGACTGCTTCTTTGTGGAAGAGGCTTTGCGTGTAGTTTTCTTTCTTTTGTTTGCTTTGCGTGCGTGATTCTGTTCACTCATAGTTTCTAATGAATTTGCAATATATGCTCAGGCTTAAACAGAGAGAGCAGAATGGCTGAAGCCACTCTGCTCTCCATCTTATCTTTAACTCAGTAAGAAGTTGTAGCTTGACAAGTGAATTACTTGCCCTGCTCAAGCTTCAGAGTCTTAGTAGGCTGATCGCAAACCTCTGACGGACCCCAGTACTGAACCGGACCCGGGTATACGTAGCAATCGTTCTTGGCCCACTCCTCACGATGAGCAGCGAAGAACTTGAACGGAGCACCGTCGAGCTCTACAAGAGCCTTGCGGATAACAGGCTTGTTGGCACCGTTACGACGCTCGATGTTCATCATCATTGTGATAGGCACACCACCTGCAATCCACTCAGCGGCAGGAGCAGTAGTGTTCTTGATTACTGACATGTAGCCAGTCTTGCCGTTGGCAATGAGGCGTGAAGCGTTGTAGCCGAGTGAGTAGCAATAGTCAGCGTCGTAGTTAGACGGAGCAGCGCAACGTCCCTCATAGCCGAAGAAGTGGTGCTGTGCTGAGAAGTTGCCATTGTACTTGCCCTCTTCCTTCCAAGCTTCGAGCTTCTTCTCAACCATACGTGAGAGGAGCTTCTCTGTCTCGATGAGCGAAACCTGAACGTTTCCGTGCGGGTCGCGGTCAAGGCAGAGCTGACGTGCAACGTCCTCAGGAAGCGACTCGAGAATAGCAAGGTTGTCCTTAGCGATAGAGCTCTTTACGAAATCGATCTGCTCCTCAGCGTTGGCAAACTCACGTGACTCGCCAGTAGCAGGATCGGTAAGAACCTCGTTGAGCTCAGCGATGAGCTTCTTGATAGCAGGGATGAACTCGATAAGACCCTCAGGAATGAGTACAGTACCGAAGTTGTTGCCATCGGCAGCACGGTCGGCTACTACCTTAGCGATATATGTTACAACATCGTCAAGTGACATCTCCTTAGCCTCAACCTCCTCTGAAACGAGGCAAACGTTAGGCTGGGTCTGAAGAGCGCACTCAAGAGCGATGTGAGAAGCCGAACGGCCCATGAGCTTGATGAAGTGCCAGTACTTGCGGGCTGAGTTGCAGTCGCGCTGGATGTTGCCGATAAGCTCAGAGTATGTCTTGCAAGCTGTGTCGAAACCGAATGAAGTTTCGATCTGCTCGTTCTTCAAGTCGCCGTCGATAGTCTTCGGGCAGCCGATTACCTGAACACCGTACTTCTTTGCTGCATAGTACTCAGCGAGTACGCAAGCGTTAGTGTTAGAGTCGTCACCACCGATGATGACGAGAGCCTTGATGCCGAGCTCGCGAAGAATCTCGATACCCTTCTCAAACTGCTCTTCCTTCTCAAGCTTGGTACGGCCAGAACCGATGATGTCGAAACCGCCAGTGTTGCGGTAAGCATCCATAAGCTCAGGAGTGATCTCCTTGTAGTTGTGGTCAACCAGACCGCCAGGGCCGAGGATGAATCCGTACAGCTTGTTAGCGGGGTTGAGTGACTTTACACCGTCGAAAAGACCTGAAATAACGTTGTGGCCGCCAGGAGCCTGACCACCTGAAAGAATTACACCAACATTGAAAGCCGGAAGCTCCTTCTTCTCGCCAGCTTCGAATGTGATGACGGGCATTCCGTATGTGTTAGGGAACAAAGCCTTGATGTCATCCTGGTTACCTACTGACTGTGTAGCCTCACCTTCTACGGCCTTCACCGGTCCCTGAAGAGCCTTGGGCAATTTGGGCTGATAAGCAGCTCTTGCAATCTGCAATGCACTAATTTCCATTTGATGTTAAAAATTAAAAAGTATGTATTATTGAAATAAAATCTACCTTTATATTATTTCGTGCTGCAAAAATACGCTTTTTCTGTGACATACTGAAAATATTGGACGGAAAACTTTAAGCGATTACATTTTTTATTGATATTACTTGTTACGTATTCTTTTTTTTTCTATCTTTGGCAAGAAATTATATTAAATCATAAAAGGAATTATGGCTAATAAACGAATCTTAAAACGAAAAATCAATTACGTATGTAGCGAACTTTTTTCAGAAGTAGTGGCTGCATCTTATTCAATAAAGGCTGACGAAGAAAACGTTAAGGCCTTGCTTACTTCTATTCTGGTAATCCACAACGACTACATCCGCCGCATATCGCATGTAGAGCCGGGAATGCCGGCTTCTGAATTCTTCAAGGATTTTATCACAAAGTTCAACAAGCAGGTGTCTGAAATCATCGACCAGATTTCAAACTTTGAGTAAATTGGCTTGTTAGACATTAATATCTGGTTAAGAAAATAAAGGAATAATGAGTTTATTGCAACGTTTTTGCAGAACGGTGCTCTACAAGCGCATGCATTGGCGTGCCGAGATAAGTGTGGAGTTTCCCGAAAAATATATCTTGTGTCTTGCACCTCATACGAGCAACTGGGACTTTATAATGGGTCTGCTCTACTCGCGTGCCGAGAACCTGAAGATCAACTTCCTTATGAAGAAGGAATGGTTCTTCTGGCCTTTGGGCGTTTTCTTCCGTAGCATAGGCGGAATACCCGTCTATCGTGGCAAGCATACAAGTATGACCGACGCTCTTGCCGAGACAGCACGCAACACTCCCCACTTCCGCCTGTGTGTCACTCCTGAGGGAACCCGTTCGCTCAATCCCGAATGGAAGAAGGGCTTCTACTTCATAGCATTGAAGGCTAACATACCAATACTGCTGTACGGACTCGACTTCGAGCGCAAGCTCATAGAATGCAAGCATGTGATTGTGCCGACAGGCGACGTTGAGGCTGACATGAAGAAGATAAAATCCTACTTTAAGGATTTCAAGGGTAAGAAGCCCGAACTCTTCACCGTCGGAGACATATAAAATAGGTGTGGCGAATCAATATTCGCATACTGCATTCCGAATGTAGTCCTTTTGCTCTGTAAAAGGACTACATTTGCAATGTAAAAGGGGTCCTTTTGAACGGCAGAAGGAGTCCTTTTGCAAGCCCAAAGGAGCCCTTTTGAAGGGCAGGGGGACAACAATGGAAAAATCATATAATCAGAGTTGTAAAATGAACCGAGTCATATCCATACTATTCTGTGCCTTTTCGATGGTTGCAGTTCAGGCTGTAGCTGGCAGCAACAAGACGCTGCCAAGTGAAAAAGTGGAAGCTCTTCTGAAAAACTATGTTTTGCAGAACAGGGCAAAGAATGTCACTTACCATACACAGCCTTATCTTGAGAAGTTTAGTGTGGACAACCGCAAGCGTGAGCTACGGGTGTATGTCAGTACGTCGTTTGCTACGCAGGAGTTTACCGAGAAGTCGGTAAAGTTCTATTACAAGCGTCTGGCGAAGTCTCTGCCCAAGCCTTACAACAAGTATTCGCTCAGCATTGTGGCTGCAGGTCTGCCCATTGAGCAGCTTGTGGCTGGTGCACGTGTGGAAAATGCTGGCGTACCATCGGCATGGGGCAAGATAGAATATGACGGTGCTCCATGGGTTTACGATGAGTCGCGCCCTTACTTCATCTCGCACGGATTGTTCGACAGGCACATTTCTTTGTGGGCTTCGCACGGAATATATTATGATACGAAGAAGTCACGCTGGCGTTGGCAGCGCCCAAATCTGTTTGGCACTACCGAGGACCTTTTCACCCAAACCATCGTTGTGCCTTATCTCATTCCGATGCTTGAGCGTGCTGGAGCTGTGATTTATACTCCACGCGAGCGCGACTGGCAGAAGAACGAAGTGCTGGTAGACAACGACAACGGTCGTGGATATGTAGAAGACGACGGCCGTGAGAAGTGGCAGACTGCCAAGGAAAAAGGTTTTGCCGTGCGCAATGGAGTGTATCGTGACGGCGAGAACCCGTTCCTTCAAGGCACCGTGCGTCAGGTTCGTACCGTGCGTAAGGGTCATGAATCGTGGGCTTCCTATCAGCCTCAGATTCCGCAGGCAGGCCGTTATGCTGTGTATGTGAGCTATCAGACTCTGCCCAATAGCGTGTCTGACGTGCAGTATATAGTATGTCATAAGGGTCAGCGCACTCTGTTTCGTGTCAATCAGCAGATGGGCGGAGGCACATGGGTCTATCTTGGAACGTTCGATTTTGATGGTGGCAGCAGCACCGACAACCGTGTGATAATCACCAACCTTTCCGACCAGAAGGGTGTCATAACAACCGATGCTGTGCGTTTTGGCGGAGGCATGGGCAATGTGCAGCGCTATGGCGTCACGAGTGAAATGCCACGTTGTCTGGAGGGTGCCCGTTACAATGCCCAGTGGTCGGGTGCTCCTTATAGCGTTTATGGTGGGAAGAATGGTACAGACGACTATTCTGACGACATCAATACCCGCTCGAATATGGCCAACTGGCTTGCAGGAGGCTCGGTTTATGTGCCGACACGCGAGGGCAAGAAGGTTCCTATCGAACTCTCGCTTGCTGTGCATAGTGATGCAGGATATACGTCGGTGCCCGACTCGATAATAGGTTCGCTGGCAATATGCACCACCAACTTCAACGACGGACGGCTTAATAGTGGCATTTCGCGCATGGCTTCGCACGACTTCGCCGAACAATTGCTCGAAGGATTGCGTCGCGACCTTACGTTCAAGTATGGCAAGTGGACTCGCCGCTATCTATGGGACCGTAACTATAGCGAGACCCGCCGCCCGGAAGTTCCGTCGGCTATAGTCGAGACTATGTCGCATCAGAACTTTGCCGACCTCAAGCGTGGATTCGACCCTAACTTCAAGTTCACCATGGCACGCTCGCTCTACAAGACCATATTGCGCTACGTCAGCAGCAACCATTCTCGTCCATGCATAGTTCAGCCTCTGCCGGTAGACAATTTCCGTATAGAGAATATCGGAAACGGCCAGTTGCGACTGTTGTGGCTTCCCGTAAAGGACGAGCAGGAGCCTACAGCCGTGCCCACATCTTATAATATATATGTGGCGAAAGGCGCAGGCGGTTTTGACAACGGACGTATGGTGCACGCCACTTCTTATGTGATTGACGTGCAGCCCGATGTAGTCTACCGATTCCGCGTAGCCGCTGTGAATAGGGGAGGCGAGAGCTTCCCGTCGGAGACGTTGGCTGCCAAACTGTCATCGGTTCCTCATGCACGCAACGTTCTTGTGGTGAATGGATTCAAGCGCCTTTCGGGTCCGGCTGTAGTTGACAATGAAACACAGCAGGGCTTCGACATGGACAGCGATATAGGCGTTTCTTATGGACTCACAGCAGGGTGGAACGGTCGTCAGCAATGCTTCGACCGTAGTCGTGCAGGAAGCGAAGGTCCGGGAGCGTTGGGATATTGTGGAGACGAACTTGCAGGCTCGTTTGTGATGGGCAATCAGCAGAATGAATCGGTTTGTCACGTGGAAAATATTGCAACCTCGGGAGATTACAATGTGGTGAGCTGCTCGGTGGAAGCTTTGGAGAACGATTTCGTACGCTCGACAGACTATGACGTTATGGACATTGCTTTCGGACTGCAGAAGGACGACGGTCATTCGCTTGTGCGCTACAAGACCTTCACATCGAGACTGCGCAAGCAGCTTGAGGCATTTACGGGTCGTGGCGGACGCATTATGGTGAGCGGAGCTTATGTGGGCAGCGATATGTTGCGTGCTGACGAGCGACAGTTTCTTGCCAATGTGGTCAAGGCATCGTACGAACGTGCCGACCGCTCCATTAATAATAATGTAATAAACGGACTGGGAATCAAATTCGACATCATCCGCCATCTCAACCCCATGCACTATGCTGCAACGTCGGTAGACGTAATGCATCCTGCCGCTTCGTCGGCATTTTGCGCAATGCAGTATGCCGACGGTTCGAGTGCTGCGGTAGCTTATGACGGTAGCGACTACAAGTGCTTCGTTATGGGCTTCCCCTTCGAGTGCATCAACAATATGAATGCACGCCGACAGGTGATGAAGGCCGTAATGGACTTCCTCGTCAAGAGATAGAAACAAGACTAATAACTTTAAAAAACTAATGATTATGTACAAAATTCAGGCAAATGCATCAGGCACAAGAAGCATTGAGGTGAGTGACTTGCATCTAGAAACGCTTCGCAAATATTCTTTTCTTGACAGCTTGGTAGACAGCAACGGTATTATCGACGAGACTGTGCTCGACAAGCTTAAGCTTAACGTGCGCTCATTGCTGGAGTCGTCGGGCATAAGCGACAAGAACTTGCTCGACCTCTGTCTTGATGTAATCTACAACAATAATATGAAGGCTATCGGCTTGTATAATCTTGTGGCGCTCTATAAGGAGTGGGAACAGAACAAGCCGTCAGCTGAAGAGGAAACAGAACAGAATTAATAACACGTAAAGTATATACAATGAAAGAATATAGGCTCACCGATTGGCTGCCTACTACAAAAAAGGAAATGGAAATCCGGGGATGGGACAGCGTTGACGTTATCCTGTTCTCGGGCGATGCGTATGTTGACCATCCGTCGTTTGGTGCCGCTGTTATCGGTCGCACGCTTGAGTCGGCGGGCTATAAAGTGGCAATAGTGCCGCAGCCCGACTGGCACGGCGACTTCCGCGACTTCAAGAAGTTGGGACGCCCCAATCTCTTCTTCGGTATTGCTCCGGGATGTATGGATTCTATGGTCAACAAGTACACAGCAGGCAAGCGTCTGCGTTCGGAGGATGCCTACAGTCCTGACGGTCGTCACGACTGCCGTCCGGAATATCCTACCATTGTATATACTAAGATTCTGAAACAGCTCTTCCCTGATGTTCCCGTCGTGTTGGGAGGTATTGAGGCTTCACTTCGCCGACTGACTCATTACGACTACTGGAAGGACGGACTGCAGAAGTGTATCCTCTGCGATTCGGGTGCCGACATGATAATCTACGGAATGGGCGAGAAACCTATTCTGGAACTTTGCAGCCAGCTCAGCGAGGGTAAGCAGATTGCTGAAATACGCAATATTCCACAGACGGTATATCTCACAAAGGAGGACGAGATACCTGGCGGAATAACCTCGGACGACATCGTCCTGCACAGCCACGAGGAGTGTCTGCGAAACAAGAAGGCTGAAGCCGACAATTTCCGTCATATCGAGGAGGAATCGAACAAGATGCACGCACAGCGTCTGCTGCAGGAGGTAGACGGCAAGTATGCCGTTGTCAATCCTCCTTATCCGCCTATGACATCTGAAGAACTCGACTACTCGTTCGACCTGCCATACACCCGTCTGCCTCACCCGAAATATAAGGGCAAGCGCATTCCGGCTTACGATATGATTAAGTTCTCGGTCAATCTGCATCGTGGATGTTTCGGCGGTTGCGCTTTCTGTACCATCAGCGCCCATCAGGGCAAGTTCATAGCTTGCCGTTCGAAGGAGAGCATAATAAAGGAGGTGAAGAAGGTGATAGAAATGCCCGACTTCAAGGGCTATCTGTCCGACCTTGGCGGACCATCGGCAAATATGTATGGAATGCACGGCAAGAATCCAAAGGCGTGTGCTGTGTGCAAGCGTCCCTCGTGCATCAATCCGCAGATTTGTCCTAATCTCGTAACCGACCACACTCCGCTGCTTGAAATCTATCATGCGGTAGACGCTCTTCCTGGAATTAAGAAGAGTTTCATAGGTAGTGGCGTGCGCTACGACTTGCTTCTGCATAAGAGCAAGGAGGAGAAGTGGAATGCTGCTGCACGTCAGTACACTCGCGAACTTATCTGCAAGCACGTGAGCGGACGATTGAAAGTGGCTCCTGAACATACTTCCGACGCCGTGTTGAAGCTTATGCGCAAGCCTTCGTTCAAGTTGTTTGAGGAGTTCAAGCGCATCTTTGACAAGATCAATACCGAGGAGAATTTGCGCCAGCAGATAATTCCTTACTTCATAAGTTCGCACCCGGGCTGCCGTGAGGAGGATATGGCAGAGCTGGCAGTCATTACCAAGCGTCTTGACTTTCATCTTGAGCAGGTGCAGGACTTCACGCCTACGCCGATGACTGTAAGTACGGAGACGTGGTATTCTGGTTATGATCCTTATACTCTCGAACCGGTATTCTCTGCCAAGACTCCGCGCGAAAAGCTTGCCCAGCGCCAGTTCTTCTTCTGGTATAAGCCAGAAGAGCGTCGTGGCATTGAGCAGGAATTGCGCCGAATAGGTCGTCCCGACCTTATACAGCAGCTATATGCAGGTGTGCCTGCTCCCAATCAGGGACGCAACTTCGGCAACAATCGTCGTCCAGAATTTGAGCGCCAGCAATTTGAACGTGACGTTCAACAGCGTGACAAGAACCGTCGTGGACACGACAAGCAGTCGGATAAGTATGAAGGTTATGGCAAACAAGGCGCTCAGCGTGATGGTTACAGCAAGCAAGGTTCACAGCGTGATGGCTACGGCAAGCAGGGCACTCAGCGTGATGGCTATGGCAAGCAGCGTGACTATTCCGGCGGTAAATATGGTGGCGGAAAAGGCTATAATGCTGCTGGTGGCAATTACGGTGGCAGCAATTATGGCAACGGCAGTTATGGCAGCAAGACTAACGGCAATGGTCATGGCGCCAAGGCAAACCGTAAGGACAACGGTCGCAATACAAGAAGAAAGTAGGTTTTTGTATTGTGCTTTATAGTCATGAATTACCATTCGAATTATCCATGAGTTTTTTAGCAAATTAGAATTCATGGATAATTCGTGATAATTAATGACAAAATATTTTTCGTGTTAACTCATGACGAAAATATTTTCGTGTTAACTCATAACAAGAATATCCTTTTGTAGATATATGTTGACAAAAGTTTTTAGTGTACGAAAACGAGTTTAGAACTCGAATTTCTCCAGTTTCAATCCGTTCTTTGTGAGTGCTTCGATTTTGGGCACGAGACTGGTGAAGTGAGCCGAGGCAATATGAGCCTTCAATACTTCCTCGTCCTTCCATGTTTCGCAGAACATCATCACCAATGGACGTGTAGCGCTTGTGAAGAGGTCGTACGAAACGCAGCCATCGTCGTTGCGTGATTTGTTCACAAGTTCAGTACCGAGATTCTTTACTGCGTCAATGCTGGCGTTGTCTTTCACTTCGAAAAATGCATTCAGTCTAATCATAATATTGATTTTTTAAAAAGTTGTACAATCAGCTGTTTATTTGTAAATTCAATGGCTAAGTTATATAAATTTATTGACTTGTAAAATATTTGGCCGATAAATTTATAATTTATTATACCGTAATAAAACAAATTTAGGGCAGTCAATTGACTGCCCTAAACCAACACAAAAACTAAACTAGACTTAACTAAGCTAATCTAAGGCTCTCACGAGTCCCAAATTATCATGTGCAAAAATAGTGATAATTCATGAAATATTCCCCCCCCATTTTAAAAAAAATGCTAAGAAGTATTATTTCTATTTTAATCTATGTTAATCTTATACTACAATATTATTGTTGAGCATAATATAGTCCAAAATGGTCATTGCAGTCATGGCTTCAACCACCGGTACTGCACGAGGCAGAACGCACGGATCGTGTCGTCCGCGCGCACGGAGTGTTGTATTGTTGCCGTCCTTGTCTACGGTAGGTTGCTCTTGAAGAATGGTTGCTACGGGTTTGAAAGCCACACGGAAGTAGATGTCTTCGCCATTGCTTATTCCTCCTTGAATGCCTCCGCTATGGTTGGATGTTGTGTGTATTTTGCCGTTGTCGGATGTGAAGATGTCGTTCTGCTGGCTTCCTCTTGACGTGACGCAGTTGAAGCCTTCGCCTATTTCAAACCCCTTGGCGGCATTTATGCCGAGCATTGCTGCTCCGAGCACGGCGTGCAGCTTGCCGAATTCCGGTTCGCCAACGCCCACTGGACACCCTTTCACTACGCATGTAATGATTCCTCCTATTGTGTCGCCCTCCGCTTTCACCTCGCTTATGAGGTGTTCCATCTTGGTGGCAACCTCGGCATCAGGACATCTTACTATGTTGCTTTCGACAGATGAGAGGTCGTACTTGCTATAGTCGCGGTCGAGAGCTATGTCGCCTATCTGCGATGTGTAGGCAGTTATGCTGATGCCCATTTTGCGCAATACGAGCTTTGCCAATGCTCCACCCACGCATCGGCTTATTGTGATGCGTGCCGAAGAGCGTCCGCCGCCCCTATGGTCGCGTATGCCATACTTGCTTGTGTATGTGAAGTCGGCATGGGAAGGGCGGAATACAGAGCGCATATTGTCGTAGTCGTTGGAGTGCTGGTTGGTATTGCGCACGACAAACCCAATAGGGCAGCCGGTCGACTTGCCTTCAAACACTCCGCTGAGAAACTCCACCTGATCGGGTTCGTTGCGTGCTGTGGTTATCTTGCTCTGTCCGGGACGTCGGCGGTTGAGTTCGCTCTGTATGAACTCCATGTCGATGTCCACTCCTGCAGGCATTCCATCCACTATGCCTCCTATGGCAGGTCCGTGGCTCTCGCCGAACGTTGTCAGCGTGAAAAGGTTTCCAAATGTATTTCGCATAATTAGATTATTTAAATGTTCGCAAGCAGGGCTGTTCTTGTTCCCTGCTTGCGAAGGTTCTGTTATATATATAATTAGTGGCAGTGTCCGCAGCATCCGCCCTCTTTCGAGTGCTTCTCGTCGTGGTGTCCGCATCCGCCTTCGCCTTTGCATCCACCTTCGTTCTCGCATCCGCCGCAATGTCCGCTGCATCCGCCACCGTTCATGTGGTTGAGCAGAGTCTGTATCTCGTCGTTTGTAGCTTCGCGGTTCTCAATAACGTAGCCCTTGAAGTTGAGTTTGTTGCCAGCGAGCGGGTGGTTGAGGTCAACCTTAACCTTGTCAGCACCGATTTCAAGAACCTTTGCTATAAAGAAGTTGCCGTCCTCGTTTTTGAGAGGAATTTGTGCTCCCTTGAATATGTTCTTGCTGTCGAAGTGTCCGTCAACGGTGAACATCTCCTTGTTGAGTTCGATAACACGCTTCGGGTCATATTCGCCGAACGACTTGTCCTTGTCGAGTTCGAAGTCAAACTTCTCGCCGCGACCCAGATTCTTAAGTATGTCCTCGAAGGCATCAAGGGCTGTACCGAATCCAGTAATGAACACGAAAGGCTGTTCCTGAGTTGTTTCCTCTACGAGGTTGCGTTCGCCGTTCTCGTTAATGGTGAAAAGCTGATAGTGTGCAGCAATAAGTTTGTTTGTCTCTTTTTCCATTTTTGATATTGTTATTTATTTTTACGTTCTTTCCTTCTGTTTGCGTATCTTTAAAGTGAAGATAGGGCAATGATTGTGCAAAGGTACGATATTTTTATCTGATAAATTTCCTTTGTTTCTTATTTTTATATACTTTTGCAGCATATAATAACAACAAAAATGTCTTTTGAGTTATGAAAAAAGTAAAATTTGTATTGATGGCCCTTGTTGCCGCCATCGTTGTTTCGTGTGGCACAACACGTACTGTGCCAATTACTGGTCGCAAGCAGAACATCCTTGTGTCGGACGAGCAGGTTCTTTCGCTCAGCAATCAGGAGTATTCCGACTATATGAAGTCAGCCAAGCTCTCTACCAATGCTGCCAACACGGCAATGGTGAAGCGTGTAGGCCAGAAGCTTGCCACAGCCGTTGAGGCTTATCTCAACAATCACGGATTGGCAGCCGAGACAAAGCAGTATAGTTGGGAATTCAATCTTGTGCAGGACAAGAGTGCCAACGCTTTCTGTATGCCTGGTGGCAAGATTGTGGTGTACGAGGGATTGCTGCCTTACACTCAGAACGAGGCTTCGCTTGCCATTGTTCTCGGTCATGAGATTGCCCACGCCGTGGCCAAGCATTCGGCAGAGCAGATGAGCAAGCAGATAAAGAACCAGTATGGTACACAGATTCTCGGTTCGGTGCTCAATGCTGCCGGTGTCAGTTCGTCTACCACACAGCTGGCTCAGATTATAGCCCAGAAGGGTCTGCAGTTCAGAAGCTTGAAGTATTCGCGCGACAATGAGACTGAGGCCGACCGCATGGGACTTATCTTTGCTGCAATGGCTGGCTACGACCCGAACGTGGCAGTTAGTTTTTGGCAGCGCATGTCGCAGGGCAACAATAGCAATCAGAGCGATATGTTCAGCGACCACCCGTCAGATGCCAAGCGTATTGCTGCAATCAAGCAGGAACTGCCAGAGGCTCTAACTTACTACAATCCGCCTAAGACAACAGTAAAGAAGACAACAACTACAAAGAAGAAAACTGTACGAAAAACCACAGCGAGAAGGAAATAATCTGATTTCAGCTTCGTTTAATCCAATTTTTTGCAGTAACTTTGCATCTTAATGGAAACAGTGCCTCGGTTCTGTCGCTGCTGTGCTTGTGCGCAGGAGAGGAAAGTCCGGGCAGCATAGGGAACCCCACTTCCGAAAATAGAAGCTGTCGGCGACGGCAGGTGTCGGTAGAAGAAAACAACCGCCATGCCTTGTGTGTGGTAAGGGTGAGAAGGCGTGTGTAAGAGACCACCAGCCGATGGGCAATCATCGGGCTGTACCATCTGGGGGCTGCAAGTTCATGTATACCATCGTTTGAGGGCTTCCCGTCCGATTTCCTTTCGAGGATACGGTGGAGGGTAGAATGCTAGAGACGCAGGGCGACTTGCGTAGTAGATAAATGGCAGAAGGCTCGTACGTCAGTAATGGTGTGTGAGAAACAGAACCCGGCTTACAGAGGCACTGTTTCCATTTTTTTTCTCTCTCCCGAGGAATGTTTGGTGCGCTATAGTCACGAATTATCATTAATTGACCATGAATTATTCGTGTGATTCGTGCGATTTGTGTTGCTTCACCACGAATTTCTCTAATCCCACGAATGTTGGGTACGCTATAGTCACGAATTATCATTAATTGACCATGAATTATTCGTGTGATTCGTGCGATTTGTGTTGCTTCACCACGAATTTCTCTAATCCCACGAATGTTGGGTACGCTATAGTCACGAATTATCATGAATTGACCATGAATTATTCGTGTGACTCGTGCGATTCGTGTTGTGATATTCCACCACGAATTTCTCTAATCCCACGAATGTTGGGTACGCTATAGTCACGAATTATCATGAATTGACCATGAATTATTCGTGTGACTCGTGCGATTCGTGTTGTGATATTTCACCACGAATTTCTCTAATCCCACGAATGTTGGAGGCGCTTTGTCTGTCTACGTTGCAAAGGTAATACATGTGTGGCGATTGTGCAATAGATGTTACGTGTGGCGTGAGCATTTGTTACGTGTGGCGTGCGTGGTGCAATGTAAGCACGTGCGTCTACGCCCTTTGGAATGCCAGACGCTCATCACCATTGGCAACGTGAATGATTCCGCAGTATTTGAAGCCGTTCTTCTTGAGCAGGTGCTGCATTATGGTGTTGTCGCGGAAGGTGTCGATGCGTATGTTGCTACAGATGCCGAGGCTGTAGTTGAGCGCAGCGGCGAATGTGCCGTGAGTGTCGGGCAGGCTTGTGACGCGGTGAATTACATAATAAGGCAGGTCGTTGAGCCATGCTCCGTCGTAGATTTCGGAGTAGGTAGGGTCGGGGCCAGGCTTAAGGGCGAACGAACCTACGGGCTTGTCGCCAGCCAGGAGTAGATAGCAGGTGTCGGATGTGATGTCTGCCATGATGACATCTTTGCCAGGATAGCCGTCTTTCCATTGTCCGGTGTTGCCACTGTCGTGCATAATCTTTATAGCCGACTTCACCAGTTCCATGATTATTGGCAGATCGGCTTCGGTGGCGTGGCGTATTGTTAGTGTTTGTTGGGTTGCCATATTTGTTTTTCTATGATTATTGTCGAATAAACAGTCCTGTTATTTTAGCTTGATAATATCTTTCCATCGTGTTGTGGGGCATGGACTCTTGTGTTCGTGCCTTATGGCATCGGCAAACTTGCGTCCATGGGGGTATTGTTGTGACGAAAGCAGTACGGTTTCCGTCCCGTCTATCTTGTTTATCCGGTCGATTGTGGTGTCGAGCTGCGTCATGCGGTTGTGGCGTAGTGCATCGAAGGAGAACAAATCGGGCTGTATGGCTGTGTCGGGCACTACGCCGATGAGTATCACTCCAGCGCGCTTGTAATAGATGTCAGTACGATATATGCTGTGCAGGCAGGTTGTAGCAGCCTTTACGATGTCGATGGTCGACGACGATGGGGTGGGGAGGCTAAGCTCGGTCATGTTGGAGTATTGCTGCAATTCGGGCCGGAAGTGGTTGGAGTCGACAAATACGCCAACGATATTGGCAGCCGACCGCTGCTTGCGCAGTTTCTCGGCACATCGTGCGGCGTAGTTGGCTATATGTGTGCGCAGCGTGTCTAAGTCGTGTACCATTCCGTCGAAGCTGCGGCTCGTGCAGATGCTCTTCTTGCGTGCCGGCAGGTCGTCGGGTATACAGTCGGTGCCGTTGAGTTCGGCCCATGTGCGTTCAATCACCATGTTGCGGAATGTGGAGTGTACCCACGTGGCTGAATGGCTGGCCAAGTCGTGGGCGGTGGCAATGCCTATGCTGTTGAGGCGTGCTGCGTAGCGTCTGCCGATGCCCCATACATCGCCGATGGGATAGAGCCGTGACGCCTTGATGCGGCGTTCGTCTGTGTCGATAATGCAGCAATGGTTGTAGCCAGGGTGTTTCTTGGCGAAGTGAGAAGCCATCTTGGCAAGAGTCTTTGTAGGCGCAATGCCTATGCTTACGGGCATTCCTACAGACTGCAATATACGGTCGTGGAGCTGTGTGCCCCATTGCTTGAGCTGAGTGGGCGTGAATCCGTCGAGAATGGCGAACGCCTCGTCGATGGAGTAGCGGAAGCACATGGGCGCCATGTCGCGTATGATGGTCATGACGCGTCCGGTTATTTCGCCATAAAGTTCATAGTTTGACGAGAACGCCTCAATCCTGACTCCCGGTAGCTGCTGTCGCAATTTGTAGAATGGTGTGCCGGCCTTGATGCCCAGTAGCTTTGCCTCCTTGCTTCGTGCCACGACACAACCGTCGTTGTTGGATAGCACAACGACGGGCTTGCCCTCCAGGTCGGGACGGAAGACACGTTCGCAACTGACGTAGCAGTTGTCGCAATCGCATATGGCATACCATTTCATGAGTCGGGGATTATATAAACGATGTGGTGTAACAAACGATGATGTGGCTAAATGACAAGTGTAGTGGTCAGCGTCGCCATTGTTTAATGGTCCACACTACCACGCCCCATACGCGGAAGTTGTCGTCGGCATCTATGTGTATAGGGGAGTAGGCATGGTTGGCAGGCCGCAATTCAATATATCCCTCGGGCTTGTGGCTGAGGTCGATATATTTTATGGTAAACTCGCCGTTGACGAAAGCCACTATTATGTCGCCGTCGGAAGGTTGTAGCGAGCGGTCGATGACGGCAATGTCGCCGTCGCAGATGCCAGCCTCAATCATCGAGTCGCCCGACACGCGTCCGTAGAACGTAGCTTCGGGGTTCTTGATAAGGTCGCGGTTGAAGTCGAGACTGTCGTGCAGGTAGTCATCGGCAGGACTTGGAAATCCAGCCTTTATGGTAGGGGCAAGTGCCAGCGAAAGTTTGCAGGCGAAATCGCCCTTCAGAAGTTTCAATTTTTCCATTTAATATTTCGGTAGCCGATGCAGGAGTAATTATCCATAAACGTTAGGCTGTGAATAGCCGTTAATTCACCGTGATGTGAAAGCATCCTTGCTTCACTTCGTACTTTACAAGGCATCGTTTCTGCTGACGCATGTCGTTGAGCACTTCGCTCAGTACCCACTTCAGTGAATCGTTGCGTACCTGTCGGCGGCGCGGCCCTTGCGGGTCTTCAACGGTCTTATATCGGTTGTAGCAGACGTCGAACGTTGTGCCGTACAGGTGGCATGAGTTCTCTGTGGCGTTGGAGTTGTGTTGGCGTAGCTTTGCTACATCAGCCTTGCTGCGTAGCACAGATGTGACTATAATCTTGTGAAGCGGGATCTGCTTGGTCTGCAAGCTGTCGAAGAAAGCCCGTCCTATATCCTGTAGCAATTCGGAAGCTGAAGGTACCAGATAAGGGATGCTGTTGTTGAGTCGGTCAACATGAAAGAAGGGGTTGTTGCCCACATATACAAGTTCCGACTTGCGGCGTTCGGCATCCTTACGGTCGAGCACAGCCTTCACACCATGGCGTTGGGCAGCTGCAAGCTGTACATCGTTCTGGTCGGGGAAAGTGTTGCCGAAATGTGGAACGCTGTAAATACGGTTTTTCACCTGAGTTCCGTCTGCGTTAAAGAACAGCGACGGACGTCCTTTAGGCTTTACTTCTGCAACAGTAGCTGTAGCCAATTCCTCCATTCCGTCTGATTCAATCGAATCGGCAGTTGCATTAGTGCTGACCGAGTCTGCCGATGCTAATGAAGTGCCATTGCCGCAAGCGCGGTCAATGGACGCACATCTGAAAATTGCAAGCAATACAACCGTAATGCCGAATATCTGAGTATAATTCTTCTTCGTTATTTTCATCATAGTAAGTGCAAAGTTACACAAGAATGCAAATACTGCCAAAACAGAGGTAATTTATTTTTGGAAATATCTGAGTTTTTTTTTTGAATTTGTACAAAAAAACGTACCTTTGCATCTAAAATAATATATTATAAATTTTGATAGAGAAACATATCATACTTGAAGACATAGACCCAGTAGTATTTTATGGTGTGGGCAACGGACATCTGCAGATGATCAAGTCGCTCTACCCGAAACTACGTATCGTAGCGCGCGATAATGTAATACGCGTTTTGGGCGATGAAGAGGAAATGGCTTCATTCGAGGAGAATATCGAGAATATGCGCCGTCACGTGCTGAAATACAACAGCATCGGTGAAGAGGACATTCTCGACATTATAAAAGGCAAGCAGACAAAAGCCGACGGAGTAAAGGGCGTAATTGTCTACAACATATCCGGCAAGCCCATAAAATGCAAGAGCCAGAACCAGCAGCAGCTGGTTGACGCTTTCGAAAAGAACGATATGGTCTTTGCAACTGGTCCTGCAGGAACCGGCAAAACTTATCTAAGTATCGCTCTTGCCGTCAGAGCCTTGAAGGAAAAGACCATACGCAAGATAATTCTCTCGCGTCCAGCTGTTGAGGCTGGCGAAAAACTGGGATTTCTTCCTGGCGACATGAAGGACAAGATAGATCCGTATTTGCAACCGCTGTACGATGCTTTGGAAGACATGCTGCCGGCAGTAAAGCTGCAGGACATGATTGAAAAGAACGTCATACAGATAGCTCCACTTGCATTCATGCGCGGCCGTACGCTCAGCGACGCTGTAGTGATACTCGATGAGGCGCAGAACACCACACCGGCTCAGCTGCGTATGTTCCTGACACGTATGGGATGGAACACCAAGATGATTGTCACTGGCGACATGACACAGATAGACCTGCCACGCGGACAAAAGAGCGGACTGAAGGAAGCGCTCAGCATATTGAAAGATGTGGAAGGTATAGGTTTCGTACCATTGGAGCAGAAGGACATCGTTCGCCATAAACTCGTAACACGCATCGTTAACGCCTATGAGGCTCACGACAAAAGCAATGACGAGCGAAAAGAAGGCGCAATAAATCAGAATTCATAAACAAATATAAATTTATATTAGAAAGTATGAAAGCACTTACACAAACTGATTTTCATTTTGAAGGACAGAAAAGCGTGTACCATGGTAAGGTGCGCGACGTATATGACATCAACGACGATGTCATAGTAATGGTAGCCACCGACAGAATCTCCGCTTTTGATGTGGTATTGCCGAAGGGCATCCCATTCAAGGGACAAGTATTGAACCAGATTGCAGCTAAGTTCCTTGATGCAACCACCGACATCTGCCCCAACTGGAAACTTGCAACTCCCGACCCTATGGTGACTGTTGGTCTGAAGTGTGAGGGATTCCGTGTGGAAATGATTATCCGTTCTATTCTTACCGGTTCAGCATGGCGTGCCTATAAGGAGGGATGCCGCGAAATCTGTGGCGTTAAGCTTCCTGAAGGAATGAAGGAAAACCAGCGCTTCCCTGAGCCAATCATCACTCCGACAACAAAGGCTGACGAGGGTCACGACCTCAATATCTCTAAGGAAGAAATTATAGCACAGGGTATTGTAAGTGCAGAGGACTATGCAGTAATGGAAGATTATACACGTCGTATCTTCCAGCGCGGTCAGGAAATGGCTGAAAAGCGTGGACTTATCCTTGTTGACACTAAGTACGAGTTTGGCAAGCGCGATGGCAAGGTCTACCTCATCGACGAAATCCACACTCCCGACTCAAGCCGCTACTTCTACGCTGACGGCTATGAGGAGAAGTTTGAGAAGGGTCTGCCACAGAAGCAGCTCTCTAAGGAATTTGTACGCCAGTGGCTCATTGAACACAACTTCATGAATGAGCCAGGACAGGTTATGCCCGAAATCACCGACGAGTATGCAGAAAGTGTAAGCGAACGCTACATCGAGCTGTACGAGCACATCACCGGTGAAAAGTTTGACAAGACTGCAGAAGACGGTGACATTGCCGCACGTATAGAAAAGAATGTAGCTTCTTACCTCGCTACACGCAAGTAGTATATGGAATGTTGGGTGATGAATGTGATCTAATGGGCTGACAATGAGGCTGACATAAATAACGTTCAACACCCAACATTTTTTGATTTCCGTAACACTGCAACAATGACATACAAACAGGAAAAGATAACCCCTTACAACAATACACAGGAAAAGGGAGAGCAAGTGGAACAGATGTTTGACAATATCGCCCACTCCTACGACAAACTCAACCACCGACTGTCTTGGAACATCGACAAGGCGTGGCGAAAGATGGCTCTCAACCGGCTGAAACCATTCAAGCCACAGCACATCCTTGACGTAGCTACAGGAACAGGCGACTTTGCCATTCAGGCTGCCGCGATGTTAAGTCCCAAGCAGCTTGTAGGAGCTGACATAAGTGAGGGGATGATGAATATCGGCAGACAGAAAGTCGACGCTCTCGGGCTGGGCGACACCATATCATTCAGTAAAGAGGACTGTATGAATCTGTCTTTTCCTGAAGACTCATTCGATGCTGTGATAGCAGCTTTCGGAATACGCAACTTCCAGAACTTGGACAAGGGACTTGAGGAGATGCACCGAGTATTGAAGAAGGGAGGACATCTCTGCATACTGGAATTGACAACACCGGTGCACTTCCCCATGCGCCAACTGTTCAAGATCTATTCGCACACAATATTGCCATTATACGGCAGAATGATTTCGGGTGATAAGACGGCTTACTCATATCTCACAGCAACAATAGAAGCGTTTCCGCAAGGAGAGGTAATGATAGGAATATTGAAAAAGGCAGGTTTTGCGGAAGCGTCATTCAAGAGGTTTACGCTTGGCATCTGCACAATGTATTTTGCAACGAAGTAAAAACATTTATTTCATAACCATCTAAAAGTAGAATATATGGACAAGTATGGATTAATAGGATTTCCATTGGGCCACTCATTCTCGGTAAGTTTCTTTAACGAGAAATTTACCAATGAGAACATAAATGCACGCTACATTAATTTTGAAATTCCACAAATAGATGAACTGCCCGAGATTCTGGCTTCAAATCCCGAACTCAAAGGACTTAATGTAACCATTCCATACAAGCAGAAGGTCATAAGCTATCTTGATGATATAAGTCCGGAAGCTAAGTCTATTGGCGCAGTAAACGTTATCAGAATTACTCACAAAGGCAAGAATCCTATCCTCAAGGGCTTCAACAGCGACGTTATCGGCTTCACAAGAAGCATCGAACCCATGCTGGAGAAATTCCATAAGAAAGCACTCATATTGGGCACGGGTGGAGCGTCGAAGGCAATAGAGTACGGACTGAATACATTGGGTCTGGAAACATTGTTCGTAAGCCGCACGAAGCGAGACGGATGCATCACATACGACGAGGTGACTCCCGAACTTGTCAAGGAATACAACGTCATCGTCAACTGCACACCGGTAGGCATGTACCCCAAAGCCGATTCTTGCCCAGACCTCCCATACGAAGCTATGGGCAGCCACAATATATTGTACGACCTTATATACAATCCCGACGAAACTCTATTCATGAAGAAGGGAGCTGAACATGGTGCCACAACAAAGAACGGACTGGAAATGCTGCTGCTTCAAGCCTTTGCCAGCTGGGACTTCTGGAACGGCGAGGAGCAACTTTAATATATATAATAAACTCAAAATCGAAACATATCAAATAATATAACAATGGACAAATCCAATAGATACATGATGCGCGGAGTCAGCGCCGCCAAGGAAGACGTACACAATGCTATAAAGAACATAGACAAGGGTCTTTATCCTCAGGCTTTCTGTAAGATTATCCCCGATATCCTGGGCGGTGATCCGGAATATTGCAATATTATGCACGCTGATGGTGCCGGTACAAAATCGTCACTTGCATATATGTACTGGAAGGAGACAGGCGACATCAGCGTATGGAAGGGCATTGCCCAGGACGCTATCGTCATGAATACCGACGACCTTCTCTGTGTAGGTGCTGTTGACAATATTCTTGTATCAAGCACTATCGGACGTAACAAGATGCTCATCCCGGGCGAGGTTATCTCGGCCATCATCAATGGCACCGACGAGCTGCTTGCCGAATTGCGCGAAATGGGAGTAGGCGTATATGCTACAGGCGGCGAGACAGCCGACGTTGGCGACCTCGTACGCACCATCATTGTCGACTCTACCGTAACTTGCCGTATGAAGCGCAAGGACGTTATCGACAATGCCAACATACGTCCGGGTGACGTTATCGTAGGACTGGCTTCTTTCGGACAGGCAACATACGAGAAGCAGTACAACGGCGGTATGGGTTCTAATGGACTGACAAGTGCCCGTCACGACGTATTCGCAAAGTATCTTGCTGAGAAATATCCTGAAAGCTACGACCACGCTGTGCCCGAGGAACTCGTTTATAGCGGCGGCTGCCGTCTGAACGACGAAGTAGAAGGCGCACCTGTAAACGCAGGCCAGCTCGTACTCTCACCTACACGTACCTACGCTCCGGTAATCAAGCGTCTGCTTGACGAACTGCGTCCTGAAATCCATGGTATGGTTCATTGCACCGGTGGCGCACAGACCAAGGTTCTGCACTTCGTAGGTGACAACTGCCGTGTTATCAAGGACAACATGTTTGCCGTTCCTCCATTGTTCCGCCTCATTCAGGAGCATAGCCAGACCGACTGGAAGGAAATGTACAAGGTATTCAACATGGGTCACCGCATGGAGATTTATGTACGTCCGGAAGTAGCCGAGAAGGTGATTGAGATCAGCAAGAGCTTCAACATCGATGCACAGATTGTAGGCCACATCGAAGAAGGTAAGCGCTCGCTGCTTATCAAGTCGGAGTATGGTGAATTTGAATATTAATAACAACTTCTACACATTTCACCACATCACCCCTGCATCATATCAACATTAATTTGACAAATGGCAGAAAACAATAATATATTAGAAAAGCTTGACGGACTGGAAGCACGCTACGAGGAAGTGTCAACCCTTATCACCGACCCTTCTGTAATTGCCGACCAGCAGCGTTACGTGAAACTGACAAAGGAATACAAGGACCTTGAGGACATCATGAAACTTCGTCAGAAGTACATCAATTGTCTTAACGGCATTGCCGAGGCAAAGGATATTATCATGAACGAGCAAGACCCTGACATGAAGGAGATGGCGCGCGAGGAACTTGCTACAAACGAAGAACTTCAGCCTCAACTTGAGGAAGAGATAAAGATTGCACTTGTACCGAAAGACCCGGAGGACGCTAAGAACGTACAGATGGAGATTCGTGCCGGTACTGGTGGCGATGAGGCTTGTCTCTTTGCAGGCGAGATATTCATGATGTACAAGAAGTATTGCGAGTCGAAGGGTTGGACTGTGTCTGTCACAAGCGAAAGCGAAGGTGCTGTAGGCGGCTTCAAGGAAATCTGCTTTGCAGTAAGCGGCGACAACGTGTACGGCACATTGAAGTATGAGTCGGGTGTTCACCGCGTGCAGCGTGTCCCCGTGACAGAATCAAACGGTCGTATGCAGACTTCTGCCGCTACCGTTGCCGTTCTTCCCGAGGCCGACCCGTTTGAGGTAAATATCAACGAGGGCGAAATCAAGTGGGATACCTTCCGCTCTTCAGGTGCAGGTGGTCAGAATGTGAACAAGGTGGAGTCGGGTGTACGTGCCCGCTATATGTGGAAGAATCCTAATACCGGCGAGGTAGAGGAAATCCTCATTGAATGTACCGAGACACGTGACCAACCCAAGAACAAGGAAAGAGCTCTTGCGCGCCTGCGTACATATATCTATGATAAGGAGCACCAGAAATATGTCGACGACATTGCCAACCGTCGTAAGACTCTCGTCTCTACTGGCGACCGCTCAGCAAAGATTCGTACATACAACTTCCCGCAGGGCCGTGTCACCGACCATCGCATCGGCATGACCGTATACGACCTTCCCGGCTTCATGGGCGGCAACATTCAGTCGATGATTGACGCACTTACCGTGGCTGAGAATGCGGAGAAGATGAAAGAGAACGAACTGTAATCATCAGTTGTAACATACGTTGTAAATACTAATTGAATCATCAATTTATAAATACTATTCGTTATGAACAGATCAGAATTGGTAAATCAGATAAAGACCAAGCGCACGTTTCTGTGCGTAGGTCTTGACACCGACCTCAAGAAGGTTCCATCACATATCCTCAATGAGGAAGACCCGATATTCGCTTTCAACAAAGCCATCATCGATGCCACTGCTCCTTACTGTGTATCGTACAAGCCAAACCTCGCGTTCTATGAGGCTTTCGGCGTGAAGGGACTCATCTCGTTTGAGAAGACCATCAAGTATCTTAAAGAGAACTATCCCAACCACTTCATCGTAGCTGATGCCAAGCGTGGTGACATAGGCAATACAAGTGCAATGTACGCACGCACATTCTTCGAGGAGTACGATGTTGACTCTCTCACTGTAGCTCCTTACATGGGCGAGGATAGCGTCACCCCGTTCCTCGGATATAAGGACAAATGGGTGATTGTACTTGCTCTGACAAGCAACAAGGGCAGCTACGACTTCCAGCTTACTGAAGACAAACAGGGTGAGCGCCTCTTTGAGAAAGTGCTCCGCACATCACAGCAGTGGGGCTCGAAGGACAACATGATGTATGTAGTAGGCGCTACACAGGGTCGTATGTTTGAAGACATCCGTAAGATTGTACCCGATCACTTCCTGCTCGTTCCGGGCGTAGGTGCGCAGGGCGGTTCACTCGAAGAGGTGTGCAAATATGGTATGAATTCGGAATGCGGACTTCTGGTGAACAGCTCACGCGGCATTATCTATGCATCCAATGGCGAAGACTTTGCCGAGGTGGCTGCCCATAAGGCGCAAGAGCTGCAGAAGCAGATGGATCAAGAACTGCAAAAGTATGGCATCTAACCACAAATAAACATATTTGAGGATATAAGTTGGCATTATTATGTTCAAAACACGAAATTAATAGTGCTAAAATGCTGTATCTACAATAAAATTTCTTATTTTTGCAAAAATAATATTATGTGTTGTGGCTAAGAGTGCTTGTTCACCTATGCTACAACACTTACTAACTTATAAGAAACAAAGAATAGACATTATAAAATGGAATTTACAGCAGAACAAATCGCCAGTGTTATCGGTGGAAGAGTGGAAGGTGACAACAATGCCGCCGTACATACCTTTGCAAAGATAGAAGAAGGTGTTGAAGGAGCAATCTCGTTCCTCTCAAATCCCAAATACACCCATTACATATACGACACAAAATCATCCATTGTAATAATAAATGAGGATGTAGAACTGGAAAAACCAGTTGCTACAACACTCATACGAGTAAAGAATGCCTATGAATGTATAGCCAAACTTCTGAAGATATACGAGGCAAGCAAGCCCAAAAAGACAGGTATCGCACCACAAGCCTACATAGCTCCAACTGCAAAAGTCGGCAAAGACTGTTATGTAGGACCGTTTGCATGTATTGGCGAAAATACTGTTATAGGTGACAACTGCCAGATATATCCGCATGCAGTTGTTGGTGATAACGTGAAAATAGGTTCTGGCTGTATAATCTATCCCAATACAACAATCTATCAAGGTTGCAAATTGGGAAATAATGTCACATTGCACGCAGGTAGCGTTGTCGGATCTGACGGATTCGGATTCGCACCTAATGCTGATGGCTACGACAAGATTCCGCAGATAGGAATTGTAACTATCGAGGACAATGTAGAAATCGGAGCTAATACCTGTGTTGACCGTTCTACAATGGGTTCTACCATTATACGTAAGGGTGTGAAACTTGACAACCTTGTACAGGTAGCGCACAATGTGGAAATAGGTGAGAATACTGTGATGTCTGCCCAAGTAGGTATTGCGGGCAGTACAAAGGTAGGTTCATGGTGTATGTTTGGCGGTCAGGTAGGACTTGCCGGACACATTACCATCGGCAACAAGACCTTCCTCGGTGCACAATCAGGCGTACCAGGAAGTCTTAAGGGTGGGGAGGAACTTATCGGAACTCCTCCGATGAATCCACGTGCCTACTTCAAGTCACAAGCTATTTTCCGCCGTCTGCCCGAAATGTACAAAGACCTGGCAGACATTAAAAAGGAAATTGAACAACTGAAAAAATAAAAATATATGTCATCAAAACAGAAGACACTAAAGGGTAGTTTCTCCCTGTGCGGCAAAGGACTTCACACAGGTTTGAGCCTTACAGTCACATTCAATCCAGCTCCTGAGAACTCCGGATATAAGATACAACGAATTGACATTGACGGAATGCCAACAATTCAGGCTATTGCCGAGAATGTAGTAGACACACAGCGTGGCACAGTATTAGGCAAGGATGATGTACGTGTTTCTACCATCGAGCATGGTATGTCAGCACTCTATGCTATGGGTATTGACAACTGTCTTATTCAGGTAAATGGTCCTGAATTCCCTATTCTCGATGGCAGCGCAGCCTTGTATGTTCAGAAAATCAATGAAATTGGTGTTGAAGAACAGAATGCACCTAAGGACTGGTATATCATCCGTCATAAGATAGAAGTGAAGGATGAAGAGACTGGTTCTTGCATCACTATTCTGCCTGACGAGGAATTCTCACTCACAGCAATGTGCTCATTCAATTCTAAATTCATCAACTCACAGTTTGCTACACTTGACTGTGTGGAGAAATTTGCTGAAGAGATAGCTCCGGCACGCACATTCGTCTTCGTTCGTGACATCGAACCTCTGCTTAAGGCCAACCTTATTAAGGGTGGCGACTTGGACAATGCCATCGTTATATACGAGAAGCAGACCACACAGGAGCGTCTTGATTCATTGGCCGACATGCTTAAGGTGGAGCGTCGTGATGCAAACGAATTGGGCTACATACAGCACAAGCCTCTGGTATGGGAGAATGAGTGTACACGACACAAGTTGCTTGACATCATTGGCGATATGGCGCTTATCGGCAAGCCTATCAAGGGACGCATCATTGCAACACGCCCTGGCCACACCATCAACAACAAGTTTGCACGTCAGATGCGTCGCGAGATTCGCAAGCACGAGATTCAGGCTCCGATATACGATCCGAATGAAGCTCCCATAATGGACAACATCAGAATACGTGAGCTTCTGCCTCATCGTTATCCTATGCAGCTTGTTGACAAGGTGGTAGCTCTTGGTGCTACAAGCATTGTGGGTGTGAAGAACGTTACAGCCAATGAACCTTTCTTTACTGGCCACTTCCCGCAGGAGCCGGTAATGCCAGGTGTGCTTCAGATTGAGGCAATGGCACAATGTGGCGGTCTGCTCGTACTCAACACTCTTGAGGAGCCAGAGCGTTGGTCTACATATTTCATGAAGATTGACGACGTGAAATTCCGCCAGAAGGTGGTCCCAGGAGACACATTGCTCTTCAAGGTTGACTTGCTTTCACCATTGCGTCATGGCATCTCATCAATGAAAGGCTATGTATTTGTAGGCGACCATGTGGTGTCAGAAGCAACATTTACAGCTCAGATTGTAAAGAACAAGTAGAATTCAATTCAAAAAAATAACTTCAAGATGAATCAGATAAGCCCCTTAGCATACGTCCATCCCGACGCAAAGCTCGGTGACAACAATATCATTGGCCCTTTCTGCTACATTGACCGTAATGTAGAAATCGGTGACAATAATGTTATGCAGAACAGCGTAACTATTCACGTAGGAGCACGCATCGGAAATGGCAATGAGTTCTTCCCGGGTGCAAGCATCTCTACCAAGCCGCAGGATTTGAAATTCAGAGGCGAGGAAACAATCTGCCGTGTTGGCGACAACAACAGCATACGCGAGAATGTAACTATCTCGCGTGGTACAGCTTCAAGAGGCGAGACTGTGGTAGGTTCAAACAATCTGCTTATGGAGTGCGTACACGTAGCTCACGACTGTGTTCTCGGTAGCGGCCTGATTATTGGCAACTCTACCAAACTTGCCGGTGAGGTTGTTGTGGACGACAATGCTATTATTTCTGCAAACGTTCTATGCCATCAGTTCTGCCGAATAGGTGGATATGTGATGATTCAGGGTGGATGCCGATTCAGCCAGGACATTCCTCCGTTCATCATCGCTGGCAAGGAACCAACAAAATATTGTGGATTGAATCTTGTCGGACTCCGTCGTCGCGGATTCTCTAACGAGAAGATTGACCTTATCCACAATGCTTATCGCAAACTCTACTCTAAGGGTATAATGTCTGAAGGCATTCAGGAGATTAAGAACGAGCTTGAGATTACTAATGAAGTTCAATACATTATTGATTTCGTGGAATCTTCTAAGAGAGGTATCATACGCTAAACGTATTAATCAAATAAAGGGAGCTAAGTAGAATGGTAAAAGACAAGAGTCTACTTAACTCCCGTTTTTTATATTCACATAAAGACAATAATGAGCAAGAAACTTATTGTTATTGTAGGTCCCACTGGTGTAGGAAAGACGGAATTATGTTTGCAAATTGCCGAACATCTCAATATTCCTATAGTCAATGCCGACTCGCGTCAGATTTTCAGCGAAATACCAATTGGAACAGCAGCCCCTACACCAGAGCAACAGCAGCGTGTGAAGCATTATTTTGTAGGCAATCATCATCTTGAAGATTATTATAGCGCTTCGTTATTCGAAGAAGATGTTATGCAACTTCTTACCGACAATCTCTTCAATACCTCGGATGTGGCGCTTATGAGTGGAGGCTCTATGATGTACATAGACGCTGTATGCAATGGTATTGATGACATACCGACAATCGACGACAATACACGTGAATGGATGAAACAGCGATTGGAAACAGAAGGGTTGCCCAGGCTTGTCGAAGAACTTAAACTTTTAGATCCTGAGCATTGGAAGATTGTCGACCGCAACAACCCACGCCGTGTCGTGCATGCTTTGGAAATATGCCATATGACGGGTAAGACTTACACTTCATTCAGGCAGAACGCCAAGAAACAACGTCCGTTTGACATAATAAAGATAGGTCTGAACCGCGACCGTGAAGAATTGTACAATCGTATTAATGCGCGCGTGCTTCAAATGTTTGACGAAGGACTTGTAGACGAAGCACTTGCCGTATACGACAAGCGAGGCCTCAACTCATTGAACACAGTAGGCTACAAGGAGACCTTCGAATATCTTGATGGACTTATAACCATCGATCAATGTATATTCAACATACAAAGCAATAGCCGACGCTACTGTCGTAAACAGCAGACATGGTTCAAGCGGGATAAGAATATCATGTGGTTCCATCCCGACAATATTAAAGAAATCATAAATTATATAGACAACCAACTGATAGGTTAAACTATTTTCGTACATTTGCAAGATAATATACCAAGATTAGCAAACAAAATAATCATTTAAAGATGAAAAAAATAAAAGACTTTCTCATCTGGTGTATGCGTAAAGTCAAGGCTTTTTGGCCTTGGTATCGCAATTTGTACAAAGGCAAAGCGTGGTACACCAAGACACTTGTAGGAATCGCATCCTGCATAGTAGCGTTTTTCATCTACCTTGGCATGGTAGACACAAACTTCTTGTGGCTGTTTGGTAAATCACCTGGTTTTTACACTATTATGAATCCTGAGACTCACGAAGCCTCAGAGATATATAGTGCCGATGGTGTAATGATTGGCAAATATTTTAACGAGAATAGAACTCCGGTAAAATATGAGGAGGTAAATCCTGCTTTCTGGAAAGCCCTTATTGATACCGAGGACGAGCGCTTCTACAGTCATCATGGAATTGACTACCCAGGACTTATAGGAGCTGTGAAGGATGCTGTCATGCATCATGATGCTCGTGGAGCTTCTACAATCACGCAGCAGTTGGCTAAGAATATGTTCCGTGTACGCACCGACTATTCTACTGGATTGCTTGGTATGATTCCTGGTGTTCGTATGCTCATCATGAAGTCTAAGGAATGGATCATCGCCACGAAGCTGGAGTTGACCCACGACAAGAAGGATATTATCACAATGTACGCCAATACAGTTGACTTCGGTTCTAACGCATTTGGTATAAAGACGGCTTCAAAGACGTATTTCAACTGTACTCCAAAAGAATTGACGACAGATCAGGCTGCTGTGCTTGTTGGAATGCTTAAGGCTACCACTTACTACAATCCTATCTCGCATCCTGAGAACTCGCAGCGTCGTCGCAATGTGGTGCTCAGCAATATGCTCAAGCATGGCGATTTGACACGCACCGAATTTGACGAACTTAGCCAGAAGCCTATTAAGCTCAGCTATAGTGTTGAGAGCAACTATGATGGCCAGGCTCTTTACTTCCGTGAGGCTGTTTCTGCCGAACTGAAGAACTGGTGTCGTGAAAACGGTTACGATCTTTATACTTCAGGTTTGAAGATTTATACCACCATTGATTCGCGCATGCAGAAGTACGCCGAAGAAGCTGCTGCAAAACAGATGAAGCAGGTGCAGCGCAACTTCAACAACCATTGGGGCAATCAGGATCCATGGCAGGACGAAAATCATAATGTCATCCCTAATTTCATTGAAGGAATAGCACAGAAGCAACCCGTTTACAAGAATCTTCTGGCACGCTTCCCCAATAACCCTGATTCAATTGAGTACTATCTCAACCGTCCGCACAAGGTGAAGTTGTTCGATTACGAGCATGGCACCATAGAAAAGGAGATGTCTACAATGGACTCAATCCGCTATATGGTTCATTTCATGCATTGTGCATTCGTTGCTATGGAACCGCAGACTGGTGCTGTGAAAGCATGGGTGGGCGACATCGACTTCAAGTCATGGAAGTATGACAAGGTGACGGCAATGCGTCAGCCTGGTTCTACATTCAAGCTCTTTGTATATACCGAGGCGATGAATCAGGGACTCACGCCTTGCGACAAGCGTCGCGATGAGTATATCTCAATGCAGGTATATGACAAGGTAGCAGGCAAGGAAGTGACGTGGGCACCTACTAACGCCAATGGTTCTTTCTCAGGCGACTCCATTCCTTTGAAGGGTGCATTTGCACGAAGCATAAATTCTGTAGCAGTTCGTCTTGGACAGGAGATGGGTATTCAGCGCATCGCAGAGACTGCACACAAGATGGGTATTGAAAGTCCGCTTGATGAGACTCCGGCTCTTGCTCTTGGTTCAAGTGATGTCAACCTCCTTGAATTGGCCAATGCTTATTCTACTGTTGCCAACGATGGCAAGTATGTAAGACGTCAGCTTGTGACGCGTATTCTTGACCGTAATGGAAAAGAGATTTATACATCGCCCACAAACGAGGAACAGGTGATTCCATATAGAAGCGCTTTCCTCATGCAGCAACTGCTCATGAGCGGACTGCGTGAACCAGGCGGTACATCAATGAGCCTGAATGGTTATGTAGGACAGTATCGTGATACAGATTGGGGTGGCAAGACCGGTACTTCAAACAATCACTCTGACGCTTGGTTTATGGGTGTCAGCCCTAATCTTGTAGTAGGTGCATGGGTTGGAGGTGAGTATCGTTGCATACACTTCCGAACTGGAGCTTTGGGTCAGGGTTCGCGTACGGCATTGCCAATATGCGGATACTTCCTTGAGGCTTTGTTGAAAGACCCTGCTTTCAGTAAGTATCGTGCAAAATTCGGCAAGCCTAAGGATGAGAGCATAACAGCCTCAATGTATAATTGCTCAAGTTATGTGCCAAGAGCCAAGGCTGACACTTCGCTTAACGATAGTGTGAAAGTCGAAGAGGAAATAGTTCTTGACGAGGATGGCAATCCTGTAGAACGCCAGTTGCCACTTTCTGTAAATAAGGAGCAGCAACCTGCCGACCAGCAACAAAAGGAACACAAGACTCCGAAAGAACAGCCAGTGAGTCTTGAGAACCTATAACAGTTGAGAGTTGTTAACAGTTGAGAGTCGAAAATTGAGAGTTATGATTACCCTTGATATAATATTATCAAAATCAACATATCATAACTCTCAACTCTCACCTCTCAATTTTCAACTCTCATTTATTTTTTCATGAGTTTGTCAATTTCCTCAAACTCACGTCCCATATTCAAGTTGAGATAGATAGTATAGAGAGGTACTCCCCATTTTGATTTTTCGTTAGGAGCTTGTTTTCTATACTCTTGCATATAGGGCAATGCCTTTTTAAAAAGCGCTTTCAGCTTTTGTGTTTTCTCACGGCTGTGCCTCATTGTCCTTTCAATGTAAGTGGCTTGATTGAAATACGCCAAGCCAGCGTTCAGATAAACGTCGGCAAAATTCTTGTCTTTCGCAATCACCTTGTCGCAAATGCTCACGCAATCGTCATATTTCTGCTGTGCAAGCAGTACTGTTGATTTGGCAAACAAGGCAACAACACTTGAAGTGTCAGCCTCAATAGCGTCGTCGCACAATGCAGTAGCTACGTCATACTTGCTCTGCTTGTAATAATAGTCAAACAGATGCGAGAAGAAATATTTTGACTGCGGATAGTGGGCAAAACCACTCTCAAGTACTTCTACAAAATTTGCAGTATCAGCTTTCTGCCTATACGTTTCAGCCATGTATTGATATGTCATGGCCAATCTTGCTGTGTCCTTCTGTGCAACGTCTGCGTAGTTCAACGTACGCTTTGCGTCGCTCTGCTTGTATCCGCAGTAAACGGTATAGAATGCAGCAGTTCCTATTCTCTTATCTTTGTTCTGATAGTCGTAAGCTGCAAAGATAGGCTGCCTTGCACAATCTATATACGCTTCAAAGAGGTTGTATGCATTCTTATAATCATTCTTGCCGATGAAGAACAGTCCGCCATTATAAAGGTTGCCTCTCAATGCATTTAGATATTCTGCATGACGTTTGCGGTATTTCATTTTTGCCTGTTGCATGCCCTTAAGATTCCATTCTACAGAATCAAGCCCTTCCAAAACACCAAACATTCTGTAGGCCGCAAGGAAAAGTTTGGATGTGTCTGCCTTTTGTTTCAGATACATCTGCTCGTTTACCGTTTCATACTGTTTTCTTACAGCGTCAAAAAGTACGAGCCAAATTTTCTCATTGTCCTTATTTACTGAATCGGTAAGAAGCTTACGCATTGAAGCCTCTGCCTCAGCTAACGATTTACCTGCCTTGACATCATCCTTTGCTTTTGATATCTCCTTCTTCTGTGCATAGCACATCGTTGGAAGGCAGATGCCCAAAGCCAATACCATAAACAATAATTTCCTGAACATACCCTACTGTAAAAATGAAAGGTGCGCATTCATGACTTTCACAGAACATGGTGCGCACCTTAATTTGTTGAAGCTGTTACACTTTACTTGTTAGGATCCAAAGCCTTTGTACGGCTGTCGTCTGCACCATAAAGAACATAGTATGTATTATAGAGCAGATACTTCCAGTTGGCCTCCTGCTGGTTAGGGTCGAGGTCGCGAGCCTTCTCCAGGTAGCCCTGTGACTCAGTCAGAATCTTCTTCTGCTCATTTGCGTCCTGCAAGTTAGCTGCCTTGTTGTTGTTGCAGAATCCCATCCAAGTCAGCACAAGTGCGTTCGGCTTGATAGAATTAGCCTTCTTCAGGTCGGCAAGAGCCTCATCCCATTTGCTGTCGTTCATCTCAGCCTGGCCCTTGACAGCCCATGCTGTGAAGCAGTTTGGATCAGAAGCCAGACGCTCTTCGATGAGTTTCATCTGCTTGTCCTTCATGTTAAGGTTGCCATACAGAGTAGCGAGGTTTGTGAAGATAGTCTCGCTCTTGTCCTTGGCATAGAGGTCCTCGAAGCTCTTGAGGCACTTTACAGAGTCCTCCTTTGTCTTCATCGACTGCTGCATCATAGCCATCTTCAGTCCAAGGGCATCCTTGTATGAAGCAGTATCGTTCAGGGCAATGTCGATGTACTTGTTGGCATCGTCCATTTTCTTTGCCTGATAAGCTATTACGCCAGCTACACGAGCTACCTCGCCGAGGTATGTATCCGGCGACTTTGTCTTGTCGAAATCGTCGAACAGGGCAGAAGTACCGCTGTTGACATAAGCAGCATAGTAGTTGAAAGCGCCATTGTTGTCTTCCTTCTGCAGGCAGTCCTGACCGGCATTGATAAGGTTCAGACGCAGAGGCCACAGAGCAGCCTGGTTCTTCTTGTGGAACTTGGGAGCCACCTTGCCCTTGGCATTAGGCATGCGGTCGTACTTGTCGCACTCCATAGCTGCGTTGAGAGCGTTGGTGAGTGATGAGTACATACCTTCCTTGTCAACTGGTTTCAGTTTGCCGTCTTTCTGTCCCATCTGTTCCATTACCTGGTTCTCGCTCATCACAGCCATCTCCTTGTTGACCTTCTGAAGCGAGAGTTCTACGAGCTTGTTGTAAGCCTTTGCCTTTTCCTCATTGTTCAATGACGAAAGACAAGCGTCGAGTTGAGACTTTGCCTCAGCGTAGTCTTTCGACTTAAGGACGCTCTTTACGTCCTGTGCAAATGCAGATGAGGTAGCTACTACCATCACTGCCAACATAAACAATTTTCTCATATTCAAATATATTTAAAATGTTTTATTTTTCATTTTCTGAATCATTCTCAGCTGTATTCGGTGTGTCTTTAGCCTCAGTCTCTTGTTCTGCGTTGTCGTCGGCAAGTTTGGCTTCAAGTTCAGAGCTCATAACCTTGCATACGCTTGCAATCACATCATTCTTCTTCGAGAGGTTGATAAGGCGTACACCCTGTGTGGCTCGTCCCATTACACGACAATCGCTCACGGCAAGACGAATGGCAATGCCACTCTTGTTGATAATCATGAGGTCGTTGTCGTCGGTCACGTTCTTGATGGCTACCAGTCGGCCGGTCTTCTCTGTGATAGAAAATGTCTTCACACCCTTACCGCCACGGTTTGTCTTGCGATAGTCTTCTACCTGCGAACGCTTGCCATAACCATTCTCCGATACCACCATAACGGTCTCGGTCTCGGCATTATTGACGATAATCATACCTACAACCTGGTCGTCGTCACCATCGAGCTGCATACCACGTACACCTGTTGATACACGTCCCATAGAGCGTACTGTATTCTCGTCGAAGCGTACGGCGCGACCGTTGCGGTTGGCAAGGATAATTTCGTTCTTGCCGTTGGTCAGTCGAACGTCTACCACCTCGTCACCATCTACGATGTTTATGGCGTTAACGCCATTGGTACGTGGACGTGAGTAAGCCTCCAGACATGTTTTCTTGATAGTACCGTTCTTTGTGGCAAACACAACGTAGTGTGAATTGACAAACTCCTCGTCGTTCAGTCCGCGCAGACGCAGCATTGCATTTACCGAATCGTCCGGCTCGATGTTGAGCATGTTCTGAATGGCACGTCCCTTGAAGTTCTTGTCGCCCTCCGGTATCTCGTAGCACTTGAGCCAGTAGCAACGACCCTTGCGTGTGAAGAACAGCATTGTCTGGTGCATTGTGGCAGGATAGATGTATTCGGTGAAGTCCTGCTCGCGTGTACGTGCTCCCTTCGAACCTACGCCACCACGAGCCTGCTCGCGGAACTCGCTCAGCGGAGTGCGCTTGATATATCCCATATGGCTTACTGTAATAACCACCGGGTCGTTAGGATAGAAGTCCTCAGCATTGAACTCGTGCTCGAAAGGCTTGATTTCAGTACGACGCTCGTCGCCATACTTCTCCTTCACCTCGTTCAGCTCGTCCTTCATTACCTTCTTGCACAGTTCGGGATCGTCGAGTATCGACTGCAGATAAGCAATCTGACGCTCCAGTTCCTCAAACTCAGCATGCAGCTGATCTATACGCAGACCGGTCAACTGCGAGAGTCGCATGTCTACGATAGCTTTCGACTGTATCTCGTCCAGGTCGAAGCGCTTCTCCAAGTTGCGCTGTGCGTCGCTCGGTGTCTTCGAGGCACGGATAATGTGTACTACCTCGTCGATGTTGTCGCAGGCTATGACAAGTCCTTCAAGTATGTGGGCACGTTCCTGTGCCTTCTTAAGGTCGAACTTAGTGCGGCGTATTGTCACGTCGTGGCGATGCTCTACAAAGTACTTCACGCATTCCTTAAGAGTGAGCAGACGTGGACGTCCCTTCACCAAGGCGATGCAGTTTACCGAGAACGACGACTGCATGGCAGTCATCTTGTACAGTTTGTTGAGTATGACGTTGGCGTTAGCGTCACGGCGCACGTCAACAACGATACGCATACCCTGACGGCCCGACTCGTCGTTCACGTTCGAGATGCCGGTAATCTTGCCCTCCTTGACGAGGTCGGCAATACCAGCAACGAGGTCTGCCTTGTTTACGCCGTAAGGAATCTCTGTGATGACAATCTTGTCGTGTGCGTCGCCACTCTCGATTTCCGACTTTGCGCGCATCATGATGCGGCCACGGCCAGTCTCGTAAGCCTGCTTCACACCCGTCAGACCATATATATATGCACCTGTCGGGAAGTCAGGAGCCTTGATATACTCCATAAGTCCGTCTACGTCGATGTCGGGATTGTCGATATACGCGCAGCATCCGTCAATCACCTCACCGAGGTTGTGTGTAGGAATGTTGGTAGCCATACCCACGGCAATGCCGTTACCGCCATTCACCAGAAGGTTCGGTATCTTGGTAGGCATTACTGACGGCTCCATAAGTGTGTCGTCAAAGTTAGGCATCATGTCTACGGTGTCCTTATCCAGGTCGTCCATAATATGTTCGCCCATCTTCGAGAGTCTGCACTCGGTATAACGCATGGCAGCAGGCGAGTCGCCGTCTACCGAACCGAAGTTACCCTGACCGTCTACAAGCATGTATCGCATGTTCCAGCTCTGACCCATACGCACCAATGCACCGTAGACAGAAGAGTCGCCGTGCGGGTGATACTTACCCAGCACCTCACCTACGACGCGGGCACATTTCTTGTAAGGGTTAGAACTTGTGTTTCCGATGCCCAGCATTCCGTAAAGAATGCGGCGATGTACGGGCTTGAATCCGTCACGAACATCAGGCAGGGCACGAGCGACAATCACCGACATACTATAGTCGATGTACGAGGATTTCATCTCCTCTTCAATGTTAATCTTCAGAATCCTGTCCTGATCAATTGTCTGATTTTCGTCCATTTTATATTATATTGTTTTAAGTTTCTTTCTGACGCTTGCCACATACTGCTTTCTACAAGCCTCTAAAAGCGCAAAATCGCCGATTTTGCCGTTTATTTCGCTTCTAAGCGATTTGCAGCATCGCTTTCAAAGTGTAAAATTACTATTTTTTTATGACTTTACAGCACTTATAGCGCCTAAAAATACCATTTTTGTCTATTTTAATAGAAATAATGTATAACTTTGCAATAGTAAACCTTTAAAACAAAATTATTATGCTGAACAAAAAAATCGAAGAGGCTCTCAATGCCCAGATTAACGCCGAATTATGGTCGGCTTATCTTTATCTCTCTATGGCTGCTTATGCTCACGCCAATGGTAATCCTGGAATGGGCAACTGGTTTGAAGTACAGTTTAAGGAGGAACAAGACCATGCCAAGATTATGTTCAATTACATCATACAGCGTGGCGGTCGAGTAGAACTAAAGCCTATCGAGGCGGTGCCTACTACATGGGAGTCGCCGCTTGCGGTGTTTGAAGCCACGCTCGCTCACGAGCAAAAAGTGACATCGCTCATCAACAATCTCTTTGCTCTTTCTACTGCAGAGAACGACTATGCAACACAAAGTATGCTCAAATGGTTTATCGACGAGCAGGTGGAGGAAGAAGAAAACGCACAAAACATCATCGACAATTTCAGAATGATTCAGGGCAACGGCTACGGACTCTATATGCTCGACAAGGAACTTGCCGCACGCACATACGTTCAGCCTTCGCCATTGGCTGGCAAAGCATAGCTAAAATGTAGGTGTTGTAGTATGCAAATATCGTACAGGCAGTAAAAATGTGTTACAAATAAAAAAACAATTCTAGAGATTTCGAGAGCCGTTTTTATTGCTTGTTACGGCGTAATACATCATGTTTTTATCAAATAAGCCACCGTTGCATTACAAAAGTAGTCCTTCGGGATGCTTTCGGGATTCCTTTTGTAATGTAACGGAGGCTTATTTTATGCACAAATGTATTCGTTTAGCAACGAAAAGGACAACTTTAGATTATGCGATAATTGCACACTTCTGTCGGTATTTGCATAATTTGTTGTGTGTAAGTGATATACGCTTGCGCGCGCAAAACTCGAGAATTTTGAGCAAAAGATTTCTTCGTGCGTTCAACTCGCAGTTTTGAGCGATTAAAAATGCAAATATAAGTCTAATGGTTTTCTAATACTAATCTAATAACTTTCTAACTTATGATATCTGATTGTTTGAATAGTTTTGCATTGCGAAACAGACATTGCGGATAATTTACCTATTATTAGGTATTTTTATGTCATGAAAAAAGTCGTACTTTTGCAATTCCAAAAGAGTACTATAACTATAACATTGTGAGTACGATTATGAATCGTGTATTATTTGTCTTTTTATTAGGCTGTATAAATGCAAGCTTGGCGAGAGCGCAGAATATTAGTGGCGAATACACTACAGAATGGCAGTGGGATATGAAGAAGAAAACCAACTGGGTCAACCAACTCCGTTTGGACCTGAACATCCCATTTGGCAATGGTAAGGATTCTTTTGAGGCGGCAACCCTGCATGTCGCAAAAACCGACGACACCATTGCTGATGATTGGCAAGGATTCTCCAATATCGAAGCCGACAATATGTTTGCATCCATAGCTGTATTAGGTTTTATGCACGAGTGGAAGTCGGGACATGTGTTTTTAGGAGTGCGCAATGTCAATGAAGACTTCTTCACATCCGATGTCACGTCGCTTTTCTTGAATGGCTCGGAAGGTATCTTCCCAACCATTGCCGCAAGCTATCCGATAGCCAACTATCCCGTGTCGGGACTTACCGTTTATTTTGACGTTACAAAGGGTGCCTGGACATTCCGCAACAGCCTTTACAATGGTGTAGGCTACAACGGATGGAAGCGCCGTGACAATCCCTTCATAGTGCGCCCCAAGAAAGATGGTATCTTTAATATTTCGCAACTGGAATATTCGCGCGGAGGCTCAAATTACTTTGCTGGAGTGGCTGTACACAACCGTCAGTTTCCGATTGATGAAGAGGGCGAGATGGCCTCTGCCGATGAGGCATGTCGCCACACCTCATGTGCATGGTGGGTTTATGGCGAACAGACAGTATGGGCAGCAGCCGACCGAAGCGTAGCGTGCATGGCACAGTATTCTGAGAATACTTGTCGTGATAATGGCTGCTACAGATACGCCGAGTTGGGATGCGCATATACCGACAGCAGCAATGAATGTGGACTGTCAGCACAATACGCCCGTTTCAATCAGGGCACAGAACGTTCTGTCGAACTGACATGGCGACGACAGATCAACAAGACAATAGCCTTGCAGCCTTCGTTCCAGTACATCAACAATGACAATGGCGACTTCTTTGTGCTTTGCGCCCGTATGTGCATCAGCTTCTGATTGTATGTGTCATTTACTGATTTCGTTCACCATATTCTCAAAAGTCTCCTTAGGCATAGCCCCCATCTGTATTGTGGGTTTGCCCTTGGCGGGGATGAATAGGAAAGTGGGTATGCTCTGAATGCCAAACGTCTGAGCCAGTTCCTGCTCCTTTTCGATGTCCACCTTGTAGAAGTCTACCTTGCCGGCATACTTCTTTGCCGTTTCCTCCACAATAGGCGCCATCATCTTGCAAGGTCCGCACCATGTGGTGTAGAAGTCGATTACGGCAGGGCGCTTGCCTTCAAACACCCATTCTGTCTGATGTGCTTCGTAGTCCATAATCTTCAGACGGAAGTCGGCTGTAGAAAGATAAGCAACGTTGCCTTCGGCAGACGCTTGTGCTGCATCGGCATCTTTTGACATAGCGGTATGTGTGCTGTTGCGGGCCTTCTGATGGTTTGTACAGGCTGAAAGCGTCAATGCAGCGGTAATGAGGATGTAAAGTGAATTCTTGATTTGCATATTATTGTCGTTGTTTAAATGATTACAGATTCTTTACGAGAAGACTTCTCTGTTTGTTGAGATAATCCGAGCGGTTGGCAAAAGCTTCCTTCCATACAGGCGATGCAAGTTTGCGCATGTCTATGCTCAAAGCCCATTTGCCGTTGGCTTCCAGCCGGTCGATTAGAGTGCCTACGGTGAGACGTGTCAGGCATATTGCCGGTTGGTAATATGTGGTCTCGCCCTTGTCGCCACCTGATATTTCGGTAATGATGTTTATCTGGGTCAGCTCGTACAGCAGTTCGTTGACGATGCGGATAGGAATGCCGGTGCGTAGCTTCAAGTCGAGTGCCGAGTAGGGTTTGCCTCCTTCGGCAAATTGCTTACATATCTGATTGGTAAGAATCAGACACAGCAACGTCTTGTAGCGATGGCTCAGGTCTTCTGCCTTTGTGCGGAAAGCGAAGTCTTCCATATTCTGGCTTGCATAGCATAGTTCTGCGCCAAACAGACAGATAAACCATGAAATCTGCACCCAAAGCATAAACAACGGCAATGCAGCGAACGATCCGTATATGGCATTGTACGAACTCACCCATATCTGAGAGTGGATGTAGAATATCTGCAGCCCTTGCATTGCCACACCGGCAAGTATGCCTGGAGCTATGGCACATGTCAGTTTCACCTTGGTGTTGGGCATGAATATGTACAATGCTATGAACACGCTCGACATGAGTACGTATGGCATAAGCTGTAGGATGAACTGTGTGAGCGGACCTATGAGCATGGTGTTTTCAATCTGCTTGAATATTGTAGCAAAGAAAATGCTTACGCCCGAAGTTATCACGATGGTTATCGGCACCAACAGGAACATCGACGTGTAGTCGGTAATGGTACGGAATACGCTTCGTTGCTTCTTTATCTGCCATATGTTGTTGAACGTCAGCTCTATATTGCTGATAAGCATCAGCACAGTAAAGAACATGAATATAAGGCCAATCCCCAAGAACAGTCCGCTCTTGGTATGAATAAGGTATGAGTTGACGAATCCGATTATTGTTTCGGCAGCTTGCGGCTGACTTGAGAACGAGTCGCGAAACCACTCTTCTATGTATTTGTTGTATCCGAATCCACGGGCTATGGCAAACACTACGGCTAATATTGGTACAATAGCCAGCAGGGTGGAGTAGGTGAGTGCTGCGGCTGCACTTGTTATGCGTTTTGCCGTTGTGAACTCAATTGCAAGAATAAGTCTCTTGACAATTGAGAGCATGAAATATTTGGATGGTGACACACTTTCGCGATTAATGCCCCAAATGTCAATGCTTATAAACCTTTGAATCTTTTTTATTTTGTCTTTTGTAAGCATGCCGGTTGTTGTTTTAGAATGATTTAGTCTGCAAATTTAATGTTTATTTCGCAATATTTCCGCTAAAAATCCTAAATACATTTTGTTGTCTCGCAATTAATTGATAATTTTGGCATAGAATAATTGTAAATTGAATAAAAGTGAAAAAATCTATATACTTATTTGTGCTGTTGTCTGTCTTTTCTGTAGGCTCATTTGCGCAAAAAATCACCTTGGGTTCGTGCATTACTCATGATGGCGGACAGTACAAGGGTCAGATGCAGGCAGGAAAGCCGCAAGGCAAGGGTAGTACTGTTTTTAAGAATGGTGATATATTCGAAGGCGAATATGTCAAGGGCAAACGCCAAGGACAAGGTATTTATACATTTTCCGACGGTGAGAAGTACGAAGGCGAGTGGTTTCAAGACCAACAGCACGGCTTTGGCACATTCTGGTTTATGAACAACAACCGCTATAAGGGAATGTGGTATCGTGATTATCAGCATGGTCATGGTGTGATGTACTATTATAATGGTGATATTTACGATGGCAACTGGCAGAAAGACAAGCGCCAGGGCAAGGGAAAATACACATTCGCAAGCGGTGCCTACTACGACGGCAACTGGAATAACGACCAGAAGTCGGGCAAAGGTTTCTTTGCATGGAACGACGGAACCACTTACGACGGAATGTGGCTCAACAATCAGCGCTCGGGTAAGGGTACAAACAAGTATGCCGATGGCGATGTATATACTGGCGATTGGCTCAACGACATACAGAATGGCAAGGGCGTGTATCGCTTCCAGAACGGCGACGTTTATGAGGGCGATTACGTACAGGGCGAGCGTACTGGCGAGGGTATATTCAAGTATAAGAACGGCGATAAATATACAGGTCATTTCAACGAAGGTGACAAGGATGGCATGGGTACTTTCCTTTGGAAAAATGGCGATATGTATGTAGGTATGTGGAAGAACGACCGCCAGAACGGACATGGCAAACTTGTCAAGAAGAACGGTGATGTCTTCGATGGTGAATTCAAGAACGGCAAGATAAATGGCCAGGTTATAATCCACTTTTCTGACGGCTCTAAATTCAAGGGTATGTACAAGGACGGACGCCGCAATGGTGCCGCCATTGAAGAAAATAAAGACGGCAAACGTTTTGAAGGCTCGTATGTCAACGGCCGACGAGATGGAAATTTTGTAGAGAAAGACCGGAATGGCCAAGTTATTAAACGTGGTCATTATGAAAATGGCAAACGATTTGAAGATTAACTAACGTACTAATTTTATAGCTATGGCATTACAATCAAAAAAGACACAGACTAAAAACTCCGAGTCCAAAGTTAAACATATTGGATTGGTCAAGAATGATGCTTACCTTGCGCCTTACGAAGAAGCGATAAAGGGACGTCATGACCATGCTCTGTGGAAGCTCAACTCATTGACAAATAATGGAAAGACAAAACTTACGGATTTTGCCAATGGACATAAGTATTATGGTCTGCACAAAGCAAAGCGCGGATGGGTGTTCCGCGAATGGGCACCTAATGCTACTGCAATATATCTTGTAGGCGACTTCAACGCTTGGACTGAAAGCGAACGTTATAGCGCAAAGCGTATCGATGAGGCTGGCAATTGGGAGCTGAAACTTTCTGAAAAGGCTGTCAAACATGGCGACCTCTTCAAGATGCATGTATATTGGAACGGCGGAATGGGCGAACGTATCCCTGCCTGGGCTACTCGCGTGGTTCAGGATGAGGAGACAAAGATATTCTCAGCACAGGTTTGGAACCCCGAGCCTTATGAATGGAAGAAGACCAAGTTTAAGGCCAACAAGTCGCCGCTTCTCATCTACGAGTGCCATATCGGAATGTCGCAGGATGCCGAAAAGGTAGGAACATACAATGAGTTCCGTGAGAATGTATTGCCGAGAATCAAGAAGGACGGATACAATTGTATTCAGATTATGGCCATTCAGGAGCATCCTTATTATGGTTCGTTCGGATACCATGTGAGCAGCTTCTTTGCTGCTTCTTCACGCTTCGGTACTCCAGAGGATCTGAAGGATCTTATCGATCAGGCTCACAAGGACGGCATTGCCGTTATCATGGATATTGTACATTCACATGCCGTAAAGAACGAGATAGAGGGATTGGGTAACCTTGCAGGCGACCCCAACCAGTATTTCTATCCTGGCGAGAAACACGAACATCCGGCTTGGGACTCATTATGCTTCGACTATGGCAAGGACGAGGTGATACACTTCCTGCTATCTAACTGCAAATACTGGCTTGAGGAATTCCATTTCGACGGATTCCGTTTCGACGGCGTTACATCAATGCTTTATTATAGCCACGGACTTGGCGAGGCTTTCTGCAACTATGGCGACTACTTCAACGGACATCAGGACGATAATGCCATCTGCTACCTGACACTTGCCAATCTTCTTATACATGAGGTTAATCCCAATGCAATAACCATCGCAGAGGAAGTCAGCGGCATGCCAGGACTTGCTGCCAAGTTTACCGATGGCGGCTATGGCTTCGACTATCGTATGGCCATGAACATCCCCGACTATTGGATTAAGACCATCAAGGAACTTCCAGATGAAGCATGGAAACCAAGCTCTATTTTCTGGGAGGTCACAAACCGTCGTTCCGATGAGCGTACCATAAGCTATTGTGAAAGCCACGACCAGGCTCTTGTAGGCGACAAGACCATTATCTTCCGCCTTATTGATGCCGATATGTACTGGCACTTCCGTAAAGGCGACGAGAACGACCGCGCTAATAGAGGTATAGCCCTGCACAAGATGATACGTCTCGTCACAGCATCTACTATCAATGGCGGCTATCTTAACTTCATGGGCAATGAGTTCGGTCATCCCGAATGGATTGACTTCCCGCGTGAGGGTAACGGCTGGAGCTATAAGTATGCACGTCGTCAATGGAACCTTGTAGACAACCCCGAACTCAACTATCATTATCTTGGCGATTTTGACAAGGCAATGTTGTCAACGCTCAAGCTTGAGAAGAACATTCAGAACAAGCCGGTAGTAGAGATTTGGCACAACGATTCGGATCAGATTCTCGCTTATATGCGTGGCGACTTGGTGTTTGTCTTCAACTTCAGTCCGACACAGTCGTTCGTCGATTACGGATTCCTTGTGCCTACAGGTTCGTACGATGTAGTGTTGAATACCGATTCAAAGGACTTTGGCGGCAATGGTCTTGCAGACGATACAATCACACATCTTACCAATTACGACCCGTTGTATGTGAACGACCGTAAGGAATGGCTTAAGCTTTATATTCCAGCCCGTTCGGCTGTAGTATTAAAAAGAAATTAATGAATAGGGTAAAGTATAGTCAGGATACATTGAAACGCGTGTTGTGTACATTCGTTTTTACGTTGTTCTCGTTTTTCTTCCTGTATTTTTATCAGGCAGATTTAATGACGATTATTCAGCACGTGTTGTCAGAAGGACAAACCCATTACAATCACTTTGTGGGAGCGGTACTAATTACAATAGTACTGCTCCTCATACAGGTGGGTGTTGTCCGTTTGTTTCAGCGAATGCGATTGGCATGGGCATTTACGTTTGTCCCATCCTCACTTCTGCTTGCCATGATTACTGATGTACGTCAGTCGGCATCTGCCGCTAATGGCTTTCTTGAATTTGGTTGGGGTGGATACGTGTTGCCATCGTGTCTTATCTTGTTCTTTGTCGTTGTCTGGATCTTGAATTCATCGGGTATTGCCGAAAAGTATAGTATGAATTCCATGAATCAGACACGTCAGCTGTGGATTAACCTTGCTTTAGTGCTGCTTCAGATGCTATTTGTTTGTGGTTGGAGCAATTCCGACAGAGTGCTTCACGACCGTGTGCATGTAGAACAATGTTTGGCAGACAACGACGTTGATGAGGCTTTGCTCACATTGCAGCAGCATTCAGATGCCGACGGGAATCTGACGATGCTTACGGCTTACTCGCTTTCACGTAAAGGTGAATTGCCTGAAAGGCTTTTCGAATTTCCGTTGAAGGGAGGTTCGGCTGCATTAATGCCTAATGGCGATAACATTGGTTTTGGATTGTTGGCTGACACCACATTCTATGCATATCTCGGCAATGCATATCTGCAACGGATGTCAACTATGCACTATCTTGACTATCAGCGTAGGCATAAGCGCCTTAATCGTCGTTCTGTTGATTATCTGTTATGTGCCTATCTTATGGACAAGAAGCTTGATGCCTTTGCGCACAACATTACCAGATACTATGAGGTGAACGACTCTGTGCAGTTGCCAAAGCATTACAAGGAGGCTCTGATACTCTATACTCATTCGCATGCTAATCCGTGTGTCGTGCTTCATGATAATGTGCTGGATGCTGACTTTGAGGATATGCAGAAACTTGAAAACTCCATAACCGATGCTCGTGAGCGAAAGACTGCATTGCGCGATACCTATGGCAACACATATTGGTATTATTATATGTATTGACTGTAAGATGTACTGATAATAATGTATGCTGATTATACATAAACAAAAAAGCGGTTCGGAAATTGAATGATCTGAGTCATTCCTTTTTCCGAACCGCTTTTGCTTATGCTAAATAAGTCAAAACTGTATTTTTGTCTATTCTATAGAATATTGTTTTCTTGTCTCCATTCTGCATATTGCAGCATCTTATACTGCCATTATTGCTGTTGGCTTCTTCTATCTGTTCTATCTTTATGTCGTGTAGTGCCAGATGGTTGTCCGAATAGAATTTATACATCGTTTCCTTGGCACACCAGAACAATAGCAGAATACATGCTTTGTTTGTATGGTTGTTGTCTGGGATGTTTGCCGGTTTGATTAGAGTATGGCTATATTCCAGCTCGTCGCTACGCATGAATTTCTCCTCAATCTTACATATCCTGTCGCTTACATGTTCTATGTCTACAGCCACACGCTTTGATTCGGATATTATCAAGCTTGCATAGTTGTTGGTGTGACTGATGCCTATCTCCAACCCTGAATCTCTTAGTATCGGTCTTCCAGAGTCTTCGTGGTCAATAGTCCAGCCGCCTCTGCCCAGCATCTCGTTAAGCAACGCATATACTGCAGCCGTTTCTTTCTGACGATTGTTGCACATCGTCTTTATCTTGTTGTACACTTCTGGCGGACATACGTCCTCTATGTGTGTGCGGTCATCAAACTGCCATATTCCTAATTGCGTACGTTTGTCAATTCTCTCAATATATAATAGAGGCATAATCTACAATATTGTTTCTCCCCGAAGGTTGTCATCCATTAAGGTTATTTCTCCTGGATGTCTTCCTTCTTTTTCTCGTGTATCGTGACTTTGATTCTGCTTATACGGCGTTCCTCTATGCCTACTATCTCGAATGTATAGTTCTTGAAGTCTACCTTCTCGTGAATGCTAAGGAAGTCGCCTTTTATCTCCAACAGCAATCCTGCGAGCGTGTCGGCATCGCCTTCTACGTCAGCAAATTCTTCGTCGTTGACGTTCAAGGTCTTGCAGAAGTCGGTCAGCAAAGTCTTGCCTTCAAATATGTATGTATTGTAGTTCAACTTGCTGTACAGCTTGCTCTCTTCGTCGTACTCGTCGTTGATTTCACCGACAATCTCTTCGAGAATATCTTCCAATGTGACAAGTCCGCTCGTGCCGCCAAACTCATCTACAACAATGGCTATGTGTATCTTGTTCTCCTGGAATTCGCGCATGAGGTCGTCAATCTTCTTTGTCTCAGGAACAAAATAGGGGGGACGCATCAGACTTTGCCAACGGAAACTTGCTGGTTTAGTCAGATGAGGCAGCAAATCCTTGATGTATAATATACCGCGAATGTTGTCACCATTCTCCTGATATACGGGGATACGGCTGTAGTTGTTCTCGACAATACAGTTGAGCACTTCTGTATAGTTCGACTTGATGTCGAGTCCTACAATGTCTTGTCGGCTTGTCATAACCTCCTTGGCAGTTTCGTCACCAAAGCGTATGATGCCCTTAAGCATGCTTTGTTCGTCCTTGATGTCGTTCTTGTCGGTCAATTCAAGAGCATGTTCCAGATCGTCAACACTCAGCACGTGCTTTTCCTTCTGCACAACTTTCTCGGCAATAATGCCACTACGCAGAAGTATGTTCTCTATAGGCCAGAACACCTTTCGGCAAATACATACTCCCTTTACGGCTTTTCTGCAGAAGTTAAGCGGATCCTGACGGCTGTACACCTTAGGCATAATTTCGCCAAAGAGCAGAAGCAGGAAAGTCAGCATTACTGTAAGCGAAAGGAATTGCAGCCAATATGCTTTCTCTCCGAAATGAACGATGTTGCCGAAGATGTAGTTGCACAGCATGATTATCGTTACATTGACGAAGTTGTTCGTAATCAGAATTGTTGCCAGCGTGCGCTCGCTATCCTCGCGCAATTTCAGGATATTACTGTCGCTTGATGTTTTTTGTGCGTTCAGTTCAGCCATGTCAGATGGCGACAGACTGAAGAAGGCTATTTCCGAACCACTTGCAAATGCCGACATAGCCATAAGCATCAGAGTAAGTGCAACACATATCAATACGCCCGTAGTAGGAGCTATGAGATAAACGTCGGAGAGTGAATCAGAAATGAATTTTAAGTATGTTTCCACAATTATTATATATGTTTAGAATGGCAACGTGTCGTTGTCGGCGTCTTCTTTAATATTAGTACGAGTATTGTCTTTCGGCTGTAAGTTTTGGGCCGCGGTTGAGGCTTGTTTTGGTGTGAGAAGTTCCATATTGTCGGCATATATCTCGGCTATAAATCTGCGTTGACCTTTCTTGTCGTCGTAGTATCTGTAGCGTATTCTGCCTTCAATATATATCTTGTCGCCTTTGTGTACATATCTTTCGGCAATCTTGGCAAGCTCTCTCCACATTACTATATTGTGCCAGTCGGTACGGTCGGGCACACGAGTGCCATTGGGCAGTACATATCCTCTTTCGGTTGTAGCCAATGGGAATTGTGCTACAGCCTGGTCGGCATCATAATATTTCACGTCAGGCTCTTTGCCAACGTTTCCTATAAGCATTACTTTGTTCATAATAGTCTGTTTTTGTTGTTATAGGATAAACCAAACATAGGATGCCGTGTATAATGCGACATCCTATGACATGAATAAACAGTATGTTTTATTTCCACATACCAAGATACTTGTAGTGGAAGTTCTTTCCTTTGGCTGACGGGAACTGTGAGCGGTTGTCCACACGGTCGCGCAGATGCTCTACAATGCGGTTGTAGCAGTCTTGTCCCGAATTGGCTTTGCATCTTACTACAAAGTGCGTGTCGCGATATTCGTGCTTGCCAGTAGCAGGAATCAATACTACGCGCTTGAAGTCCAGTTCGCCTTCGTACCATCCCGGATGTTCTTCGTTCAGGCGTGAAGCTACAACCGAAGCCATATCATGCTTATCGGCTGCCGCGCCGTTTTGTGGTACGGGATGCAGAGCCTTCTTCTGCTTGAAGTCAAGCATTGTAGCTGCTGTTGTCTTAATTATAATAAAGTAGACGCGTGGTCTGATTTTATATCTTTTGGGATAATATACATCGCTGTTGGCGTATTCTCTTACATCAGCTTCAAGGTTTGCATTCATTCCTATTTCCTGGATTGAGCGCAAGAAATCCAATGCATCGTCAACGTTTGTTACCAACGTCTCCTTGTCAAAATATCTTAAGTATAAGTTCATTGAATTCTGTTTTGTTCTTCAAAAATACCGATTTTAAAACCTTTTAAAAGAAGAGCGGCAAACGAGACTTGAACTCGCGACCCCAACCTTGGCAAGGTTGTGCTCTACCAACTGAGCTATTGCCGCATTGTTTTTTATTTTTGTGAAGAGGAGGAGACTCGAACTCCCACGACACAATTGTCACTACCCCCTCAAAGTAGCGCGTCTACCAATTCCGCCACCTCTCC
>OBAH01000159.1_pt1 | contig 64978 bp, 49 predicted proteins | sample 1517491 | NCBI WGS metagenome assembly OBAH01 (sample SAMN04571697, study PRJEB22368) | human gut metagenome | biome: human gut; material: stool | host: Homo sapiens | place: Luxembourg | collected 2012-08-03
ACCTTTGGCACGTAGAACGGGCTTTCCGTATAGCCAAATCAAAGATAGAGATACGCCCCATGTTTCACTTTACACGCAAACGTATTGAAGCTCATATATGTATCTGCTTTGTGGCTTTGAAAGTATACAAGGAACTGGAGCGTATGCTGAAAGTCTCAGAGATTAAGATGAGCGTAGACAAGGTGCTTGCATTGGCAAAGACAATAACAACCATACAAATTAAGCTACCTCAGAACAAGGAGGTTTACACCCAAACCATGCTGATGGCAAGGCATCAGAAAATAGCTAAACTCTTTGACAAAAATTTTTGGGTGACACGATAATGAAGTCAGGAAATTGTTCATAATGTATCGGGAATAGAATCACGCATTTGGTAATACAATTTTTGGTATTTGGTAATACTTTGGTAATATAAATACGTCAAAATTGCGTCCGAAATGCGCAGAAAGCCGATATATGCAGGTGTACTCGAACGCTGCGACGTAAAACGTTTTATAAACACGTACACGTATATAATACGCTTATAGTCAGCAACTTACACGAAGCAAAATACCGATAACGGCTTGATTGAGAAGCTGTTATCGGTATTATCAGATGTAATGCAAAATGTGTGATTGGTGATTCCGTTGGGGTTCGAACCCAAGACCCACAGCTTAGAAGGCTGTTGCTCTAATCCAACTGAGCTACGGAACCTACAAATCGAATGCAAAGGTAATGTTTTTTTTCTAATCCACCAAAACAGACTCGACTTTTATGCAAAAAAATTGCTATAGAGGTATCTTTTTACTATAAATAGTACTATAGTTAGGGGCGAATATATTATTCTTCGCCCTTTAACACAGGCAGCGAGATATGATATTTCACAGCGAGGATGCGTATTGCCACAATGAGGAAGAATGCGATGATGACCGAAACTGTCATGTCACAACCACACTCCACGAGTCCCCAATAGGCTAAACCTCCTGTGACGCTCGCCATGGCGTATATTTCCTTCTGGAAGATAACGGGCACATTATTGAGCAACACGTCACGTATTACACCGCCTGCCGATCCAGTTATGGTTCCCATTATTATCGCCACCCAGAACGCATAACCGCAATCAAGCGTCTTCTGCAGACCGGCTACCGTGAAGAGAGCCAGACCTAATGTGTCAAAGAAAAACCATGTATTGTCCAATCGCTTTAGCGACCGGGCAAAGACGATGACAAACAGCTGTGCCATAAACGTACAGATGAGGTATATGGAAGATGTCATCCAGAAAGGCGTCACTCCCAGCATCATATCACGCAGCGTACCGCCACCAATGGCCACGGCAACGCCACATACAAATCCTCCAAACCAGTCGAAACGCTTAGCTGCTGCATGGCGTATACCCGAAATGGCAAAGGCAAATGTTCCCAAAAACTCTATCACATTGAGCAAAGGGCCGTAAAGTTCTTCGTTAGGCATCATATTTTGTTCACTAAATTTTGTGGTGTTCCATTAAGAAAAGCCTTGATATTGTTCTCGGCAATACTCATAAGTTTGGTGCGTGCCTCTACCGATGCCCATGCCACATGCGGTGTGATGTAGGCGTGTGGCTCACGAAACAGCGGATTGTCGCCAGAGGGAGGCTCTGAGCACATCACGTCGGCACAGTAGGCTCTTACCTTGCCAGCATTAAGTGCTGCCGCCATATCGCACTCGTCGACAAGAGGTCCACGACCTGTGTTCACTATTATCACGCCATCGCGCATATACTGTATGGTGTCGGCGCAGATGAGTCGGTTGGTTTCTTCATTTAGCGGACAGTGGAGGGTGATGATGTCGCTTATGCTCAGCAGTCCTTCCATCGTTGCCTTCTTTATGCCCTGAGGCAACTGGTCGGGACTCTTGCTTGTATATGCATACACGTTCATGCCGAAGCAGAGAGCTATAGCAGCCACCTTCATACCGATATGTCCCAATCCTACAATACCAATATTCTTGCCAGCCAACTCTACCAGCGGACTGTCCCAATAGCAGAAGTCGGGGCAACGGCTCCACTCTCCGTCGCGCGAAGCACGTGCGTAATGGTCAACCTGATTGGTTACGTTGAGAATGTGTGCAAATGTATGTTGCGCCACGCTGTCGGTGCTATAGGCAGGAATGTTTGTCACTACGATGCCGTGGCGTGAAGCCGCCTCAAGGTCTACCACATTATATCCTGTAGCCAGCACACCTATATATTTAGTATTGGTGAGGCGTGCAATGGTGTCGGCACTGAATACAGTCTTGTTGGTGAGCGCAATCTCGGCATCGCCAACATGACTCAAAACTTCATCGGGCGCAGTGCGCTCATATACGGTAAGGTCGCCAAACTGCTCTATGCCGCTCCACGACATATCGCCAGGATTAACACCTTTTCCGTCTAATACTACTATTTTCATTTTTTCAATCTTTATCTTTAAATCTATCGCCCCAAAGGCGCAACATCTGTTGATATGATTTTTCCTCTACTGGCGAGTGTTGGGCATGCCATAGGCGTTTGTCAACCAAAGCGTCGGGGAGGTATTGTTGGGGTGTGAAATTGCCTGGATAGTCGTGCGAGTATTTATATCCGTCGTGATAACCCAGGCTTTGCATGAGTTGTGTGGGAGCATTGCGCAGATGCAGCGGCACTGGCTGATTGCCGGTCTGCTTCACCAGCGACAGGGCATCGTTGATAGCTTTGTATGCCGAATTGCTCTTGGGGCTTGTGGCGAGATATACCACAGCCTCAGCCAGCGGAATGCGTCCCTCGGGCCAACCTATCTTCATTACGGCATCAAAGGCGGCATTGGCAAGCAGCAGGGCGTTTGGATTGGCAAGTCCTACGTCTTCGGCAGCAGATATCACCACACGACGGGCTATGAACTGCGGGTCTTCGCCAGCCTCTATCATTCGTGCCATCCAGTAGAGGGCGGCATCGGGGTCGCTGCCACGAATGCTCTTGATGAATGCCGAGATGATATCGTAGTGCATATCGCCCCCCTTGTCATAAGCCAGTGGATTCTGTTGCAGACGACTTGCCACGATGTCATCGGTGATGACAACATGGTCGTTGCTGTCGGCCTCAACCACAAGTTCGAGGATGTTGAGCAACTTGCGCGCGTCGCCACCGCTATAGCGCAGCATGGCATCTGTCTGCTTCAGTTCGATGTGGCGCTTGGATAGTTCGGTATCGGTAGTAATGGCACGCTGAAGCAGTTCGAGCAGGTCGTCCTTGTCGAGCGACTTGAGCACATACAGCTGACAGCGCGACAGCAATGGGCGTATCACCTCAAACGATGGATTCTCTGTTGTGGCACCTATCAGCGTCACCACACCTCGCTCTACGGCACCGAGCAACGAGTCCTGTTGCGACTTCGAGAAGCGGTGAATCTCATCGATAAACAGTATTGGCGATGCCGAACTGAAGAAACGTCCGCTCTTTGCGCGCTCTATCACTTCGCGCACATCCTTCACACCCGACGTTACGGCACTCAGTGTGTAGAATGGAGTCTCAAGTTTGTTGGCTATAATCTGCGCCAACGTGGTCTTGCCCACACCCGGAGGTCCCCACAATATAAACGACGATATGCGCCCTGCGTCAATCATCTTGCGCAAGACGGCCCCCTCGCCCACCAAATGTTTCTGCCCGACATAATCGTCAAGAGTGCGAGGTCTCATTCTCTCAGCTAAAGGTTCACTCATAAATCTTGACAAAATTATTAAATATAAATGATATACGCAACACTTGTATTCAAAAAACTTAACTCATGATTTTTTATAGCTTCGACCTATTATATTTTTCGATAAAAACTTGTGAATTAGGAGTAAAGTATATACTTTTGCAGCACGTTTTTCCATCGGAGATAGCGCAGATGAGCAAGATAGACTAAACAAAACAAAAAACGAAAACAAATTAATAATATATGAAACAACAGAAAGCTTTGACACTCAAGACTCTAACAAAGAGTAATGTATGGGAATTGCGGGAGAATGACATCTTACGTATGTGGGAATCGGCCAGAAAGGAATCTGATTTCAAGGACAACAAGAGACACTACTTTGATGTTATCAAAAGCGCTTTCGAGATAGAAGAGATAAAGATTGACCGCCCTGAAGTAATCAAGAAATACGAAGCTCGCGGCTTCAAGATTGGTTCGCTGGGTGCTGACGAAGGCGACAACAGCAAGTGGGGTATCAAGAAGCGTCAGATTATGCGCGTCACTGACCTTACATACGAGAACATACGTCACATCTCGGCTGCTAAGCTCATCGAAGTGCTCGACCGCAACTTTGGCGGTGGATGGGACTCTCTCTCTCAGAGCATTCAGGACATCATCGAGAGCGGATTCGACATCAGCACCACTACACTGCCTAAGGATCGTCTGCACAAGCCGGGCGGAATGTACGAGAAGAAGGTGAACGACGGCTTTGAGGTGCTCGAGATAGCCAAGGGCGCATGGGTTGAGGCCATCTTCGCTAAGGAGAAACCTGAAATGGAGAAGCCGGTTGCAAGCCTCGAAAGCGAGAGTACCAAGAAGAGCAAGACCTACGACAACGAAGACGAAGAAGACGAAGAAGATCTCGACTTGCCAGCGGACAAGTACGACGACGAGGACGACGACGATACATTCGATGAGGACAAGCTCACAGAGGAGAGTTATCGCACCACATTCGATACTGACCCCGAAGACCTCAATCTTGAGGCTGAGGACGTTACCGATGACGACGACAATTATTAATTTTGAGTTTTGAGTTTTGAATTTTGAATTGGTCGGCTAACGCCGATGTTGAATTTTCAAAATTTGAATACATTTAGATTATAACAATATTAAAAAGCGCTTGAACACAACCTTTAGTGTTCAAGCGCTTTTTTTATTTGTATTTCTTTATATACTCATCGGCACGCTGGTCGCCCAGAGTTTTGACTCGTTGCAGGCACTCCATAGCCTCAGGTTTCTTCTTCAGTCCTACGAGGGCTAAACCCTTGATAAGTAGGGCGTCGGTGTTGTCGGCATCCAGCTGCAAGCAGAGGTCGGCAGTCTTCACTGCATTGTCGAGCATGTTTACACGAAGCTGTAGCGAAGCCATCTCAGCCAGATAGATGGGGCGCATCTGCGGCTCACACACATAAGCGGCGTGTGCGATGTCGTTGAGAGCCACCTGATACTGACGCATATTGACCTCACACTTGTAGCGTGTGAAGTAGAAATCGGCATTGGCACGACCATACATTATAGTATCGTAGTCGTTGTAGTCGGCCAAGGCGCGACGATAGTCCTTCATGGCATCGTACATCTGTCCGCGTGCAAGCACATACGGAGCAGCCACCGATGTATATGGCTTGGTGCATCGTGCCACAGCACTGTCAAGCAACACTATCAGTTCCTCGTTCTTGGCACCAAGCTGCGCCTTACACTGGGCAGCCTCGTAGAACACCTCGCTATTAGCAAACGAAGTCTTCGACAGTTGGTCGAATATTTCGTAAGCCTTGTCATACTCACGCTTCGAGAAGAGTATCTTGGCAGCGCTGTGGCGATAAGCCAGCTGCGGGTCAATCTTATAAGCCTCCTCAGCCTCGCCGAGAGCCTTGTCCAGAGTCCACTCCTTATACAGCGAGTCGTTGCTGTAGATAAGCTTCTGATACATCACGCGCGAATATTCGGCATGAGCCTCAGCCTTGTTTGTAGCATGCTTCAACGCCTGCTTCATGTCGGCATCGGCACCGGCAAAGTCGCCATTACTGCTCTTGCGCAAAGCACTCGTAGTATATCCGTCCACCTGCTGCGGGAACTTAGCAATATAGTCGGCGATATAGCCCACATACTTGGCTGAATCCTGACGCTCCGAAGTGAGCATAATCATCAGCAGTGCCTGCTTGCTGTCGTCGGGCAACTGCATGCGTATAGCTGTCTTGTTGTAATCGGGACGAGTCACATCCAAAGAATTGAATGCCAGTGTCGTTGCAAAACGCGGGTCTACGGCATGAGTCTCGATGTTGGTCTCCGACTGCTGCAACAGTCCTATCACCTGACCGTTGGCATTGACAAACGGACTGCCAGCCACACCGCTTTTGTCGTTATAAGCAAAGATGTAGTAGGCATACTTGTCCATAAACTTCTCGCTGCGCTCCACCGAATACTCATCGGTCTTTACCTTCTTGTCGGCAAAGTTGACGAGCCACACCTTTGAGTTGGCAGGCACCGTTGCAGTAGCCATTGCAGCCGGCTGAGTCTTTGAAGCATCTACACGAAAACGGCACACGTCATACAATTCGTTTACGCCAACCAGTGTGCGTACATTATATGTCTTGCCATTGAAGTCGACCACCTCGGCACGAGCTGCCGTCGACAGTGCCGACCATGGTGCAACAGCCTCGCCGTCGGCCGATGTGAACACACCGTAAGTCTCGGCATTGCGGTTGCCGTTCGCGTCATAGCATACCAGACGGAACGTTGACTTTGCAGCATTCTTGACAGCTGACGGCTGGGCAAACGATGCCACCGCCATAGCAAAAGCTGCAAAGACAGTAACAAAAAATCGATTCATAATAAATATTCTATATACTTTTATTTCTTTTCTTTCATTAATAGCGACTTGGCGTTGTCTATAGCCGCCTGTGTCACGTCACTACCGCTGAGCATTTGGGCTATCTCCGTTATGCGCTGGTCGGGCGTGAGTTGTGTCATCGTGCTCACCGTGCCACTCTCAGCCTCGTGCTTAGCCACCTTATAGTGGGTAGAGCCGTAAGCAGCAATCTGCGGCAGGTGGGTGATGCAGATAACCTGTCGGTTAACGTCGCCCATGCCACGCATGATATGCGCCATCTGTTCAGCCACACGTCCGCTCACACCAGTGTCTATCTCATCGAATATGATAGTAGGCAATCCTATCGCCTTGCTTATCATGGCCTTGAGCGACAGCATCACACGTGCAATCTCACCACCTGAAGCCACCTGCGATACGGGCAGCATGTCGGTGCTCTTGTTGGCACTGAATAGGAACATCACCTTGTCTACACCCTTTTGGGCAAGTTCGCCGGTAGTAATCTGCACCTTAAACCTGACATTGGGTATGCCCAGCGGAGCCAACAGTTTGGCAAGTTCGCCTTCTACCTCTACGGCAGCCTTGCGGCGCACCTCGCTCAGCACAGCAGCCTTCTGCGTGCACTCAGTCTTCAGCGCCTCAACACGTTGCTTGCACTCCTCCAATCGCTCGTCGCTATTATCGATATTGCCGAGCTGTGCGTCGAGTTCAGCCTTCTTGGCAATAAGCTCCTCAACAGTAGCCACATGATACTTCTGCTGTAGCGAGTAGATAGTATCGAGGCGTTCGGTAGTTTCGTTATACTTTACGGGGTCGAATTCCACATCGTCTATATGCGATGCTATCTCCTGCGAAATGTCCTTCAGCTCAACATAGCAGTTGTCCAGTCGTTCTGCCATTTCCTGCGCTTCGTGATAGATGTCGGCTATGCTTCGCAACTGCGACGCACGCTGGCGCACCTCGTTCACAATGCTCATATCCTCGCCAGCCAGACACTGGTCGGCCTCGTGCAGCACACGCTTTATGTCCTCGGCATGACTCATCATCTCAGCCGTCTGTTCGAGCGTCTCCTGTTCGCCGTCTACAAGATTGGCGTCGGCGAGTTCCTTCTGCTGAAAACGCAGGAAGTCCTCGTTCTCACGATTGCGCTCAATCTCTTCCTTCACACGTGCCAGTTCGTCCTGCGCCTTGCGATACTTGCCGTACGACACCTGGTAGTCGGCCAATTGCTTCTTGTCGTGGGCGATGATGTCCACCACATTCAGCTGGAAGTCCTCGCGATTAAGCAGCAGATTCTGGTGCTGGCTGTGTATGTCGATGAGCTGTTCGCCCAGTTCGCGTATCAGCGCCAGCGTCACCGGCGTGTCGTTGATGAAAGCCCGGCTCTTGCCGTTGGCGTTCACCTCGCGTCTAAGCAGACATTCCTCAGGCTCATAGTCGAGATCGTTGCGCTCGAAGAAGTCCTTCAGCACGTCCGAGTGATACACACTAAGGTCGAACGTTGCCTCGACTATACACTTGTCGCGCCCACGCTTCACCATCTTGGTGTCCGCCCTATTGCCCAGCAACAGTCCGATAGCCCCGATGATGATACTCTTGCCAGCTCCCGTCTCGCCCGTGATAACGGAGAATCCGGGATAGAAGAGCATCTCCAGATGGTCTATAAGCGTAAAGTTTCTTATGTCAAGTTTTTTCAGCATAGTCTATTCCTTTATCTTTTCCCAAGCCGTGTTTTGGCTGGCATTGATACCAAACAATATGTCATAAACACTCTGTTTCTCCTTCTGCGTACCCTTGCCTCGATATATGTTGGCAAGTTCGTCGCGCTTGTAGTCGGTCCATATCTGCGGTAGCAGACTCAATGGGCGGTCGGCATGTGCCTTCTTAAGGTCTTCCTCCAGCGCCGTCGTTATGGCTGCACGTCCGCGGTCGGCGTTGGTCGCCATCACGTCGAGTCCGTTGCGATAATAGTCGTACTGCAACTGTCGGAATGGCTTCATCGCTCCGTCCAGGTAGTCGTTGATTATGGCGAATCGGTTACGGCTGCTGTCAAAAGCCTTCCATCCCGGATAGTTGAGGTTCTGAGCATTGTTGGTCAGATTCATGCACCGCTGCAGCACATCCTCACCTCCCATCGGAGCAAACGAGTCGAGGTCGAGTCCGATAATCAGATAGGCATAATAAGCCATGAGCGCCGTGAGCTGGTTGTCCACCTGCTCCTCGTTAAACTGTATCTGGTCGAACTGCGCATACTCGAAGTTGAAGTCGTTGTCGGTATTGCTGTACAGCATCGTGGTGTACGAGGCATTGTACACGGGTCGGTTGGCTTGCACCACAGCCTTGCATGTGAACACATTCGATGCCTTGTCGTATTTTGTCACCGTTATGTTGAAGCTGCATTGTATGCGCTCGTTCTTGTAGAACTGCATACTGGTCCACTGGCGCTCGTTGACAAACCGCGTCAGATTCTGTTCGAGATCGTCGAACACGCTTGCGTCAGTACCCTGCACCTGCGAGTGGTTGATGCTGATGCGTGCATCGAGTTCCTGAGCATGCACGTCGGCACACCCTACCCCACCCAACACGGCGGCGACAAACGATGTTAGCAATCGAATTGACATATTATATATATAATGTATAGTTATGACTATTTGCGGCTTACTGTGGTCTCAATCTCGTCCACAATATATTTAGCCGTTTCAGCCTTCGAGCACTTGGGATACTGCTTCTTGTCCGTACGACTGATTATCTCTATCTGATTGTCGTCGGTGCGGAAACACGTACCTTCGTTGCGCAGACTATTGAGCACGATAAAGTCGGCATTCTTCTTTTCGAGCTTGCGCTGTGCGTTTGCCTCCTCGTCGTTGGTCTCAAGCGCAAAAGCCACGATGGTCTGGCGCTCGGTCTTTGCCTGTCCCAGAGCCGCAGCAATGTCGTGCGTAGGACACAGACGCATCACGAGGTCGTCCTTTTCGCGCTTTATCTTACGGTCGGCTATATCAGCAGGCTTGAAGTCGGCAACGGCAGCAGCCAGCACAGCCACGTCGGCATTGGCAAACTCGCGTGTAGCAGCCTGATACATCTCCTCACAGCTCTCCACATCCAAACGCCGTATGCCGTCATCGCACTTCAGGCTAACAGGTCCGCATACTATCGTCACGTCGGCACCGCGTCGTCGACACTCCTCGGCAATGGCAAAACCCATCTTGCCGCTCGAGTAGTTGCCTATGAAGCGCACTGGGTCAATACGTTCGTATGTAGGGCCGGCGGTTATCATCACCTTCTTGCCCACCAATGGCGAGTTGCAGTCCTGACGGTCGAAGTATTCGGATATGCGGCGTGCTATCACAGCCGGCTCCTCCATACGTCCCTTACCTTCCAGTCCGCTTGCCAGAAAACCGTCAGCCGGCTCGATGATATGGTTGCCGTACGACAGCAGAGTCCGCATATTGGCCTGTGTAGACGGGTGTCGATACATGTCAAGGTCCATGGCAGGAGCAATGAACACCGGAGCCTTCATCGACAGATATGTAGTGATGAGCATATTGTCAGCCACACCGTGCGCCATCTTGCCCATAGTGCTGGCAGTACACGGAGCTATCACCATTGCATCAGCCCACAATCCGAGGTCGACATGCGAGTTCCACGTGCCGTCGCGTTGCGAGAAGAACTCGCTCACCACGGGCTTGTGTGTCAGAGCCGACAGCGTAATGGGAGTGATAAACTCCTTACCGGCAGGTGTTATCACCACCTGCACCTCAGCTCCCTGCTTTACGAATTCGCGTATCAGCAGACACGACTTATAGGCGGCTATAGAGCCCGTTATGCCCAATACTATTTTCTTGCCTTTTAGCATAGTTTTGATTTTTGAGTTTTGAATTTTGAGTTTTGAATTGGTCGGCCTTGCCGATTTTGAGTTGTTCATTTTTGAATTGAAAATTCATAACTCAAAAATTCATAATCGCAGGCTAAGCCGCGACTAATTCAAAATTCAAAACTCAAAATTCCTAATTCATTTATTAAATCCCTTCAGGCGGATACGTGTCAGCACCTGCTTGGTGTTGAATGTGAAGTCGCCTGTCATCATCCAGCTATAGTAGCCAGGGTCGGCACGCAGCACGTCAGCCACCGAACGTCCCTTATACTTGCCGAAGTTGAAAGCCTCAAACTTGCGTTCCTTGCCGTCCTTGTCGAGCAATGGCTTGCCATCGGCACCGAGCAACGGTTTCCATACTATGCGACCGGCAAAGTCCACATTGTCGTTCTGCTTTGAAAATTCAGCCAGGAAGTCCATGTCGTTCTCCAGCACACGGTCGGGTTCATCCTGTACACCAGGAGCATACATGTCGAGCTCAGCCATGAGCACACGGTAGGTAGCCTCAGTATCCTCGTCGGCACGGTGAGCGGTGAAGTCGTCCTCCATCTTGCGTCCGCAGAAGAATTTGTATGCGGCAGCCAGATTGCGGCGTTCCATTTTATGGAATATAGTCTGAGCGTCGATGAGTCGGCACTTCGAGAAGTCGAAGTCGATGCCGGCACGCAGAAATTCCTCGGCGAGCATCGGAATGTCGAAGTGATTGGAGTTATATCCTGCGAAGTCGCAGTCTTTCATTTTCTCATTCAGTTTCTGAGCAATCTCCTTGAATGTAGGAGCATCCTTCACGTCATCATTGCTGATGCCGGTCAGCTCAGTTACTTCCTGCGGAATGGCCTTACCTGGATTTACGAGCAGGTTCTCGCGTCGTTCCTCGCCGTCGGGCATAACCTTAATGTAAGAAAGCTGGATTATGCGGTCGCGCACGAGGTCAAGTCCTGTTGTCTCAAGGTCGAAGACAACAAGAGGTCGTGTAAGATTTAGTTTCATTATATAATATAAACGGCAGAGCCGCTGTATTAATTTTGAATTTTGAGTTTTGAATTAGGAATGTTGAATTAGTCGGCTTTGCCGATTTTGAGTTGTTCAATGTTGATTTGATTGACAACTCTCAATTCGGAATTCTAAAATTCCTAATGCGCGAAGCGCACTAATTCAACATTCAACATTCCTAACTCCTAATTCTATTTAGTCGTTCAGCAACATTGGCATCATGAGCATCAGGATTTCCTGATTCTCAGGCTGCTCTACTGGCACAAACACTCCTGCGCGGCTTGGGTCGGCAAGCTGCACGGTCACCTCGTCGCTATTAAGATTGTTGAGAATCTCGCATACCGAGTCGCCCTTGAAGCCGATGTCCATAGTAGAGCCATTATATTCGCATGCAATACTCTCCTTGGCACTTGTGGCGAAGTCGATGTCAGAAGCCTGCAGACGCAACAGACCCTTCTCAAGGTGGAAGCGAACCAGACGGCTGCTCTCACTTGAGAACGGCAATACGCGCTTCAAGGCACCGAGCATGGTCTTGCGGTCGGCAGTCAGACAGTTGGTGTTGTTGGTAGGAATCACCGAGTTGTAGTTGGGATAGCGACCCTCGATCAGACGGCAGCGGAACTCGCCTCCGTCATACTTGAACTCGCAGCTGTTGGCAGCAAAGCGCACCACAACATCGCCCTCTCCCTTGGCAAGTACACCCTTCAACAACTGCGCCGGCTTCTGCGGCAGGATGAACGATGTAGGCTCTTCCTCAGCCACAACATCGAGTATGCGGTTGCGCACCAGCTTGTGTCCGTCGGTAGCCACAACGGTCAGTCCGTCGGCCTTGAGGTCGAACAGAATACCACCCATCACCGGACGAATCTCGTCCTGAGCAGTAGCAAACAGCGAGCGTGAGATGTTTTCAGCCAAGAGCTGCTGGCTGAGCGTGAGCACAGTAGCGTCGTCGCTCATGGCTGGCATCTCCGGGTAGTCATCGGCAGCCAGGGCAGCCAGACCAAACGAACCGTTCTGGTAGTCGACAACCACCGACAGACTCTGGTCGTCGATAGTCATCTGAAGCGGCTGCTCGGGCAGCTCCTTCACAGCATTGAGTATAGTATGATTAGGCAGGGCGAAGCGTCCCTCGCCTGTGCACTCGTCGAGTTCTATAGTGGCCTGCATCACATTCTCCGCGTCACTTGCTGTGACGGTGAGGGTGTTGTTGGCAACCTCGAAAAGGAAACAGTCCAATATACTTATGGCGTTCTTGCCACCGATAACCCTAACGAGGGTCTGAAGTCGCGCATTTAGCGTTCCGCTTGATAATGTGAATTGCATTGTTCGTATGTTTTTATATTATTGTTTTGGGTACAAAGGTAATGAAAAATGCTTAAAAAGCAACACCAAAAACAAAAACTACAACAAAAGTTTTTCTATCTTGAACAATTTTATTAATTTCGCACTCCGATAAAATATATACTACGCAATTATAACACATTAAATACAATCAAAGACAAATGGAGATTCAAGGAAAAGTTATCGCCGTAATGGAACCGAAAAGCGGTGTTTCAGCACGTGGTGAATGGAAGGCGCAGGATTACGTCATCGAGACTCACGACGCTTATCCGCGCAAGATGGTGTTCAGCGTATTCGGTGCCGACCGCATCAGCCGTTTCAACATACAGTTGGGCCAGGAAGTGAACGTATCGTTCGACATCGACGCTCACGAGTACAACGGACGCTGGTTTAACAGCATCCGCGCTTTCGACGTGCGTCAGGTTGATCCCGCATCAGTAGGCATGCAGCCTGGTGTAGTTCCAGGCGCAGCTTTCGGCCCGGCTCCGGCACAGCCCGCAGCTCCGGCACAGCCTGCTGCTCCCGTACAGCCTGCAGCACCCGCAGCCGAGCAGAGTTCAGAAGACGATCTGCCCTTCTAAGCCGCCGACCGCTTAGCAACGACATTTCGACAAAACCAACCAAATAAATATAGCCCTCTTGCCTTCAGCATGCTGAAAGACAAGAGGGCTTTTTCGTGTACAATATTCCTACTCTTCAATCACCCAATCTTCGATATTTCCAGTGGTAGAGTCGAAGTTGATGCCAACCTTGGAGACTGGCTTGCCACACAGGGCGAAACGCTGAGCATAGTTCTTGAGGTTGATTTGCTGCAATGCTGCCTGAGCGTTCTTGTTCAACTTCAGTTCGATGATGTATAGACGAGTGTGTGTCAGCATCACGATATCCAACCTTCCTTTTGGCGTATGAACCTCCACATCCACCACGTATCCCGTAAGGAGCGAGAATATGATGTAGAGCATCTGCTGGTAATGTCCCTCATAATTGGTAACATTGCAATAAGGCACGGTGCCGAGGAAAGTCTGGAGTAATTGTAAGGCTCCATCCATATTGTCTTGACGTATCAGTACAGACATCTGAGCGATGGCAACATCACCATTCTGTGCAAACATACCTTCCAGATAGTTAGGCAAGAGACTCTCGAACAAGCCGACCTTGATTTCCTTGTTTGGAAGGTCGAGAGTATAAAGCTTACTAAACTTATCATATCCCTTGATGGTAAGGTATCCGCTCTGATACAGCAAAGGAGTGATGGCAGTCATGTTCTCAGTCGGAGCATCAAAGGCAGAAGACTTGGCGTACATCTTGCTAATGTTTGTAGGCATGACCTTGAACTTACGCATCATTTTGATTAAATAGGTTGGCGTTCCCGAGGAGAACCAATAAGCTCCAAACTCTCTTGTCGAAAAACAGTTGAGCAAGCTGAATGGATTGTACACATCAGGCGATTTGGCAGAGAAATGATAACCGTCATAGTTTTCCTTCAATTCGGCAATCGTTTCCTCCCGAGTCAATTCTTGCGATTTTGCCAATTCGTCTATATCTTCCGACATCTGTGTCAGCAATTCCTCTTTGGTAATGCCACAAATTCCCGCATACTCATCATTCATTGAGATATTGATGATATTGTTAAGCTCACTGAAGATACTAACCTGCGAGAACTTCGTGATACCAGTGAGGAAGACGAAACGAAGCTTAGCCTCGCTATACTTCAGCGGGCTATAAAAGTTGCGCATCATATTGCGAAGCATATCCAACTGTTCCTTCTCATGCACGACATCCAGCATTGGCGCATCATATTCGTCAATGAGCACCACCACCTGCTTGCCACTCTTCTCGTAAGCAGTATTGATGAGGTCTATCAAACGATTGTTTGCCCCTTTGACAGGTTTCGTGACACCCCATTTCTTTTCCTCTTCTTGCAGACGATAATCCAGATACTCTTCCAGTTGCTCCTTATCCATGTGCTTTCCACCGCTCATATCGAAGTGAAGCACTGGATATTCCGTCCATTCTTTTTCCAACTTTTCGATGGCAAGTCCTTTGAAGAGTTCTTTCTTGCCCTCAAAGTAGCTTTGCATCGTAGTGACAAGGAGCGACTTACCAAAACGGCGTGGTCGTCCCAAGAAGAAATAAGTACCGCTGGTATGGGCCATACGATAGATATATTCCGTCTTGTCGATATAGAGTTTGTCTTCCTTACGGATTCGCTCAAATGTCTGTATGCCTATAGGATATAACTTCAATGCCATAATTTTCTTGTATTTAACTTCGTTGGACTTTCAACCTTGTTGTCAGCATAAAAGTTGAAATAAAAGTCATTCTTGCATATAATATTTTGCAAAGATAGAAACAATTTTGACAAGAAGCAAGCCATAACGCAAAAATTGTAGGAGGCTATGGCATCGCCGCCGTAGCTTGCGTTGCAGCATGCCCGGTCCTTAAAATGGCATTTGTATGCACTCGCTGACATTCTCGTTCACCGACTTGCAATCCTGCAGAGCTTGCAAGTCGTCGATATGCTTGACAAGCCGGTCGTAGCTTGTCAGATTTTCTATTTCCTCTCGCCGTGCCATGCTTAGTCGGCAGAACTTCTCTTCCTGCTCCAGTCCTGCAAACCGTCTGCCACACAAGTTGGCTGCAATGCCTGTTGTAGAGCTTCCGCTGAAAGGGTCGAGAATCCAATCGCCTTGGTTGGTTGATGCAAGAATCATACGAACAAGAAGGCGCAAAGGTTTTTGCGTAGGATGTTTGCCACACGTCTTTTCCCAAGTGCCTATAGCCGGCATACGCCACACGTCAGTCATTTGCTTACCGTCGTTCAGCTGTTTCATCAAGCCATAGTTGAACTTATGGGCAACCTTCTGTTTCTTTCGTGCCCAAATCACAAATTCCGTAGAATACGTGAAGAAGCGACACGATATATTGGCAGGAGGATTGGTCTTCTGCCACGTTATCACGTTCAAAATCTTATAGCCAAGAGTAGTCAGACAGTTAGCCACCGAGAAAATGTTGTGATAAGTTCCGCTAATCCATATCGTGCCATTGTCTTTCAACTTGTCACGACACAGTCGCAGCCACTCCATATTGAAATTCATCATATCCTCTTGCGACTTGCCCTTGTCCCAATCGCCCTTGTCCACACACACCACCTTACCATTCTGCAACGAGATTCCTCCATTGGAGAGAAAATAAGGAGGGTCGGCAAATATCATGTCGAACTTGAAGTCAAACTCTTTGAGGAGTTTGAAGCAATCGCCATGAGCAAGAACAAAGTCATTTGTCTTCGATTGATAATATGTTTTCGGTTTCTGATATTCCATATTCGGGCACAAAAGTATATCAAAAAACGTAAGTAAACCCGAAAAGATCAATCTTTGACTTTTGTGATCAAAAATGATCATTATCAATCAGTTACAAATGTTTACGCATCAAAGATATAGCGTGATTCACCAATATTCTGCTGTGTTAATTATTGATCATACGAATCAGATAAACCCATCATTCTTCTGCAACTTACACATAAGTTCATATTGCTGCAAAATACTCTCGTAATTGTGAAACTTTATGCGCTCTCGCATATCTTTAAAAGCCGTTCTACTCATTACCTTATTGAATTGTTCCTCACGATTTTTGGGAGCAACAATCAAAAAACGACTGGAGAAATCTTGCAAGTCACAGAATTTTGCCACAGAATTCTGAATATCTGTAGAGTGTTCTACCTCAAAGAAACTGTCGGGCATATTGCGCTCATTAAACCATATCACATCTACAGTTCTTGCTCTATTCTTGATACTGTCAAACGAAAAGTCCGGGATATGAATCGTTGTACAAATATCTTTCAACGGCTTGTCAAGAAACTTATGATTCTGGTCTTGAGCTGGAGCATAGGTGCTATAATGCTTCATGTTGCCAATCTCAATGATAAGCCCTTGATAATAACTATGATTAAACTTGTCAACACTTTCTTGCTCTGTGGGCTGAATGTCAAACTTGCGCATAACCTCATCACGACATTCTTCCAAAGCCCAAAGACCTGGCTGAATTCTGAAAATCTCATCAGACTTCTGCACAATTCTTCTTATAGACTCATTAGGTGTCTTAGTAGCCCATGATTTAGTATCAACCAAATGATACAAATTTCCAAGCGTAGCATATCCACCATACTTACGTAGGGTGTCTATCACCTGTTGGGTTTGTGTATATTTCTTCTGTCCCATTGTCTTACTTTATTTTATCATCTATCCATTCTAAAATCAGCATTATATTTTTAAATGCTTATCCACCTTTACCTTCTCTACCAATCCATTAGAGTTGTTTGGGAGTTGAGCGGTCTATGGTTTTCTGATAAATGAACATACGTTTATTTTATAATCTGTTTTATTCGTTCCTCTATTTTCTGCCAAGTCTGATTTAGATTCACTGTTCTTACATATATATCATGTGAAGAACCATTGTAGTGATATGAGAAGTCAATATCTTCTGTTACAGTAGGATAAACCAATGTTCCATTAGCATTTAATGTGTATGCTTTTTGTGGATTCTCTTGATTTAAGATGTAGGAAAGAATCTGTGAAAGATGTTCCCTCCTCACTTTCTTCCTACCTCCATACTTTGAAACAAAAGCCTCTCGATAAAACTTTGCATCAAGGATATGTTTCTTCTGTGCTATGGAATTATATAGGGTTATATCTGTTTCCATCATTGGTAGAGCATCCCCACTCTCCTTGAACATCATACCGAATGGTGTAAGTTTAAATTCTATGTATTCACGATGCACTTCTTGGTATTCTGTCTTGCAATGCTGTTTGCAAAAATTCATCAAGAAGCGCTCAAAAATTACATTCATTTGGAAGTCATCTTCAGTAAAATCAATAAATTCATACTTACCTTCATGTCTTTTGTTGGGCAATGTAGACTGCCATATCAACTTACAAACATTCAAGACCAATGCATAGAAACGATTGTTACGATTAAGTTTAATACGTTCAAAGGTATTTATTACCACATCAACCTCTCTCATATGAGGAAATTTTCGCATTGTCTTTCTAACCCTCTGCCTGATTTCTTCATCAAGACTGACTAATTTGACAAGCCGCTTCAATGTTGAAAAAATCACTTGATTAATAAGCACATCGCTTGTTAATTCATCTATTTGACATATGGTTTTACCTCGTACATACAACCATCTCTTCAATGTTTCTTCGAGATTCAACTTTCCACGTATTCCATTTACTTCAAATTCTTCGAATAAGTATTCTTGAACAAGCCCTCTACGCAATAACCGCTCACATGCCATAACCAAGACCGTAGCCAACAGGTTCTCAAGCGAATGGTAGTTTTTCCCATCCACTTTCACTTTGTTCAGTTGGTCATTAACATCCCAAGCATAACAAAGCAGGTAGTAAAGATTTTCTATAGGTATTTTAGGCAACATTTCAGAATCTCAATATTGTACAAATCTGTTCATACTTATCTTCGTCATCAAAACAGATTTCAGAAATGTATGGGAATAGTTCGTATTCACAGATACTCTCCCACCAAGTTTCGAAATCTTCACAACCATCTGTTTGACAGAAATAGCTATGACCTATTTCAAGTCCTCTGTCGATGGTTGCTATCAGATTATTTGCAGATTCTACTTTATCAATTATCTGCTCAACATGTTTTTTATCAATCCCTTTAGAAGTAAGGTAATCTTTGAAAGTTTCATTGAATTCTGGCATAATATGACAAAACTTAAAGCGACGTCGCAAAGCATAATCAACGATTGCCAAAGAACGGTCAGCAGTATTCATACAACCAATTATATACACATTGGCAGGCACAAAAAAGCGTTCTTCGTCCTCATTGCTATAAGTCAGCCTAAGGGCATATTCCTCCTTACGTTTATCAGCCTCTATAAGCATCATCAATTCTCCTAAAATCTTGCTGATATTACCTCGATTTATCTCATCAATGATAAATACAAATGGTTGGTTAGGCAAAAGACGGGCTTTATTGCAGAAATTGAAAAAGATTCCGTTTCGACGTTCAAAGCCATTCCCTTTAGAAGAAGGGCGAATACCTTGCACAAAATCCTCATAACCATATGACTGATGGAACTGCACCATTTCGACATTATCGTTCTTTATCTTGCCAATTAGCTGATAAGCTATCTTACGAGCCAAAAAAGTCTTACCGACACCAGGTGCACCTTCGAGAATAATATTTTTCTTCGATTTCAAAAGTTTGGCCATTTTTAAAAAGTTCTCCTCACTAATGAATGGTTTATCGGTGTCAGAAGAGAAATCGTATTCTTCATAATTCTGCTCATCATCACTAATGTCATTCATATAAGTATCATTATCTGCTTTTTGTTGTGCAAAAGGATCTTCGGGGTTTATCCACCAACTGAAAAAATCCATATATTTTCTAAAACACGATGAGGGACGATGGTTGCCAGTGGCTTTACTCTTTTCCATAAAGTCATTGTCTTCACGAAGAATCTTCTGCACCTCTTTAGCTGTTTCTGCATCTGGAATTTGATATAACGTATCATAATCCTCTGTCAATTTAGAAATATACTCAGGAAGGATTGTATCAATATCATTCAGAATATAATTAGGGGTTGAATATTTCTCCACAAAAAAGCCAAAGCCTATCTCACGAGCATGCTCTATCGTCAAACGATCAATTACACGATAGTTCTTAAACTTGCCAAAGGTATCACGATACTTCTTGATTGTTTCACAATTTGAGATATAAGTAGTTTTCTTATCCGCTTTTACCAAACGTAACCTTAATGCATCAAAGATTTCTCGCCCCCATGAATTGACAATAGGAAAGACAGTAGGAAAAAGGCAATGTAACACCTGAGATATTACACCTGCTTGCAATCCTAGAAGCGGTTTGTTTTTCAACGTAGAATCCACGAACGAGTACAACTCTTCTTCTGATATGTTTAGCAATCCAATAAGCATAGCTATAAAATCCCGAGCAGTAGACACATCATTGGAAACAGCTGATACAGACCTAAAAGCTGTACCAAACATGCCCCAATATCCCCCTTTCTTATTTTTCTCAGAATGTTCATAGTCTCCATTTTTTGCCTTTTTGTCAACTTCTTCCATCAATGAGATTAACTTTACTTTTGAATCGTCCTCAAGATGAGAAGCCTTAACAAGAGCGACTTTCTTGTCCGTTGAAACAGTCCACGTGCCAATTGGTATCATCAACACCAAATCCAAATCATTAAAGTCAAGAAGATTAGTATCAACATTTGCGTATGCCATTACACACTCACGCATAACTTCATAGCATCCGTCATACTTGTCTGCTACTATATCATTTAAAGTTTCTAACTTGTTCATATCTGTTTGAATTCAATTGGTCTAAAAGGTTATAAATCTTTTATTCTGATTTAAAGGAATCTAGGAGATTCGTTGTTATTACAAAGGTAGCATTTTTATTTGAAAACAAAGAGATATACAGTAGTTTTATTTTTAGAACTAATGGTATTTTCTTTGTTTGCCCATTATGCAGAATGACAAATGGTTAAAGGGTGCGCGTCGGACGGGAGTCCGCCGTTCCGATGGTTTGCTTGCTCAGGTTATGGTGGGGACGCCATACACTCTAAAGTTTGCGTTGCCAATTGTTGCCTTATGATGATAATAATATTATCACTCGGGATGTCGAATGAACCATAAAAGTATAATACAACGTTGTTTCGTGTAAAAAGGTTATAAATATCCGACTGCAAGATCTAAGGTGATCTAAATGATTTGCAGATGTGCATTTGATCTACGACCTTTGCTCTCATATTACAACAAATCGATAAAGACAATGAATAAAGAATGGATTACAACGGATGAACTTATTGCTTATCTGAAGGCTCATCCAGACGACGAGAAGGAATGCCGACTTTACTTGGGCCATCGTCTTGGCTCTACTCATTACTGGTATTGGGACGCTCTGAAACGAACGTTTATGCATACGCGCGACTGGCCCTTCTCGCCAATCAGTGAAAGCGAAGTCATGGAATGGTACGGCAACAGCAAATGGAAGATTGAACAATGAACAAACGTCGTATCAAGGCATGATACGATCGTTTCAAGACACAAATGACCGATTAGGGTTAAATGCACTATACAACGTTATTATTCTCGTTCGGTTCTCGTTCGGTCCTCGTTCGGTTCTCGTTCGGTTCTCGTTCGGTTCTCGTTCGGTCTTCGTTCATCCTTCGTTCATCCTTCGTTCATCCTTCGTTCATCCTTCGTTCGGGATTCGTTCGGGATTCGTTCGGGATTCGAAGAACAATAACAGAATCAACGAAGAAGCAACGGAAATGTATCTGAGGCACAACGGAGGCATAACATAGGATGAACGAAGCCAAAACGATGCCTAAACGATGCCTAAACAGAAGGAGTCCTTTTGCCTTTCAAAACGATTCGTTTTGCTCACCAAAAGGACTCCTTTTACAGTCCAAAACGACTCCTTTTAGACACCAAAAGGACTACATTCGGAATTAGGAGTTTTGAATTTTGAATTAGTGCGCTTCGCGCATTAGGATTTTTTGAATTTGTAATTGAGAGTTATCTGTTAATTCAACATTGAACAACTCAAAATCGGCAAAGCCGACCAATTCAAAACTCAAAACTCAAAATTCAAAACTCTGCTTCGCCGTAGGCGACCAATTCAACATTCAAAACTCAAAAATCCTAATTCAAAATCGGCGACCAATTCAAAACTCAAAACTCAAAATTCAAAACTCAAAAACTCTGCTTCGCCATAGGCGACCAATTCAACATTCTACATGTTTTTTTGCGGAAACAATACGCAATACTGGAATTTTTCAGTACTTTTGCTTTGGCTGTTACAGCAAAATATTGTTTAATAGAAATCATACTAATCCGTATATATGACAGGAAAAGACTTTGCATGCTCTTTGGCTACATGTATTGTGTCGCTGACTGCAAGCGCCTATGAAAGACCACAGGTTTGCACACTCCATACCAACTGGACCTTCTGCCAGGTGGGCGATACGCTATGGAGCGACGCCAAGGTGCCCGGCACCGTACATCAGGACCTGCTGAACCACAACAGAATACCTAATCCCTTTTACGGCATGAACGAGGAAGCCGTGCAATGGGTGGAAAACGAAGACTGGATGTATCGCACATCGTTTGTCGTAAACGAACAGCAGCTCAGCCGTGACGCTGCCGTTCTGGAAATGGACGGACTCGACACGTATGCCGACGTATACCTGAACGGAGCATTGATATTGCACTCGGACAATATGTTTGTAGGACACAAGATAGATGTGAAGCCCGTGCTACGCAAGGGTGTGAACCATCTGCTTGTACGATTCCGCTCAGCGGTGAAGGAGGTGCTTCCGCAAATGCTGACCAACGGCTTCGAATATCCTGCCAGCAACGACCATTCGCCATGGCGCACCAGCGTCTACACACGCAAGGCTCCATACTCCTACGGATGGGATTGGGGCATACGATTGGCTACGTGCGGGATATGGCGCCCGGTGCGCCTTGTGTTTTCGGACGTGGCAAGGATTGAAGACTACTACGTATGCCAGAAGTCGGTGTCGGCAAACAGGGCTGAGGTGGACAACCGTCTGGAGATAAACAATGTCACATCACGTACTGTAACGGCATTGCTCAAGGTGAACTATCACTACTCTGCCAACGACACGAAAGAAATAAGCAAGCGGATAGAACTGCACCCTGGAGAGAATACGGTCAGCCTGCCTGCAAGCATTGACAATCCGCACCTATGGATGCCCAACGGATGGGGTGAGCCTTCGCTATACAAGTTTACGGCATCGGTGACGGTAGACGGAGCAGAGATAGCCCGACAAGAACGAGAGGTAGGACTGCGCTCAGTCAAGGTGGTGATGGACGACGACGAACACGGCAAGTCGTTCTACTTCGTAGTGAACGGCCAGCCGATGTTTGCCAAGGGTGCCAACTTCATACCCGACGACGCCCTGCTGCCCAACGTCACGCCCCAGCGCTACAAGCGTATTATTGAAGACGTAAAGGCTGCCAACATGAACATGCTGCGCGTGTGGGGAGGCGGCATCTACGAAGACGACGACTTTTACAGCGAAGCCGACCGCAACGGCATATTGATATGGCAGGACTTCATGTTCGCCTGCAGCACCTATCCTCACGACCCGCTGTTCCTTAAACGTGTGGAAAGTGAGGCAGAATATAACATAAAGCGTCTGCGCGGACATGCGTCGCTCGCCATGTGGTGTGGCAACAACGAGATATACGAGGGTATGCGCTACTGGGGATGGAAGAGAAAATACACAGCCGAGACATTTGCCGAAATGGAGCGCGGATACGACGTATTGTTCCGTCAGTTGCTGCCGAAGATGGTAGAGCGTCTGGACAGCACCCGTTTCTATATGCACAGCTCGCCATACGAAGCCAATTGGGGCCGCCCCGACAGCTGGAAGATTGCCGACAGCCACAACTGGGGCACATGGCACGGACGCAAACCGTTTGAGAGTTTCGACTCCAGCATACCTCGATTTATGAGCGAATACGGATTTCAGGCTTTCCCCGAAATGAAGACAATACGAACGTTTGCCGAAGAGAACGACTTTGAGCTGGAATCGCCTGTGATGAATGCGCATCAGAAGGCCACAATAGGCAATGCGCTTATCAAGCAGACCATGGGGCTGTACTATAAGGTGCCTGCAAGGTTTGAAGACCTTGTGTACATGGGACTGGTGCTACAGGGACAGGGCATGCGACACGGCATTGAGGCCCATCGCCGTAACAGACCCTACTGTATGGGCAGCCTCTTCTGGCAGCTTAACGACAGCTGGCCAGTGGTGTCATGGTCGGCAATAGACTACTACGGCAACTGGAAAGCCCTTATGTATCAGTCGAAGAGGGCCTTTGCCCCTATCCTTATCAACGCCATAAGGGAGGACAACGACCTGTGCGTTTATCTGATTTCGGACGAACTGCACGACCGCGATGATGTAAGTATGACTGTAGAACTGATGGATTTCGACGGAAAGACACACGGCAGATGGACCTGCAACGGCAGGCTAACAGCCAACTCTTCCCTGCTCTTCATGAAGAAGCCTGTCGGCGAGTGGCTTGGCAAGCAGGATGCTGCAAGCTCATTGCTGCACTTCACGCTGAAGGCTAAGAACGGAGCGACGCTGGCCGACAATATATATTATTTTGCTTATCCGAAAGAACAGAAGCTGCCCGAGGCCCATATAAAGACAAGCTTGAGAAGACGGGGCGACAGCGTAGAAATGACATTGAAGACCGACAGACTGGCACGCGACATATTCATAGAGGTGCCAGTACAAGGCGTGCGCTTCACCGACAACTTCTTCGACCTTCTGCCCGGACAGCGTAAGACGATTGTCATAACCTCGACCGAAGGACTTTCGCTGAAGGACTTCACATTCAGACTGCACCAATTGGGCGGTGTAAGATAAAAAGGCGGCTTGCAGGCTTACTCCACTTCTACTACTGTCAGCACGCCATCTGCCACCTTGAACCGCACGTCGCGACCGGCATACGACATGCCGTAGATCTTATTGGGGTCGTTGTGATAATGCGGACGAGGGTCGAGCGATAGTACTCCGCGCAAGGCCTGGAGCTGGGCAGACGTAAAACGCGTAGCTAACGGCTGCGGAATGTCTACCTGTAGGCGCTGAATGGCATGGGTGTCGACGAAGCCACTACGTGCATCAGGATGGGAATCGGCATAGACCACGTAGGGCTTGATGTCGTAGATGGGGGTGCCATCCATGAGGTCGGCACCAAGAACGTGTATCAGCGGACCGTTGGAAGCATTGTATTCGACGTGCGAAAGACGCACCGACGAGAGTCCTATACGGTTGGGACGGAACGGCGAGCGTGTGGCAAACACTCCCATACGGGTATTGCCGCCAAGCAGCGGCGGACGCACTACGGGGCTGACGGCAGCATGGCTGTTGGCAGAAAACTCCCACACGAGCCACAGATAGTCGAACGCCTCAATACCACGCAGGGCGTCGGCATTGCGATACTGAGGCACAAACTCGATTGTGCCCTCCAGATTCTCTACCAGTCCGCTCTGCTTAGGAACGCCAAACTTCGTGGCAAAAGGAGAATGAAAATAAGCTATAGGGTTGATTTGCATGATTTGAATTTTGAGTTTTGAATTTTGAATTTTGAGTTTTGAGTTATTCTCGGCTTCGCCTGCGATTAAGAATTAACGATTTTTGAATTCACAATTGAATAATTTTTAATTGAATAATTCACAATCGCCGTAGGCGACCAATTCAAAACTCAAAACTCAAAATTCAACATTCGCGATTTCGCGCTATATTCCGTAGCTGAATCCGAGCGACACGTACTCCTTAAACTGGAAGAAGCCGTATTTGTCGTCGCGCTTCACGCCGTCGTCGAAGCGCGGATAGAGGAAGAGGTTGCTCGAGATGTACTTGTTGACAACGAAGGTGAAGGTGTTCTCCCACTCCATCTGCATACGGTGGTAGGTGGTATAGCCATAGAGACGCGTCTTCCAGCGTACGTCCTTAGACATCTGCCATACAAGGTCGACTGTCACCTCCGAACCGAAGTCGTTCTTGGCATGACGGCCTTCGTCGATGCCGAAGCGTGTGGCGAGTTCCTTGTCGCGCACATAAGTGAGATTGTAGGCTACGGGAGCAAGATGGATAGAACCCGTCATGCGACCCTTAAACCAGTTGACCTTGTAGTCCATACCGAGCGAGGGATTGACGTAGAGCGGCGAGAGGAAGCGCGAATACATCCTGGGGTCGTTGCTGCGCAATCCACGCATAAACTGGGTACTGGCTATGAGCTGGAATGTGTAATACCAATGCTTGGAGGCTTGCAGTCCGAGCTTGCTGGTGTAGCGTATAAGGTCTTCGGAGGCACGCACCGTGTGCAGGGTGTCACCACGAGAGTTTTGCAGTCCGAGACGCATCTCGAGCTTGTTGTTCCACTGGAATCGCTGCTTGTTGTTGTAATTGGCCTGTAGAGTCACGGCAGCTATCATAGAGTAATTGCTCTCGCCACCCTTATACCAGTTGTCGGACACATAGTTCTGGAAGAGCTGCAGGCTGTAGTCGCCGCTGAACTTCCAGAAGTTGGGCTTCTCGACGTATATCTGCACGGGCGACACCACATCGTCATCGTCTACCTTAGGCGACACGAGGTCGACTATGTCGGTTTCGGGCTTGACGGGAGTGGCAGATGGCTCGATGATAGGGCCTACACGGTCGAGCTGGCTCTGCGTGCTGACCACGAGATCGGGACGATGCAGATAAACATTAAGCAGACTGCGGTCGAGCTCGGGAATGTTACCATCAAGCTTGAAGGCGTTGCCGGCTATGCCGTGATAGAAAGTGAGGGGAACGAAGAGGCGGTAATAGCGGCCATCGGGTGCCGAAAGACTGTCGCGACGCATGGCGAAAAGCGAGTCGACACGCATGCGGCCCACCTGCAAAGAGTCGACATACGAACGTACAATGAACGGCACCGTGTCGGCATCATGCACCTTGGCATGACGCGAACGCACCTGTGCATCGGCATGACCCACAAAAAACAACATTGCCACTATGGCGATATGTAAGATTTTCATATGCATAAAAATAAATTAAATGCTGATAAATAATGGTGCAAAGGTAAGAATAAAAAATAAAAATTTTGTAGGTTTCGCATAATTATATTAACTTTGCACCTTGTATTTTTGTACGTATTAGAATATTTAATTCTTTATAATTTATATCACCGTGGCTGAAACAAAGTACATATTTGTAACAGGCGGCGTTGTGTCTTCACTTGGTAAAGGCATCATTTCGTCGTCAATCGGTAAACTCTTGCAGGCAAGAGGTTACAACATCACTATCCAAAAATTTGACCCGTACATCAACATCGACCCTGGAACACTCAACCCTTACGAGCATGGCGAATGCTATGTGACGGTTGACGGAATGGAAACCGACCTCGACTTAGGCCACTACGAGAGATTCACCGGAATCCAAACCACCAAAGCCAATTCGCTGACAACTGGCCGCATATACAAGGCCGTTATCGACAAGGAACGCCGTGGCGACTATCTGGGCAAGACCATTCAGGTGGTGCCGCACATAACCGACGAGATTAAGCGCAACGTGAAGCTGCTCGGCAAGAAGTATGGCTACGACTTCGTGATAACCGAGATTGGCGGAACTATCGGCGACATCGAGAGCGCTCCATACATGGAGGCCATACGACAGCTCAAGTGGGAACTGGGCAAGCGCGCCATTAACATCCACCTGACATACGTGCCATATCTGAAGGCAGCCGGCGAATTGAAGACCAAGCCTACTCAGCACTCCGTGAAGGAACTGCAGAGTGTGGGTATTCAGCCAGACGTTTTGATACTACGCACCGAGAAACACTTGGATGAGGGGATAATGAAAAAGGTGGCAGGATTCTGCAATGTCGACCTCGACTGTGTGATACAGAGCGAAGACCTGCCAAGCATATACGAAGTGCCCATAAACATGCAGAACCAGGGACTGGACACAGCCATTCTGCGCAAGATGGGCGAACCTATCGGCGAGAAGCCGTCGCTCGGTCCGTGGCGCTCGTTCCTCGAACGTCGCAGCAAGGCTACCGAGACGGTGAACATCGGACTCGTGGGCAAATACGACTTGCAGGACGCTTACAAGTCGATACGCGAAAGCCTCTCGCACGCCGGTACGTACAACGACCGCAAGGTGAACATCACATTCATCAACTCGGAATATCTGACCGAGGAGAATGTGGCTGAGAAGATAGAAGGCCAGGACGGCATACTGATTTGTCCGGGATTCGGACAGCGTGGCATCGAGGGCAAGATTGTAGCTGCCCACTACTGCCGCACGCACAACATCCCGACTTTCGGCATCTGTCTGGGCATGCAGATGATGGTGATAGAATTTGCCCGCAACGTGCTGGGCTATGCCGACGCCAACAGCCGCGAGATGGACGAGAAGACTCCGCACAACGTCATCGACATCATGGAGGAGCAGAAGAACATCACGAATATGGGCGGAACAATGCGTCTGGGTGCATACGAGTGCACACTGAAGCAGGGCTCGCGCGTGTTCAATATATATAATAAGGAGCACATACAGGAGCGCCACCGCCACCGCTACGAGTTCAACAACGACTTCCAGAAGGAGTTTGAGCGCGCCGGTATGCAATGCGTGGGACGCAACCCCGAAAGCGACCTCGTGGAGATTGTGGAGATTCCGGGCATGAAGTGGTACATCGGTACACAGTTCCATCCCGAATATCAAAGCACCGTGCTGCACCCCCACCCCCTGTTTGTCGACTTCATAAAGACAGCAGCAGCGCAACGCAGCGGAGCTGCGAATTAGGAATTAGGAATTTTGAGTTTTGAATTTTGAATTGGTCGCCTACGGCGATTGTGAATTATTCAATTGTGAATTCCAAATTCGTTAATTCTTAATCGCAGGCGTAGCCGAGAATAATTCAAAATTCAACATTCAAAACTCAAAATTCGCTTACGCGCGCAAGCAATAAAGCTATAAAGAAACAGAAAGAAAAAATAACAATAATAAAAATAGAAATTAAACAAATACTAATTAACAACTAAAAAAAGTGGACAAAAACAACATCATCGGTTTTGTGCTTATAGCCGCCGTACTGATTGGATTTGGCATCTGGAGCCAGCCTTCTGCCGAGCAGATTGCTGCACAACAGAAGCAGGACTCAATCGAGAACGTGGCACGAGCAAAGGCCGAAAATGCTGCAAAAATGGCAGCACAGCAGAAGACTGCTCAGGCTAAGGCAGCTGTCGAAGCCGACACTACTGCTCTGTTTTACGCTGCTCTGCAGGGCAACGCTACCGACGTTGTACTGAAGAACAAGAACGTGGAACTGACCGTCAACACCAAGGGCGGCGTAGTGTCGAAGGCTGTTATCAAGAACTTTGAGGACCGTAACGGCAACAAGGACGTCACTCTCTTCGACAGCAAGACTCAGAGCCTCAACTTCGCTCTGGCTGCCAAGGAGGTGAACATCAATACTGCCGACCTCTACTTCACACCGTCAAACCAGACCGACTCTACTGTGACTATGACTGCAACGGCTGGTGTCGGCAAGTCGCTCGTAATCGACTATGTGCTGGGCAAGGACTATATGCTGCACACTAAGGTGCAGGCCATAGGACTGGCTGGCGCTTTCGCTCCGTCGACTACACAGATGGACGTGCAGTGGAAGGACATGGCGCGTCAGCAGGAGCGCGGATTCACATTCGAGAACCGCTATTCTACTCTGACCTATCATAAGGCCGACGGTGGCACCGACTACCTGTCGGAAAGCAAGAAGGTGGAGAACGAGACCATCGAGAAGAAGATTGACTGGGTGGCTTTCAAGAACCAGTTCTTCTCGGCTGTGATGATTGCCAAGAACGACTTCGCCGAAAACTCGCAGATGACGAGCATCCCGCAGGAGAAGGGCTCGGGCTATCTGAAGCAGTATGAGGCTAAGATGAAGACTTTCTTCGACCCAAGCGGTAAGACACCGTCGGAGTTTGACTTCTACTATGGTCCGAACGACTTCCGTCTGCTGAAGCGTGTTGAAAAGGAATGTACATTCGACAAGGATCTCGACATGCAGCGCCTCGTATACCTCGGCTGGCCGCTCTTCCGCATCATCAACCGCTGGTTTACAATCTATGTGTTCGACTTCCTCACCGGACTGAACATCAACATGGGTATCGTGCTGATACTTATCACTCTGCTGCTGAAGCTCATCACCTATCCTATGGTGAAGAAGAGCTATATGTCGTCGGCAAAGATGCGTGTGCTGAAGCCGAAATTGGAAGAGGCTACAAAGCACCTCAACAAGCCTGAGGACCAGATGCAGAAGCAGCAAGCCATGATGACCGAATATGCCAAGTATGGCGTAAGCCCGCTGTCGGGATGTCTGCCTATGCTCATACAGATGCCTATCTGGATTGCGATGTTCAACTTCGTGCCTAACGCCATTCAGCTGCGTGGCGAAAGCTTCCTCTGGATTAGCGACCTCTCGACATACGACCCCATCATCGAGTGGAACACCAATCTGTGGCTCATCGGCGACCACCTCTCGCTGACATGTATTCTCTTCTGCGTAGCCAACATCCTGTACTCGCTGATGACTATGCGCCAGCAGCGCGACCAGATGGTAGGACAGCAGGCCGAACAGATGAAGATGATGCAGTGGATGATGTTCCTCATGCCGCTGATGTTCTTCTTCATGTTCAACGACTACTCTGCCGGATTGAACTTCTACTACTTCATCTCGCTGTTCTTCAGCGCTGCCATCATGTGGACTCTGCGCAAGACTACAAACGACGAGAAGCTGCTCGCCATTCTCGAGAAGAAGTATGAGGAGAACAAGAACAATCCTAAGAAGATGAGCGGACTGGCTGCACGCCTCCAGGCTATGCAGGAGCAGCAGCAGGAAATGCAGCGCAAGCGCGAAGAACTGGAACGCAAGCGCAAGGGACTTTAAAAGAAATAGACAGTTGAGAGCTACATTAATTGAGAGTTGAGAGTTTAAAAACAACTCTCAACTTTATTTTTAAATATCTTACCCTAAACATACCTATAATGAACAAAGCTTTATCAATCGCTGCCGCCGCTCTTATCGGCTGCGCCAGCATCAATGCCGAAGCACAAACTATGATTGGAAAAACTACCAATGTTGCTGCTATCAGCAAGGGCGACCGTATGACACCCGAAACACTATGGGCAATGGGACGCGTAGGCGGAGCTGCCGCTTCGCCCGACGGCAAGACCGTAGTTTATCAGGTGGGCTACTACAGCGTTAAGGAGAACAAGAGTCACCAGATGCTCTACACCGTAAGCGCCGACGGAAAGCTACAGCGCACCCTTACCACTACCGCTGCCAGCGAGACTGACGCAGCATGGATAGAGGGCGGCAAACGCATCGCTTTCCTAACAAAGGGACAGCTGTGGTCGATGAATGCCGACGGCACAGACCGCCGACAGCTCACCAAGGGCGACATCGACATTGAAGGATTCAAGTTCTCGCCCGACGGGAAGAAGGTGATTCTAATCAAGTCGCTGCCTTATCACGAAAGCATACAGAAGAATCCCGATGACCTGCCACTGGCTACCGGTCGACGCATTACCGACCTCAACTACCGCCACTGGGACCACTACGTGGAAAGCGTAGCTCATCCGTTTGTGGCTGACGTAACTGAGAATGGTGTAGATGATGGCAAGGACATCATCGAGGGCGAGCCTTTCGAGTGCCCTATGGCACCCTTCGGCGGTGTGGAGCAGTTGGCTTGGAGTCCCGACTCGAAGACCATTGCCTATACATGCCGCAAGAAGACTGGTGTAAACTACGCCATCTCTACCGACTCTGACATATATCTGTATGACGTGGCTTCAGGTTCGACCAAGAACCTCTGCAAGCCTGAGGGATATAAAGACCCCGAAATCAACGCCACCAAGACCATGAAGACCCAGGCCGTAAACCATCAGCAGGGCGACCTGAACATGGGATATGACACTAATCCGCAGTTCTCGCCCGACGGCAAGTACGTGGCTTGGCAGTCGATGAAGAACAACGGATATGAGAGCGACCGCAACCGTCTCTGCGTGTACAATCTCGCTACCGGCGAAAAGAAGTATGTGGCTGAGAAGTTCGACTCGAACGTTGACGCATTCTGCTGGAATGCCGACTCGAAGACTCTCTACTTCATCGGATGCTGGCACGCATGCATCAACATGTATCAGACCAACCTCAATGGCGACGTGCGTGCACTCACCGACGACTGGATGGACTTCGGATCAATACAGATGCTCGGCAACACCGGCAAGATTCTGGCTTCACGCCACAGCATCTCGCAGGCCGACGAGCTGTACGTCATCACTCCGGGCAAGGACGTTAAGAAGACCAAGGTGCAGCAGATTACAAACGAGAACAAGGCTTTCTACGACCAGCTCGAAATGGGTAAGGTGCAGGAGCGCTGGGTGAAGACCACCGACGGCAAGCAGATGCAGGTATGGGTGATTCTGCCTCCACACTTCGACCCCAACAAGAAGTACCCGACGCTACTCTTCTGCGAGGGCGGACCACAGAGCCCCGTAAGCCAGTTCTGGAGCTATCGCTGGAACTTCCAGATTATGGCTGCCAACGACTACATAGTCATCGCCCCCAACCGTCGCGGACTGCCGGGCTACGGCCATGAGTGGAACGAGGCTGTATCGGGCGACTGGACCGGACAGTGCATGGACGACTATCTGTCGGCTATCGACGACGCTGCCAACAACCTGCCTTACGTAGACAAGGACCGTCTGGGATGTGTAGGCGCAAGCTTCGGCGGATTCTCGGTTTACTATCTTGCCGGTCACCACAACAAGCGCTTCAAGGCTTTCATCGCCCACGACGGTGCCTTCAACCTTGAGTCGATGTACACCGACACCGAGGAGGCTTGGTTCTCTAACTGGGAGTATGACGACGCTTACTGGAACAAGGACATGACCGACCGTGCACGCCGCACCTATGAGAACTCGCCGCACAAGTTTGTAGACAAGTGGGACACACCTATACTCTGCATCCACGGCGAGAAGGACTACCGCATCAATGCCAACCAGGGTTTCGGCGCATTCAACGCGGCACGTATGCGCGGCATACCCGCCGAGCTGCTCATCTTCCCCGACGAGAACCACTGGGTACTCAAACCGCAGAACGGTGTGCTATGGCAGCGCACATTCTTCGGATGGCTCGACAAGTGGCTGAAATAGAATTTTGAGTTTTGAGTTTTGAATTTTGAATTATCGGCAAAGCCGATTAGGAATTGTTCAGTTTTGAATTGAAAATTACTTATAGGAAAACAAAGAATCAACAACTCAAAAATCAAAATTGAACAATTCAAAATCGCCGCAGGCGACAATTCAAAACTCAAAACTCAAAACTCCAAATTGCGCACCGCGCAACAATTCAAAACTCAAAATTCAAAACTCAAAATTCCAAATTGCGCACCGCGCAACAATTCAAAACTCAAAATTCAAAACTCAAAACTCAAAATTGCGCACCGCGCAACAATTCAAAACTCAAAATTCAAAACTCAAAATTTAAAATATGGTTCAACAAGTAAAACAATTATTGAACGATAAGGCTTGGGCACGTTGGACAGCACTTGTGCTTGTCGCTTCCATGATGTTCTTCGGCTACATGTTTGTCGATGTAATGTCACCAATCCAGGCCCTTATGGAAAGTCAGAAGGGATGGGGTCCGGACACATTCGGTACCTATGCAGCATCTGAGTACATCGTCAACGTGCTCGGCTTCCTCATCATTGCCGGCGTTATCCTCGACAAGATGGGCGTTCGCTTCACTGGCGTTCTGTCAGCCTCAATGATGTTCATCGGTGCGCTTATCAAGCTTATCGGTATCAGTGACTGGTTCGCACAGACAGCCTTTGCCGACTGGCTCAACTCATGGTGGGTGACTCTGCCTGCAAGTGCCAAGATGGCTTGCTTCGGCTTCATGCTCTTCGGCTGTGGCTGCGAGATGGCAGGTACTACCGTGTCTAAGGCCATTGCAAAGTGGTTTAAGGGTAAGGAGATGGCGCTTGCTATGGGACTGGAGATGGCTATCGCACGTGTAGGCGTGTTCGCTATCTTCTCTATCTCGCCAATCATCGCCAACCACTTCGGCACAGTAGTGGCTCCTGTAGCATTCTGCACAGTATTGCTGCTCATCGGCCTTATCACCTTCATCGTGTTCACCTTCATGGACAAGACGCTCGACAAGCAGTTGGGCACAACCGAAGAGGCAGGCGACCCGGAGGAGGAATTCAAGTTCAGCGACCTCGGCAAGATATTCTCTTCGCAGGTGTTCTGGATTGTAGCTCTGCTCTGCGTGCTCTACTATTCGGCCATCTTCCCGTTCCAGCGCTACGGTGCCAACATGTTGCAGTGCAACCTCGACGGTATCTCGCCTGAGGATGCTGCCAACATCTTCCGTTGGTTCCCAATCGGTGCTGCCGTAATCACTCCGTTCCTCGGCAACTTCCTCGACCGCAAGGGCAAGGGCGCCACAATGCTTATGGGCGGCGCATTGCTCCTCATCTGCTGCCATCTCGTGTTCGCCTTCGTATTGCCGGCTACAAAGAGTCCGCTCATCGCCTACTCTACCATCGTATTGCTCGGCATCTCGTTCGCCCTCGTGCCGGCAGCCCTGTGGCCAAGCGTTCCGAAGATTATCGACGAGAAGATACTCGGTTCGGCTTACTGCCTCATCTTCTGGGTACAGAACATCGGCCTCTGCTTCGTACCGAAGCTCATCGGCAACCTCCTCGCTTCCACCAACGCCGACAATCCTGCCGTTATAGCAGCCAAGGAAGCCGGTGCCGACTTCATCCCCTACGACTACACCGTGCCATTGATAGTATTCGCAAGCTTCGGCGTTCTCGCCCTGCTCTTCGCCATCTATCTCAAGGCTCTCGACAAGAAGAGAGGCTTCGGTCTGGAAGAGCCCAACATCAAGGGATAAACAGCGTAAGAAGAGTTATAGCGAAACTCACATAAACAGAAAAAGGGAATGTAAAAAGTGCAAAACTTTTACATTCCCTTTTTTATTATTGTAGCATAAAATGATTTAGCGTGTGAATTCTTTTATCTTGTCCTCTGCAAGTCCCGTCACTTGCACAATTTGTACAATGGGAAGATTTAAGGAAAGCATACTCTTGGCTATTTCTATGTTGCGTTGGGCAATACCTTCCTGACGACCTTCCTTCAGTCCTTCAGCTCGTCCTTCCTCGCGTCCTTCTACATATCCGTCGTCATGGCTTGTATCAAGCACGCTGCGTTGATAGCGCAATGCTTCCATATGGCGGATGTAGGCGCTACGCTCCGAAGCACTTAGCGAGTCGATACGCAGACATTCAGGCGCCTCGCTCAGTCCGGATGCCGTTGACTCACGGGCTATCTTGCCCGTCTTAAGAAACTCCATCCACTCATCGAGCGGTGTGGTTGCCACCTTATCAAAATCGTTGACGCGCAACACATAATACTCAGGGAAGAGGTCGCCAGTTTCCTTGCGTTGCAGGATGTCTTTACTTGCAAGTCCGAAGAAGCGCCCGTTCTGACGTACCGATAGCTTTAGTATATCGTTTTCGTCATGCAATCCCTTGAAGAGGGTCTTGCCATGATAAACATAGTCGTTGCCCAATTCGATATAATCGGTTATCACCTTCGACACTCCATACAGCATACGGTGGAAATACGTCAGCTCACGGTTGTTCTGAATCTCAACGATGGCAAGCTCGCCCTCTTCGCTCTCGGCAAGTATGTCCACACGATTGAACTGTCGAGTTCGCTCTCCTGATTCGACCCGCTCTCCAAGAACCTTAGTATAGTATACTTGCGTCCAAGCAGCGAGGCCATCAGTCCTTCAAGCACGGCATGGTTGGCCTTGTTGCGAAGCAGGCGCTTCATAGCCCAATCAAATCGTATGTATATTCCCATAACTTTATAGGCGTTGATTTGTTAATTATCAGTTGAACGCTACAAATATAGAGATTTTTAATCGGAATGGCAAATATTATTGAGAAAAGGCGAAGCCATAGCCGACGCTGAATACAGCATCGCCATGACCTCGCTCATAACTGACTTGTTTGTTAAAACTAACTACTTACAAAATCATCCTCTTACTCTAATGTCAGCACGTGGCTTGTTCCATCCTGGGCTGTGAATACATTCAGTCCAACCTTCATAAGATAGTCGCCACTATACTGCTTGCCGTCGCACTCAAGCTCCGAAGTCTTGCCTGGCATAAGGTTAGTTTCCTTGACGGTGTATGTTTTGCTTGCATCGAGTCCCTGAAGCTTGACGTTAAGCTGTGGTTCCTTGTAGCGTGGGTGCAGGTCGTAGGCAAAGAGTACGGCACGCTGCTTGTCCTTACTTACATAGTTGATGGCGCAGTGGCTGCCCTCGTATGGAGAAACCAAACGATATTGGTCGCCTTCAAGAATCATCGGCTTCATTTCATTATAGTTCTTTACAGCCTGCTGCACAAATTTGTAGTCGTCCTTAGAGAGCGACTTGAGGTCGATGTCGAAACCAAGCTTGCATGAGCTGCAAACGTCAGTGCGGAACTTCACGGAAGTGTTCTTGTTCCAGTTGGTAACATGCGAACCCATAGTCTTAGCCGGGAAGAACTTAGACAAGCTCCACTGTATGTAGATACGCTCGTAGGGGTCGGTGTCGTCCGAACACCAGAACTCGGTGAAGTACTTCAGCATCTCGTAGTCCATTCTGCCGCCACCACCAGAGCAAAGCATCATCGGGAGCTTAGGATACTTGTTGTGGATGCGTGTGAGCACATTGTATATGCCACGTACGTGGTCGATGTAGAAGTTGCCCTGATTCTGCTTGTGATAGGGCGAGTATATATTGGTAATAACGCTGTTGCAGTCCCACTTGAAGTAAGCCACATCGGGATTCTCGGTCATAATGCGGTCGACAATGCCAAACACATAGTCCTGAACCTTAGGATTAGAGATGTCGAGCACCAGCTGGTTGCGGTAATAATATGTCTCACGCTGTGGCTGCATAATAACCCAATCAGGATGCTTCTCGAAGAGTTCGCTCTTAGGATTAACCATCTCCGGCTCAATCCATATACCAAACTTCACTCCTGCCTTCTTGGCGTCTCTAACCAATCCCGGAATACCCTCAGGCAGCTTGCTCTTAGTGGCTTCCCAATCGCCAAGACCAGCATGGTCGTCCTTACGAGGATACTTATTGGCAAACCATCCGTCGTCGAGCAAGAACATATCTACACCCAGGTCTTTGGCATCCTTCATCAACTCGGCAAGACTCTTCTGGTTGAAATCGAAACCAGTGTTCTCCCAGTTGTTAAGAAGAGTGAGGCGGTCGCCCATACCCATATTCACCTGATACTGACGAGCCCAGTCGTGCAGATTGCGCGAAGCCTCACCCATACCGTTGTCGCTCATGGCGAAGATAAACTCAGGTGTTGCGAACACCTCGCCAGCCTTCAGCTTATAATCGGAAGCGTAAGGATTGATGGCAGGAATAACACGCAGAGCGCCCACGTTATCCACCTCGAAAGTGAAGCGGAAGTTGCCAGGCCATCCTATTGTACCGAGCATCACCTTGCCCTCGTTCTCCTTGGCAGGCTCGTCAAAACCAAGTTCGAAGAAAGGCTCTGCCTGCATTGCAGCACGTGTGCCAAGTTTAGTGTCGATAATCTTCTTGCCTGTGCTCAGCTGTGTGGTCTCGGGCTGTCCCTCCTTAGCCCAGTCACTGTGGTAATTGGTGAGGTAATATTTTGAAGATTTGAAATAGAGCATGGTAGAACTATAACGCCAAAGAGTGATAGGTGCCTTCTCATTATGTGAAATCTCGCTCCAAGCCTTGATGACGTTCTCCTTGGCATAAGCCACATAATGCAGCTTCACTGTCAATGGATAAACCTTGTCCTTAAGCGTTATTATGGTCTCGGTGCCACCCTTTACAGCCTTCTGCTCAGACGACTGATAATACAGATATGTTGTCATATTGCCATCGGCATGAGTCACTGCCACAGCAGGCTCAAAGAAATCTTCGGCACCAGAAGTGGCATACATCTCATGTCCACGCTGGCAAACAGCTCCATCGGATGCTGCATATACGTCCCACTTCAGGTTGTCGTAATCAGCAGGATTCAGAAACTTGTCGCCAAGATAGACCTGATATAGGCGGCCCTTAGGCGATACTTTCATCACGAGGTCGGTCTTGTCGGTAGACACTCGGATTACTTTCTGGGCAAATGTCATAACAGAAGTCATGCACATCGCTGCAATCAAAATAATAGACTTTTTCATTGTCGAATGGTTTTTATTATTAAATTCTATATTTTCTTTAACTTCTCATTTAGAACTTTATGCCAGCACTGAACTCCACAGTGAACGGACGCATATAGCTGCCGCTCATATACTTGCCTGCATACTTGCCTGCCTCTTCCTTAGTGATAAGCTCCGAACCGCTGATTGTTCCCTTGGCACCCTTCTCGTTGAAGATGTTCACCACGCTCACACCGAGACTGAGCTTCTTGTTCACATTCCAGTTCACACCACCGAATGTCTCCCAGTGGCCATTGAAGTAGAGGGCCTCCTGAAGATTGGCGTATGTCTTGCCGAAGTAGCGGAAGCTGAGCCATGCATTGAGATTCTTGGTGATGTCGTACTTGGGGTCAAGCTCGATAAGCACCTGCGGAATCTCCTTGACAATCATATTGTTGGCATTGACACTCATCGACTGGCCGTCGCTGAACGTTACGCTTGCGTTATAGTTCTTGTACACCGGCTTCTGATAGGTGAAGAGGGCGTGCATGTGAAAATTCTTGAACGGATTGATCTCGGCAGAAGTAGTCCAACCCAGGGTCTGGATGTTGTAGATAAGCAATACAGTCTTGCCTTCAGACGTACCGGGCTTGGTGAGGTTCTGCTGATCGATATTGTTCGACTTTGAGATGTATGTCACCATTGAAGAGAGGTCGAGCCAGTTGTTTCGGTAGAAGATACCGCCACGAATCAATGGAATTGTAACTCGCTTGTACTGCTCCTCAGTAGGACCTGTTCCGGCATACTCGCTGATGCGTGGAAAACGAGTGGCTACGGTAGCATCGGCAGTAAGACCAAACTGTTTGGTGAGATTGTACGTCATCTGTAATGTTGCAGCATAGTTGAGCTTATTCTTTGTGACATTGGCTGGCACTATATTATGCTCAGCAGCAACAATCGAGCCATCCTCTGCTCTTGAGTAGGTGTTGTAGTTGCCAAGGTGGAAACCACTGAAACGAGAAGTGGCTATCTGGTCGGCCGACATACGATAGTATTCCAGACGACCGCCATAGAACACCTTGAACTTTGGCGACACGCGCCACTCGTCGGTAAAGTATACAGCAAGCTTATTCTCCGAACCCTTGGTATATTCAGGACTAAGCTCATTGTAACCGAATGTTTCCGAACGACGGGCTGTCTGTGTAGGGTCAAGCGGATTGACATACATCTGGCTCAATGTCTGGGGATAAGCCTCAACGGTACCCGCCCACTGGAACGACGACGAATAGTAGTTGAGATTATAATACCACTCGTTCAAACCGATCATAAGTTTGTGATTGTTGAGCTGCTTGCTAAGCTCTGTAGTCAAGAGAGCATTGCTAACCTTGCCTATATGCAGCCATGTGCGGCGACCCTCAATCAGTCCGCTATAAGCAGAACCGTCAGAAAGCTGATAGCCGTCAGCAGCACTAACCTCAGAGATTGTACTGCCTCCATAATCAACATAGTTGGCACGAGGAGCATTCATATATTTGGCGTTAAGCTTCCACAACCAACCATTGTCAAACTGATACTGGCTGATAAGAGCCACCTCATTGGCACGATTGTCGTTGCCATCGGTCATATTCCACGTCTCCATCTTGCCGGTCTTGGTGTTCAGATACTTGAATGAGCCTTGACGCTGAACGTATGAGTCCATGCCAGGATCAAAACCTGCAAGCTTCTTTATGCTGCCATCGCCGACATAGATAAACGGCGCCGCATTGGCAAAGTTGCCGGGATTCTTGCTGTTGGAATACTTATATAATAAGGAGATGCGTCCCTTGCCATCACCAAGGATACGTGTCAAACCTAAGTGATAAATCTGTGTGCGGTCGGCATAATCGGTAAAACGCAGCTTGAAGCTACCCGGATCGAAGTTCTGATACATACCTGCGGTATACAACCATTTGTCGCCAATACCACCAGAGAGATTAAGGTCGAAGTTCTGCATGCCGAAATGATTGGCTTTGTAGTTGAGCTTGCCGCTGAATTTCTTCTCGCCCAACTCACTGAATGCCGATACAGCATAAGCAATGTTGCCCGTCTTGATAGCACTCTCAGATGGAGTCATCAGATCAGTACCCTTGAGCGATGCATCACTGCGCCAATGGGCAGAGAGCTTATGCACCGACGAAGAATATACAGCAGGTAGTCCGTTCTCGTATACGGTGACATCCTCACTCGGTAATCCTATCTGAATTTCGCGAGGCTTATTGGCATCAGCAGCATTGAGCATTACATTGCGCTCCTCCTTCTTAGTCTGCTCCGAATCATTTGTTGTTTTGTTATCGGTATGCGTTTGTGCATACATACCCGTAGAGGCAGAAGCCAAAAGGGCAAATGAAAATGTTTTGAGTTTTAGGTTCATATTCGTGATGTTTTGATTACGGTTGCAAAGTTACTCGCTATATTGGCTGTATGTATGGATGCGTAAACTCAAAGTAAATGACTATTAAGACTTATAAAATCATAAAGCATTAATTATCAATACATTTAAGAGATTATACTTTTTTATCAAAGTAGACAGTTTTATCTCGATAATAATAGCTAAATTTGCACTATAAATCCTTAAACCTTTCGTTATGCGACTGTTTTTATATATAATTCTCGCCCTCCTTCCATTGCATGTAATGGCAAAATCGACATTGGCAACAGCTAATGCCGACAAAGAACAGCAACTGCTGAAACTTCTCGATAGCTATATCGACAAGCGCAATACATACTCTGAAATAAAGGAAGAAAAAATAAAAAAACTAAAACTGAAATTACGGACAGCCGACAATAACTCTTCTCGGCTCAACCTTCTGAATACGATATATCACGAATACTATACTTACAGCTATGATTCGGCGATGGTATACGCCAATCGCGGACTTGCACTTGCACAAAGCGTAAACAATGCCTATTACACAACACTCAACCTCATAAACCGCGCTGCCGTACTGTCTACCGGCGGATTCTATAGCCAGGCAGAAACTCTGCTAAATGAAATTGGAGAGAATAATGTACCTCATCAACTCAAACAATACTATTATTATACTACAACATGGCTGTACAGCTACTGGGAAGCATTCTGCGACAAGTCTGAGTTTAAAGACTATTACCGCCAAAAGAAACTGCAAATTCTACGGCTAACGGTCAATACCACACACAGCAACTACGTTGGACTGTATGCCTATCTTAGTGGTGAGCTCGCTTATCTCGAAAACCCATTAGGCAAGAACGTGCTGCGCCATTACACTATAGCCATCAACAATAGCCCGGTAAACAGCCGCGTACATGCATCTGCCGCTTACTGCATAGCACGCTACTACCGTGAAATAGGCAATATGCAGCTTTACGAGAAATACATTGTAGAAGCTGCCATATCGGATATTGTGTGCCCACTGAAGGAAAACCTCGCATTGCAAGAGCTATCTACTTATCTGTATAAGAAAGACACTAAATATGCCGACCGTGCAGCACGCTATATTTATTGCTCAATGGAAGACGCAAAGTTTTACAACAATCGCTTGCGTATGCTTGAGATTTCAAGCATTCTGCCCATCATCGCCACTGCCAACCAAGAGGCTTTGGCTCATAAGGAGCGCATTGTGCGTGGGGTGCTTGCCGTGGTAAGTTTCCTATCGCTCGTGTTGTTTGCTATGGCAATATTCGGCTACAAGCAGAACAAATGGCTTGTTACAAGCCGACGCGAGGTGAAGAGCCAGAACCGTCAACTCACCGAACTGAACGAAAAACTGATAGCCACAAACCACCGACGCGAGACTTATATGCGACTATTTATGGACATCAGTGCCGTGTATATACGCAAAATCATTGAATATCGCAAACTCGTAAGCCGTAAGATAAAGGCTAATCAGGCTGCCGATTTGTTGAAGACTATCAACAGCTACAAACTTGCCGAGGAGGAAGCCACTACCTTCTATACACGTTTCGACCGAGCATTTATCGAACTATATCCTGGCTTTGTTGATGAACTGAACAGTCTGCTTCTGCCAGAATCAAAAATAGCGCAGCCATCTCCGAACAGTCTCACCACCGAAGTCCGTATCTATGCGCTTATGCGACTTGGAGTGACCGACAGTCAGGAGATAGCCACGCTACTGTTTTACTCTACCCAAACCATCTACAACTACAAGTCGTCGATGCGTGCCCGTGCCATCAACCGCGACACGTTTGACGATGACATCAACCGACTGTGTCATGTAGGGTAAGTTATTCAAATATTCGTCTTAATCCATTTCGCCACCACTTGCAGCACCTCCGGTGAAATGGTTTCTTCTATTTGTTGGTATTCTGTAACAATGCCAGTATTGCAATGTTGGAACAGATGGTTGACACCGTCTATTTTCTTTATAGAGTGCTTGCAGTTGGCAAGTCCCTTTTCTATTCTTGTTGTATTGGCATCACAATCCACCTGTGTGTCTTTGGTGCCGTTGAGAGCCAACACTGGGCACTTTATTTTAGGCAACAGCTTGCCTACGTCTACAGTCAGGAAATGGCGTATGTACGGCGTGTCAGCTTGCTGCAACGCTTTAATGGTGACAGGTTTGAGAGCTACAGGCACATCATCGATGTTTATTTCGCTTGCTTTCTTGCCACTGGCAATCTCGTCGAGCGCCTTGCTGATGCTATTGCAGTAGGAGTCGACCGTTTCCTTTGGCAGTCCTATGGCCGACATGGCTTGACGGTTCTGCATGATGAGCGTCTCCTTGCCCGATATGGCCATTCCTGCAAGCGACACAATGAAGTCGGCTTTGCCTTCTGCAGCAAGCATCATGGCAATGGTGCCGCCCTCGCTATGGCCGAGTATGCCCACTTTGTTGAAACGCTTGCGCAGTAATGGTATTGCAGCAGCTGCGTCCTGACGGAAATCGTCGGTAGTGAAATCAGCGAAGTTGACGCTCTTGTCGCCCCATCCGCGGTCGTCATAACGCAATGAGGCGATGCCTTGACGAGCCAGGGCATCGGCTATCACGGCAAATGGCTTATGGCTGAACAGTTCTTCGTCGCGATTCTGTTGTCCGCTACCAGTCACCATAAGCACCACAGGAGTGTTCTTCGAGTAGTTCTCCGGTAATGTTAGTGTTCCGTTAAATGTATATTGTGCATTCGTGAAGCTCACAGGCTCTTCCTTGTATGGGAATGGCGGAACGGGCGTTTGTGGACGTTTCACCACCAGCTTACCAGGTTTTAGTGTCAGCGGCAATGGGAAACCATTCTGTACGTACGTTCCCTTTATCTCTCCGTCTGTCATCTTTCCTTCGAAGGTAGCTCCTATCATCCCCACTTTCACGCTTATCGTGCCGTCGTCCTTCACGGTCTTCTCAGCCTGAATACCGTTCACTCCTTGTGATGGTGAGTCGATGGTGCATCCGTTAGTAGAGAAATTAAATACCAAGGGCACTTTGTTTCCCATAACGTTAAGTTCGCCATTCCATGTGCCTTCCTGGGCATTGGCAGCGAATGCCATCATTGCGAAAACAACGGATGTCAATGTTCTTAATGCTTTCATATTTTGGTGTTTTATGGTTTTATATGTTGCAAATGTAAATAAAATAATCAGAACATATAAAAAATTGCGGTTAATATCTAATAATTCAAAACTGATATCTAACAACATACGTTAAAATCGATATTCCACAAACAGTTTTTATGTGTATCCGCAACCGACGAATAGGCATTTAAAGTATCTTTGCCAATAGAAAATCTAAAACATTAGATACTCCCCCCTCAATCATATATAAACGATGAAAGATTTCAATACATTGACACGTGCCGAGATGCAGATAATGAACATTCTGTGGGACAAGGGTTGCGGTATGACTACGCACGAGATAATCGACGCTTACCCCGAGCCACATCCTGCCTACTCCACTATCGCCACGTTTATGAAGATACTCACCCACAAGCAGTACGTCAGCTCTTACAAGCGCGACGGCGGCGGTAAGACATACGTATTTTCGCCACTCATAACAAGAGCCGAATACACACGCCATGCCATGAAGGAAGTAAAGAAATCGTTCTTTGGCGGCAGTCTTCACTCGCTCATTTCGTTCTTTGTGAAAGAAGAAAACATCTCGGACGAGGAACTGGAGGAGATACTAAGTCTGATAGACAAAGGTACGGAGAAAAGAGATAATTCAAAAACAGAATAACTATGATACTACCTTATATTATTAAATCAGCCATGGCATTGGCTCTGCTATATGCTTGCATTATACCATTGCTTGAAAAGGAGACATTCCATCGGCTCAACCGAATATTAATACTTGGATGTCTGATTATGTCGTTTGCTATTCCATTGGTTCACTTCACCGGTGGCACAAATCCGACAGTAGACATGGTTCGGCAGGCGGTGCTGTTGCCGGAGGTACTGATAAACGGCAACGCAAGCGAACAGTCAGTATGGAGTTGGGCTGACATTATGACCTGTATATATATAATAGGTGTCGTGGCTATATTCACGATGACAGTGGTTCAGACCGTGCGTCTGACAAGACAGCTGCGCCAGTGCGAGCATATCACCGACAACAGAGGCAACACCGTTGTTCTCACCGATTGTGCAACGAGTCCGTTCTGTCTTTTCCACTACATTGTGATGAGCCGTGACGACTACGCCAACAACCGCAGCTACATACTGACGCATGAGCAGGAACATATACGCTTAGGGCACAGCATTGACCTCGTCGTTCTTCAGGCAGCCACTATCATACAGTGGTTCAATCCGTTCGTGTGGCTGATAGGCAAGAATCTGAAAGCCATACACGAGTTTGAGGTGGATGAGGCGGTATTAAACAAAGGCATTGATGCAACACAATATCAGAAATTTCTTGTAATAAAGGCGGTCGGCAATCGTCTGCAGCCATTTGCCAACAACCTTAACAAAGAATCACTAAAACGAAGAATCATTATGATGAACCAGAAAAGATCAAACAGATGGATGATGCTCAAGGCATTGTTCATCATCCCAGTGGCAACGCTGGCAGTGAGTGTGTTTGCCAACGGTACAGACGTGAGCAATATGGCAAAAGAAACCACCCCCACAGCAGCCGCCCTATCAACAACCAATATGCAGACACAAAAGTCTGACAAAAAAATCTTTAGAGTTGTTGAGGAGATGCCAAAATTCAAAGGTGGGGATGCTAAACTGATGGAATTGCTTATGATGAATATGAAATATCCAGAGTCTGCAATCAAAGCCAAACAGCAAGGCAGGGCTATCGTAGGATTTGTTGTCAGAAAAGACGGAACAGTTAGCGACGTCTACATTGAAAAGTCAACCGGATATGATGTGCTTGACAACGAGGCTATGCGTGTGGTTAAGTCTATGCCTGCGTGGGAACCTGGCAAACAAAAAGGCAAGCCTGTAAATGTGAAGTACTTTGTGCCGATAACCTTTAGTCAGAAGTAGTTGAGAAAAGAGGGTGTGTCAAAAGTCACAGCAGTACGCCCCGAAGGGGCAGAAGCTCATAGCCCAGGGCAACACCCTGGGTAAAAGTATCGCAAATCATAATGCGCCCTGTAAGGGCAAAAGCGTTAATTATCAATGCTTTTGCCCTTGCAGGGCGTTTTGCTGTTTTCAATCCGTACACCCAAGGCGCTGCCTTGGGCTATGTGCTTTTGGGGCTTTCAGCCCGTTTTGTTTGACTTTTGACACACCCTCTTTGTTTATTGCATAATCAGCTTAATTCATTTCAGTCTGAACTCTGCCTCCAACTCTATCTCCATTAACGTCGACACGCTATATACGCCCTCCAAGAGTCTGCCACTTTCATAATAGCTTCTCTTGTATGCGTCGCTGATATCCTTCAGATTCCATGAAGTCGGAATTACGAGCAAAATTCCCTCACCAGGCATTATCTGTCCGTTAGCCTGCATCCATTCATAAGCTTTCGTCGTACCTGATCGCGTCAGAGGATGACGATTTTGTGTTTTTGCATCAAGAATACTTGGAAGCCCAGACAAACGACACGTGTTCTGTGTATGGTTAATAACAATCATACGTATAGAGTCTGACCGTGACGGCAGAACACGACACTCGAAAGCCCCACTCATACTGCCAGTCGCTGTCGGAACGATACTGTCGGATGTCAACTTAAAATGCGGATTTATATTAAAATGCACTTTCTTGCATAATTTGTAAGTACCATTTTTCAATGGAGTGGCAAACTTATTTGAGGAGAATTCCATTTCTGCAGACTTACCTGTTGGCAACTCATAGCCAAGATCAGTGAAACCACCTTTAAAAGGCATTCTACCCCATCCTTCTGCATTCTTTTTATATACTTCAAAGCGATTTCCATATGAGCTGTTCGGACCATGCATGTTGGCCATTGTATAACAGAAACTGCTTTCATCACAATTTGCTACACTGTCTTTCATCGTCAACGTATATGCCATATTGCCCGTAGTGGTAGCCCCTAACACTCGGTAGAACATAGTGTAATAGCTACGGTATCTGCCAATCGGAGTGATTCGCAACTTGCTTATATCCGTATACATTGCAGACGCAAGTTCTTCCTTCAACTTCTCCACTCCCGGAAAGCTTGTTTTCTGATAGGTTATCTTTCCTTCTTTATTTACCACGAAATACGTAGGGATGCCTGAGAACTTATATATTTTGGCAAGAGCGTCAGCCTGTTCTTCAGTCAAACGCACATGCACACCACTTATTGTCTTTATCATCTTGCCCCATTTATCTACAGGCGATGAGGCATCGGCTATATAAACATAAACGACATCAGTAAGTTGCTCTTTCAATGGACGGATTGCCGACATTGCAGCCCTGCACGGCCCACACCACGTGTTCCAGAAATCAATGAGCACAGCTTTACCTTTATACCTATCTGTTATCGTGGGCAATATCTGCTGGGCAGACATCTTGGGGTCTATGTCTATAATACTAAATGTAGAATTTTGATTGGCTGATTTTTTAACTTCAGCAAGAATATTGTCGGCTGAAGCAAGCTGTGACTTCAAGTCTTCGTTGTTGGCAAAAAGCAATTCGCGCACCATATCGTTGGCTATGCTGTCATGAGCCGCTGCCATCTGTTGCTCGGTGAGAGGACGCTTGCGATTAAACGAACGACTTAGACGCTTGCCCACAGCGATATCGTCAAGCAACGGGTCGGCAGATATATATTTACGACGAAGGGCAGACGTGAAGTCACTGAGATAATAATGATATCGTTGGTTCTTGGAGTGAAGTACAGAGAGTTGTTCCAATGGCTTGAAGTAAGACACGGTGTCGATACTCATGTCGGCACGTGGCACACCTCTTTTACCAGCTATCATTGGGGCCATAGATATATTGTTCTTAAAGCCAAACAGAGCCGAGGCATAATTCATAGCCAGGATGCTCTGAGCCAATGTTCGGGTGGCGGTGCCAATAGCAGCATTTGAATTGATGGCTGCCAACAGTCGTTCATAACTCTGCTGCACATAATCGCGGTATTGCAACGGTGTCATACCACAAATATCATCAAAGGATGTAACGCCAAGCACATCAATCTTTGTCTTTACGCTCTGCAATTCGGTATCTACAGCAGCGTGTTTGCCCTCAAACCACACATATTTCTTTACGTCAGAATCATTTGCAAAAAGGTGTGTAGCGGCAAGAGTAAGTGTTGGCAGGTCGATGGTTACAGTTGTTGTGTCATTAGGTACGGCAAGAAATGGTATCTCCGTTCTGTTTACACGTATTGTTGCTACAGTTGGCAATATCGCATTGGCGCTGACTTGACAGGTGCCATCTACGCTTATAGAGTCATGTTCGTATGGCATGCGGTATGGCGAGAACCAATTGTCAGCAATAATATCGAGCGTGGTCTTGTATTCAGGTTTATATCCAAGCAAGCGCACGGCTACAACTGTCTTGCCAAGATTAAGGTCGGTTGATGGCAACTTGCTGTTCTTATCAGGTGCTTGCTGCAGTAAGTGTTGCGGAATATCGGCGTGCGGACGTTTGCCATCGAGACGCACACCATAAATGTTCCAACCAGAATTGTCGGCTGTTTCACGAATGTCGAACTCTGTTGTTGACTCGGGCATTGGTTTAAAGCGCAATGTGGCTGCAACATATCCACATTCGGGCACTTTCACAAATACTCCCTTAGGCAACTGCTTGCTGCCTATATAGTCATATTTCACTCCATTTGCCATAATGGAGGCATGCGAATCTATGCCTACATCGCCACTCGCCTGATAGATTTTCACGTCAATAATGGTAGCCTTCTTGTCGAGCGTCACACGCTCAATCTCTAATTTGTGATTGTTTGAGCCTAAGAAGTAAGGACGCTCAACTACTCGCTTGGCTTGTGCCGTCGTAGCAACAAGCAACATCAGAAAGGCAACAAGCGATAAGGCTTTCTGAAGTGAATGCTTTGTGTTCATGTTATTATTGGTTTTGTCTGCATAATAATATAATGATGCAAAAATATAAAAATAAATCCACCGGCAAAAACAATAGAAATGAAAATGTAGTCCTTTTGCCTTCAAATGTAGTCCTTTTGGTGTGCAAAAGGACTCCTTTTACAGGGCAAAAGGACCACATTTGCAAGCCAAAAGGACTACATTTGAAAAGCAAGTGAAATCATTCATCATAAAAACAGGCTTTTTCTGAAAGACTTTCACTAACTTTGCACCATATATAATATGTATGCCGCCGATTATCTGACGACAATAAAACAATAGGTATATGGAAAACATCGAAGTAATGGTGATACTCTTCATCATTGTTGTGCTGGGATATGCATTGTGCAAGCTTGGCTACATGGGCGACCGATTCGACCAGAAGTTATCGTCAATAGTTATCGACCTCACCTGTCCGGCATTGATTCTGTCGTCGGTAATGGGCAAAGAACTGCCCGACCGTACATTGATTCAGCCTCTGTTAGGCGTAGGTTTCCTGACTTATATCTTGCTGCTTATATATGGATTCTGGGTGCCACGACTGGTCAGCAAAAACCGTGACGAACAAGGCATGATAGGATTTGCACTGATGTTTGCCAACGTAGGATTCATAGGCTACCCGATAGTTTCATCCATCTTCGGTCCGAAATCAATATTTTATGCAGCCCTGCTGAATATGCCCAACACCTTCTTCATATTCACGGCAGGTGTTATGCTGGTAAAGGGCGAATACAGCATCAAGAGTCTTAACCCAAAAGTTCTGTTCTCGCCGGCTATGATAGCCGCCTTCATAGCAGCGCTTATTGTGGCTTTCGGCATTCACACGCCCGACATAATAGCTCGTCCTGTAACAATGGTGGGCAACATCACCGTTCCGGCTGCACTGATGATAATAGGCTCGTCGATGGCACGTCTGCCACTGAAGGACATTATAGGCAGTCCGAAGGTATACGTGGCTTCATTCTTGCGACTTGCCGTTGTCCCCATATCGGTTTATTTCCTGTTTAAAATATGTGGTGTGAGCGACATTATCAACAACATCAACACTGTCGTCATCGCTATGCCTGTAGCCTCATTCGGCACGATGTTCTGCATGAAGTATGGACGCAACCCGTCGCTTATGACCGAGATTACATTCATAACAACCGTGGCATCCATACTCACAATACCACTGATAACGATGTTGTTCAGATAAAAATCATTGGTTAAGCAGTAGCTATATGACTTTTATTTTGAGCCAATTGCCGTTATCCCACGCTTTTTTACTAATTTTGCAGTTCAAAAGAAACATAATATATAACACTATATGGAATTAGCATCTAAGTACGACCCACAAGCAGTGGAGTCGAAATGGTATCAGTACTGGCTTGACAACAAGCTCTTCAGCAGCAAGCCAGACGGACGTAAGCCCTACACTATCGTTATACCGCCGCCTAACGTGACTGGCGTGCTACACATGGGCCACATGCTCAACAATACTATACAGGACATCCTCGTACGTCGTGCACGTATGGAAGGCAAGAACGCTTGTTGGGTACCTGGCACCGACCACGCTTCTATCGCTACCGAGGCTAAGGTGGTAAACCGCCTCGCCGAGCAGGGCATCAAGAAGCGCGACCTTACTCGCGAGCAGTTCCTTGAGCATGCTTGGGACTGGACCAACGAGCACGGTGGCATCATCCTCAAGCAGCTGCGCCGTCTTGGAGCAAGCTGCGACTGGGATCGCACAGCATTCACTATGGACGAGAAGCGCTCGGAGAGCGTACTCAAGGTTTTTGTCGACCTCTATAAGAAGGGACTCATCTACCGCGGACTGCGTATGGTGAACTGGGACCCTAAGGCTCAGACCGTGCTTTCTACCGAGGAGGTGATCTATCGTGACGAGAAGAGCCATCTGTTCAATCTGCGCTACTATGTGGCTGACGCCGATACAAACCCTGTTGTGCCTACTGGCTGTGAGGGTGAGGTTCTGCATCAGGATGCCGACGGCCGCTACTATGCCGTTGTTGCCACCACACGTCCGGAGACTATCATGGGCGATACAGCCATGTGTGTCAACCCGAAGGACCCGAAGAACCAGTGGCTGCGCGGACATAAGGTTATCGTTCCGCTCGTAAACCGTGTTATCCCTGTTATCGAGGACCGCTATGTTGACATCGAGTTCGGTACCGGTTGCTTGAAGGTTACTCCTGCACACGACGTCAACGACTACGCTCTCGGCAAGACTCACAATCTTGAGACTATCGACATATTCAATCCCGACGGCACTATCTCAGAGGCAGCCGGCATGTACGTTGGTATGGACCGTATGGATGTGCGCAAGCAGATTGCCGAAGACCTGAAGGCAGCCGGCCTGATGGAGAAGATTGAGGACTACGACAACAAGGTGGGATATTCTGAGCGCAACCAGGACACTGCCGTTGAGCCACGTCTCTGCAAGCAGTGGTTCCTCTCGATGAAGCACTTTGCCGACATCGCTCTGCCTCCAGTACTCGAGGGCAAGATTAAGTTCCACCCGACAAAATATGTAACTACATACCGCAACTGGCTGGAGAACATTCAGGACTGGTGTATCTCACGTCAGCTCTGGTGGGGTCATCGCATCCCGGCTTACTTCCTTCCTACTGTCGAAGGCGAAGAGGAGAAGTATGTTGTAGCACTCACTAAGGAGGAAGCTCTTGAAGAGGCTCGCAAGATTGAGGGCTATGAGAACATCACAGCCGACCAGCTCGTTCACGACGAGGACGCTCTTGATACATGGTTCTCGTCATGGCTCTGGCCTATCTCGCTGTTCGACGGCATCAACAATCCTGGCAACGAGGAGATCAAGTACTATTATCCCACTTCTGACCTCGTAACAGGTCCGGACATCATCTTCTTCTGGGTAGCCCGTATGATTATGGCTGGCGAGGAGTATATGAAGGACGTGCCCTTCCGCAACGTTTACTTCACTGGTATCGTACGCGACAAGTTAGGCCGCAAGATGTCGAAGAGTCTCGGCAACTCGCCCGACCCGATTGGTCTTATCGAGAAATATGGTGCCGACGGCGTACGTATGGGTATGATGCTTTCGGCTCCTGCAGGCAACGACATTCTCTTCGACGAGAGCCTTTGCGAGCAGGGACGTAACTTCAACAACAAGATATGGAATGCCTTCCGACTCGTTAAGGGCTGGCAGGTGGCTGAGGGTGAGCAGCCTGAGGCTAACGCTATTGCAGCCAAGTGGTTTGAGGCTAAGCTGAAGCAGACCAACGCCGAGGTGAACGACCTCTTCTCTAAGTATCGTATCTCTGAGGCGCTGATGGCTGTTTACAAGCTGTTCTGGGACGAGTTCTCAAGCTGGTATCTTGAGATGGTTAAGCCGGCTTATGGCTCACCTATCGATGCTACATCATACAATCAGACTCTCGCCTTCTTCGAGACCCTGCTTAAGATGCTGCATCCGTTCATGCCGTTCATCACCGAGGAACTGTGGCAGCACATCTACGACCGTAACAATGGTGAGTCAATCATGCGTGCCGAACTGAAGCTCGACGCTCCTACCGAGGATGACAACAACATCGCTAATGATATAGAAAGCGTTAAGCAGATTGTGGGTGGCGTGCGTACAGTACGCAACCAGAAGAACATCCCCAACAAGGATGCTCTCGTGCTGCAGATAGTTGGTCAGAACAACTTCGAGGCTTACTCTTCGGTTATCACCAAGATGGCTAACCTCTCAGCTATCAATGTTGTTGCTGAGAAGGACGCTACTGCTTCGGCATTCATGGTAGGCACCGACGAGTTTGCAGTTCCTCTTGGCGATATGATCGATGTTGAAGCAGAGATTGCCAAGCAGGAGTCTCAGCTCAAGCACCTTGAGGGATTCCTCGCAGGTGTCAAGAAGAAGCTCTCTAACGAGAAGTTCGTAGCTCACGCTCCCGAGGCTGTCGTAGCTATGGAGCGCAAGAAGCAGAGCGACTCTGAAGAGAAGATTGCTGCGCTGAAAGAATCGCTTGCAGCTTTGAGAAATAAATAAATTAATAAATAACAAAAAGCCCCACCCCCAGCCCCTCCCCCGCAGGGAGGGGAGCGGTATGTTCTGTAGCTCAAATCCTTTCTGGTGTTTCATACACTATGGATTTCATCTGTTGTAGATTTCTTTATCTAACAAAGCATATCACTCCCCTCCCTGCGGGGGAAGGGTTGGGGGTGAGGCTTTTATCTTTTTTACTATATGCTTAAACATTTCTTCTTCCTACTCATTTCCATTATCACCCTCGCATCTTGCGGTAGCGATGATCCCGACGGCCCTACTCCACCCAAGCCATTCGTTCCTACAACTTCCGCCAATACCGTATTTGTGTTTATGCCTTATACTGGTGATTCAAATCCGTTCTACGGTGCTCTGCTCGACAATATCAAAGATATGGAGGAAGCCATAAAGGAGAATAAAGGATTGGGCGATACACATCTGATTGTTTTCATATCGAAAGATTATAAGGAGAGCCACCTTATCAACATCGGCTACGAGAATGGCAAATGCCGACGCGACACAGTGAAGACATACGACAATGCCTTATACACTACAGCAGAAGGCATCAGCTCTCTGCTTGATGATGTGAAGAAGTATGCTCCTGCAAGTGTTCAATACTCAATGATTGTGGGATGTCATGGCGAAGGATGGATGCCTTCAAGCACCCGTAGCACAAGATGGTTTGGCGGAAGCAAATACCAAATCAACATTTCTGACTTGGTGGATGGCATAAAGAACGCAAACATGTCGATGAACTACATATTGTTCGATGCTTGCTATATGTCGGCTGTAGAGGTGGCATACGACTTACGTGACGTCACCAAATATCTCATTGCATCGACAAGTGAGATGATGAGTGCTGGTATGCCATACAAAAAGATATTGAAGCATATCATCAAACTCAATCCTGACTATGCTTCGCTGACAAAGGATTTCATCGACTTCTACAAATCTAATTCCAATCCATACGGCACTATTGCCGTAACCGACTGTGCGCACATAGAAGATATGGCGGCACTGATGAAACAAATCAATTCAACGCACGAGGAATTGACCAATGCCGACAGCAATGTTCAGGACCTGGATGCCGGACACCGCACGCCTACTGTCTACTTCGACTTCGGCAGTTATGTCAATGCGCTGTGTGCTGACGATGAAGGCGCAAAGGCACAATTCAGTTCTTTGATGAACGAACTTGTACCATACAAGGGTTGTACAGATTATATCTACTCTGATTCTGACGGAAAGAAATTGAAAGTAAACGAATTCTCAGGACTAACAATTAGCGACCCGTCCGAACATTCATCTGCCATTAATACAAAGAAACAGACTGCGTGGTGGAAGGCAACGCATTAATTGAAAATACATACTAATACAAACGACAATAGAGACAAATGGCAACAATCTTATGCGCTATGGCATAGTAGTTATTGTTGACCTTTGTCTCTATTGTCGTTTGTGTATTATCTTCAACGGCATCATCAACAGTTTAAGATGCTGCTAAATGATTTTATTTTCTGATTACCAGACTGTTGTTGTCCAACCCAACATGATGGGCAAAAGAAATGGCGGTGCCGTCGAATACTGCCGACACGTCGATGCCACGGCGCACAAGCTCGTCAATAAGAGCCCGGTCATGGGCTGCACGCATGGAGTTGAAACCACGATTTCCTACCTGACTATTGAATGATTCAACAAGTGAAGTGAGTGTTGTTGCTGCAAAACGCGCAGCAAAATCGTTGTAAAATGAATTATTCATAAAGACTTATTTTTGAAATTAAACTTATTTCCACATCGTATCTTGACCACCGTGGCTGTCGTGCTCGGTTGGTGCAGATTTTAAACTGCTCTTGATGTTTCGAATGCAAAGGTATAAAGAATAATGGGATGGACAAAGAAAATCAAAGGAAAATCTTCTTCGAAAATAATGCATATAACAAAGCCAATAATCTTATATAATACCAAACTCTCTTAGCTGCTTCTTATTTACGGTTGGACTCTCTTTTACGGTATTGAAAATCAGCTCCATCATTTCCGTATCTGAGATTTCGCCACGATAAGTACTTTTATTGAATTTACTTCTCTTTGCCACAATATTTTTTGAACAGTTTATAAACGAGTTGTGCTCCAAAAATGAAAACTGCTCAACCGTTACCGGCAACTGATAGTCTGTAACTGTTGCGGGCAAATTATAATTGATGTTTGAGTTTATTACTAATCCACCAATAACATTTCCTTCATTATCAAAACCAAGGATGATAAAGAATTTATTGCGTGTAGCATCTCCTGCCTTGGGAGTAATACCATTCTTTTGGTCAAGGTTGAGTAAGTGAACATCTCCGACATTAAGGTTGTCTTGTGCTAACTTGTCAGCCATATTCCCTAATAAATCCCCAAGATTCGTCATGACAAAGCTGCCTCCACCAATAGATTGTCCTTTATATATTCTATCATATCATCAGATGCCATGCCATCTTTTGCCATGCCAATAATATCCATGACCTTACGTCCCTGCTGTGCATAAGCACGTTTCCATTCTTCGCCATGTGATTTTGCACGTAGCTCACCGTATGGAAGATTTACGTTCTCACAGATAGACTTATCTAAAGCCTCTATATCTGCTTTTGACAGGTACTCAACATCTGGTTGACGATTAGCTTCAAGCATATAATAAGCATCGTCAGTTCCTTTAGAAATGGAACTGTTTATCATTGCTTGCAATTCTTTATCACACTGTGGGTCACCCTTTATACAATTATAAAGAACTGAAGGTACTGGCCCATCAGGCAATGCGCAGAATTCGTCAGAAACCATAGGAAATCCATATTTTGCCAAATATGAAATATTAGCAAATATATATCACCTTGAACACATGATAATAGTCTAACCCTTTTGTTTTATTCAAAATGTATAGTAAAATCTCTGTCAGTTTCTGTTTGTCGAAGTTCGTCATTTCAAATGCTATTTTATCAATTACAAAATTGATACTTATCATGCATTATGCAAAATTTTCATAAACTTTTTACAAAATATTATATATTCAGATAGAAGCGGTAACTACTCAGCACCCCTATAGAAAATTTCTCGTTAATAAACTATAAACTTATTCAACTGTTAAAATGATGTTAATCTATACACCCTTTGTTTACAGCCATTTTTATTTTATATATATTTGTAAACAAAAAGCCTAATGCATAAATCTTGTATTCCAATTCGACTTCGAGAAGCCCGCAAAATGTGCGGCTATAGCCTTGACCAATTTGTTAAGGCTGCAAAAATCCGATGGCATTTTGGGACTTAGCACATTTGCAGACGAAAGTCATCCATTGATAGTTGTAGATATGCATCCACAAAAGACTACAATAGAACGACTCCGATTCACGGCTTGCCATGAACTCGCCCATATTCTCCTGCATTTCTCCGACGACTGCAACATTGAAAAGATGTGCAACAAATTCGCCAACTTCTTCCTCTTCCCCAATCAGACCTTCATCGAAGAAATGGGGGCAGAACATCGTAATCAACTCACCCTTGAGGAAATGATTAACCTAAAGGAGCTATACGGCATCTCTATAGCCGCGCAAGTGCATGCCGCATGGGACTTACGAATGATCTCTCGCGGACACTACGACTGGTGGTACGACGAGATGATAAAGAAGAATCGACTGGAAGAAGGTTGGGGAGATTATAGTTTCCCTGAGACAATTGGAAGGGAGAAGAGAGTCAATTCAATAATAAAAAGTTTGATAGAATAAAATATGCAGAATATTGCATCTTTTATCTAATTAACGTTAAATAAAAGAGCAACATGATAATATATTTGATAACTTTATAGACCATAAATGATTTTTAGTGATGAAGTTTAAGATAACTTTAAAAATGAACCGAGAGCATGGAGACCTACTGCCGTTCAACTACCAATACGAGCAGTCTGCAGTCATTTATCGCATATTGGCGCAAGCTGATACGCAATATTCGTCATGGCTCCATGAAAATGGTTATCAATTGAATGGAAGCAAGAGATTTAAGCTATTTTGCTATTCGCCTTTTATCTTTGAAAAGGTAAGACCTTTGCCGAAAGAAGGATGTCTTAATATCATTGGTGAAAGAGCTACTTGGTACATTAGTTTCATTCCAGAGAAAAGCACCATGGAGTTCATTCAAGGTATATTTGCTCATCAAAGTTTTACCATTGGCAATAGGAAATATCAAGTTGCATTTGATGTTGTTGGAGTAGAAGCTATGCCCATGCCGACTTTGTCCGAAGTTATGACTTTCCAAGCCTTGTCTCCTATTTGTGTTAAGCAGCATGAGGACAACAAAATACAATACTTATCTCCTGACAATCCTAAATTTGCCCAAGGCATACTAAAGGGACTGTTGGCAAGGTTTGAGAGCATTCATGGGCAACCATTTGATATGAACGACAAGGAGTTTTCATTCGAATTGACAGACAATAAGGTCAAGTCGAAGTTGATAACGATAAAAGCCAATACTCCTTACGAATCAAGAGTGCGTGGATATCTCTGCTCTTTCCGTCTGAAAGCACCTTTAGAGTTGATGAAGATAGCTTATGAAGGAGGAGTCGGAGAACAATGTTCGCAGGGTTTTGGATTTATAAAGAAGATAGAATTATGAGTTTAGATACAGTCTTAAAAATCGGAAATATATTGAGAAATTCAAAAGAAAAAATGAGTTTCTCAAATGCTATTGCATCCTGTCCTAAAGACAATAAAGGATGTTGGCCTTTTTGTCTTTGTCTTCCAGTGGATAAGGACTTTAATATTATTTTTGATAAGGCATCAATTGTTCATGAAAATCAAAGAAACAATCTGTATTATCTAAAGTACAAGACATCAGGAAATGATACATCTTGTAAATATATGTTTGGTGATATTTATTATTCTGTCAAAGGTACATTAGGTAATAATGGGTCTGTATCAATAAGTGAAGATGGTAATTATAGATTAGCAAAGTCTCAAAGCTCCTTCGATAAAGGAAATGCTGATTATAAAAGTATCTGTTCTTCACTTGATTTTTCAAACAAAGAGATAAATGAGCTTAAGCAAATCAGAACAGGATTCGGAAGAGAACAAACAATGCTTGAACGGATTCTCAAATATGCTCCTGCGATTATCTGTTACTTTGAAAATCAAAATGGCTCATTTAAGGAATATATATATAATGAAGATAACTTAAAGAAAATTTGTTGCACTATAAATAAAGAAAACAACAAAAAGAAACTGGAGAAATTGAGTGAGGCTAAAGGAGACGAAGAATTGCTTCTGTTAAATTCTGCATCAATCTTTATGCATTTCTCTTATGAAGATGGTAATGGAGGTGAAAAGAGTTGGTATGATTTTTCCAAAACGTTTGAACTCGTAACTCGAAAAATGCTAAAGGAATATGTTGCAGAAACTAAGAGAGGACTTGTCCTGAATAAGAACTTGTGGCATACAATATGCTCTGGTGATAAAAAGAATGATATACAATTTCCAAATTTTGATTTGGAAAATAGATACAAGACAAGAGGTTTTACAGAATCAGATATAGAAGATCTCTTTTATGGAGTTCCTTATGCTAAGAAGGGTAAGATGATTTCTGGTTCTGAATATAAACTAATAGTTTTGCCATTTGGAAATAATTTGAAGGCTGATGATTTAAAACTCTTTATAGAAAAGAAAAATGAGTCTTCGATAATATTGTCCAATGAATATAGCGACGATTTGATTTCGTCTGCTTTGGGAAGCAGCTCGACTTTTACATCGTTTGATTTTATTTTTGTAAAAAATGGAGGAACAAAGCCTGATACAGATCTTATAGAAATATCAAACATAACACGAAGCGCTCTAAATCGTGTAGACTCAAGAAATAAGAGTATAGCACATCAAGTGTACGCAGAAAGAAATAATGAGATAAAGGTAGAAATGTCTCTTTCTATATGCAAATCATTTTGCAATCTTTTGGGAGATGTGCAATTGGATGCAACGGGAAAAGTTAAAATAGCCGCATCAAAGAAATATGAAAGTCATATTCTCAAAGTGCTTCCTTTAATATATAAAGAAAATTATTATAATGATCCGTATTTACTCCATTCGTTTGTAACTAATGTAGAATCCGCTACACATATAGGAGACGGTTCGTTTTGGTGTAAAATCTTGAAATATGATTTGATGTTCATATTATCAATACAAAATAATAAACAAAATAAATTTATGGAAATAACTAATTCTTGCAGTTTTAAGCTTGGCTTTAAAATAGGAAAAATGGCCAAGCCATTGAAGAAGGCTATTGGTTCTTTTGAAAAGAACTATGTGGGCTTGCTTTCAAGAAGGGTGTCAACAAAAGATGATTGCATCAGGTTTATATCTGATATTAGTCAGAAACTTGTAATGCATGACGGAATGTGGGCAACAATGTGTGCTGAAGTTTGTGATGACTTGGCAAATATATCAGAAACTGAATATGACAAGGATGAATTGTCTTTCGGTTTCTTGGACGGCTATTTTAAATATGAGCCGACGGATAAGAAAAAAGATTTTCAAAGACGTTTGGAAAAAATCTTGGCTGATTATTCTGACAATGAAGATTTGAAAGATGAAGTTAGTAAACTTAACTTGATAGTTGATGAAATAAACCATAAAAATTAAAGATATGAAGAAATCAGAGATTTTGTTTTTGTATGAAACATCATACAACATTCCTAATGGGGATCCATTTACAGGAGAACAACGCTACGATGAGGAAACGAAAAAAATCCTTGTTAGTGATGTTAGAATTAAGAGATTTATCCGTACATACCTTGAGGATATCGAGGGTGAGCACATCTATGTCTCAGAAAAAACAGGAGCTGGCAAAACAGATTCTAAAGGTGTATTAACCTATATTGCTCAGAATGAGGAATGGAATCAACGTCAAAAGACTGACATCGCAGAAATAATGAAAGGTCTCATAGATGTCAGATTGTTTGGTGGTATTTCAACACTGACAAATGATGAGACTAAAAAAATTAAAGTTAATAAGAAAGAGTGTACAAATGGACATGTACAATTCACGGGACCAGTCCAATTTGCTGCCCTTAACCCTTCTTTGAATCGTGTCAACTTGAGAATGCATCAGAATACATCTCACTTTACATCTAGAAACGAAAATGCACAAGGTGCTATTGCAACAACAACATTGGTTCCTTATTCCGTTGTACAAATTCACGGATGGATTAATCCAACTGTTGCTAAAAACACAGATTTGGAAGAAGATGATCTGCAGAAAATGTTTAAAGCTTTGTGGTATGGAACAGGTGGGGAAGGAAGTTCTTTCTCTCGTTCAAAAGTCGGACAAGATTCACTTTTATTGTTAGTCATAGACTACAAACAGGATTTCGATAAGGTCTATGGAGTTGACAGAACCATAAAACTTGTGCCGAATGAAAAATTGAAAGACGAGCAAATTCGTAGTATGGATGACTATACTCTCGATTTCTGCAAACTCAAGGAACTTGCACAAAATGACAAGATAGAAAAAATCAGATTCTATACAGAGATAGACGGGATTAAGAATGAACTTAATAGTGAGAAGTTTGAAGAGATGAGCTTATGAAAGGTTTTCAATTCAAGATAAATGGTAATTGGGCTCATTTTAAAAAGCCTGAAACCAACAACAATCCTTTGTCTCATGACCTTATTCCTAAAACAGCATTGATCGGAATGATTGGTGCTGTCTTAGGAATTGAACGCGAGAAGATGAAATCACTTTTCCCTCAGTTGTCTGAAGACTTGTTGTATGGAGTTGAATTACTGAAGCCGGTAACAAAAACATCATGTGGATTTACGTCTCATACGGCCATAAACCCAACAGCTATTAAATCGCCCAAAGCTTTTGAAATGCTGCGTAATGCTAGTTACAAGGTTTGTGTGGGACTTTATGGTGAACGTTCTCTAAGTATATTCGATGATTTTCAGAATGCAATTTTAGAAGGATATGCTGTCTACGACCCTTATTTGGGTATTGCTAACTGTCCAGCAGAATTGTCTTTCATTAGTCAAGGAGAATTCACAATGATGGGTAATGGCAATTTTAAGACCAAAGGTTTCGTTATAGCGAATGAGCATAAGCTGAAAATAATTGACAAAGACTTTCGGATTGGTTTTGACAGAGTTCCAACATATCAGAATAATGATTTTTGGAATTTGCCAGAAAAATATGTAAACGTCATATACCCAGAATGCTCTCATGTGCTTAAAGTAGAAGGAGATTATTGGGAATATATTCATGATAAAGAGATTGAACAATGGGTTTTGATTTAAATAAATGTTATTCACATCCAGGAAAACTTTTGAAAGTACATCTTGAAAATGTAGCTTTATCATCAAAGAGATTTACCAGTTCTGATGCTGCAGAATTGGTATCTCTCTTTCATGACATAGGTAAGGTTAATCCTAATTTCCAACAGAAGTTAGACGGATTATGTCCGAAAGGATATGATCATCATGCCTATTTGTCTGCGTATGCTTTTTTCATGTATCTGATTAAAAATCCAGATATGTTTAAGGCATTAGTTCCACATGGATTTAATTCGAACAATTATTTAATATCGTTAATAACCATTGTTGCGAAACATCATGGGGATTTACCTGATATGATGCCAAATGGTGACAATTCCATTCTTTCGAGCTATGAAGTAAGCAATCTTTATGCCTTTCTTGACAAGAATCATATATCTTTTGGTAATGTCTTTTCTGAGTTATTAGGCAATGAGCCATCTATGCCATCATCAATGGAAGAAGATAGAATTAGATTATTTTTTAAAAGAATAGTGAATCTGCCAAATGATTATAATGTTGCTTTACCTTTCTATTTAGAAATACAAAGTATTTTCTCTGCACTAATAAAAGCAGACAAAAGTGATGCGGGTGACATGGTCTCCACGATTGCCAAGGAAGCAGAGGATTTGAAAAGTTTTTCTCATATATATCCAAGCATACTACAACATTATCTTGACCATCTTAATTCTCAAACTTTACTTAATGTAGAGAGAACTAAAATACGTCTGGAGAGCATTAATAGTATTAGAAAAGGTTTAGAAGAAGGAAAACAGATTTTTGAGTTGACGGCTCCGACTGGTTCCGGAAAAACGCTAATGTTATTATCTTTAGCTTCCGAGATTATAAAATCGAAGGGGGCTAAAAGAATTATTTATGGATTGCCTTTCTTGTCAATAACTGAACAAGTTGAGTCTGAAGTGTTGAAAATATTGAAAGGTTACGAATATTTCGTTCAGCGTATAGACTCGAAATCTACAAATACACGCTTTGATGATATACAGAAAGAACTGGATGAAAATCCTTCTAAAAAGTTGTTACAGGAATTAGAGGCTTTAGAATTTCAAGAAGATACTTTTGGCTATCCATTCATAATTACAACTTTTGTACGTATATTTGAGACACTATTGGGTAATAAGAATCATGAACTTATGAAATTACCTAATTTTTCCAATTGTGTCTTTCTCTTGGATGAGATACAGTCTTTACCTCCAAGATTGTATGGATTTTTTGTCGCTTACTTAGACAAATTCTGTAAACTGACTGATAGTTTTGCGATAGTTTCTACTGCTACACAGCCAGTTCTTCGATTGCCTAGTGATAATAAAGAAGCAAAGGATTTCTTTCTGGATTATGAACCACCCTTTAAATTGTTGTCACTTTCTCATTATGAGAATCCTGTTTTTAACAGATATACAGTTGAGGTACAAAAGTCGATTATAGATATTGAACAATTGGGGCATCAAGTTTTACAGGAGGAGAAATCGGTGCTTGTTATCTTGAATACTATTCAGGATACAAAAGACTTATACAATTTCATCACTGGAAATATGGATGACACAAATGTGTTGCTTCTTAATACGCATTTTACTCCAAGAGACCGAAGTCTGAAGGTTTATCTTGCTAAAAGGAAACTACGTCAAGGTGATAACGTTATTCTTATTTCTACTCAGCTTATCGAAGCGGGAGTTGATATTGATTTTCCTGTACTTTATAGGGATTTTGCTACCATTTCAAGTGTTGTACAATCAGCTGGTCGTTGCAATAGAAATGGAAAAAATCCAGAAAAGGGAAAAGTTGTTGTAGTTAGGTTAGGAACAAATCAAGGGGAACGTTCAAGCCTGATTTATCGAGGTCCTGATAATGAGTTGATAAAATTCTCAAGAGAATCTTTTTATGAATCAGGAAATTGCGAAGAGAAGGATATGTTGAATATACAGAAAACTTTCTTTGATAAAATATGTGACCAACTTATATTTGGAGCCTATGGCGAGAAGCTGAAAGACAATTTAATGAAGGATATAAGCCAATGTATGTATGAGAAAGTGGGGAAATTTTCACTTATTGACAAGAATATATTTGGCGAGGAATATTTGTACTATGTGCCTCGTAATGGTGAGGATGAAAACTTTGAATTACTTCTAGAGTATCAGAAGAATTTAACAGAATCTCTTTCACATGATGACAAGATATCTATAATACAATGCAATAAGAGGAAATTAAGCAACCAATTTAAAAAGATGTCCAATCGGATTGTGCAAATTAGATTTAAACAAAATCAATCAAAACCAATTACATCATCAGATGAAGATTTTAATGGTCTTTATAAAATATCTTCTGAATGTTATGATTTTAAGACAGGTATTCAAATTGATGGAGGAGGGATGCTTTTATGATAGTAACAGGTACTCATTTCAACTATTACCAGCTTTGCCATCGCAAACTATGGCTCTTTGCCAATGGTATCAACATGGAACAAGAGTCTGACTTGGTGTATGAAGGAAAGCTGGTGCATGAATCGAGCTATCCGCAACGTACATCAAAGTATGAGGAAGTGGAGATTAATGGTATCAAAGTGGATTACTATGATGCCAAGAACAAGGTCATCCACGAGATAAAGAAATCTAATAAGGTGGATAAAGCTCATGAATGGCAACTGAAATATTACATGTATATTTTCGAACAGCATGGTATTGATGGCGTGAAGGGCATATTGGAATACCCTCTTTTACGTAAGACGCAAGAAGTGATACTAACAGATATAGACAGGGAAGAAATCATGGCTATTACGGAAGACATCACAAAGATAATCTCTCAAGAGACATGTCCACCAATTGCTAAGAAAGGCATCTGCAAGAATTGCAGCTACTTTGATTTTTGTTATATAAACGAGTTGGAGGAAGAAGAATGAAAAGAAGTTTCTATCTGTTCAACCCAGGCATTATGGAACGCAAAGACAACACCTTGAAGTTTACGCCTGTGGTAGTGAACGAAGACAATACGGAGATTAAGCAGCAACCTCGATACATTCCTATTGAGGATGTTGCAGAACTGTATGCCTTCGGCAGTCTTAGAGCCAATAGCGCATTGTTCAATTTCTTGGGACAAAAAGGCATACCCGTACATTTCTTTGATTATTACGAGAACTATACGGGAAGCTTCATGCCTCGCGAAAGTCTTCTTTCAGGCAAGGCATTGTTGGCACAAACATCTGCATACCAAAACAAGAAGAAAAGAGTTGAATTGGCACGAAAGTTCATTCAGGGAGCAGCATGGAATATGGTTATGAATCTCAACTACTATAATCGTAGAGGGAAAGACTTACAAGGCGTTATCGATACTATTAAGAGATTGAGTGGTACTTTAGCAGATGCCAAGGCCGTGGATGAAATTATGGGAATAGAAGGAAATATCAGACAGGCATATTATGCTGCATTCGATATCATTCTCGATGATTTCAACATGGGAGCAAGAACCAAGCAACCACCAGAAAACGAAGTGAACGCCCTAATTTCTTTCGGCAATATGATGTGTTATACAGAAACACTTAGAGCAGTTCATCAGACTCAACTCAATCCTACGATTAGTTTTCTCCACACTCCTGGTGAACGACGCTATTCTTTATGCCTTGACATTTCTGAGATATTCAAGCCTATTATCGTAGACAGAGTTATTTTCAAGGTGCTAAACAAGCATGCTTTAAGCACCAGTCATTTTGACAAGAAGCTCAACAAATGTCTTTTGAACGAAAAGGGAAAGAAGATTTTTGTAAAGGCAATGGAAGAGCGCTATGACGAGACTTTCCGTCATCGTTCTTTGGGACGCAATGTAAGCTATAAGCATCTTATAAAGTTGGAATGCTATAAGCTACTGAAAGATATTTTGGGAATAGAAGAATATAAACCTTTTAAAATGTATTGGTGATATGTATGTGATTATAGTTTATGATGTCGGTGAGAAGCGAGTAGGCAAAATGTTGAAGCTTTGCCGCCAGTATTTGTGTTGGATTCAGAACTCCGTTTTGGAGGGAGAATTATCTGAAGCTAAACTTCGGGAATTGCAGATAAAGATGAAAGCTATCATTGATGAATCCGAGGACAGTGTCATTGTTTTCACCAATAAAATGGGGTATAATATGAACAAACAGATTCTTGGAAAAGAAAGAATGACTACCGATAATTTCTTATACCTTAATTCCGCAACACTTTGATTTAACTTTATTTATAAGTTCCTGAGCAACAAAAAGTTGCTCAGGATTTTGCCATGTCAGAAATTTCACTTATCTTAGTGTTGCAAATAAAAAACAAATAAAACTCTGAATGACATGGCAAAAGTACAAATAAAATCTGAGAAACTCACTCCTTTTGGAGGAATTTTTTCTATTATGGAGCAATTTGATGCTCTTTTAGCTCAAACCATAGATTCCACCTTGGGATTGAGATGCACTATGTTTGGTTATCAATATAGCGAGATTCTACGCTCTCTGATGTGCGTATATCTTTGTGGTGGCTCATGTATTGAGGATGTTACAACTCACCTGATGAAACATTTGTCTCTTCATCCAACTCTTCGCACTTGCAGCGCAGACACCATATT
>OBAH01000161.1_pt1 | contig 64275 bp, 52 predicted proteins | sample 1517491 | NCBI WGS metagenome assembly OBAH01 (sample SAMN04571697, study PRJEB22368) | human gut metagenome | biome: human gut; material: stool | host: Homo sapiens | place: Luxembourg | collected 2012-08-03
AGAACAGATGGCAGATAGAGCTGTTCTTCAAATGGCTAAAGCAGCACCTCAAGATCAAGAAGTTTTGGGGTACTACAGAGAATGCTGTGAGAATCCAAATCTCATCGGCAATCATAGCCTATTGCCTTGTTGCTATCGTACAACATGATTTACAACTTAAGCGATCTACTTATGAGGTTCTTCAGATTCTAAGCATTTCTCTTATGGATAAGACACCACTCGTAGATCTCTTCGAAAGGACTGATTTCAATAATGTCAAAGAACTCGATTGTCCCCTCTTTCCGGGGTTATTTGATTAATATTTTACTGGTCCCGATTTTAACGGGACACTAATGCTTTTAAATGCTTTTCACCTTGTTCTTTATTGCCTTCAGTTCGTCCACAATCTTGTTATATACGTTGCGGTGGAGCTTGTAGAAGCAGAGGCAGAAGGCTGTGATCACCCAGAGTGCGCCAGGTATGGTAGAGAAGGTGTGGCGCATTATGGCTATCACGTCGGCGTTCTGTTCTGCGCCTGCCACATATCCTGCAGAGTCGAGCGCCAGGGCGAACATCGCTGTGCCGAGCGCCATGCCCATCTTGTTGGCGAGCGACACGAAGGCATACTGGAAACCGTCGTTGCGTACGCCAGTCTTCCATTCGCCGTACTCTACACAGTCGGGGATGATGGCGTAGATGGCTGTGTTGAAGCCCGAGAAGAAGAACCATGCTATAGCCGAGCATACGTAGAACTCGACGGGTGAGGTGTTGGGGCTGAAGAAGTAGAGCAGCGCCATGAACACGCCGCAGAGCAGTGCGAAGACAGCTGCCGCGTAGCCCTTGTTGCCGGTCTTGCGGAACATCCACGGGAAGCAGGCTGCACCAACGATCGACGGCAGAACGATAGCCATTGAGTAGTAGCTGAAGAGCGTAGCCGAGCCTTCTACGTATGTGAAGTAGTAGAGAATGTCGGCGTTGCGTCCGTAGAGAATGAATCCGAAGAGGAACTGTCCGAGGATGGCGAGCTGGTAAGGGCGGTTCTTCAGCACCGACTTCAGCTGCACCGATAAGGGAAGTTTCTGTCCTACCGGCACCTCAACCACTTCTTTTGTCTTGCTGAAGCAGAACAGGTGGCAGGCTGCGAAGATAATACCATATATTATAGCCACGGCGAGATAGCCTGACTGTGCGTTGCCCTTTCCGAAGAACGTCACGAGCGGAACGGTGATGATATTAAGCACGCCGATGGCTATCATTGCACTTACGGAGCGGCTTGTGTTCAGCTTGGCGCGTTCGTCGATGTCCTGGGTCATTGCGCCGCAGAGAGTGCCGTAGGGAAGGTTTACGCAGGTATATCCGAGCACGAGTATGCAGTAGGTGACAGCCATGTACACAATCTTCGCTGTCTGGCTCCAGTCGGGATGCGCCCAGAACGTGAGTATGAGAACGAGAGCCGTCACGGGAGCGCCGAAGAGAAGCCACGGACGAAAGCGTCCCCAGCGCGAGTGGGTCTTGTCGGTAAGTGTTCCGATGATAGGGTCGTTCACGGCATCCCAGATGCGCGATACGAGCATCAGTGTGGCTACGGCACTCATGCCGATGCCGAACACGTCGGTGTAGAAAATCATGAGGAAGTTGCTTACGAACATCCAACTGAAGTTGCATCCTACATCGCCCATACCATAGGCAAACTTGCTGATGAAAGGCACGTGGCCCTTGCTTGAAGTAGTTTTCATATTTCTTTTAGGTTTTTTGTTATTTTCTGACGCAAAGTTAAGCGTTTCCTGCAAAATAAAAAAGAGAGAAATATAAGATAAATTACGCAACCGTTCCCGCAACCGTTCCCGATTTGCGCAATCGTTCCCAATCGGCAGCCTGGCTGCTGAACGTAGCGCAAATCGCTATAGATTATGGCTCGCATCCTTTTGCAAAAGAAAACTTTTTACTAATTTTGCATTGATATATACAAAAAGTAAAAAAGTAAAAGAGTAAAAAGGTAATAGAGTAAAAACGTAAAGAGTAAAAAATAGGTAACTAAAAACATTCTGCTAATGTCAAAATACATTACTATAAAGGATATAGCCAACGAACTCGGCATATCCAAGTCTACCGTGTCGCGCGCCCTTTCGGGCGACGCCTCGAACGTGAAGGCGGAAACCATGAAGCTCATCACCGAGACTGCCCGACGCATGGGCTACCAGCGCAACGAACTGGCGGTGAGCTTGCGCAAGCAAAGCTCGCACAACATAGCCATCATCATCCCCGAGATAGTCACAACGTTCTACATGACCTTCATCGACCATGCGCAGACCATACTGCGCAAGCATGGCTACAACGTGCTCATCGCTACGTCTAACGAGAACGCCGAACAGGAGCGCTTGAATATAGAGATGATGGAGAAGTGCATGGTTGACGGCATACTTATCAGCGTCTGCGACAAGGAGAAGAATATCGATGTATATCGCCGTGTCATAGGGCGCGGCATACCGATGGTGTTCTTCGACCGCACGCTGGAGTGGGGCGACGCTTCGCAGGTGCGCCTCGACGACTATATCATGTCGTTCTTCATGGTGGAGCAGCTCATACGCAGCGGTTGCAAGCGCATCGTGCACATAGCCGGACCGGCGCACATACGCAATGGCTACGAACGCTTGCGCGGCTACCGCGACGCTCTCGAGAAGTTTCATATAGCCTACGACAAGGCGCTCGTGCTGCCTCCAGCGTTGAGCGCCGACGAGGGAAGCGACGTTATGTCTGCCTTTCTTGACAGAAACATTCCGTTCGACGCCGTGTTCGGATTCACAGAGACTGCGCTTATCGGTGCAAAGAACATTATGCAGAAGCGCGGATTGCGCATACCGGCAGACGCCCGCATCTGCTGCATGTCGGGCACAGCGCTCTGTACGCTCGTTTTTCCCACGATAACTGCTGTGGAGCAACCCATCGAACAAATGGCTGCTGAGGCTTGCCGGCTGCTTATGGCTCATGTCGCCGACAGCGCGAAGTGTGCAGAGGACATCGTGCTGCGCGGCGAAATCATAGACCGAGAGTCGACGACGGTGTAGGTTTTCAACGGAACGATGCTAAAAATCTGTGAAAAAGTGTTTGTGTTCGTGCATACACGTTGATTTAGGTCAATAATAAAGCATAAAATCGAATGTTTTGTTTATATTGTTTGCGCAAACAGCAGATTGTTTATACCTTTGCATCGTCAAAAGATTAATAGATTGTTTAGGTTAGTAGTAATAGATTTAGGTTTTTAGTTATTAGGTTTAAGGTAACGATTGTTTAACAAGGTAGCCATGAAGGCTCGTGAGAATCTTCATTGATTACGAATTTTTTTTCAAGTTAAACATAGTGACTGTGGCGCTGCTCGTTGAGAGTTGCGCCACAGTTTTTTATGCCTATACGTTATGTTGCATAAGCTGCGCGTAATTGCGTTCGGTGGTTTAGAAATTGATGCCGAAGTGGGCGCAAAGGGCGCGCAGAGCGAAGAACAGAATAGGCATGAAGAGTGCGGGCAGCAGATTTATGGTCTTGCAGTCCTTGATATGCAGAATGCCCAAGCCGGAAGCGGTGATGAGAATGCCGCCGACGAGCGACACTTCGGTGATGAGTTCGTGCGAGATGAGCGACTGCGAGAGCAGCGCTATGCCGTAGATTGACGACATCCAGACGAACACGGCGATGCTCGTGAACGCTATACCGAAGCCGTACGACGAGGCGAGCACCAGAACGGTGACGAAGTTGAGCGTGGCTGCAGTCATGAGATAGGTGTTGTCGTCGTAGAGCGCGCTCATTACGGGTCCCATCATGGCGAGTGTGCCTACGCAGCAGAGCAGAATGGCGGTGGTGATGCCTTCGGCGAGGTTGGTGGCAGAGATGCTGCGCGTGGCGTGGTCCATGCGCTGGTCCATCTTCAGTAGGGTGCCTACGAGTCCGCCGATAGACAGACAGAAGATGAAAAGCACGGGATACTCTGTCTTCTGCATGCTCTCCATAGAGACGTTCATGCCTAAGGTGATGGCGCAGAGACCCATTGCGGTGTTTAGCACGTTGACGTATTTCTCGCTGATGCCTCGCTGGAACAAGGCTCCGATGGCGCTGCCGATGATGATGGCTACGGCGTTGATGATGATTGCGTACATATTTAGGTAGTTGGATGGATTTTTGTTAAACAATTATACAATTATACAATTATACAATTGCAAATTTAAAGCGAATGCTTCAAACCACCAAATTTTAGAACGTAAAAGTTGGCGGTTTTTACCTTCCTGACATAAAAAAGCCCTATAAAGGCGGTGTGCTTGTGTTGCACAGCAACCTTTATAGGGTTCTGTTCCGTAGCACCGTGTGGCGCATCTTTTCGGTTCAAGCAAGCGGTGGGGCGCATAGAGCCTCGCCGCCGGCTGATGTATTAGTCCTGGATGTCCCAGCCCACAGCAGATGCGCCGAGCACAGCTGCTGAAGAGCCTTCGAGTGAGCTTACGAGGAACTTAGCCTTGTCCTTGTAGATGTTGAGCACGTAGTCGTCGTATGCCTTCTTAATCGGGTCCATGAGCAGAGCGCCTGCCTTTGTCAGACCGCCGAAGAAGATGAATGCCTCGGGTGAAGAGAATGCAGCGAAGTTAGCGCACGACTCGCCGAGCAGACGACCAGTGAACTCGTAGATCTCGTGAGCAATCTTGTCGCCCTTGGCTGCAGCCATAGACACGTCGTAAGAAGTGATCTTTTCAGGGTCGAGCTCGCGGAGCAATGAAGGCTCGTTGCTGTTAGCGAGGAACTCGCGTGCTGAGCGTGCTACGCCGGTAGCCGAGCAGTAGGTCTCGAGGCAGCCCTTGCGTCCGCATCCGCAGACGCGTCCGTTCTCCTTCACGATAACGTGGCCGAGCTCGCCAGCGAAACCGTCGCAGCCGTAAACGAGCTGTCCGTTCACTACGATGCCAGAGCCAACGCCTGTGCCGAGAGTGATGACGATGAAGTTCTTCATGCCGCGGGCTACGCCGTAAGTCATCTCGCCGATGGCTGCAGCGTTAGCGTCGTTGGTGAGCGCTACGGGGATACCGAGTTTGTCGCTGAAGAGCTTAGCCAAAGGCACTATGCCGTCGCGTCCCCACTCGAGGTTCGGAGCGAACTCGATGGTGCCGTTGTAGTAGTTGCCGTTAGGAGCGCCGATACCCATAGCCTTGATCTTGCTGATGCCGCCTACCTGGTCGATGATGATCTGCAGAGCGTCTACAGCTGCGTCTACGTAAGCCTGAACGTTGTTGCCATATCCCTGGGTCTTGATAGCTGTGGTAGCCTTAATTTCACCACGGCTGTCAACGATACCAAACACAGAGTTTGTGCCTCCGAGGTCCAAACCGATTACATACGGTTTCAATAAATCTTCTGTCATTTCTTTGCTTTATTTAGTAAATTAATAGTAATGATGGTAAGACAAGTTCCACTTGTCTAAGGGCAAAGGTATTAAAAATGTCTTAATCGGACAAAGTTTTAACACTAAAATTTGCCTATATCGCATAAAATTCGCAATTTTGCAGTTGTTATGCAGTTTCCAATTCAATTAAATATTTTAGACTTTGTATTCCATGGAATACTGATTGGCATCATGGCATCGGCTCCGATGGGGCCGGTGGGGGTGCTTTGCATACAACGGACTCTGAATAAAGGTCGCTGGTATGGTTTTGTCACGGGTATCGGTGCGTGTGTCAGCGACTTTATATATGCGCTGTTCACAGGTGTCGGTATGAGTTTCGTTATGGACTTTGTGAGCAACGAGCGCACGCGCTTTCTGCTTCAGATAAGCGGCAGTATCGTGCTGTTGTTCTTCGGCATCTACTGCTATCGTTCGAACCCAACGAAGAATATCCACAAGAGCGCCAAGCCGCAGAAAGGCACGCTGATGCACAACGGCATCACGGCGTTCCTCGTCACGCTCTCCAATCCGCTCATCATCTTCCTCTTCATCTTCCTCTTCGCTCAGTTTGCCTTTGTGGTACCGAAACGTCCGCTGGAGATGTCGATAGGCTATGTGAGCATTGTGCTTGGCGCCATGCTGTGGTGGTTCGGTCTGTCGTGGCTCGTAGACAAGGTGCGCGGCAAGTTCGACCAAAGCGGCATCCTCATCATCAATCGTGTGGTGGGCTGCATCGTGGTCATCTTCTCGTTGATAATGCTCCTTGGTACGGTGTTCAACCTCTACACGCTGCCGTATTAAAAGTAAAAAGGAGCCCCTCCCAACCCTCCCCGTCGGGGAGGGCTTAGTAAGGCTTAAAGAGGCTTAGTAAGGTTAAGGAGGCTTAGAAAGGTTAAAGAGGCTTAGTAAGGTTAAAGAGGCTTAGTAAGGCCTATTTAAAAAGATAATTATGTTTATTTCTCAGGAATTAAGAAAGAAGAGCACGGCGGAGTTCGTGCTCTATATGTGGCAGGTGGAGGACATCATCCGCGCCTATGGCTGCCAGCTCTCACGCATCAAGAACGAGTATATATCGCGTTTCGCCGACTACAGCGACGAGCAGCGCGAGGAGATGGTCGATTGGTACGGCGACCTCATCACTATGATGAACTCGGAAGGCAAGCGCGACGGCGGACATCTCGCCATCAACCAGATTGTTGTGAAGGACATGAACGACCTGCACAACCAGTTGCTGCAGAGTTCTCGCTTCCCGTTCTACAACGCCGAGTATTATCGTGTGCTGCCCTTCATCGTTGAGCTGCGCAACAAGGGCGACAAGGACGTGAACGAGGTGGAGACTTGCCTCAATGCGCTCTACGGCACAATGATGCTGCGCCTGCAGCACAAGACGATCAGTCCAGATACCGAACACGCCATCAAGGAGATTTCTACCTTCCTCGGCATGCTCAGCGACTATCACATCAAGGACAAGACCGAAGGCCTCAAGTTTGACGACGACGAGATGTAGAGGCAGAGGTAAAGGTAAAAAGGTAAAAAAGTAAAAGAGTAAAAAGTCTGTTCCTCGGCTTAAAGAGGCCTAAGAAGGCTTAGTTCGGCTTAAACGCCATTAAAGAAAAGTATGAATCAAGAAATAGAACGCAGGCGAACTTTCGCCATCATATCACACCCTGACGCCGGTAAGACTACGCTCACCGAGAAGTTCCTTCTCTTCGGTGGACAGATTCAGGTGGCAGGTGCAGTAAAGAACAACAAGATACGCAAGAGCGCTACGTCCGACTGGATGGAGATTGAGAAGCAGCGCGGTATCTCGGTGTCAACATCAGTTATGGAGTTCGACTACGAAGGCTACAAGGTGAACATTCTCGACACACCGGGTCACCAGGACTTCTGCGAGGATACCTACCGCACGCTTACAGCCGTCGACTCAGCCATCATCGTTGTCGACGGAGCAAAAGGTGTGGAGACACAGACACGTAAGCTCATGGAGGTGTGCCGTATGCGCAACACTCCGGTTATCATCTTCATCAACAAGATGGACCGCGAGGGCCGCGACCCGTTCGACTTGCTCGACGAGTTGGAGGAGGAGTTGCAGATCAGCGTGCGCCCGCTCTCTTGGCCTATCAATATCGGTGCCAAGTTTAAGGGCGTGTATAACATCTTCGAGCATAAACTCGACCTCTTCAAGCCCGACAAGCAGCGCGTGACGGAGAAAGTAGAGGTAGACGTCAACTCGTCAGAGCTTGATGCACAGATCGGCGAGCAGGATGCGCAGCAGTTGCGCGACGACCTCGAACTCATCGACGGCGTATACCCGGAGTTCGACGTAGAGACATACCGCTCGGCTGAGGTGGCACCGGTATTCTTCGGTTCGGCTCTCAACAACTTCGGTGTGCAGGAGCTGCTCAACTGCTTCATCAAGATAGCTCCGTCGCCACGCCCCACAAAGGCCGAGGAGCGCATGGTAGCCCCCGAAGAGCCGAAGTTCACGGGCTTCATCTTCAAGATTACAGCCAACATCGACCCCAACCACCGCTCATGTATCGCCTTCTGCAAGGTGTGCAGCGGCAAGTTCGAGCGCAACAAGCCCTATCTGCATGTACGTCAGGGCAAGACTCTGCGCTTCTCTTCGCCAACACAGTTCATGGCTCAGCGCAAGAGTACCATCGACGAGGCTTGGCCGGGCGACATCGTAGGTCTGCCCGATAACGGCATCTTCAAGATTGGCGACACGCTCACCGACGGCGAGAAGCTCCACTTCCGCGGACTGCCATCGTTCTCACCTGAGATGTTCAAGTACATCGAGAACGACGACCCGATGAAGGCAAAGCAGCTTGAGAAGGGCATCAACCAGCTTATGGACGAAGGTGTGGCGCAGTTGTTCGTCAACCAGTTCAATGGTCGCAAGATTATCGGCACCGTGGGTCAGCTTCAGTTTGAGGTTATCCAGTATCGTCTTGAGAACGAGTACAACGCTAAGTGTCGTTGGGAGCCGGTACACCTGCACAAGGCTTGCTGGATAGAGAGCGACGACGCCGCAGAACTCGACCAGTTCAAGAAGCGCAAGTATCAGTATATGGCAAAGGACCGCGACGGTCGCGATGTGTTCCTCGCCGACTCTGGCTACGTGCTTTCGATGGCGCAGCAAGACTTCAAGCACATCAAGTTCCACTTCACAAGCGAGTTCTAAGTCTATAGGATTCTGATAGTAGGGTCCTATAGCAAATAGGATTCTAACAGTAGAGTCCTAAACAAATAGAGTTCTTACATATTATGGAAACAAAAGACAGAGAGCACCGCATCTACTTTGTCACGCTCATGGGCAGCGTGGTCAACGTTGTGCTGTTGGTGTTCAAGTTCATGGCAGGCATCTTAGGCGGCTCGGCTGCGATGATAGCCGATGCCGTGCACTCCTTGTCAGACTTCATGACAGACATCGTAGTGCTGTTGTTCGTGAAGATTAGTTCCAAGCCCGAGGACAAGGACCACGACTATGGTCATGGCAAGTACGAAACGCTTGCCACGTCCATGATTGGTGTGGCATTGCTCTGTGTCGGACTTTACATATTGTACAGCGGAGCCTACCGCACGTGGGCTGCTTTCAAGGGCTTTCCTATAGAGCAACCAGGCATCGTGGCGCTGTGGGCAGCACTCTTCAGCATTGTTATGAAGGAGTGGACCTACCGATTCACGGCGAAAGTAGGCAAGGAGGTGGAGTCGCAGGCTGTAGTTGCCAACGCTTGGCACCATCGCAGCGACGCTCTCTCATCAATAGGCACGGCTGTAGGCATCGGTGGAGCCATATTCCTCGGAAAGGAATGGGCTGTGCTCGACCCGATAGCCGCCGTTGTGGTGAGCATCTTCATCATCCGTACGGCAGCAATGCTCGTGAGCGGAGCGCTCGACGAACTGCTCGAGAAGAGTCTGCCCGACGAAGAGGAGCGCAAGATAGAAGATATTGTGCACAGCGAGCCTGAGGTTAGCGACATGCACCATCTCTGTACGCGCCGCATAGGCAACCGCATCGCGATAGAGATGCACCTGCGTATGCCTGGCGAGATATCGCTCAACGAGTCGCACGTACATGCTACGAACATTGAGCGCAAGCTGCGCAACCATTTCGGCGAGCGCACGCACATAAACATTCACGTTGAACCTCTAAAGTAATCAATTAGGAGAAGGTTGTGTCTTTGAAACTTTGACACATCCTTCTCCTATATATATATTAAAAACCTAAGCTATATGGACAAATCAACAGACAAACAACCTCTTACTCCCGAACTTGAGGCACGTGTGCAGCGTGCGGTAGACAACTTCATGCAGGGCTACGGCTGCTGTCAGTCGGTTGTGGCTGCCTTCGCCGACTTGTACAACCTCGATGACAGCATGGCTAAGCGCATTGCAGCGGGCTTCGGCGGTGGAGTAGGGCGTATGCGCATGATGTGCGGTGCCGTTTCGGGCATCGTTATCCTCACCGGTTTGCATTGTGGACAGACTGACGGCGCAGACCGCGAGGGCAAGTCGATGTGTTATAAGGTGGTGCAGGAACTGCTCAACGAGTCGAAAGCGCAGAACGGATCGCTTATCTGCGCCGAACTGCTCGGACTGAAAGGCTACGAGAAGGCGCACTCAAGCTATGTAGCTTCGCCTCGCACAGCCGAATACTACAAGACACGCCCGTGTGCAGCGAAGGTGGAGAGCGCAGCGCGCATCTTCGCAGAATACCTTATGAATTATTAATTTTTAATTATTAATTATTAATTGTTCTGTGTTGAGTTATCTTTAGGCTTAGAAGGTTAAAGAGGCTTAGAAGGCTTAAAGAGGCTTAGTTAGGCTTAATGCGCTCTTTGAGGAGGCTTAGCTCCTCAAAAATAACAATCTACTTAAATTTTAAAAACAACCTACTTAAATAAAAACAATGAATAGCAAATCAATTATTTCTCTTGCAGCCCTCTCCTGCGTAACGGCAGCTTATGCTCAGCAGCAGAAGGCTCAGCAGCATCCAAACATTGTTTACATCATGTGCGACGACCATGCCTACCAGTGCATCAGCGCATACGGTAGCGCACTCTCCAAACTCGCACCAACTCCGAATATCGACCGACTCGCTGAGCGTGGCATGCGCTTCGATCGCGCCTTCGTCGAGAACTCGCTCTCTACGCCGTCGCGCGCCTGCCTTATGACCGGTCAGTACAGTCATCAGAACGGACAGCGCCAGCTGGGCGAGGGCATCGACACCACGCGCACGTTCTTCACCGAACTGCTGCAGGAGGCTGGCTATCAGACAGCCGTTGTGGGCAAGTGGCACATGGGTTGCGACCCGAAGGGCTTCGACTACTATCATGTGTACAACGACCAGGGACAGTACTGGAACCCGCAGTATCGTGGCACCGACACCAACAACGAGTTCGTCGTGGAGGAGGGCTACTCTACAGACCTCACCACCGACCATGCTCTCGACTTCATCGAGCACCGCGACCCGTCGAAACCGTTCTGCCTGCTCCTTCACCATAAGGCGCCGCACCGCAACTGGCAGGCAAATCTGAAATATCTCGGCATGTACGACGACGTGGAGTTCCCGATGCCAGAGAACTTCTACGACGACTATGCTACGCGCGGCTCTGCCGTTCGCACGCAGAAGATGTCGGTTACGCGCGATATGCGTTGGGAGCAGGACTTCAAAGTGCCGGAAATGCTCGACCTCAACAACCCCGACAGTCAGGATTCGTACAACGCTCTTATGGGCGAGATAAACCGCATGACTCCCGAACAGCGCTCGGCTTGGGGACGCTACTACTTCCCGCGCAACCGTCGTCTGCTCGAGGCGCACCTCAAGGGCAAGGACCTCGACAACTGGAAGTATCAGGTTTACATCCGCGACTATATGTCCGTGATAGCAAGCGTTGACGAGAGCGTGGGCCGTGTGCTCGACTATCTCGACAAGAACGGACTCACCGACAACACAATGATTGTATACACCTCCGACCAGGGCTTCTACATGGGCGAGCACGGCTGGTTCGACAAGCGCTTCATGTACGAGGAGTCGCTGCGCACACCGCTCATCGTGAGCTATCCGGGTCACACAAAGCCCGGCTCTGTATGCAACCGCCTTGTGCAGAACATCGACTATGCTCCGACGTTCCTCTCTCTCGCCGGCGTTTCGCAGCCGAAGGACATGCCGGGACGTTCGCTCGTTCCGGTACTCGACAACGGCGACAACGTGAAGAACTGGCGCCAGAGCATCTACTACCACTACTACGACTATCCGACATACCACATGGTGCGCAAGCACGACGGTGTACGTACCGACCGTTATAAGCTCATCCATTTCTACGGCAAGGGCGGACTCGACGCTGTGCCTGAGAACAAGTATCAGAACGTGCCGGGCACACGCGAGTATGCTACGCTTAAGGGATTGGAGTCAATCGGCTACTTCGAACCGAAGGATGAGGCTGTAGACTACTGCGAGCTCTATGACTTGCAGGCTGACCCGCACGAGCAGAACAACATCTTCGGCAAACCGGGTACGGAAAAGATTACGAAGCAGTTGCAGCGCGAGCTGAACAAGTACAGAAAGACTCTCGCCGTTGACGAGTATTAGAAAGGGTACAGAAAGACTCTCGCCGTTGACGAATATTAGAATGGTTTCAAGTCTTCAACTGCGCAGCAAATACATAATTACCGCGTAGCAAAAATCTTGTTACCGCACTTCGGTAACATTGTTACCGCGCATAGGTAATGTCCTTACCAGTTCGCGGTAACAACCGATGTTCGCAGTTTAACTTGCTTTTGTGCGCAGTTTAACTTGGTTTTGTCTTACCCTATATATAAAAAAGGTAAAGAAGTAAAAGATTAAACACCGCAGCTTATGCTTTTTAATCTTTCACTTCTTTACCTTTTTATTTATGAAAGTCCGTTTTACTTTTTTACTTTTAAAACTCCTTTTTACTTTTTTACTTTTTTACTCTTAAATCTTCACTCCCAATCTTACCAATCCTACGCACTTGTTCTTGCCGTCGGTGTTGGCAAAATGCAGCGCCGGTTGCAGCGAGAACACCTTGTTGAACTGAATGTTGCAGGTGAGCTCAGTCGCCCATTCGTCCTTTTCGTCGATACGCGTGTAGGAAGAGAACACGCCGAACTCAGCCTTCTTGTACGCATACCTGCCGCAGACGATGTAGAAGTCGTGGCAAGCGATGTTGTTGCCGAAGGCGTGCGAATATCCGGCAAGCACGGAGAAACGTTCTGTAATATCCTGCTCGGCATAAGCCCAAACAACGGGGCGCATACGCTTCGGAACCGTAGCGTGTAAGTCGCTGTAGAGCACGCTGCCGCCTACGTATGCGCGCGTCGCGTTCTTGTCGTATTCGCCTTGAGCCATGAGGAACACGCCGTCGCTTTCGGGGCAGATGCGGAACACATTGTCTCTCTTGCTGAAGTCTTTGTATCCGACGCCGTTGTAGAGCGACGTCTCTAGGCTGAAAGCATCCTTCGTATAGCCATAGTGAATGCCGAGCGCAGATACGGGATATGCGGCGATGTCGTAGTTGGCGGTGATGGTGGGGAAGGCTCCGCACGAACTGTGCGTGAACAAGCCGAGCATGTCGCTGCAGAAGTAGTTATCGTCTATGCGGTGGATGCCAGCAAACAGATGGTGGCGCTCGTTTATCTGCCATGCCAAACCTGCCGTTGTGAGCGCAAAAGGTATGTTCGGAGCGTCGATGCTCGAGAAGTTCTGCAGGCAGTTGGTGAGTATCGCCTCGTCGGTTGTCAGCACACTTATCGACCCCAACTCAACGGATAGCCTGCTCGTGAGCGGCAATTGCGCGCCCAACTCAAGCAGATTCACCGACTTCAGCTTCTTGAAGTCGGTCTGCACCTCGCCCGTATACTCCAAACCGAACGTCGGACGTGGCTTTTGCACGTCCGTTTCCTGTGCCATCGTGCAGTTGTTGCTGCCGATGAGCGCTACAAAAGTGAGTATTCCTATCTTGAAAATCTTTGTTGTCTTCATTTTCATTGCAAAGTTAGGCTTTTTATGAAACATGCCCAATACTTATTTTTTATGTTTTGCGTGTCTGTCGTGCCGTTCCGATACTTAAAAATAGTTATGGAAAAGGCTTTTTTCGAGGGCTTTGTCTAAGAGAATATTGCTTCTGCTGTTTTTATAATGTATATTTTCTGTCCGGTCATCAAAAATGGGTAGTGCTTTTCGTCCGTTTCGTTTACCATATTAAGTATTGTCTACTTTTTTCTTAAAACTACCTTTGCACTCGTAAAATTATGACAAAGATGAAGAAATCTACAATCTATTGAGTTTGAGCAGGAACAGGAACGCGGTGGCGAAGTGGAGTTGGAGCAGTTCTGGATTCAGAAGTCGTTCGGACGTTTCGCCAACATACGTGCCGGCCATATCGTCGTGCCCGTAGGTCTGACCAACGCCTACCATGAGCCGCTCAATTTCTTCACCGTCTATCGTCCCGAAGGCGAGAACACCATTCTGCCTTGCACATGGCATCAGACTGGCGTTTCGTTCTGGGGCCATGCCGGCGACTTCCGTTACGATTAGCACTATGCGCAAGCCTAACACACAGTACGTGAAGCCATACCAGTCTAATCAGGTGTTCGGTTCGCACGCCATTGTCACAAGCGTCGAAGTAGGCTACGACATCTTCTCGCAGATAGAGAAGTTGCGCACAGCCCGTCAGAAGATGTATGTGTTCGGCCACTTCGAATACTACAACTCGTGCCTCGGCGGATCGAAGGAGTATACAAGTAAAAAGATTTTCTTTGTGTAACCTTCGGCATAGGGAGGCTTATCAAGGCATAAAGAGGCTTAAGAAGAATAAAGTTCCTATAGTAATAATAAATAAAACATCAAAGACACAATGAAAAAGTTTAAGCAGTTAGTAATGGCGTTCCTCGTCGGAGTCGTTTCGTTCGGCTTCACAGCATGTGACGACAACAACAACGATGTGGAGTTCGAACTTCCTGAAGTTGGTCAGGCTACAGTAAACGTAAGCTCTTCAGACAAGGAGATGCAGAAGGTAGCAAAGGTTTACGTAAACCAGGTTGTTTATCCCACATATCAGGCACTTGCCGCAAACGCACGCACACTCTACACCACAACAGCCGCTCTCTACACCGCAGCAGAGTCAGGCACCATGACACAGGCTCAGATTGACGCAGCCTGCGAAGCCTTCAAGGACACACGTCGCGAGTGGGAGCGCAGCGGGGCTTTCCTCTATGGTTCGGCTTCCGACAACGAGCTCGATCCGCACATCGACTCATGGCCTCTCGACCACGAAGAACTTGTGAACGCCCTCAAGAATCCTACACTTGTAGCGGGCTTCAAGGGCAGCGACCCCGCTAAGTTCGTGTCAGAGAACAACAGCAAGTTCCAGTCTGTACTCGGTTTCCACGGCATGGAGTTCGTTCTGTTCCGCGAAGGCAAGAACCGCACCGTAAGCCGACGTGCGCAACATCACCGCACTTCTCGAGTTCACATGGATGGGCAGCGCAGCAAGCAACGAGACAAAGAGCGTGCTCAGCAACGCAAGCTACGTGTTCTCTTCACTCCGCTACAACGGACTGGCAGCCAACGGCACAATGTGCTATGGTCAGTTCCTGCTTTCTCCGTCTGTAACAACGGGCTACAACTCATGGCAGGGCACCGTTCGCCAGATTTTCGTAGGCGGTTGCTCTAACATCTGCGCAGAGGTTGCCGACCAGAAGCTCGGTCAGGCTTACCGCACAGCCACCGGTTCGGGCTCAGCAGAAGACACTCGCGACTATATTGAGTCGCCTTATAGCCACCGTTCATTCATCGACTATCAGGATAACATCTACTCTATAAAGAATACGCTTTACGGCACACGCGACGTGAACGCCACTTCTCCGGCAGAGCACTCGCTCCTGAACCTGCTCAAGGCTATGAACTACTCTGGTCTGAACGACCTCACAGCGGCTCTGAACAATGCCATCCAGGCACTTGAGACAGCCAAGAACAGCGGCAAGTCGTTTGTTGAGGCTCCTGGAGCCCAGCACGTAAAGGACTGTATCGATGCAGTTTCTGCTCTTGACGAGGAGTTGAACAAGGCTGGCGACTGGGTGAACAAGCAGGATGCGCTTTAAGCGCCCTGCCTTGTTCGGCAGTTTAGAAATACAAAACCAAGGCTTTTTAAAATTATACAGTAATGAAACGAATCTATCTCATGGGCTCATTAGCAATGGCCCTCTCTCTATCGCTGTTCTCGTGTACTGACGAGAACAGCGATCCGTCGGGTAATGACTTCAAGCCAATGGAGTCTGACGGCAAGTATGTAGGCGAGGCTGTCGGCAACTTCTCTAAAGAGGAGTGGTATCCTGGCGGCGAACTCGGAACAACCGACAACGTGGCTTCAGGATGCTACGAAGACGAATCACCTGCCGTAACCGCACAGGGACTTATCGACGATTTCAACGCCGGCGAGAAGTTCTTTGAGCGTCAGTTCACGTCTGCCAACTCGGGCTTCAAGGGACTCGGTCCGGCTTCCGTGCGCCGCTCGTGTCTCGACTGCCACCCCAACTACGGACATGGCCGCCGCATGGACTCGTACACTACGTCCTACGGCAATGGCAACGGCTATCTGCTCGCTGTGTATCACCCTGTAGACGGAGCCAACAGCAACGACGGTGGCTACGTAGCTGAAGTGACGGGTATGCCGCAGACACAAGCTACAGAACCCTTCAAGGCACCTATCGACGAGAGCCAGGTCAAAATGCAGTGGCATCACGTGACGGCTATGGAAAGCGGTCTGCCGATGAAGTTCCCCGACGGCGAGGCTTACGACCTTATCTATCCTGAGGTTACGATTCCGCGCTCGGCGTTCCGCACCAACCCAAATCCTTACGACATGGGCAATAAGGCAGTGGCTGTCCGCGTAGAGTCTACAATCGGCGTGATGGGTACGGGTCTGCTCGATGCCATCACTGAAGAGGATCTCAAGGCGCAGTATGCCTCTACAGCCAACTACTACAAGAACGTAGCAAAGGTGGCTAACGTTTCGGAGTACGTTAACCCTAACTTCTGGGATGCTTCTGCCGACAACTTCGCTGCCGGCGCATGGTATCCCGGCACCGAGAACACCGGTGTATACGCCGACGGCGGCAACGGCAAGCCGATGGTGAAGCGCTTCACCTACGCTCTGACACGTGCCACACTGCAGGACGGTCCTGGCGCCAACGCCATCTGGAACATCACGAACGTGACACGTCCCGACCGTCCGAAACTCTACACCACAAATGCTTGGGCTGCGGCAATGGCTGAGGATAAGGAGGTGATAGAGAAGATAAAGAACGACCCGACATCACCGTTCTGGGCATCTACCGATGACGAGATAAGCAAGCGTGTGAACGGACTCCTGAAACCCGGCACCAACCAGTTCAGCAACGAGTGGCACAACTTTGAGCCAGAGATGTCTGCCGACCACTTCTATGAGTTCATGGTATGGCATCGCGGACTTGCTGCAACCAACGGTAGCGGCGTAGAACGTCTGCACGACTGCCGCGCACGTAACGAGGTAGAGGCAATCATGTGGCATGCTTACTCGAAGAACTCGCACGCCTACAACTCGGCGCTCAAGTTCTACAATCTTTCAAAGGCAGACCGCGACGCAGTGGTCATGTTCCTTCGTTCTATTTAATACTTTATTCTCCCATGCCTTCCTGCGAAGTGCATGGGAGAATAATCATATCTAAGCAAACCGAATTATGCAAAACCCTTTAAAGAAGACGCTTTTCGCGTTGTATGTTTTGGTGATAGTCTGCATGGCAGCCGCTACAGTTGTGGAGAAGTATAGCGGAACCGACTTTGTACGCTCCAATGTGTACGGCGCATGGTGGTTCTCGCTGCTTTGGGCTGTGCTTACGGCTGCGGGCGTCGTCTATTTTCTGCGCCACCGCTGCAAGTCGTGGTCGGGCATAGCGCTCCACCTCTCGTTCGTGGTGATACTTGCGGGCGCTTTCGTGACACACGTCAGTTCGGAGCGCGGCACGGTTCATCTGCGTCAGGGTGCATACATCAGCACCTGCGTGATGTACGACCGTCACAACCAGCCGTACGACGCGCAGATGCCGTTCCAGATGCGCCTCGACCGCTTCGATGTGCAATACCATGAAGGCACCGACGCGGCTGAAGACTACGTGTCGCAGTTCACCATCATCGACCACGGCAAGCAATACAGCGGCAAGGTGTCGATGAACCGCATCTTCAGATACGGAGCGATGCGCTTCTACCAGTCGTCGTACGACAACGATATGCTCGGCGCGTCCGTCTCATTCAACTCCGACCCCATTGGCATACCCCTTACCTACACGGGCTACGCTCTGCTGTTCTTCTCGCTCGTATACATGCTCTTCGACCCACACGGAGCCTACCGCAAACTCTTGCGCCTTTCGCATCTGAAGAAAGGACTGATGATGATGGCGCTGCTTTTCGCGCTCGGTTCAAGTTCGGCTGAGGCACACGTTCTGCATAAGGAAAGCGCCGACCGCTTCGGACGTCTGATGGTACTGCACAACAGTCGCATCTGTCCGCTACAGACCCTCGCCATCGACTTCACCAAGAACCTCTACGGCAAGGCGTCGTACAACGGCTACACGCCCGAGCAGGTGCTCACGGGCTGGATGTTCTACGCCGACGACTGGATGCAGGAGCCGATGCTCCGACTGAAAGGCGCAGAGATGCGCGACCGTCTGCAACTGCCCGAATACGTGCCCGTAAGCCAGTTCTTCAACAGCGCAATGGGTGGCTACACGCTCGGTCCGTACGTGCAGGAATACTATGGCGGCAACCACGATGCGTTCCATTCGCAGGTGGCTGCCATAGACAATAAGATACAACTGATAATGGAGCTGCGTAGTGGTTCGCTCCTTAAACTCTTTCCTTATACAAATAAAGGCAAAACAACATGGTTTGCGCCTACAGACGACCTGCCCAATGCGATGGACAGAGAGCACCAGCAGTTTGTGCGTTCGATATGTCTGCTGCTCGGCGACTGCGCCCTCACGTCCGACTACACGCAGATGGACGCCGTAGTGGGCAAGATGCTGAAGTATCAGTTGAAGAATGGGGGAGCGTCGATGCCTTCCGACCGACGTGTCGCAGCCGAGCGCATATACAATCGCATACCTTTCGCCACAATACTCTTCATGCTGTGTCTGGCGATGGGCATTATCTCTTTCCTTTATGCTATAATAAGAATGTGTCGTGAGGACAACGGCGCGAACAATGGCGGTACGGACGCCGATCCCGTGCGGAAAGAGCGCAGCAAAAGGCTGCATCTCACGTTCTTCGGTGTGAGTTACGCCGTGCTGCTGCTGTCGTTCTGCGCGCTCACCTACTGCGAGTATCTGCGCTGGACCATCAGCGGCACGCTACCCATGACCAATGGCTACGAGACCATGCTCTTCGTGGCGTGGCTCGTGCAGCTGCTCGCGCTTGTCTGCGGAGTGCGCCTCCGCTTGCTCGTGGCGTTGGGCTTCCTTATGTCGGGCTTCTTCCTGCTCGTGAGTCACATCGGACAGATGGATCCGCAGATAAAGCACACGATGCCCGTGCTCAATTCGCCGCTGCTCAGCGTGCATGTGTCTATAATAATGATGGGTTTCGCCATGCTCTCGTTCACGTTCATCAGTGGGCTCACCGCCCTTCTGCTGCGCCTCGTCAACAGCACAGCGCAACCTAAGATGGTGCAGCTGCAGCAGCTCTCGCTCGTGTTTCTCTATCCTGCACTTGCCGCGCTCGGCATCGGCATCTTCATCGGAGCCATCTGGGCAAACGTCTCTTGGGGCGAGTATTGGGGATGGGACCCGAAGGAGGTGTGGGCGCTCATCACGTTCATGATATACGCCATACCGCTGCATGCGCGTTCGGTGGCTCAGCTTCGCCGCCCTACGGCGTTCCATCTCTTCATGACGCTGGCTTTCCTGACGCTCGTAATGACCTATTTCGGCGTCAACTATTTCCTCGGCGGAATGCACAGCTATGCATAACGACTCTTTGCTTTAAACAGAATATACCTGCAGGCGTTTTAAACCGGACGCTTGCAGTTTTTTTTGCATCTGCAGAGTAGGGCACAAAAAAAACAGTGGCACAACTCTCAACGAGCTGTGCCACTGTCACTATGTTTAACTTGAAAAAAATTCTAAAGTAATGAAGAGTCTCACGATTCTTCATAGCTACCTGTTAAACAATCGTTACCTTAAACCTAATAACTAAAAACCTAAATCTATTACTACTAACCTAAACAATCTATTAATCTTTTGACGATGCAAAGGTATGAATAATTAGTTGTTTGCGCAAACAGAATAACAATTTTATTACATATACCTATGTTTTGTTGATATGTATCAATCAGAATTCGCTTCTTTTCGTTTGCATCTGTAGTTTTATGCTGATGCATTGCCCGTATAGGTGTTCTGCAAGTGAGGGTTGCAACTGCGCTTTCTCTCCATAAAAGCACACGAAAAGTCATCGTGCTCCGTACGCCGCCCGATCAGATTGCGTTCGGTGTCCGATTGGGTTGCGTCCGCCGTCCGATCAGATTGCGTACGGTGTCCGATGAGAAAACGTTGAGATAATAGCAAGAATTGTTTTGTTTTTATCCTTTTTTATTCGTAACTTTGCGATATAACTTTTAATCCATCCTTTTGTTATGGCAGACTTTGAAGAGAGAAGACTACCGGTTGGCATACAATCGTTCAAGGAAATAAGAAGAAACAACTATGCTTATGTCGACAAGACCGAGATTGTTTGGAGCCTTGTCAACAGAGGAAAGAAGTATAACTATCTGAGTCGTCCGCGACGATTCGGAAAGTCGTTGCTTGTAGATACGTTGCAGACTTATTTCGAGGGAAGAAGCGACCTTTTCGAAGGACTGAAGATAATGAATCTTGAAAAGGAATGGAAGAAGTCGCCCGTGATAAGGCTCGACATGAGTCGCGCTGGAGCATCGGAAAAGACCATCCGCTCTTATCTCAGCATGGCGTTTTCGCGCGAAGAGGCGAAGTATGGCATCACAATGCACGAAGGCGCTTCGTTAGCCGACCGCTTCGATACAATCATTCAGACTGCCTGCCAGCAGACTGGCGAGTCGGTAGCGATATTGATAGACGAGTACGACTCTCCATTGCAGCATTCATGGAAAACGCCCGACCATGAGGCGTGTACAGCAGTCTACCGCGAAGTGTTCGCCATACTGAAAGCCGACGACGAGTACGAGCGTTTCGTCTTCATCACCGGCATCACGAAGTTCACGCAAATATCCCTCTTCTCTGTCCTCAACAATCTCAGCAACATCAGTTTCGACGAGCCGTTTGCAGCCATCTGCGGCATCACCACTCAGGAGATAACCGACTATTTCGGTCCAGAAGTGAAGGCGATGGGCGAGGCGAACGGATGGACAGAAGAAGAGACGATGGCTCGACTGAAGACCAATTACGACGGCTATCACTTCTGTCGTAGCAACATGGTTGATGTATACAATCCGTTCAGTCTTGTGAACGCTTTGGCAGACAAAGACATCAAGAACTATTGGGCTACATCGGGAGCGACCTCGCTTCTGCTCAAGTTTGTAGACGACATGGAGATAAAGCTGACAGACTACGACCATAGCGCAATACTCAGCACCATCATTGAGACATCTGACGTGACAGGAGGCGGAGCGGAACTCTTCCTCTACCAGTCGGGTTATCTCACGATTAAGGGATACATGAACGGACTCTACCTGCTCGGATTCCCCAATCACGAAGTTCGCCAGGCGTTATACGAAACCGTGCTGCCAGCATTAGCCATGCGCAAGCGCGGAGACATCCAGTCGGCGCAAGCCTATCTGTACATGCACATGTACATGGGAAATGCAGACGAGGCTAAGAAGTTTATGAAGGCTCTAATAGCCGATGTGCATACAGCAACAAAAAGCTGGCAAGCATGGATATGGAGGAGCGTTATCGACTTATAATGAGCACTATCTTCAACGCCATTGGCTTCCGTGTGGAGGTGGAGCGAATGATTGCGACTGGCAGGATAGATATGGTTGTCACAACAGACAACTACATATATGTTATAGAACTGAAACTCGCAAAGAATGGAGGCATAGCCGCTGCAGAGAAACAGATAATCGACAACCGATACACCGAGCCGTTCAAGGCCGACAAGCGTAAGGTTATAGCCCTTGCCGTTGAACTCGACGACCAAGGAAAGGGACTTGTTGATTGGAAGGAAGTTGAGCAATCCTGAATGATAATTCGCAAAAAGTGCATCTTTTTTGCTTGTATATGCGAGAAAATAAGTAAGTTTGCACACGAAAACTATAGTACGGAAAAATGACTTATACTATTGAAAAGGTAACAACGCTCATCGGAGCCCACCGCTTTGGCACAGCAGACGCCAATATCGGGTTCCTCCTTACTGACAGCCGATCGCTCTGTTTCGCAGAGGAGACATTGTTCTTCGCTTTGAAATCTGGACGCAACGACGGTCACAACTACATTTCTGACCTCTACCGCCGCGGAGTGCGCAACTTCGTCGTAGAGGATGTTCCTGCCGACTATCACACAACATACGCCGACGCAAACTTCTTGAAAGTGGAGAACTCGCTTGTCGCCCTGCAGCGACTCGCCGAGCGTCACCGCGAGGAATACGACATACCAATTGTGGGCATCACGGGCAGCAACGGAAAGACCATCGTGAAGGAATGGCTCTACCAGTTGCTCTCGCCGGAGATGAAGGTTACGCGCTCGCCGCGTAGCTACAACTCGCAGATAGGCGTGCCACTCTCTGTATGGCTGCTCAACGAGCAGAGCCAGGTGGGAGTGTTCGAGGCTGGCATCAGCGAGCCGGGCGAGATGCAGGCTCTGCGCGGCATCATACAGCCCGACATCGCCGTGCTCACGTTCATCGGCGACGCCCATCAGAAGAACTTCTCGTCGCTCGAGGAGAAGTGCCGCGAGAAGGTGGTACTCTTCCACGACACAAAGACCATCGTCTACTGCAAGGACGACGAGGTGGTAGACCGCGTGGTGCGCAGCGTAGGCTACAAGGGCGAGAACCTTGCGTGGTCGATGCGCGACCGCTCGGCTGCGCTCTTCGTGGAGAGCGTGGAGAAGAAGGGACTCACATCCACTATACATTATATATATAACGACGAGGCTGGCGAGTATGTGCTGCCGTTCATCGACGAGGCGTCGGTGCGCAACTCCGTAACGACGGCTGTCGTAGCGCTACATCTCGGACTCTCTCGCGAGCATCTTGCCGAGCGCATGGCGTCGCTCGAACCGGTGGCGATGCGCCTCGAAGTGAAAGAGGGTCAGAAGGGCTGCACGCTCATCAACGACTCGTACAACTCGGACATCAACTCGCTCGACATTGCGCTCGACTTCATGAGTCGTCGCCCAGACCACAAGGGACGCAAGCGCACGCTTATACTCAGCGACATCTACCAGACCGGCGAACCGCTCGACGTGCTCTACAAGGAAGTATCCGACCTCAGTGTGCAGCGCGGCGTTGAGAAGATAATAGGCATCGGTCCGCAGATTATGGAGCATGCCGACCTGATAAAGGTTCAGGAGAAATACTTCTTCCACGACGTTACGTCGTTCATTCACAGCAAGGTGTTCGAGTCGCTGCGCGACGAGGTGATACTCATCAAGGGCGCACGCCGCTTCGGTTTCGACAACATCACCGAACTGCTTGTGAAGAAGGTGCACGAGACCATTCTTGAGGTGAATCTCTCGAACGTGGTGAAGAACTTGAACTTCTACCGCTCGTTCATGCGACCGGAGACAAAGCTCGTCTGCATGATTAAGGCAGACGCTTACGGAGCAGGTGCGGTGGAGATAGCAAAGACGCTGCAGGACCATCGCGTAGACTACCTCGCTGTGGCTGTAGCCGACGAGGGCGTGACGCTGCGCAAGAACGGCATCACGTCGAACATAATGATAATGAACCCCGAGATGTCGGCGTTCAAGACAATGTTCGACTACGACCTCGAACCCGAAGTCTACTCGTTCCGACTGCTCGACGCGCTCGTTCGCGAGGCGCAGAAGGAGGGCATAAGCAATTTCCCCGTACACATAAAGCTCGACACCGGTATGCACCGACTCGGCTTCGACCCCGACAAGGATATGCCGGAGCTGATAGATCGCCTGCAGCATCAGTCGTCTATCGTGCCGCGCTCGGTGTTCTCTCACTTCGTGGGCAGCGACAGCGACTCGTTCGACGAGTTCTCGGCTCATCAGTTCGAACTCTTCAAGCGTGGCAGCAGTCAGCTTTGTGCGGCATTCCCGCATAAGATTCTGCGCCACATCGACAACTCGGCAGGCATCGAGCACTTCCCCGAACGCCAGCTCGACATGTGCCGACTCGGACTCGGACTCTATGGCTACGACTCGCGCGACAACTCGATGATTAACAACGTGACGACGCTGAAGACAACGATTCTTCAGATACACGATGTGCCGGCAGACGAGACGGTAGGCTACAGTCGTCGCGGCAAGCTCACGCGCAACTCGCGCATCGCTGCCATACCTATCGGTTACGCCGACGGACTGAACCGCCATCTCGGCAATCGTCATTGCTTCTGTCTCGTAAACGGAAAGAAGGCTGAGTATGTGGGCAATATCTGCATGGATGTGGCGATGATCGACGTTACGGACATCGACTGTCAGGAAGGCGACCAGGTTGTCATCTTCGGCGAAGAACTGCCCGTGACTACGCTCTCAGATGCCATCGATACCATACCGTATGAGGTGCTTACAGGCATCAGCAACCGCGTAAAGCGAGTTTATTATCAGGACTAAAAACATAGTAGCGGAGGTCTCCGGCCTCCGCAGCATCCAATTTGGCAAACATTAATAATATGTTCTACTTGGTGCTGCGGAGGCGGGAGACCTCCGCTACATTTATGCGTTTAATGCTATAGTGTCTATAGCCAGAATATATAAGCCAGGCTTATCAGGCTGATGCTTATCCAGAGCATTACGCCCAGCAAAAGCGGTTTCAGACCAACACAGCGCAGCGTCTCGCGCGTCAGCGACGCTCCGATGAAGAAGAGCGAGAGCGTAATGAGGTGCTTCGCAAGCTTGTTTACAGCTCCGCTGAACTGTGTGCCGATTTCGGCTGCCGTGTCGCCGATGAGCGCGGCGTTGCTCAGCACGTATGTGTTGAACAGAATGGCTACGACGAACCATATTATGAAGCGCGGCACGCAAGAGTACCAAGGCTTCGTTGTCCCGTCGGCTGCGGCAAGCTGCTTGCGGAAGAAGAACGGCGTGACAAGGGCAAGCACCACAATCCAGAGCGCGCGTGTCAGCTTGATGGTCGTAGCCACCTCCAAAGCGCTTACGCCCTGCTGAGCCACAAGCTCTGGGTGCATCTGGTCGTAAGCCGCACCGGCTCCAACCACCGACGACGTGTCGTGTATGGCTATAGCCGCCCACATGCCGAACTGCTTCATCGTCATGCCAAGTGCGTCGCCGATAGTAGGGAAGAGGAACAACGCAATGCCGTTGAGCACGAACACCACGCCCAACGCTACCGACATGCTCTCTGCCTTCGCACGTATGATTGGACCTATCGCTGCTATCGCCGAACCGCCGCAGATGGCTGTGCCCGAAGAGATCAGGTAGCTCGTCTGTGTGTCTACGCCCAGCAGCTTTCTGCCCAGCAGCCATCCGAGCGCCAATGTTCCGAACACGCTGGCTATGGTGAACATCATTCCTTCGGCGCCCGAAGCGAGCGCCTTGTCTACGTTCATGCCGAAGCCGAGTCCGATTACGGAGTATTGCAGCATCTTCTTCGACATCGTCTTGTTGAAGTCGGGAAAAGCCTTGCCCAACAGCAGCGCAAAGGCAAAGCCAATGGCGAGAGCAATAGGCGACGAAACCCAACCGACAGTCCAACTGAAACAGCCCAAATCGAGATGGAACACTTCTACGGCGAAGCTTAGCAGCAGCGAGACGCCAAGCATAGCTACAATAACGATGTAGCAGAGTTCTTTCTTTTTCATTATTTGTGTGTTTGTATTTTGAAGAAACGAAAAAAAACCGTGTCGCTGTTCATGTTGCGAAACGGATTTTTCTTCACATTATATTATTGTTGTATTTCGTTCAGAACGCTTATTCGTCAGCCTGCTCCTCAAGAGTGTACTGGCTCGAACCGTCGAAACAGTGTGTACATACCTGACACTTCGGCAGTCCGATAGCTGCGATGAGCTGCTCAATGGTGTTGAACTTCAGCGATGTGAGGCCCAGCTGCGAGCGTATCTCCTCAACCATGCGCTTGTACTGCGGCGAGTCGGTTGTAGCATACTTCTCAAGATCCTTATTGGCGTCGCCTTCAAACTTCTCGATGATGCGTCGTGTGATAAGCTCCATATCGCTCTTCGACGATGTGAAGCCGATGAACGGACAGCTGTATACGAGCGGCGGACAAGCGATGCGCATGTGACACTCCTTCAGTCCAGCCTGATCGAACAGCACGTGTACGTTGTCGCGCAACTGCGTGCCGCGAACTATTGAGTCGTCGCAGAACAATACGCGCTTGCCCTTAAGCATTGCCTTGTTCGGGATGAGCTTCATCTTGGCTACGAGCGAACGCATCGACTGGTTGGACGGTGTGAATGAGCGCGGCCATGTCGGAGTGTACTTGGCAATGCAGCGCTGGTAGGGCACACCCTTGCCAGCAGCGTAGCCCATAGCCATGCCAGTGCCCGAATCAGGAATGCCCGAGCAGCAGTCGACCTCCACGTCGTCTGTCTTTGCGAGGTTGTAGCCGTTGTCGAAGCGAGCCTCTTCAACGTTCTTGCCCTCGTAAGTAGATGTGGGGAAGCCGTAGTAGACCCAAAGGAATGAGCAGATCTGCATCTTCTTGTTGGCAGGGCGAATCTGTGTCATGCTGTCGGCTGTAAGCTCTACGATTTCGCCAGGTCCGACGTTGTAGCACTCCTCGTAGTCGAGGTTAGGGAACGACGATGACTCGCTCGAAGCAGCGTATGCTCCGTCCTTCTTGCCAATAATAATAGGTGTGCGGCCCCATGCGTCGCGAGCGCAGATGATAGAATCCTCGGTGAGAATCATCATTGTGCATGAGCCCTTTATGTGATGAAAGACATTCTCTATACCTTCGCGGAATGTCTTGCCTTGAATAATGAGCAAGGCTACGAGTTCTGTTTGGTTTGTGGCGCTTTGCGAGAGTTCGGCAAAGTGCATGTTCTTCTCAAGCAATTGCTTGGTAAGTTCCTCCAGATTCGCAATCTTCGCAACTGTGCAGATAGCGAAACGTCCGAGGTGTGAGTTGATTACAAGCGGTTGTGCGTCAGTGTCGCTGATTACGCCAATGCCCGCTGTGCTACCTTCGAACCGGTCGAGTGTCGGTTCGAACTTAGTCCTGAAATACGAACTCTCCAGATTGTGGATAGAGCGTGTGAAACCCTTCTCTTTACTGTACATGGCGAGACCGCCACGGCGAGTTCCGAGGTGTGAGTTGTAATCGGTTCCGTAGAAAACATCTGCAACGCAGCTTTTCTTGGAGATGGTGCCAAATATGCCTCCCATAAGAATGTTGTGTTTTGAAAATTTGTGGTGCAAAGTTACGTATATTTGTTGAATAAACGGTGCTTTAACTTTGAAAAAACTTGCTACGCCGTATTATTTCTTGACATAATTATGGTGCAACATGTTGCAGAAAGTGCATTTTTAGAGTTCTTAATTTGGCTGATTAACATAAAGTTATTACTTTTGCATATCATTTAAAATGGAAAATTAACTATAATTTATTACTAATTATAACTATGAGTTTGAAAATTGTTGTACTTGCCAAGCAAGTACCCGACACACGAAACGTCGGCAAGGACGCTATGACAGCCGAAGGCACTGTCAATCGCGCTGCCCTACCGGCAATCTTCAACCCCGAAGATTTGAACGCGTTGGAGCAGGCTCTGCGTCTTAAGGAGCAGAACCCGGGTTCAACAGTAGGTATTTTGACAATGGGTCCTCCGCGTGCTGCTGAGGTTATCCGCGAGGGTCTCTACCGCGGTGCAGATACAGGCTGGTTGCTTACAGACCGTCTTTTTGCTGGTGCCGACACACTCGCTACATCTTACGCTCTGGCTACAGCCATTCAGAAGATTGGCGACGTAGACGTTGTGATCGGTGGCCGCCAGGCTATCGATGGTGATACAGCGCAGGTAGGTCCGCAGGTGGCTCAGAAGCTTGGCTTGTCGCAGGTGACATACGCAGAAGAAATCCTCAAGTGCGAGGACGGCAAACTCACCATCCGTCGCCACATCGACGGCGGTGTAGAGACTGTTGAGGCTCCGATGCCGCTCGTAGTTACAGTGACTGGCTCTGCGGCTCCGTGCCGTCCGGCTAACGCCAAGCTCGTCATGAAGTATAAGCGTGCCACAGCTCCTATGGAGCGCAAGCCTGAGGATAAGTACAACTACCTCTACGAGGAGCGTCCTTATCTCACACTCAACCAGTGGACCGTTGCCGACGTAGACGGCGACCCGCAGCAGTGCGGCTTGAGCGGTTCGCCTACTAAGGTGAAGGCTGTCAAGAACATCGTGTTCCAGGCTAAGGAAAGCAAGACTCTCACAGGCTGCGACGCCGACATCGAGGGCTTGGTAAAGGAATTGTTGGACGAAAAGATTATTGGATAATGAACAACGTATTTGTATATTGCGAGATAGAAGGCACTCAGGTTCAGGAAGTGTCTCAGGAACTTCTCACCAAAGGACGCAAGCTCGCCAACCAGCTCGGCGTAGACCTTAACGCCGTAGTTGCCGGCACTGGCATCAAGGGCAAGGTGGAAAATCAGATTCTGCCTTACGGCGTCGACAAGCTCTTCGTCTTCGACGCTGAGGGCCTCTTCCCTTACACATCGGCTCCTCACACCGACATCCTTGTGAATCTCTTCAAGGAGGAGCAGCCGCAGATAGCGCTCATGGGTGCTACTGTTATCGGTCGCGACCTCGGTCCGCGCGTTTCTTCTTCGCTCACCAGCGGTCTTACAGCCGACTGTACAGAGCTTGAAATCGGCGACTACGACGACAAGAAGAGCGGCGTTCACTACGACAACCTGCTCTATCAGATTCGTCCGGCTTTCGGTGGCAACATCGTGGCTACTATCGTCAACCCTGAGCACCGTCCGCAGATGGCTACCGTGCGCAGCGGCGTGATGCAGAAGGCTCTCTACGAGGGCGAGGCAAAGGGTGAAGTGGTATATGCCGACGTAGCTAAATACGTGCCCGAGACAGACTTCGTTGTGAAGGTGCTCGACCGCCACGTTGAGGCTGCAAAGCACAACCTCAAGGGCGCTCCTATCGTTGTGGCTGGCGGCTACGGCGTAGGCTCAAAGGAGAACTTCGATATGCTCTTCCAGCTTGCCAAGGAGCTTCACGGCGAGGTAGGCGCAAGCCGCGCTGCCGTTGACGCTGGCTGGTGCGACCACGACCGTCAGATCGGTCAGACCGGTGTAACTGTTCACCCGAAGGTGTACATCGCATGCGGCATCTCTGGTCAGATTCAGCACATCGCCGGTATGCAGGACTCTGGCATCATCATCTCTGTGAACAACGACCCGGACGCACCTATCAACAAGATTGCCGACTACGTAATCACCGGCACCGTTGAGGAGGTACTTCCGAAACTCATCAAGTACTATAAGGCAAACAATAAGTAATGGCTAACTTTTATACTGACCATCCGGAGTACGATTTCTATCTTAATCACCCGGAAATGCAGCGCGTAGTAGAGCTCAAGGAGCGCAACTTCGCCGACAAAGATAAATATGAGGATGCGCCCGTCGACTTCGAGGACGCTATCGAGAACTATAAGCGTGTGCTCGAGATCACTGGCGACATCGCTGCCAACATCATCGAGCCGAACTCTGAGGACGTAGACCTCGAAGGTCCGCACCTCGTAGACGGACGTATGCACTACGCATCGAAGACATACGACAACATCGAGGCTACACGCCAGGCTGGTCTGTGGGGTATCTCTATGCCTCGCCGCTACAACGGTCTGAACATGCCTATCACTCCGTACTCAATGGCTTCGGAGATTGTTTCGGCTGCCGATGCCGGCTTCCAGAACATCTGGTCGCTGCAGGACTGCATCGAGACTCTCTACGAGTTCGGTTCTGAGGAGCAGCGCCAGAAGTACATCCCGCGCGTTTGCGCTGGCGAGACAATGTCAATGGACCTTACAGAGCCTGACGCAGGTTCTGACCTTCAGCGCGTAATGCTCAAGGCTACACAGGACGAGGACGGCACATGGCGTCTGAATGGTGTGAAGCGCTTCATCACCAACGGCGACTCTGACATCCACCTCGTGCTCGCACGCTCTGAGGAAGGCACACGCGACGGTCGCGGTCTGTCGATGTTCATCTACGACAAGCGCGATGGCGGCGTAACCGTACGCCACATCGAGCACAAGCTCGGTATCCACGGCTCACCTACCTGCGAGCTTGTTTACAAGAACGCAAAGGCAGAACTCTGCGGTTCTACACGCCTCGGACTCATCAAGTACGTAATGGCTCTCATGAACGGCGCACGTCTCGGCATCGCCGCACAGTCGGTAGGCGTTAGCCAAGCTGCTTACGACGAGGCTCTGAAGTATGCTCGCGAGCGCAAGCAGTTCGACACAGCTATCGTTAAGTTCCCGGCTGTTTACGACATGATTGCACGCATCAAGGCTAAGCTCGACGCCGGTCGTTCTATCCTCTACCAGACAGCACGCTACGTAGACATCTACAAGGCTCTTGAGGACATCTCTCGCGAGCGCAAGCTCACACCTGAGGAGCGCGCAGAACTGAAGAAGTACTCGCGCCTTGCCGATGCGTTTACCCCGCTTGCTAAGGGTATGAACTCTGAGTATGCCAACCAGAACACATACGACGCCATCCAGGTACACGGCGGTTCGGGCTTCATCATGGAGTACAAGTGTCAGCGCCTCTATCGCGACGCACGTATCTTCTCTATCTACGAGGGTACGACACAGCTGCAGGTGGTTGCCGCTATCCGCTACATCACCAACGGCACCTACCTCGGCATCATCAAGGAGATGCTCGAGAAGGAGGTTGCAGAGGAGTTGCAGCCGCTGAAGGCTCGCGTCGTTGAGATGGTGAAGCTCTACGAACAGGCTCTCGATTACGTGAAGCAGGCTCAGGACCAGGAGGTGCAGGACTTCCTCGCACGCCGTCTGTACAACATGACTGGCGACATCGTTATGTCGCTCCTCATCCTCGAGGACGCTACACGTTCGGCAGAGCTCTTCTCTAAGAGCGCTAACGTATACGTTCGCATGGCTCAGGCTGAGGTTACGGCAGAGCATGTCTACATCATGAACTTCGTAAAGGAAGACCTTCCGAGCTTCCGCGCTGAGTAAACGAATGTAATATAAATAATAGAAAAGGGTATGCAACTATCTGCATACCCTTTTTTGTTCACATGAAAATATCTACCATATCTTCCAGTTCTTGTGTAGACGGTTGTTTATTAATAAGTTAAAGGCTGGCAGATATGCGTTCTATCTACCAGCCTTTGACGATATCTACCAGCCTTTGACGATATCTACCAGCCTTTGCGATATCTACCAGCCTTTATTCGATAAAGAAGTCGTAGTCTTCTTCCGTGTCTTTCTTCTTATCCTCCGACGGCTGCTTGGGCTTCGGTTCCTCCTTCAACTTTCCGTCCTTGTCGAACATGCCGTACGTTGTGCGCAGCACGATAAACTCGGTGCGGCGGTTCAGCTGGTTGCAAATCTCCTGCTTGTCCTTGTCGAGCTTCAGGATAAATTCCTCAGAAAGCACGTCGCCTTCCTTCAGCCACGGATACTTCTCGGTGAGTTTCTTGCGGATAGTCTTCGGTTTCTCCTTGCCGTAACCTACGGGCGAGAGGCGGTCGCGCGAGATTCCCTTTTCCGTGAGGTAGGCAACCACCGACTCGGCGCGGCGCTGCGAGAGTCCCTTGTTGTACACCGCCGAACCTTTATAGTCGCAGTGCGACGAAAGCTCTATCGTCACGTTCGGGTTCTCGTTAAGCAGCTTCACCAGTTCGTCGAGCGCAGCCGTCGATTCTGGTCTGAGTGTTGCCTTGTCGAAGTCGTAGAAGATGTTGTCGATGAGCACCGGCGCTGTTATCGATGCCAAAGCGAACTGCAGCACGTATTCCTCCGACTCCTCAGCCGGCTTCACGCGCAGCTCCTCTTTATGGTTGAGGAATCCCTTGCACGTTGCAAGGAAGATATAGTCGACGTTCGGGTTTATCACGTACTCGAACGATCCGTCGCCCTTCACGCTCACCTTCTTGTTTGTGCCGTCCGATCCGACGATGTACACAAGCGCTTCTGGCAGTTCGTAGCCGTCTTGCTCGTACACCCATCCCTTCACGTTCTGCACAATCTCCGGGTTCTCGAAACTGTAAATCTTGTCCCAACCGCGTCCGTCGTTGCGGTTCGATGAGAAGTAGCCGCGGTTGTGTACGCCTTCGAACGTCATGCCGAAGTCGTCGCCCTGCGAGTTGAGCGGATAGCCCGGATGCTCTATGTCGTAGCCGCCTTTGTCGTTAGGCGAAGCGATGTAGATGTCCAAGCCGCCCATGCCTACATGGCCGTCGCTTGAGAAGTAAAGGTCGCCGTTGGCACGAAACGTCGGGAACATCTCGTTGCCCGGCGTGTTGATAGGTTCGCCCAAGTTCTCCACACCGGCAAGACCGAGCGACGTGATGCGTGCTCGCCAGATGTCGAGTCCGCCCAGTCCGCCTGGCATGTCCGACACGAAGTAGAGCCACTCGCCGTCGGGCGACACCGCAGGGTGGGCATAGCTTGAGAGCGTGTCGTTCGTCACCTTGAACTCCTCGGGTTTTCCCCAAGCCGCATCTGCACGCTGCGAAGTCATAATCTGTGCAAAGCGCGGATACGACGGGTCGGTCTGACACTGCGTGATGTACATCGTCTTGCCGTCGGGCGACAGCGCGCATGCACCCTCGTCGTACTCCGTATTCAGTCCGCCGTTCACCGGTTCGGGTTTCTGCCACTTTCCCTTCTCGTCTTTCTGCGAGACGAATATGTCGGCAGCCTTCGCTCCGGTGATGCCGCTCAGTTCGTTGCCCGTAGCGTCGTTGCGTGTAGAGGTGAAGTAGAGGTAGTCGTACTGGTCGCCGCCGAGCATCGGACTATAGTCGTCTCTTCTCGAGTTGAACACATCCATGCGCTTCACCTGATAGCGCGAACCTTCCTTCTTCCATTGCGGAGCGTTCTGCGCTGATGCGAGTCCGTTCTTTGCGAGCACGTTGTCTGGCATCGAGTCGAGCACAGTGCGAAACTCGGTCTCTGCCTGCTTGTATGCGCCGTTCTTCAGCAGCAGTCGGGCGTAGCTTAGTCGGTCCTGCATCGACGCCTGATTGTATCTGATGGCGTTGCTGTATGCCGCAAGCGCCTTCTGTGTAGAGTTGATGCGCTCGTTGCAGAAAGCCACCTTCAGCGCTATCTTGCCGCGCTTCTCGCGCTCCTTCGGCGCTGTGCGCTGGTAAGCACGCTTGAACTGCGTCGCTGCGTCGTAGTATTCGCCCACGGCAAGATACTTCTCGCCCTTCTTCATGTTCTTCTCTGCGCCGCATCCGCTGAGCATGAGCGCAGATAAAGCGAGGATGAATAGGGTAGAGTAGAGTTTTATTTCTTTCTTCATTGATATTTGTCCTTTAATAGACTTAACGGAGAACAGCGTTTTTTATTGTGTACCTGCTTTATTTTGTAGTTTTGACACACCCACAATAAAAAATCCTCGCAAACGCGTTAGCGTCTGCGAGGATGATAATAGTATTGTTAATCGTTGATTAACGCTTCAAGTTCGGGTTCTTCTCAACCTCAGTTGTCGGATAAGGACAGTAGATAGACTCGTCGCCAGCCCATGTAGACTTAACAACCGGAACGCTCTCCTTAGCTGTGTACTCCTTACCGTTCTCAACAGCCACAACAACAGGCTTGTTAGCAACGCGGTAGTCGAAGTTCTTCTTCAGCTCGTTCATACGGAACTCGTCGGCGCGGCGTGTAACCATCTGTGTCCACTGACCTGCAACCTCCCATCCGTGCTCGATGTAGCAAGCCTCAGCGAGCTGGTCTGCAGTCATGTTAGCGATAGCAACCTTTGTGCCGTCTGAGAGAGTTACGTTCTCTACGTCGTTAACGGCGCGCTTGCGTACCTCACGCAGATACTCCTTAGCCTTAGCCAAATCGCCACCAGAACGAGCTGCGCTCTCTGCGTACCAGAGGAGAACCTCTGCGTAACGGATCAGACGATGACGACGACCGTTAGTCATGTTGGTGTAGTTAGGCTCGAGATAGTTGTACGGAGCGAATTTCTCCTTAGCGCGGTTGTCGCCGTCGCAGTTTACAGTGTAGATAGCGAACATCGGGTGATAAGCCTCTACAACCGGCTTGCCTTCAGCATCGAGATCCCACCAGTTGCAAACCTTAGTGATTGTAGCACCGTCCTGGAAAGTGATTTTCGGAGCATACACGGCATCCTTACGCGGTCCTTCCGGATAGCGCTTCCAGAATGCGATTTCGCCCCATGCATCGCCCCAGCCACCGTCGCCGAGACCCTCGAAGCGGCAGCAAGAAGTAAGCTCAGAGTCGTGATCCCAAGAACCAGAGTTCCAGTTGTTGTCGATACCGAGAATGGTCTCCTTGTTGTAGTTGTGGCCCATTGAGTAGACGTGGTTCCAAACCGGATCGTTGTAGAAGCCGTATGTGCCGTTGTTGTCTATTACTTCCTTAGCCTTTGCAGCAGCGAGAGCGTAGTACTCCTTGCCCTTGTTGAGCGGGTAGCCTGCCATTGCCATGTATACAGCAGTGAGTGTAGCCTGAGTAGCCTGCTTTGTAACCCATGCGTCAACGCCGTCGTGGTTACGCGGAGCCTGGCTGTAGCTTGTAGGCAACCAGCCTTCAGCCTTCTTCAGATCCTCTACGATGAGGTTGTAGATTTCCTCAACGCTTGACGGAGCAACGTTAGTAGCGCTCGGGTCGGTCTTTAAAACCATCGGCAGCGGGCCGAACACGCGTACCAGATAGAAGTAAGCGTATGCACGCCAGAAGTGTGCGTTGCCGAGAGCGATGTTGATTTCCTCCTGAGATGTTGGAGTCTTTGATGCGTTCTCGATTACCCAGTTACAAGCCTTGATAAGAGCGAAGTGCTGTTTCCAAGCGTCTGTTACGCCCTTGTTGGCGCCGTCAGAGCTGAATACGTCGAGCGCAGCAACAGCCTGCTTGTTTGAACCAGGGTTGGCTGTCATGTCGTCGCCCTGCCACTGCGGGTACATAGGGTTAGTCCACGACTGTGTCTGGTTCAACTTCTCGTATATTGTATGGATGCTTGCATCAAGGTCAGCCTGACTCTTGAATACGTTGGCCTCTGACATCTGTCCCTTCGGGTCCTCGTCGAGGAAGTCGCTACATGATGTTGTTGTTGTCAGCACCGAAGCAGCGAAAAGGCAACCCAGTAATATCTTTTTGTTCATTTTGTTTCGTTGTTTAGATTGTTAATTGATGGTTTTAGAAGTTCAGACGTACACCGAATGTGAAGGTACGCGGGTTAGGATAAGCACCCATGTCGAGACCGTTGTTGTTATCAACGCTGCTGTCTGAGAATGAAGCGCCTGCAGGGTCCATACCCTTGTAGCCTGTGATGGTGAAGAGGTTCTGTGCAGAGAGCGACAGACGGATGTCGGCGAACTTGGTCAGCTTGCGCGGCAAAGTGTAAGCTACGCTCACGTTCTCGCAACGGAGGTAGTTAGCGTTCTCGAGCCACTTGTCTGAGTTGCCGTATGTCTTGTTGCCAGCTGCGTCGAACGAAGGCATTGTGTTGCCAACTTCTGAGAAGTAGTCCTTATCGGTTACAAACATCGAAGCACCTACTGCTGAGTTCATGGCGTAGCGCACGAGGTTGAGGCGCTTAGCACCGAATGCTGCATTGAAGAATGCGTTGAACTCCCAGTTCTTGTAGTTGATGGTGTTGTTCCAACCTAATGTAACGTCCGGGTTAGAGCGTCCGAGAACGAAGCGGTCCTTGTCGGCGTCCGGAGTGCGTGTTGTCTTGCCGTCGGCTGTGTAGTATGTGTCATAGAACTTGCCGTCGTCGCCCTTCTCAAGGCCTGCCCACTTGTAGCCGTAGAATGTACCGATAGCCTCACCTTCTGTGATGATAGTACACGGATCGATAGTACCCGGCGACGGGCTTGCACCGTAGAGACGCGGAGTCTGAGCTGTAAGCTTGGTCACCTCGTTCTTCAGGTAGCTTACGTTGAGAGTAGATGTCCACTGGAGGTCCTTCTTCTGCAGAATCTGTGCTGTCAGGCTAACGTCAACACCCTTGTTGCTAACTTCGCCTGCGTTTGTCCAGTAGCTCTGACCACCGAGGTAGCCCGGAGTGCTCTGCAGGAGCAGGGCGTCTGTTGTGTTCTTCCAGAAGAGGTCGACACCGAGGCTCAAGCGGTTGTTTAAGAAGCCGAAGTCGAAGCCGAGGTCGAACTGCTTAACCTTCTCCCATGTCAGGTCTGGAGTAGCGATACCGCCAGCCCAGTAGCCTGAGTATTTGTTCTTTGTACCGTAGTTGAAGCCGGTTGTAGAGAGGCTTGCGAGTGTAGAGTACGGAGTGATGTCCTGGTTACCGATGATACCGTAGCTTGCGCGGATCTTGAAGTTGCTAACAACGTTGCGCATCGGCTCCCAGAAACTTTCGTTAGAAACAGTCCATGCAGCTGCTACTGACGGGAAGTAGCCCCACTTCTTGTTTGTGAAGCGGCTCGAACCGTCGGCACGGAGTGTACCGGTGAGCATGTAGCGGTCAGCGTAGTTGTACATAACGCGAGCTACGCCAGAGAGCATTGTCCACTTGCTGTAGCCGTTGCTTGCGTCGCGTGTAGCGGCGTTCTTCACGTTCCAGTAGCCTACGAACTCCTGAGCCAGATCCTTACCCTCGATACCCATAGAGCGTGTCTCGCGGCTTGTTGCCTCCCATACGCCGGTAGCAGTAAGGTTGTGGTCGCCCCAAGAGTGCTGGTATGTAAGGTTGTTGGTCGACTGCAGACCCATCACCTGAGCGTTGTTGTTGCCCATGTTTGTAGTACCGTTAACGGTCTTGGAAGTGAGGCTGTACCACTTGTAGTCGTTGAAGTCGATACCGTTTGTTGTGGTGAATGTCAAGCCGTCGCAGATGTTGAACTTCAAGTCGACATGACCGGTAGCCATTGTACGGTTGCGGTCGCTCTGGTTAGCGTGAACCAAGCCCCACGGGTTCTGCTGGATGTTGTTGTACGGGTCCTTGTTGTAGTTACCGTTAGCATCCATCATCTCCATTGTCGGAGAGTAGTTCAGACCTACCCAAATCGGGTTCGACTGGTGCTGACCGAAGCTTGCCGAACCGCTGTTTTCTGTACGAGAGAGGTTAGCGTCAGCTGTGAGCTCCAACCAAGAGAAGAGCTTGTTGTGGATGTTGAACTTTACAGAGTAGCGCTTCGACTTTGTGTCGCGAACTACACCGGTCTGGTCCATATAGTTGGCAGAGAAATATGTCTGTGTGCCGGTTGTACCCTTAGAGATAGCCACCTTATAGTTTTGTGTAACACCGGTGTGGAGCAGCTGGTCCATCCAGTCGATACCCTTGTTAGTGCCGTTGATATAACCAGCGAGAGCGTTAGCGTCAGCACCCTTGTACTGTACCAAAGCGTTTGCGTACTCCTTTGTGCCCATCACCTCAGGTACGTTGTATGCGTTAGAAACACCGAGCGAAGCGTCGAATGTAACCTGAGTTGTGCCGGCCTTACCCATCTTGGTCTGAACCATTACAACACCGTTGGCACCGCGCGCACCGTAGATAGCTGTAGAAGAAGCGTCCTTCAGGACCTGGATGCTCTGGATATCCTCAGGGTTGATACCCTCGAGACCTGTCTCGCGAACGATGCCGTCTACTACGTACAACGGGTCGTTGCTCTTGTTTACAGAGCTTGCACCACGCACACGAATCTTCATTGCACCACCAGGAACGCCAGAAGACATTACCTGCACACCCGACATACGACCGTTGAGGGCGTCCTCAACACGTGCTACCGGCTGGTCCTTAAACGACTTGCTATCCATGATGGCTACAGAACCTGCCAAGTCGGCCTTCTTCACTGTGCCGTAACCGATAACGACAACGTCGCTCAGCATCTCGGCATCCTCATGAAGAGTAATGTCAAGGGTCTTCTTGCCTGCTACAGACATTTCCTGAGTCTTATAGCCTACGTAAGAAACTACAACTGTGGGTTTTGAAACGCGGAGAGTGAAGTTGCCATCAACGTCGGTAACTGTACCATTCGACTTGTTGCCTTTTTCTACAATGCTAACGCCAATAAGCGGTTCGCCAGCAGCATCAAGTACGCGACCAGTAATCTGCTGGTTCTGCGGTGTTTGAGCTACATTGTAAACCGAACGTGCGAGTTCGTCTGCTGCTGTTGCGTTTGTTGCGCAAAGCATCATGCCTCCTCCCATCAACAACGAAAGCGCTAACTGCTTTGTCATAAGCGGAAGTAAAGGTCTCTTTACTTTTTCCATAGATTTGGTTTTTAAGTTTAGGACATAATCCGCATTGCCGTAGTTTCCTTAGGCTGTGAGCTGACACATCCTTTTTCTTGTTAATAATAGTTATGTAGTATATATTTTATAACTCGAAATTAAACTAATTGTCACTATCTTTTCATCTTATGTGTTTTTATTGTAGTGATTTGTTTAAGTAGGCGATTGGTTTTTAATTCGGGTGCAAATTTACAAAAATTTCTTTATGCACAAAAAAAACATTAAAATTTTTTATGAAAACGTTTGCTTTGCACGTTTTTTGTGCAGCAATCGTTCGTCGGTTTGAAACAATTTGCGTAAATTTGCAACTGCAAAATCGCAATGGTTCCGTAGCTTAGCTGAATAGAGCGTCAGATTCCGGTTCTGAAGGTCGTGGGTTTGAATCCCACCGGAATCACCTTTTTAGGTGCATCCTTTTGAGGTTGCACCTTTTTTATTTTTAGAGCAGAAAGACTTGGTCGAGAAAAAGTTCTGAAGGTCGTGGGTTTGAATCCCACCGGAATCACTAAGGGGTGCAGTTGTCTCAACTGCACCTTTTTTATTTCAAAAATGAATTAACTTGCTTGTTATATCAGAAACATTTTGTACATTTGCAATATCTCAAGTATAAACTTATATTTGTATCAGGTAGATATGGGAAACTTTAGTAGACAACAAGAAGAAAAAAAGGAAGCTCGGAGTTGGGATAAAACCGTGAAGGAGACCTTGGCAAAATACTTCTTCGACTTGTCTAAACTTGTGTTCACTGCGATTGTGTTAGGCGGATTCGTTCCTATTTTCACAAACGAGTATGTGGCAGTAAATTGGATGGTTGTAGGATGCGGCACTTTCGTCTCGGTTTGCTTCGCCATCTTTGGGTATAGAATTTTAAAAAACAAATAATTATGGGAACATTAGAAGCATTCTTGGTAATATTGGCAGTGATTAGCGGCGGACTTGTTATTTGGTCTTATACCAAATCTGGCAAGAAGTGGCTCAACAGCCTCTAATTTTATGTACTATGCTCGATTCCCGCGGCATGGTAACGATACTTTAGATACGCGGTAATGAGATTTTTGCTATGCGGTAATGAGATTTTTGCTGCGTGGTAATATCATGGTTCTTTGCAAGAACATATTAAAGGCTCACTAAAAACATATTAAGGGCTAAGTATAGACACAAAAAGGCTGCACACTTCGCCGTGTGCAGCCTTTTTTAAATCTAATAATTGTAGGAGTAGACGTTACTTCACGAGAACCTTCGCCGTGCGTCCGCCCACCTTCACGATGTAGCATCCGGTTGGAACGCCGACTGCGGCATTCTTCTCGCCGGCTGGACGCCATACGCACTTGCCGTCTACGGTCCAAACGCCTGCCGAGAGGCTGCCGATTCCGCTCCGAACGATTGTTCTGCCCGCTACGTAAACCTTGCTCTCAGACGCTGTGGTCTCGGTGATTGCAGAAGTGGAGTTGACGCTGAGAGCGTTTGAGAAGTCAGACTCGCCATTGTCGTAGAGCACGGTAGCGGTGGTGCTCTCGCTCATAGTCTTGGTGTCGGGCTGTCTCACTACCTTGTACGTTACGCTTGCCGGGTCTACATATCCGTTGTGCACACCCTCGAGACGGCGTCCCATCGCAACTGCAGACCCTTGTCGAGCGTGCGCTTCAGCGAGAGTCCGCTCACCGTTGCCGGAGCGTCCTTGCCAATCCACAGCGAGATGGCAGTGCGTTCGCTTTCGCCCTTAGCGTTCGACGTCGTGACTACAATCTTGCAGCGTCCTTCGGGCAGGGTGGCGTCAAGCTGCACGGTCTTGCCTGCAGCAGCCGTTCCTTCCTTCTTCTGGTCGCCCAGATACACCTTATAATTAATGTTGCCGCTCAGCGTCTCTCCGCCCTTTGTCGCGGAAGGCATGGTGAAGCTGACCTTTCCGGTGGTGCTGCCGTTGCTGAAACTTGCCTTCAGGTCGCTCACCTTTGCAGGTGCACCCTTGTCGACGTGCGGCAGAATGTAGAGGCCGGTTATCTCCTCCATTCCAGTGAACTGTCGGCAAAGCGTGAGCGCTCCGCTCTGCATGTTCACCTCGTAGAGCGCCGACGTGAAGTCAGACTTCATCGAAGCCCAGTAGCACTTGCCGGTGGTGGGGTCGACGGAAGCCACCTGCGCCCCAGTTCATTGAAGACACTACACTACCGTATATCACGGTGTCGTCCTGCGCGAGAGCCTGTCCGCCGTAGGTGGCTGCGAGAAGCATAGCCAGGGCTACCGACTTCCGCATCATTTGTCTGGTGTCGATTTTCATAAGCATATATAATAATGTATAAGTTGAAATTCTGTATGCTGTTGTGAGTAGAAACTCGGTGTATTGTATGAGTTAAACTCGGTGTATTGTATGAGTTGAAATCTGCTTATTCTTTCTCTTCTCTCTTGTCTTTTGAACCGATATCTAAATATAGATTGCTAAATTACATAAAAAGTTAATATATAACCTTTTGTTAAAAAAACGTGTTGCAATGTGGTAAAATGTAGAACTTTTGTGTTTTCTGCTGTATTCTCTGCAAGCAAATCTACTTGGACGTCGATGTAAACGTGTTGTGGTACAAAAGTTGTACAAAAATAGAGAAGGTGTAAGCATAAAAAAAGAGGCAATCATTTGAATATCAAACAATTGCCTCTTTGTGGAGCTGGTGGGATTCGAACCCACGTCCAAACAGGGAAACCATACGCTTTCTACATGCTTATTCTGGCCTTCGGTTTTCGTGACGCAACAAGACCCAGACCACCAATTGCGCCCTTATCCTCTAAAACTTCACCCGTGCGGCGAGGCACACACTGGCTATTTCCGATTTACCTGCACCGCTTTGTCCTCAGATTCGGAACAACATCCTTGGAGCGATGTCTCGTTCCGCCAAACCTTGTGGCGGAATAAAGCTAATCTACTATACTTCGATTAAGCAGCGAGAGCGTAGTTGTTTTCGCCAATTAAATTTTTGATCACTCAGATTAAGGAGCTAGCCATCGAGGCTCCGCATGCTTACATACCATTTCATCCCGCTGTCAAATCCAGTCAACCCCGAGATGTTATACTTAACTTTGCAAAGTTAGTACAAATGCACGAAACTGCAAAATAAAACGGCAGAAATTTGCATGTGGACAGTCTCAGTTTGACCTTGTATTGTTTCCGAATAACATATTATTTTGAGAGTAGTTTCCGTAGTATCGGTAGTTGTTTCCGTAGTAAGATGAGAAGTTTAAGTAGGAGATACCGTAGTAGTAGTTTGTGTTTCCGTAGTGATATCTTGTTCTTTATTTAACCATGTATCCTCTCCGAACTTTTTGTTGCTTTCTCCTAACCAATATCCTTTTTCTCCGAACTTTCATGGGACGTTACCGAACTTTTGAACCCCATTCATGTATAAACTAGTAACCAAGAAGGTCAAACGGTCATAAGTCATTTAAATACACATGGCAGAGTAAACATTGCTAAATGGCACAGGGATTCCGCTTGTAGATAGAATGGACTCAGCTTCACCGCTCCATCTGTAGCTAGACCTGTTAGATCTGTAATTGTCGTATCAAGGTATTTTTCAACATATCTACAACACCAAAAACTAGTTTGTCTCTAATGGCCTAGTCAAAAAGGCTACCTCTAATCATGTCTATCATTTATTGCTTCATGAATATTGGCGTTAAATTTCAACGAGAACTGACATCTCATAGACAGTGAAAGCTATTTTGCAACAACAGGATGACACTCTTTCAGCTAATTTTTAAATTAAAATGGCAAATCGCTATTATCATCAGGAATTTCAATAATACCTTTCTTTCTTAGCTCTTTAAAACATTTAATGGTTGCCAGAATATCTGAAAAGGCATTATGGGCATTTTCAAAATTACTATGGAATAATTTATAATACAATTCATTTAACTTAGGATATCTATAACCATATATGCCTATTATTTTGCAAAAATTGACAGATGATTTCATTGTACAAATACTATTGAATTCATTCCAATCAATATTTTTATTCATTCTATGAAGTTGTGCAGATATGATATTTTGGTCAAATTTGATGTTGTGACCTACAACGTATTTACAAAGACTTAGGTCTTTTAGGAATTTCTCTAAGACTTCACCAATATCAACACCATTTTTCATTGCATAATCAAAAGTAATTCCATGGATATTAACAGAACTACTGGGTATATCAAATCCATTAGGTTTAATAACGAAATCATTTTTTGTTATGACCTTGTTAGATTCGTCCATTACAACCCAAGCAATTTGTATAATATGAGGCCAATTGTCCGTATCGCTTATAGGGGCATTATAGTCTGCAGGAAGGCCTGTCGTCTCTGTATCAAAAAAGAAGAACAAATCTGATTTTTTAATAAATTTACTAGCATTCTCTTCTATTAAAGATATGCCATCTTCGTTAAAAACATTTTTATCTAGCTGATCAAGTAGATTTTTGTACTGATAATATGTGCATGGCATGGCTCCAACAGAATAAAGACTTAACAAGTTGAACATTGACGATTGAGTGTTTGATTTGTTAAGCAAATCAATACCCTTTTCTAAGCTATTAGCTACGCCATCCCCTAAAAGATAGTGTATTGCTAATGAGTTTTGTCCTTCTGGCGTTGTAATGTCCGAGAGAAACTCAACAGAATCTAGACAATGTTCATGAGGTGATAAGTAACTGTCATGTCTGCTAATGATTTTCTCTAGTTGCGTTAGCATTAATTGTCGCCCTTTATATTGAGCCTGTCGGTAACTTCTATCACCGCAGTATTTATACAACATAGGTTCTATACTAGCGAGTGTTAGTTCTGCGGGTTTTGTGGTAGGAAGTTTTTTATTTCTAAAATAATATTGATTGCCAGAAGCATGGATTGAGGGTGGTAATACAAGGTGGTCGCACCAGCGGAGTTCTATACGTGTAAACAATTGAGGATTACTATATCTATCAGAAGGGGCAAATGAAATGGAATCCAATTCGGATGTTGAGGGTATGTTGTCGCATCTAAAAATAATATGAAACCCATACCCATTGCCACTTCTGACAACCCATTGATAATCCAATGGTAGATTTAACAATCTAAGCACATCGTCAATAAAGTCATCAATGGTTCCACCATTATACTCTATTTTTATAGCAAAATCCCCGTAAATATCGAAATCTAGGGCTCTGTAATTATTGTAGCCTAAGACAAGACCTAATCCTGCCGAATAATCCCAGTTTATGGAGAACAGTTCTTCTATTGATTGCTCGATAGTTTTATAGGTTTCCCAATTAGTATTTATGGGTTCCTTGAAAGATTTGGCATTTTTCAAACTTTTAGACCACTTCATTTGGGTTATATTCATCCCCATATATTTGTAGAAAAGTGCCATGTATTTTAGGTTTGTAGCATGGGTCTTGTATAAATCTTCAGCAGAAATTGAGACAGAAGACTTGATTCTATCATAGTCTGAAATTGGCGAAATGATTTTAATATTTTCGCTATCTCCGAACGAAGAAATCACAACGTTGGGGTTGTTTTTTGCCAAATATAATCTGGTAATATTGGAACATTGAAGAAAGGCTGTTGGGTTGATTTCAATGTGGTCGGATTGAATAGCGACAACTCTCAAATTTTTACACCCTCCAAATGCTTCTGATCCTATACTTATAACATTCTTGGGTATCCAGATTTTATTCAAAAGTTCACATCCACGAAATGTATTATAATTTATGTATGTGATTTTTTGAGATACAGTTATAGACACTAAGTTTCTACAGCCCTCAAATGCTGATGGTCCTATTTCTATTACAGAATCGGGGATTTGTATTTTGCATAAATTCGAACAGTTTTGAAATGCAGATGAGCCAATTTCTGTTACTATGTCAGAGATAATAATATCAATCAAATTGTAGCAATTACAGAATGCATTATATGAAATTTTTGTAATGGTTGATGGTAATTCAACTTTGGTCAATTCGATGCAGTTCTCAAAGCATCTTGCTGGAATGACATTGATAGAATCTGGTATGGAGATGGTTTTGAGATTAATACAACCTTTAAAGGCATTTTGTTCTATTTTGTTTACACTCGATGGTATTACTACGCCTTCTATGTCGCAGCAATTTTCAAAAGCATTACATTTTATAGTTTCAATTCCTTCGAGGATTTTTATTAATCCTATTGCTTGTGGTGAGCATTTTAGAAGTTCCTTACCATCTTCTGATATACTAAAAATCTCTTCCATATATAGCATGTATTTGAGTTATACTTAACATAATTGTTATTTTTTGCAATAATTGAAGGTGTTCATCGCCTCCTTCGGCACATATGCCGTAGCTACCAAGCACCCATCAAACAACTCAACTACCACACGCTGTTGCCCGGCAATTCTTGCCACTCTGCCATGAACACCCTTGAATTCACCTTCAGTCACAACTACGTTATCACCCAGTTTGAACTGGATGTTGTTGGAAGTGACGGGAATGATGTGCGGATTCTTGATAGAGGTGAGGCGGATGAAGTTGTTCATGGCTTCATCTCGGATTATGAGTGGTGGATTGCGGTCGGGATTGTCTTGGCGATGGATGGTGTGATTGAAGTAGTAGCTGAGTAAGGCTCTGCTTTCATTTGCCATTACCTTGTTGTCGTGGAGTAAGGCTTCTACTTGCTCAGCTGCTGCATGGACGAATATTAAGGAGGGGAGGAGTGGGGTGGTGATGATTCGCTTCTTGCCTTGCTTCCTTACCTCTTTATATTGCAGAGGAACATAACATTCGAGTCCTTTAGCCTCTACAAAGGTCTTTGCTTTGTCAATGCGTCCATACGAAACTCTTAGCACGAACCATTGCTTGTTTCCGGCAGGCACATTCTCTACCGACACCCCACCTTTGTTCTTCGAGATGGAGGGCGTACAGGAGGTAAGTCCTACACTTGGACACGATGAGCCAGTGTCGGTTGGCTGCCCATTATACAATGAAGCGTCTGCCTTTGGAGACAGGTTGGTAGTATCTTCCAATGTTGTTCAGAGGTTAGATTAAAACCAATAGACTTATTCTTGATAGAATTGTCATAATGTGACTACAAAGATATGAAAACTAAACAAGAATGGAAAAAGAAAGCAAGGAAAATATTTGTGTTGTGGAGTTCTTTAATTTATTAGGGCTGTTGGTGGCTGACTGATAGCGATGCATCTGCCAGACCATATACGAAACATCAAACGGTTTTTGGCATAGTTGCCAATAGTAAGAACCTTATAGGTATGCGAACCTATACCTATAGGCGGAGTGCCTTTATAAATATTGCTGACCGCTGGAATGTGTACCTTTGTTCATGGTTGCTTGAATTGATATTTGCAATAAACAAGGGTAACTAAAAAGGCTGGATTCTTCGTGATAGAATCCAGCCCTAATTATTTTTGCTCAAAATATCTTAGCATACAGCAATAAGAAGTTTTGCATGACTGCAATATCCTTTTATATACTGTAGACTGCAGAATGTAAGTTATATACTACAGAATGTAAATATTGTTTGTCTTCTTACATCCTCATTATCCTTCTCTTATTACCACTGTCACGCCGCGTGCAGCCTGCGCTCCCATTACCAGTGCCTGCTCGATGTCGGCAGTCTTTGATGGTCCTGAGATGAATGTGCCGAGTCCGGTTTCTGGCATGCAGATGCGGTCGTATGCCTCGTGCATGTTGTTCACGATGCCGCTCTTCGGGAGGACGATGACCAGGTATTCGCTGATGAAGCAGACTGCTTTCTCCTTCATGTCCTGCGGAATCCAGACGCAACCATTCTCCGCCACTCCAATCTGTCCGTACACCACTCCTACGTCGGTGCCGTTAAGGTCCTGCGCCTCTGCCACGGTGTCGGGATTGATGGTGGCGATGGTGAGTTCTGCGATGTTAGAGGCGATGGTCTTTGCTTGCGGATAGGCGTTTCTTACGATGTCGTCGAGCTTTTCGTTCGGCTTAGCCATCACCACTTTGCTGCCCACCGACATGCTCATATCCACAAACTGCTTTACCGTGTCGTCGTACGATATGCCGTCTATCGGTGTGTCGGGCATCGAATACTGTTCGTGTGTGTTGCGTCGCAACTTCTCCAATAGTTCGTCTTTGTATGTCATTGTTCTTTCTGTTCGTTTTGGTTCAGTTTTCCTTTCTTCCACATTGTCTGGAACGATTCGTTCGCAAATTTCGGCATTGCGTGTCCCACGCCCCATGGATTGAGTGAGCGTATGTGCGTAAGGTTGTCAGGTATGAGGTTGGCAAGAGGAGCCAGACGCAAGGCTGAAGAATAGAGTAGGGGATGGTTGAAGAGCTCTTCCATTCCCTTTGACATGCACTTCTTCATCGTGTCCGCCTTGTGCAGCGAGTCGAGCTTCTGTCTCCACATATAGACCTGCGAACCGGGGTTCACCTTAGCCGGGCATACATTGTCGCATGAAAGGCAGAGCGTGCAAGCGCTGACGTTGTCGCTGTAGCGTGACGCATCGTGCAGCATACCAAGGTTGATGCCGATAGGTCCGGGGATGAAGTAGGTGTATGAGTAGCCACCCGAGCGGCGGTATACGGGGCAGGTGTTCATGCAGGCTCCGCAGCGAATGCACTTCAGCGTTTCCCAATGCTCTTCGTTGGCAAGGATGTCGCTTCGTCCGTTGTCCACGAGGATGACGTGCATCTCAGCTCCCGGTCTTGCCTGGCGGAAGTGTGAGGTGTAGGCAGTTGTGGGCTGTCCGGTAGCAGAGCGGCAGAGCAGTCGCTGGAATACGGCGAGCGACTTGTAGTCGGGCACAATCTTCTCTATTCCCATTGCCACGAGATGTAGCTTTGGCATTGATGTTGACATGTCGGCGTTGCCCTCGTTGGTGCAAACCACGATATCGCCGGTCTTTGCCACACCGAAATTGCATCCTGTCATTCCTGCTCCTGCTTCAATAAACTGGTTGCGCAGATGCTTGCGTGCGCATTGCGTAAGGTATGTCGGGTCGTAATTGCCTTTCTCTGTGCTGATGCCTTTCTCCTCGAACATCTGTCCCACCTCTTCTCGCTTCAGGTGTATGGCAGGCATTACGATGTGGCTCGGTTTCTGATGTAGCAGTTGCAGGATGCGTTCGCCAAGATCGGTCTCCACGACGTCGATGCCGTGACTCTCAAGGAACGGGTTCATGGCACACTCCTCGGTAAGCATCGACTTGCTTTTCACCATCTTCTTTACGCCATGACTCTGCAGTATGTCGAGCACGATGTTGTTAAAGTCGTTGGCGTCCTTAGCCCAATGCACAATGACGCCACGGCTCTCCAGTTGCGTGCAGAACTCCTCCAGATAGTCAGCCAAGTGCGTTATGGTGTGCTGCTTTATCTGGCTGGCATGTTCGCGCAGCTCCTCCCATTCTGGCAACCCTGACGCCATGTTGTCGCGTTTTTGTCTTAACGACCAGAAGGTGGCGTCGTGCCATGTGGTCTTTGCTCTGTTGTCGTTGAAGCGTCGTGCTGCTTCTGAATGTATTGTGCTCATAGTCCTGCTGCTAATATCTCTACCACGTGTATGAATTTTATAGGCTTGTTCTCCTTCTTTGCAATGCCCTGCATGTGCATAAGGCATGACGAGTCGGGACCGGTGATGTATTCCGCTCCCGTAGCCATGTGACGTTCTATCTTGTCCTCTCCCATGCGTTTCGACACGTCCGGCTCTTCTACGGAGAACATTCCTCCGAATCCGCAGCACTCGTCCTTTCTCTCCGGCTCACGGATGGTGATGCCGTCCACGAGTTTAAGCAGGTCGATAATCTTGTTGAACTGTGGCACCTGTCTTTCTGAGGGCGACGACAATCCCAGTTCGCGTACGCCGTGACACGAGTTATGTACGCTGACTATGTGCGGGAAGTGAGCCTTGAGGCTTGTTGGTTTCACGACGTCGTGCAGAAACTCCACCACGTCCATTATCTTCTTTGACGTGAGGCATTCGTGATTGCCCTTGGCAAGTCGCGGATGATAAAGCTTGACAAAAGCCGCGCACGATGCCGACGGTGCTACCACGTAGTCGAACTCCTTGAAGAGGTCGTCGAAGTGGCGTGAGATGTCCGTAGCCATCTTCTCAAAGCCGGCGTTTGCCATAGGTTGTCCGCAGCAAGTCTGCTTGAGAGGGTAGGTGACGTTGAGTCCGAGGCTTGTCAGGAGCTTGTACGTAGCCACTCCCACTTCCGGGTACAATGCATCGACGTAACATGGAATAAACAATCCTATCTTCATAATGTCTTTAAAACTCTATTAGCGTGTAAAAAGTGTTCTTCTTTTTTTGTTGTTTTTATTTGTTGGCAAAAGTAATAATAAAAAATGAAAATGTTTATCCGTTATTATTTATTAAAAGTTAATTTTATGGTATACGGTGAGTGATAGACTGACTTCGTCATCGTGTCAGGCGATTTTCTCAACAACAATAACTCCGATATTGCCGGATGGATATTTCTTTTTGCGGACAAACATAGTTAAACCCAAATCGGTCATTAGAAAATTTTGCTTTCATTTTATCTTGAAATTGAACGAAAGATGCCTATTGTGTTAGTAGACAGATGCTATACAATACGGCAAAGTTATCAGTTCTAAACTCGAAAAGGTGTGACAGATTACAGATACTGTATAAACACTTCGCATGAAATGAAATTTTAAACTTAAAGGCGGTCCCACCATCGGGACCGCCTTTGACTATGCAGGTTGGACAGCCAGCTTCAGCTGGCGTCAGATAGGTATATCATCTCATCGTTTCATGATTTTCACGGCACGCATGCCCTTGTCAGTAGCTATCTTCACGATATAGATACCCGGCGTTGTGACTGAAGGGCTGACACGCTGTCCGTTGACATCATATATCTCATAGCTTCCGACAGCTCCATCCACAGAAATCGTACCATCAACGACTCTGATGCCATATTTTCCGTCTTCCGTCACCTCTTTGACAGCAGAAACATCTGTAGAACCCTCCGGTACAGGATAGCCTTGATTCTCTCCATCCTTGAACACCCAGTACTGCACAGGCTTATCCTGATTGAGCAAAGTCAGGAAAGAAGCATCTTTCATAGCATCGCTCGTCATAGGAGTCACGCCCAACACACTTTCGCTCGACACGCTAAGGTCAGAAGCGTAAAAACAGTTCTTCACCGTCAGTCTATTGGTGTCATAGCCATCATCTGCCGGCACCACATTGTTGGCCGGGATAACCGGAGCCACCACCGAGCCATACCCGTTTACGGTGAGCACCGCTGCATTATAACAGTTTTCCACTCTCACCTTGGTTTTGTCTTCATCACTAAGGTAATAATGCACTCTTCCCAATATACCACCGCCAAACTGCTGTGTACCGTCAAATATCACAGAGCCTGTGTTATAACAGTTAAGGATATTGGTAGAAGCGTAATCAGACAGGGCTACGACACCACCGCCATCATAACTGCTCACCGTAATCACACCCTGGTTTCCGCAACGTTCAATGGTGGTCCCATCCTGCTGGTTGGCCGAAATGACACCGGCTGCATAACCTCCTGTAACCGTGGCCGCATTGACGCACTGGCTAATGGTGAGTTTACCTTCCAATAAGGCTGACGAGCAGATGCCTGCCACAAAGACGGCGCCAGAAACCGTAACGTCTGATGCCACCCTGCAATTCTCTATTGTAGAATTACCTCTTGACAGACCTACCAATCCTCCAACGGCAGAGGATCCCTTTACAGTACTTGAGGCCAAGGTAAGGTTCTTGATGGTTGCATCATATATAATTCCGAAGAGGCCTACTGAAAGACCCGATTCATAGTTTTCCTTCAGTCCGGTGATTGTATAGCCGCCGCCATCGAAGTAGCCCCTGAAGGATCGCATGTTTTCGAAACCCGCCCCTCGGAGCTGATTGCCTATCGGTGTGAACTGTGAAACCGACTTCAAGTCTATGCTGTTGGTCATCAGAAAATATTTTCCTGCAAAGTCGGTAGAGTCTTTGTCCACGATGTTGGACAGTTCAAGCAAGTCTTCCTTGCTGGAGATAAGATAAGGCGACTCTTCTGTGCCCTCTCCACCCGAGAAGAGAATGTTGGGGCGAGGCTTTGTACCGAACCCACTCAGCCTGATGCCTGCAGTGAGATTGCCATAAGCGACATTAATCGCTGCAGCAACCGTACCACTATGCTGTGCCGTGGCAGTGATGAACAACGAGTCTTCTCCTACAGCGGTCTGGCTGACAGTGTATTGGAAAGACGCAGCGTCTATTCCTACAAGTTCATAAGAAGGTTTATCCGCCCCCTCAACACCGGAGTATTTCACCGTAACCGTATCCATCTTGCTCTTTCCCATAGTCATAGAACCAAAGTCAACATCCGTCTTGGATACTGTCAGCGTAGGAGCAGTAGGACCTGTCTTCACATCCGTGATAGTGAAGTCGTCAAAGTTGGTTATCTTGTTATTGGATGTCACCGACTTATAATCAAAGGTAGCATAGTCAGCCCTCACAATGCGCACATAGGCATCGCGGTGATTCACCTCGCGCTCTATGGTCTGAACATCCGGACCGGCCTGGAAACTGTCGCCCACCTTTGACCAAGTGCTACCATCCTGCGACCATTCCACTATCCAGTCTACCTGAGCACCGACAGAAGCCGGATGAAGATTATATTCATGTATCTTGAAAGACACCGTGCCGATGTCGCGGGGCGTTATCAGCTGAAAGACAGATATCTCTGGACCCGTATTCCTGTCTTTCTTGCTCTCACCATACAGTTCCATCGACTGTGTTCCGTTAAACCAGTCGTAGTCCTCATTCTTAGAATAACTCACGCCATGACAGTGCCACGTAAGCCCGTTCAGCGTAACGTCAAAAGAAGAATTGGCATAATGGTCACCATAGACCGTAGAGAACTCCTCAAAGTCGTATGTCCAATCGTCTGCCAATACCGACTGCGGCATTGCCACGAAGCAGAGTGCCGCAAAAAAAGAGTACAGTTTTCGCATAGATCAATCTTTATTATTGTTAATACTAATTGTTTCTACATGACTTTCACACCCCGGCTCCTGCCTATCCGCACGATAACGGGCTTGGTCGTCGGCACCTCAAAGGTATTGGCACCATCTTTCAGCACCGACTGCATCAGTTTTTGACCATCAAGGCTGTACAACACGATGGGCTCACCCTTCTCGTCGTTCACATCCACCGTCAACTGGTTGCCGTGGCGAGTGATTACCGACTTGGGCATGGAAAGCGTCACCAACGAGATGCCTGTCGAGGGTTTGTCGGGTGTGTACTGGAAGTTCAGGTCGCGGAAGTATTGTCCCTGCATGGTGAGCACCAAAGCACTGGCCTGGGTTTTGTCGCTATCGCGATACATGATGAGCAATCCCATGTCATCCCATCCCAAGAGTTCGAACCCCTGACTGGCCAAGTAGCCCGTAATCTCCGACTCTGCCTTATGGCCCAGACGACCGGCATCGTTGACAACGATGTTCGAAGAAAAGAGTTGTCCGTCTTCGTTCCAGCCCAGAGCCACCAAGGGATATTCAAAATCATTCGTGGCAAACCAGTCGAAGTATTTCCGATCCTCGGCCGAAATTGTGGGATGCATGGTATAATAAGTATCTGAGAAATCCAGATATTTTTGCTGCATGTCACTCACAACAGTAGCCTTTGCCGCGCCCCATGTCATAGGAACATCGGGCAATGCTGCCTGAAACTTATCTTCAGGAGCCTTTACCACAAACGATACAGAGTCGAGCTTGTTATTCCAGTCAGGATAATCCTTCCATGCTTTCGACTCTTGGTATATCACAGCTTTCATCTTGGCCTGTCCTGGCTTTTCTGCCCTGAACCATGCTCCTCCTACGGTAACGGCATCCGAATTTTCGGTTTCAAAATCTATCGCTATGCGTGCATTGCTCTCCAAATAGGTCTTCACCTTACTGCTGTAAGCCTTGAAAAACATCACGGTAGAGCCTAATCCCATCGTCAGCAAGACACGATTCACGGTGTCGGCCACCATCCAGAACAATGGTGGTGAGTTTGACGGCAAACTGGCCTACGCTCTCGTACATCCCGATGGTGAGAAGAAGAGTTATTATGCACCGGACAAAGCAGTGAACATCAAAGCTGGCGAAACAGCCTTGGTGACCTTCACTGACAGTGTAGAACTCTACGGCAACGACAATTACAAGCTGCAGCTTGTCAGGCGAGATGGCATACAACACGTCAACCTGGGTGCTCCTATTACGGTAAAGGTGATAGGCGAAAAAGAACAGGCCAAACTGGTAGGAGTTGACTACATGGACATAGCCACAGGTGCCGACAATGCCAAACGCGACAACCTGGAAGTTTTGGCCTACCTGCACAATGAGGGAGGCCACTTCGAAGGAAAGCTCACCTGTCTGATATTCAAGGATGAAAACACGTCAGGCACTCCACTGGCCTCGCTCGACACCGTGGAGGTAAACATTGGCAAGAACGAATACAAGACCGTGAGCATCAGTGGAAAGTTTCTCGCCGGAATAGACAAGCAAACCTATTATGCTTGCTTGTACAACGTAGAAGAAGACAACTTCGTCAGTCCCACCAAATATACCGGTATGAAATTCACCATCCGAGATGATGCCAGCAACGAGCAGCCCAGACTCTATTTGAAGAAGCAAATCAATTTCGGAGAAGAACCCATCCTCACAGCCGACAACCTCAAGGTATATGCCACGATACAGAATACTGGCGGAACATACACGGGAACAGTGGAAGCCAACTTCTATAACGTAAACGGATGGACGCCTCTTTACACCCTGACCAAACAGGTGACCATAGGCTACGGCGAGACAGCAGTGGTTGAGCTGACCGGTGCCTCCGACAAACTGAAAGAAGGAAAGACCTACGATGTAGGTGTCACCTATAACGGAAATGATGAAACAGCATGGAAATCGTATGCACTGCATGCCAACTACTCGAATGCACAAGTAACCATAGCCAGTCAAACAGCCGTCACCCTGCCGCAGCTGGACAGCCATGCCATAGCCGAGATATATTCCATCACTGGCTACCTCGTGGGGCGCACCCCTGCGGCCCAACTCGATAACAAGCTCAAGAGTCTAAGCCGAGGTCAATATATCATCAGGATCAGCAACGGCTCACAAACGGTGGTCAGACACATCGTCAAGTAACACACCCACCACTCACACCGCCGTATGCGCCATTTGCCATACGGCGGTTTCTATTTTGTATTCCATTCGATATCATCAGACACACGGCTCAGTAGAAATTTAGTGGGGATATGCATATAATTTGGAAATACGGTAGAGGAAGAATTTCTTGTCGGCTACGCCTCCTGACTTCGTCAATGCGTCACCCAAATTAAGATTTGTTGCCAGATAGGTCTTTGCCATTTGATGATATTAAGGATTGATAGTCCTATAACACCCCTGTACGTGAAAAATCCTCCATATCTCCCAGCATCGCCGTAACCCGCACAGTATAAGCATAATAAAGGCTGGCAGATAAGCTCCCGAAAGCGATATCTTCCAGCCTATCTTCCAACCGCAGAGGGGTATCTACCAGCGTAAGCTTAGTCCTAACTCGGTCTCAATCCGGTTCACGCCGACACTTCATGTTGTATGGTTTGAGTAAATGTTTTTATTGACGCTGCAAAGTTTACATTTTTCGGATATGATAGCAACGGCTTTTTTGCATATTCTTCAGTGTGTTTTTGCGCTTCCTGCGCTTGGAATCAATAACGGCCATGATTCAAAAACTTCTTTGCCAAAACGTTTAATGATGTCAGATTTGATTTTGGATGGAATCTTGTCACATAGATAGTATTTGTAAATCGCATTATATCAATTACTTGTACTTTAAACGATAGAAAAGTGATTGCCTAGATTCTAAAGATTGGAGAAAAGACGAACATTTAACGTTTTTAACTTTTTTGAACCCCAAATGGCCCGCAAGTGTGCAATAAATTGATTAAGTCATGGTATTTTATTCTTGAAGTCGTCTTTTCTGGCAATATTGCCCCTAATGTAAAAAGCGACACATTATTTATATAGGAATGCCATCTATACAGCAAGAAAAACGCTATAATTTGCCAATGAAACTTAATTTCAACACTTAAAGTATTGCTGTATAAAAGAAATTTTGTATCTTTGCGGTCGGAAATATTTATTATCATTCCGACCAAAATTTATATACAAAATCGATGGAGAATGCAGTAGTACAACAGATTAGAAAAAGGATTACTCGCAGTAAGTTTGGCGAGATATTCTTTGTTTCTTCTTTTCCCCAATATGATGTCGAGTACGTCACAAAACTGCTCGCCATCTTTGAGAAAGAAGGATTGATTACACGAATAGCCAAAGGTGTGTATGTCAAGGCACGTAAAACACGTTTTGGCATCCTTTATCCTTCGGCTTACGAATTAGTGAAAGAGATTTCCAAACGAGATAAGGCAAAAGTTATACCTACTGGAGCCACTGCTGCTAATCGCTTAGGATTCTCAACGCAAGTACCCATGAACACTATTTTTCTGACTACTGGGTCTGGGCGAAAAATGAAATTAGGGAATCGAACAGTGACTCTGAAGCATGGGGCACCTAAGAACTTTGCATTCCGCGGACGTTTGATGCCAGAATTGGTACAAGCATTACGCTGCATTGGTGAGCATAACATCACTCAGGATGTTGAAGCGAGGATTAGACAACTGTTCTCGGAAACTCCTGAGACTGACACCATAGAATATGATTTGTTGTTGGCTCCTGTATGGATGCGACAAGTTATAAAGAAAGGAATAAAATGAGTAAATGGATTGATTTCTCGCTCGACGAGCGAAAGGCGATGATACAAGGTGTGGTCGAGGCACGGCAAATTGATGAAGCTGCTGCCGAGAAGGACTGGTGGGTAACGGCAGTGTTGTATGCCCTTTTTCACTCCAGTGTATCAGAATATCTGTTATTCAAAGGTGGTACGAGTCTCAGTAAAGGCTGGGATATCATCAACCGATTCAGTGAAGATATTGATTTAGCATTGAGCCGTGACTATTTTCTGAACGTCAAGCAACTCTCTTGTGCAAGCTGTACCAGTAATACGCAAATACATAATCTTCGAGAGAAAGGACAGGACTTCTTGTATGGCGAGTTCAAAGACGAGTTATCGGCGAAACTTGTCGAAATGGGGTTTGAAGTAACAGTTCTCACAGACAATGACATATCCAATGAAAATGGTGAGCCCCAAAAGGTTCCACACGATAAAGACCCATCTGTTCTTTATGTTCAATATCCTTCACTCTACGATAGCCAAGCCGCATACGCAATACCAACGGTTAAAGTAGAGATTAGCGTGTTGTCAATGTCCGAGCCTTACGAGATGAGAAGAATTTCATCACTTATAGAACAGACCTTCAAGGATGAAGATGTGGATTCCGACCTTGTCCAGACAATCCGCACTGTCAGTCCCGCCAGGACTTTCTTGGAAAAAGCTTTCCTCTTGTGTGAAGAGTTCCAGAAGGACGAACCGAGAACGCATAGAATGACACGTCACTTCTACGACTTGGAGAGACTGATGCAAACCCCATACGCAGAAATGGCTCTTAATGATTTGGTGCTCTATCATGAGATTGTGGAGCATCGTCGCAAGTTCTATCATGTTGGTTATGTGGATTACGACAAAGAGCTACCTGCCACTATTCAGATTGTACCAAGTGACGAACTGATGTCCTCTTACGAAGCTGACTATAACGAAATGAAGGAGAGCTTCATTTATGGGCAACCTCTGACTTTCGGCGAGTTGATGGAAAAGATAACGAACCTTCAAGAACAATTCCGAGCTTTAGATGTCCCTAAAGGTTGAATGTAGATGAATTTTTAACAAAATCTACTTTTTCTCCAACCTCTGCCACGGCTTGGCGTACCCTTAGAGTAATTTTGCAGAAAAAACATAAAATATGATTAATAACGATATAGGGCAAAGCCTGATTACCAAATACGTCTGGGTGATAGAAACCATATATCGCAGACGGAAGATTTCATTCAAAGAACTGAATGAACGGTGGCTTCGTGATACGGATATTAGTAGAGGTGTGGATATTCCAAAACGTACCTTTGATAACTGGCGTTATGTCATTTGGGACATGTTTGGAATCAGCATAGTCAATGAGAACCGTGGTGAGTACCGCTATTACATTGAGAATGAGGAAGACATTAGTAAAAATGGACTCCGTTCCTGGCTATACAACACATTCTGTGTTAGCAATGCTTTAGCGAATAGCCAGAGCATCAAAGATCGTATCATCTTGGAGTATGTTCCATCGGGGCAGGATTACCTTCAGCCCATAATCGAAGCTATGAAGGAAAATCGTGTGCTAAACATGACCTATCACAGTTATTGGAAGGACGAGGAGAACAACTTCGATGTTCAGCCGTATTGTGTAAAACTGTTCCGGCAGCGTTGGTACATGGTGGCTCGTAGCACTTATTCCTATTATTATGAGAAAGGGCCACGTATCTATTCCCTTGATCGTATCAAATATCTTCATGCAACAGACGAGACTTTTGAAATGCCAAAGAACTGGACGGCAGAGGATTTCTTTGATGGCTGCTTTGGAATCATTGCCGAACAGTCTGTCAAAATCCAACCTGTTAAGTTGAAGGTTTCGGCAGGACAGGCCAACTACATCCGTGACCTGAAGATGCACGAGTCGCAGGAAGAGATAGAGCGCAACGAAGAGTACAGCATCTTTACCTTCAATCTCCGTCCTGAATTCGACTTCCAGCAGGAACTGCTTTGGAATGGAGAAGACATGGAGGTACTTGAACCCTACTGGCTCCGCAAAGAAATTGCCGGAAAGATTAAAAGAATGTGGAACAAATACAAGTAGGACAAATAAATGAAAGACTTTGCAGCAATAGATTTCGAAACAGCCAATAACGAGCGTTCTTCAGTTTGTTCTGTTGGTATCGTCATTGTACGAAATGGTGAGATTGTAGATTCGTTCTACTCTCTCATCCAGCCAGAGCCGAACTATTATAACTATTGGTGTTCTCAGGTTCATGGACTCTGCCAGGAAGATACTGACGATGCGCCAGTATTCCCGAAAGTATGGGCGCAGATTGAACCTCTTATAGAGGGTTTACCGCTTGTTGCCCACAACAAGCCTTTCGACGAAGGTTGTCTGAAGGCCGTCTTCCGTATATACCAGATGGATTATCCTGACTACGAGTTCTACGACACCCTTTGTGTTTCACGGCGAGTAATGCCAGAACTTGAAAACCATCAGCTCCACACCGTGGCTGCTGCCTGTGGTTATGAGTTAGAAGATCATCACCACGCACTTGCCGATGCAGAGGCATGTGCATGGATAGCAAGAGAAATTCTATAATAAATAAATGATATGAAAGACTTTATCATAAAGTATTACGGCAGAATGAGAGATTATCTGCTGAAAGCAAACTCTGAAGAGGAAGATGTCGAAGGCATTGCCTTTGAAGTGGAAGGACTCAAAGAAGAGTATTATAACAAAACGGGTGAGAATATGGCTTCAACTGATTCTGAATATAAAGAACAGAATGCAGTTTGGGGATTGTTTAGAAAATTTGACCGTTTGTATGGAGAAAATTCCAACTTTGTGGAAAGGGATGCAAAAAGTCTATTGGCAATGAAAATCGATTTGGGCTTTGGTATCTATACTCCACCATGTCCTTATTCAGAAGAGGACTTTCCTGATATTCAAAAAATAATTACCACTTTTATAAGCCAACGAGTCAAAACACCAGAAGATGCAGATTCCATGCCTCTTTTGACTGGAGTCGCCAAGATGCAACTGCCGCAAGAGAAAATGAAATATATAATTGAAAACTTGACTCGCATGAGTCATTCACTAACTGACTATGTGGATTATTACGATGATGGAAGTTGGAACTGGGTGACAGATTGTCCATTCATCGTACAATATGTTTTCGAGAAGGCTGCGGAATTAACTTACAAAGTGGCCAAAGGAGAGAATTCTGATGGACTTGAATATGATATAAGAGAAGCATTCTCGTATTTCCAACTTTCGGTTCCAGACTCTTTCCAGATGAAAATTGATAGTGTAGTAGATATAATAGATAATATTGTATTAGACATCACGGAATTCATTGAAAAGAACGACTACCATTTATGTGATAAAGAAACTTGGTTCAGACCAATTCTTTTTAATATAGCACTTGAAGGTATGTTATATACATTAGAACAGAAAATATAAAGATTGTAACCTGATGAATAAAATAGAACTATACTCTGCCGTAATCAATGACATGGTTTCTATTGTAAGACAAGTCAAAGAGGAAAGGCAAAATAATGTGAGAAAGGGTAAATATATCAATGTGTTTACCTTATGGAATCACTTTTCAGGATTGACAGAGCCAATTCATAGCAGAATATTACATTTTTTCCTTTCTTCAGACTCTATGCACGGACAAGGGTATTTGTTTTTGGCACTTTTTCTGAAGCGCATAGGCATTGACATCCAAGAGTGTGACGAATGGGTAACGACAGCAGAAATTGGAAGAGTTGACGTTATGCTCAAAAGATTTCACCCACGAAGTGTTATTATAATAGAAAACAAATCCAATTGGGCCGGAGATCAGCCAAATCAGCTTTATAGATATTGGTTCGAAAACATCCATCGTAGTGAAGAAGATTGTCATTCTGATTTTTATGACAGTCATCCAGAATATAAGATTGTCTATCTTGTTCCTAACAAAGATAAACAACTAAGTGATAATTCTATGGAGCGTCCTATAGATTACCCAGAGAATTTGCCTCCTATACTACCAATCAAACCGTATATTTTTTCTTTCGAGGAAGAAATTTCTGATTGGCTAAATGAGTGTATAGAATCCTTACCCAAGGAAAACACACCCCTAATCAATCTAATCTATCAATACAAAGAATACTGCAAAAATCTATAAAGTTATGGAAGAAGTAAAGAAAGTCTTGGCATTATTTGACTCTGCTGAGAAATGGAATGCCTTTATTGAACTCTCAAATATGAGAAATGCAATGGTTGACGAACTGAAAGGTCGTCTTCTTGTCGAATTGCAAAGAATAGTAAATAGCGACCTCGTTGATTCTGGTTGGGAATTGGTAACAGACAACAATAATATATCTATTAAACCTATCGGCACTCCACTCATTGCGATTACAATTGAATGGAGCTGGTGGAATGCCCCTAATACTCCATGGTGCAGACGTGGAGCAAGTGTTTGGATTGATGCCAATAGCACTAACAGTAACAAAGTCTTTGAGTTGATTAAATCAAACAAAGAGTATCTGCCGTTACAAGATTATGAGGAAAACATCCAAAATCACACCTGGTTCCCTTTCATCAAACAAATCCCATCAAGAGTGTTTAATGTCGATGATAATATCACTTCTGTAGAGGAATGTCTTTACATGGCAAAAGATAATGCTGCACAGTTGGCAATGAATATTTGGGATAATGTATTCAAACCTTTCGCCACTAAAGAAAATGCAGATTTGATGAGGAGCATTGTCAATCAATGATTTTCAAATTGGAGTCAATAAACATACTCGAATTATAAATTTGTACTATTATGGCAAATACAGACAATGATGTTTTATTGCTGGAAAGCATGCTCGGAACTGCTGTTTCCAAAACAGCAGGGGTACAGGTTGCTGTCGATAAAAATCTTCCTATACCTTTCCCTCAAAGTATTCATTACGAGTTGTACAAGAACCATATAGAGTTGCATGTGGAAAGTTCTACATATAAATCATTATGCACTTATCTTGAAAGAAATCTTCCTAACAACGACATAGCAAAAACCGAAAAGAGAGGCTTTTGTGAATATGCATATGTGTTGAGCAGAAGGGTTGACGGATGGCGCAATATCGAAGAATTGGGTCATGCTATCATAGAACTGCGTAATATAGTTGAACCTGTTTTGATGCAATACTGTCAACAGGTAGCAGAGAACATTGAACTGGCAAAAGCACTTGGCGATTATTATGAAGAACAAGAAGCGGCCTTGCCATTTCATATCAACGTGATTGATGAACTTCATGCCAACGAAAACGCTCATACAAGAATACTCACGCATTTGCTCAAATACAAGGAGGATGGCAAACACGTTATTCTTTCTTCTTTTCTTAAGCAACTTCCTACATTTAATGTTGACACCTTCGACATTGAAAAGTCAAAAGTGTATTTTAACAGGGATAATATCGATGGACTCATTGAGAAAGATGGAGAATATGCTGTTATTATCGAGAATAAAATCCACTGGGCTGTTGACCAGGACAAACAAATTGAACGTTATGTGAATACTGAGATTGAACGAGGTATTCCTTCAGATAACATTTGGGTTATATATCTGACACGAGACGGTAGAAAAAAAGTTGAAGGATATAGTCTTACAGAAAAGACAAAAGAGATTTTGGGTGATCGTTTCTTGGAAATGGATTATTACCATAACATTCTCCCATGGCTCAAAGAAACAGTTTTGCCTAATTGTAGAGTAAGAGAGGAATGGTTGGAGTCTGCTATCAAACAGTACATCGATCATTTAGAAGGATTATTTGACATAAGGGATTCGAGAAAAGGCTTCCGTAAAAAGGTGCTGAGCCAAATCGCCAATAGTATAGGTTGCACGAAAGAAATGTCAAGGGGTGAAGTCTATGCAAAACTCAATGCATATTTGCATACTCTGGGAGAATTGCAAAATATAGTTAGCAATTCCATGGAGAGCATGATAAAGCCAGTAATAGAACGATTGCAAAATATTACTTTAGAAGTGTTGGACGATCTGTGTCCAGAAGAGGAAATCGGTTTTTACAACGGCATCCATAATGGCTTCTTTCAAGTATTCTTCAAGAAATGGACAACTAAAGTACATTTTGAGTGGATTCCGTTAAATGAAAAACGACTGCTATCAGGGATAGAATACACATTAGTATTGCACGTTGAACAAAATGATATACAAGAACGTTTCAAACAGGTTCTCTGTGATAGTCTCTTAATGACGAAAGCAACAGAAGTAGGTTTGGAAAGAGATTCTAAAGACAATCGAGTTTTCTATAAAACCGTGATTTCCTCAAAAAGGTCTATATCTGATATGACTCATGAGGAACTTGCCGATTTCCTCCGAGAAGTTTACAAGGATGTTGAGAATATTCAGGTGTTCGTTTCAGAATATATATTAAACAAATAAGATTAATATTTGGGGGATGTCTTTATGTTGAAATATATTTCTAATACCGCCCATTACAAGGACGTGCTTTCACGAGTACAATCGGTGAAGAACATGCTTTGGATTGGTACGGCTGACATAAAAGACCTTTACATTGAGGTGGGCAAAGAGAAGAAACCGTTTCTGGCTCTTATTGCCAAACTCATTCGGCGTGGTGTGGAGGTAAGGCTCATTCATGCAAAAGAACCAGGTCCGAACTTTCGTGAGGATTTTGACAAGTACCCTGTACTCTATGACCGTTTAGAGCGAGTCCTCTGTCTGCGTGTCCACTTTAAGATGCTTGTTTTCGACTGCAAAGAGGTTTACATTGGCAGTGCCAACCTAACTGGCGCGGGCATTGGCATGAAGACGGATAACAAGCGGAACTTCGAGGCCGGCATCCTGACAGATGACCCGGAAATCGTGGAACATGCCATGAACCAGTTCGATGAAGTATGGATGGGAAAGCATTGCAAGGCATGTAAACGACGAGAGTATTGCTCAGACCCTATAATAAAACAGCAACGCTTATAATGAAGAAGATTCTAATAATTTTAGTGGTAATGCTTGGTTCTCTGGCATCACAGGCACAGAAGATTAGTCACATAGAAACAACGAATTCTTGGTATTATATCTATGATGACAGTGGCAAAAAGATAAAGACAGTAAGCACATCTACAGGAGAGCTGAAAGGCTATAGCGCAAATTTCTACATCATCCAGCATGGTACTTGGATTTACACCTATGATCCTACTGGGAAGAAACTTCATACTTTCGCAGTTTCATCTGTAGGTAAAATCCTCTCTGTAGCTGGTGATTCATTCACAACCCAGAAAGGCTCATGGATTTATACATGGAGCAAGGATGGAAAGAAGATAAACACTCGTTCTGCACGTTGACATAATATTATTTTTCGATAAAGCATCACTTTTCTCAGACCTCTGCCACCAGTTGGCGGAGGTCTGTGCTTATTTTGCAACTGGAAATTTGTTTGTTATCAAAAATAGGAATATCAATATGGCAAAAGAAACGAATAGACTGAACATCCATGTAGGTGGTTGTGAATTTGAAGTACATGTGCCAAAGGAGAAAGAGCAGATTTACTTGATGGCAGCGGAGTATGTGGATAAAAAGATTGATGCCTATATGGATGCTTTTGTCCGCATACCTCTCCCACAGAAAAGCATGCAAGAGGTTTTGCTTATGGCAATGTATGACTAGCTCTTGGTTCAATAGAAACCAGACAGAGTCTTGAAAACAATTCTATACTCGATAAAATTAAAAATACATACTAAAATGAGTATTATGGTTGACTTACACGATTATGACATAGAGCGCATAGAAAGAGAAATCCTATGGAAATACAACGATAATCGGCACGACTATTCCGATTGCGACTGTCTGCTGTCCTTACGGAAGGACATGATCAACAAGAGGGTCTTAGCTCACCAAGAGGAAATCCTTCAGGACATCATCGCCTTTAACGATGCCCTGCGAGATGCCTTGAAGGAAATGTATGACAGGGCGCATTGTATCTGGGATAGCATCAAAGAATACGCCTGGGGGGATGATGTGGAGGTTACAGCCAAATGCTTCCTCTCCTATGACTATCCAGGACTTCACCCTTTGCAAGGTGAAGAACGAGGAGAACTTTGGGGCGCAATCTGTGACAGCGGTTGGAACCCATTGTATGATGATGGTGTTACACTTCCAACGCTAACCTTGCCAAGGGACATCAATGAGGACTTTGACACTTTTATCGGTATGGACTGCCCACCGCCTAATTGGAATGAGGGGCTTGATAGAGAACTGACGAAAGACCTACACCTTCACAGTGCATTCCACAACATCTTCGACCACATGAACTTCGCCATTACAGATTTTATCTATGTGCGGAAGTTCGAGACAGAGATTAACATTGAAATAAACAAAAAGGTTTGATATGACATTCAAGGAACTTTTAGACTGCGTACGGTTTGAGGATGTGGCTCCTCTCATCGTCAAGATGTACCCAGACATGGGGCAAAGTCTTGGCTGGTACAAAATCCATTTTGACATGTTGCGTCTGATGCAACCTGTACTCCATGAGGATGCTAACGATAAGGTGTGTCACATAACCATGAAAGACTGGGAGGACGGTAGCGGACTGCATCTTAACGCTTATCCGATGGAGGGTGACTTGTGGGAACACTCACTAACCAAAGAACTCGTTATTGCGCCCGAAGTCGCTGCATCTAATGAAGAATTGGCTGCTTGTTGCTTGTGGCATACATCGTTCTATGGGTTCGTCGAGAAGCAGGTGGATGAACATTTTAGGATTTATGATTTGGATATGGCTACGTTAGACAGATGGAACATCAGCCTTTATTATAAAGTCAGAGCCTTGAAGAATTTCAGTGTAATACGAGAACATGGTGGTTTCATACCCACCATCAGACAACTGTCCAAGTTAAAGAAAGCAGAACTTGTCAAACTTGCAAAGGATTCTGTGTGGTTTGGTAGCGTCCCCTTGAATAAGATTAAGCGAAAGAAACGCTTCAGGATTGAGTTCTTGGAACACTACTATGAGCGTATGACAGTTATCAGTGATTTTATAGTTCAAGCAATACGGGCGTTAAAAGATGCACGAAACTATATGCGTGTTGAACAACTCTGTGAGCTTTTCCACTCTGAGTTGTTCTGTACTGAGGAAATCATGTCGTATGCCTCAAATGGTAAAAGTGGCGCAAAGTATCTATACGAGTTGTTTACATCGTATGACATGATACCAAAGATGGACGGCATCGTTGTCCGTCTTGTCACAGGAACAGAGCATGAAGTTCTGACGGAAGACGAGATTCTTTTATGCAATCTGTTGGCAGAAGGACGCAAGTATGGCGACTTCATCCTTGATTATGACCCTGCACTTGGTAATCAAGTGGTCATCAGTTATGCTGCATACAATTCCAATAACCCATTCACTACTGTCCCGTTAAAGTGGACTAATCGCTCTTTGAATTAATTGAAATACAG
>OBAH01000171.1_pt1 | contig 61960 bp, 56 predicted proteins | sample 1517491 | NCBI WGS metagenome assembly OBAH01 (sample SAMN04571697, study PRJEB22368) | human gut metagenome | biome: human gut; material: stool | host: Homo sapiens | place: Luxembourg | collected 2012-08-03
TTGGGATTGTTGAACATTCTGTATGTAGCAATTTTATCCGCAAAGTTACTAAAAAATGCTGGAATAACCTCGTAAAATGGGAGAAATGGCGTTAAACAACTTAATATCAGAGTTGTTACGGTGTCAAATGATGACAAGCCGAAAAAACGGAAAACGCAAGGAAAAGCGGATTTAAGAAGAAGATTGGTTTGCAAATCATTACCCGTAAAAGAGTAAGATTTAACACATGAAGGATGCTATTGCACCGTTTGTCACCGATTTGCGTATCAAGGTCTAACTCGTTGATATATAACTTTGCAAACAAAAAACGAGTATGGCAAGAAGTACATTCAAAGTGCTGTTCTATGTGAACGGCAGCAAGGAGAAAAACGGAATTGTTCCCATCATGGGACGAGTGACAATCAACGGAACTGTAGCGCAGTTCAGTTGCAAGCAGACCATTCCGAAAACCCTTTGGGATGCGAAAGGAAACCGAGCCAAAGGCAAAAGTGCCGAAGCGAGGGACATCAACCTCGCATTGGATAACATCAAGGCGCAAATCATCAAGCACTATCAGCGCATATCCGACCGTGAGGCATACGTAACGGCTGAAATGGTGCGCAATGCCTATCAGGGCATAGGCAATGAGTACGAGACACTGCTCGGAGCATTTGACAAGGATAACGCCACTTTCCAAAAGCGTGTGGGTATAGACCGTGTCAAGGGGACTTATTTGGCAAGGGTTCGGGCAAGAAACCATGTGGCAGCGTTCATCAAGGCAAACTACAAGCGCGACCTGTCCATGCTTGAACTTACTCCCGATTTCATCAAGGAGTTTGCAGTATTCCTTTCAACGGACAGGGGATTGCAAAACGGCAGCATCTGGACCAACTGCATGTGGCTGAAAGGTGTGGTAATGCGTGCGCATTTCAACGGACTGATACCGAGAAATCCGTTTGCGCAATTCCATATAAGCCCCAACATAAAGGAGCGTGAGTATCTGACGGAAGAAGAACTGAAAACATTGATGTCACACGAATTTGCGGATGCCAAACTTTCCTATATCCGTGATATTTTTGTTTTCGCCAGCTTTACGGCACTCTCATTCGTGGATATTAAGGAACTTACCACCGATGATATAGTGGAGGTAAACGGTGAGAAGTGGATAATATCCAAACGGCACAAGACAAAAGTTCCGTTCCAAGTGAAACTGCTTGACATCCCTTTGCAGATTATCAAGCGTTACGAGGAGTTTCAAACAGACAAGTCCATATTCCCGAATCTGAACTATTGGTCTATATGCAAACCGCTGAAAAAGATGATAAAAGAGTGCGGAATCACAAAGGACATTTCATTTCATTGCTCAAGGCATGGGTTCGCTACCCTTGCCCTCAGTAAGGGTATGCCGATTGAAAGCGTGAGCCGTGTATTGGGACACACGAACATCGTTACAACCCAACTATATGCGAAGATAACAACGCAGAAGATAGACCATGACCTGACGATGTTCGGCGACAAGCTAAACCAATCATTCGGTAATACACAAATGGCATAGGATATGAAAAGAGAGATAATCACAATAGACGAGTACGGCAAAGTATTCTTGCCCTCCAATATGGCAGCAACCGCCATGAGCGAGTGGGAGCTTTGCGAATTGTTTAATGCAACCGCCCCGACCATTCGGGCAGGGATAAAGGCTCTTTGCAAGAGTGGTACATTAAGGGAGTACGAGATAAGGCGAACCATACGCATATCCGATAATTGCAGCATGGAAGTTTATAATCTTGAAACGATAATCGCCCTCGCTTTCCATATCGGTACATTCGGAGCGGAACGGGTACGCAATGCCGTTCTTGAAAGACTGTACCTGCGAAAAGAGAAAACAAGCATCTTCTTTTCGCTGAATACCACCGATATAACCAAGTCCAAATACATTTCATAAATTTGAATGAGCTACTGACGTAATACAGTCAGTAAGTCTGTACAACAGATACTCTGATTTTTCTCCCGAAAAGCGTAATCCGATATTCGCTTTTCGGGAGTTTTTCCATTTGTTCAATCCGTTTTCTGCCCCAAACCATTGAAAGTTTTTGTTTCGTGGGCTATTTGTCACCATTCTGCCGTGTTTTGCATAACAACCTATCCGATAATTGATTATATTTTTGCAGCTGGTAATTTTCAAACTTAAAAACCATTTGATTATGTCAGCTATCGAACAACAGGACAGCCACAGACCGCCATCGGATGGCGGCATGGCAAAGGAGGAGTTTATCCGAGTGGGTACAACCCTCTACAAGTTAGTGAACCAGCCCCGACTGAACGGAGGCTTTGTGAAAAAACGCATCGCATGGAACAACGAGACCCTGCGCCAAGACTACGGCAAGGACTATATCGGCAGCGTTCCCAAGTATGACGGCTTCTGCACCGTACCCGAACACATCGGCTACCGCCCCGTAGTCGGCAAGTTCCTTAACCTCTACGAACCGATAGACCACCGACCGCAGGAGGGCGATTTCTCGCATATCCAATCTTTGGTACGGCACATCTTCGGGAAACAATACGAGTTGGGGATGGACTATCTGCAACTGCTCTACCTGCAACCGATTCAGAAGTTGCCTATCCTGCTGTTGGTATCGGAAGAACGCAACACGGGTAAAAGTACTTTCCTGAACTTTCTGAAAGCCCTTTTTCAGAACAACGTGACTTTCAATACCAACGAGGATTTCCGCAGCCAGTTCAATTCCGACTGGGCAGGCAAGCTCCTTATCGTGGTGGATGAGGTGTTGCTCAACCGCAGGGAGGACAGCGAGCGGTTGAAGAACCTCAGCACCACACTTTCCTACAAGGTGGAAGCCAAAGGCAAAGACCGTGACGAGATTGCGTTCTTCGCCAAGTTCGTGCTGTGTTCCAACAACGAGTATCTGCCCGTCATCATAGACGCAGGGGAAACACGCTATTGGGTGCGCAAGATAGACCGCTTGCAGTCCGATGATACCGACTTCCTGCAAAAGCTGAAAGCGGAGATACCCGCTTTCTTCATTTCCTGCAACACAGACAACTGTCCACTGAAAAGGAAAGCCGGATGTGGTTCAACCCCACATTGCTGCATACAGAAGCCTTGCAGAAGATTATCCGCGGCAACCGCAACCGGCTGGAAATAGAGATGCACGAACTTGTCCTTGACATCATGGAGAGTGTCGGCACGGACACATTCTCTTTCTGCTATAGCGACATTCTTCTTTTGCTGGTACACTCACAGGTAAAGGTGGAGAAACACCAAGTCCGAAAAGTGTTGCAGGAGTGCTGGAAACTTACGCCTGCATCCAACGGACTGACTTATACCACCTACCAGTTCAACTGCAATCGGGAGTGTCGGTATGAGCCGATAAGGAGAGTGGGACGCTTCTACACCGTCACAAGGGAACAACTTGAATCCTTGTAGCACTATCATTTTTCTGTTGAATTGTTGAATATGGGTATAAATACACTGATAATAAACGATATACATTCTCAACAAAATCTCAACAAGCCAAAAGAGAAGTTGAGAGACCACCGACACCCGTTTGTGGATTTCTCTTTTGGTGAGCGGTTTGTTGAGAAGATATTGAGAGGTTACGAGGCTGTATATAAACATATTACATTGACAATTCATCAAATCAACAAATTTTCATCAACTTCAAAACCGTATGTAATATGACAATCCAAGATGTAAAGCAAATCAAACTGGCAGACTATCTGCAAAGTCTGGGCTATACGCCTGTAAAGCAGCAGGGCAAGAGCCTGTGGTATAAATCACCGTTAAGGGAAGAAACGGACGCATCGTTCAAGGTAAACACGGAGCTTGAAAAATGGTACGACTTCGGTATCGGCAAAGGCGGAAACATCCTCGCATTGGCAGCGGAACTCTACCGTTCGGAAGATGTAGCCTATCTGTTGAAACGTATAGAGGAGCGGACACCCTACATCCGTCCTGCATCGTTCTCTTTTGACAGGCAGCATTCCGACAATCGGACTTATCAGGGATTAAGAGTTGGAGAATTATCCTCCCCTGCACTCATCACCTATCTGCAAGAAAGGGGGATAAACATCGGACTTGCCAAAAGGGAATGTAGGGAACTTCGGTTTATGAATGCCGACAAGCCCTATTTCGCCATCGGCTTTCCGAACATGGCAGGAGGATATGAAGTGCGTAACAGATACTTCAAGGGATGTGTCGCCCCGAAAGACATCACCCATATCCGACAGCAGGGCGAACAACGGCAACTGTGTTACCTGTTTGAGGGGTTTATGGATTACCTCTCGTTTCTTACCATTAGAGTGAAGAACAACCCGCAATACCCACGATTGGACACGCAGGACTATGTCATACTGAACTCAGTTTCCAATCTTGCGAAAGCGGAAAGCATATTGGCAACCTACACCCGAATCGGCTGTTTCCTTGACAACGACACGGCAGGACGGAACACCTGCAAGAAGCTGAAAGAGAAGTTCGGGGAACGGTTGCTTGACAAGTCAGTGTACTATCGTGATTACAAGGACTTGAACGACTACCTGTGCGGTAAGCCCATGTCCCAATCGGCAGAGCCGATAAAGGAGAAGAAGCAAGTCCAATCCGCAAGGCGGATGATACAGCCACCGAAAAAGAAAGGGGGATTTCATCTGTAACATGCACGTCTGCTTTCCGAAAGGTATTTAGGCAGAAATACCATAGCTCAATAGGGCGTTTTCTTCACGCATTACTCCGTAACGCTAAAAACACCCTATCGAGCCAATGGGAAATCCCTTTGGAAACCCTCTGCAAACGAGAGCAGAATCAAACTTGTTTGAATTTTGCCGAGTGCAGCGAGGGTTCATCCTTGAAGATAAACCCTGTGAGCCGATGCTACAGGCAGAGATAAGAAACATAACGATAACCGCAAAAACAGTAATGATATGGGATATTTTTCATTGGACATTAAGAAGGCAAAGGGTACATCGGACACCACGCAGTCCGACCATATAGAGAGAAAGATAATACCTAAAAACGCAGACCCGACAAGAACACATCTGAACAGGGTGCTTGTCGAATACCCTGATGGCGTTCACGGCAGGGATGAAGCGATTGCACATCGGTTGAATACAGCAGGTATCAGACGGAAAATCACGCACGACCAAGTCCGTGTCGTTCGGGTGGTTTTGTCGGGTACGCACGAGGATATAATGAACATACAGGAAAAAGGAAAGCTCGATGAATGGTGCAGCGACAGCATCCAATGGCTGCAAGCCACATTCGGCAAAGACAACGTGGTTGCCGCCCATCTACACATGGACGAGAAGACACCGCACATCCATGCTGCCGTTGTCCCCATCGTGACGGGTGAAAGGCGCAAAGCCAAGAAAGAACAGGCTGACGGCAAGTGCAAGTACCGCAAGAAAACAAATTCCGTCCGTTTGTGTGCCGATGACCTGTTCAACCGTCAGACCTTGGTCGCCTACCACGACAATTACGCAAGGGTGATGGCGAAATACGGATTGCAACGTGGGGTACGGGGTTCGGAAGCACGGCACACTACCACCATGCAGTATTATCGGGACTTGAAAAAGAAAAATGAAGTCCTCGAAACCGAAACCAGACTGTTGCAGGAGAAGAAGACCGAAGCGCAGGAGGAATTGAGACAAGTGAAAGCGGAAATCCGTACCGACAAGTTCAAATGTGCAGCCACCGATACGGCAACCGCCCTTGCAAGCAGTGTGGGTTCTCTTTTCGGGAGTGGTAAGATGAAATCGTTGGAACGCAGGAACGAGGACTTGCAAGACCGCATCCTTGAACTTGAAGACGAAGCCCGACAACGGGAACGGCAACAAGCCGAGCAGATACAGGAGATAAGAAACGCTTACGAGCAACAGCACCGCAAGCTGTCGGAGTTTACGGATTTTGTCAGACGCTACTTCCCGTATGTGGAGAAGCTTATGCCTGTTATAAACTTTCTGCGTGAACGTTTGGGCTTTAATGACGGAATAATCAGAAGACTGTGCGAGTTCAAGGAGGTCGGAATAAAAGGTGAACTATATTCCCCCGAATTTAACCGAAGCTTTGATACCCGACATTCTGTCTGCTCCATCAGACAGGACGAAAGCGGTAAATTCGATTTCAAGATAGACGGGGTTTCACACGTGAGCTGGTTCAGAAAGAAGATGAATGAATTCAGAGAAGCTATCGGAATACCGAAGTCGAGACAGAACAGAGGTATTAAATTGTAAATCAAAATAAAGTCCATGATGGTTAATGACATATCACGGATTTTTTGTACTTTTGTAACTGGATTGGAACAACCCTTTCCGAAACATAAAAACGGAGTATTAATATAAATTTCAACGATATGGATAAAGCTGTTATTAAGGCCAAAAAAGTGGAATGTATTATTGGTCTATTTTTCTTGTTACCTCCTGTGTTAGGAGTATTTGCATTTGTTCTTCAACTCTTTGATGCTGATACTGATTTCTCTATGTTGCGAGATTTGTCGTCAAATTGGACTAATGATTACAGTTCAGAAGGGGGAGGTGGAATGTCCGCAGCTCCTATTTATTTAGGATTAATGGCTCTAGCTGGAGTTTATTTGATAAAAGATTCTTTCTATGCTCTTTTTGTGACAGATAAGCAGAACGAGAAATAATCTTACACCAAAAGTTGAAAAAGAGAACATAGTAGAGATAGCCTCGTAATCGAAACTTACGAGGTTATTTCTGTTATTGCTGGTAGAAAATAAATTATGGTTACTGATAGAAACATGGTTGAATAAATAATTGTGACCCAAAAGTCAGAATATGATATACTACGTTCCAATATGTATTGTAATAATACTAACCATACCTGTCAATGAGTTGTACCATAGTTTTTTTGCTGGAAGCAATTTGTATAATATTCCAAAAGTTGTATATTCATCAGAAAATAGGTAATCAAATATGGGCGTATTGTTTGATGCATTTAGTTATAGAGTAAACAAAACTCCTGACGGTTTCTATTATGATCGCTGGCATGGCCATGTGTTTCCTGAAATTTCTATGCCTGAAAAATTGTATTTCCTGGATAGGATTATTTCTGCACTTTTGACGCACGATAAACTTTTTATTAGAACAGATTCAATAGAGGAAATGATTGAGTGTATTGGATTTGATGCGTTCAGAATGCTTTATAATAGAGGTGAATTGGTGATTTTAGATAACTGGTGGGTGCCTGCATTTATGTATGGTGGTGATACTGTTTTATATATGAATATGCATGAAAAGCAATATCAAGATAAAATATGCTCTCGTCTATTAGAGCGCAAAGGGTTAGAGGAGTCACGTTTTACGAATTCAATTTTAAAGAAAGTGTGTAATACATCTGATTCCGATACATATGACTTTTGGGACAATACGTCACAAGAAAATATGTATGAAGATTTTTCTTTTAATAATAGGATTCGTGCTCTTTTGAATATTCAATCTGAAACCATCATGTCCATTTCAAATGAAGATGATACTTGGTCGGCTGTAAGGCTCTGTTTATTTGAACGAAGTTTAGAGTGGTCTAGACAACTAAAGACAGATGAAATTTTGTTTGAAGAAGAAGCAAAACGATACTTGATTTACAAAAGTGACATTCATAACGATAGCATTATTCAATATTTTGATTTAATCCTTTATTCCAAGGGAATTCCGAACCTATCAATTTTATACTACAATGATGTTATTTCAATGAAAGACATTATTCGAGTTAGAGATAATATAGCCTTTGGTAAATTTACCTCTTGGCTAGAGAACCACAATTATAGTGTTCAGGAATTAGAATTAGCTTTATTGAATGGGCGTTCAAATAATAATCAGATTGAGAAATGGTTTAGGTGGGCAGTTGTTAGTAGTGCTTCTTTATTTTTACCTTCGGGATTAATTCCAACGCTCTCTGGAATTGGGCTAAGTTTCATAGAACAACTTTTGCCTCAATTTTCTGGACAAAAATTCCCCAGTCTGTATTTTGATTGTGTCCTATCGAAACAATTCAACGCTAAAAGTATGAATAGGCAATTGCAATCTAAGTTTGGATTTTAAGGTAATGTTTTCATATCCTTTTTTATTCCGATTTTTATTACTACTTTTGTCCTAAGACGAGTGATAATGAAAGCAAATCCCAGCAAAACGTTGCAAATGGCACTGTTGCCAAGTCATTACCTCAAAAATGGGTAATTCTCCCAAAGTCCTTTGTATAAGGCACTAACGAAAGTTTTCCAGAATTACTAAAAATTCTATTTATGACGGAGTTGCCTGTGGCAATCATCTTCGATAATGTCAAATTAGCTCTTGCGCTAATCCGCTTGTCGTTAAATGTCAGACTCGTAAATGGGGAACTTTTCATCTGACAAATATACAGAATTCCAATGATTTCAAAGAACAAAAGATGTGTATAAAGGGTAGGGCGGTGCCCTGGGCTATGAGCTTATTGGGCTTTCAGCCCGCGTTGTTTGACTTTTGACACGCCCTCCTATGTGCTTTTTGGACTTTCAGCCCGTAGAATTGAGTTTTGACACACCCTCAAAGGGCTATGCCCTAAATTGAGTACTAACATCATATAAAAAAACAACTTACAATCTATGAAGAATATAATTGCTGTTATTTGGGATTTTGACAAAACCCTTGTTGATGGATATATGCAAGATCCTATATTTGAGGAATACCATGTTGATGCCTCGGAATTCTGGAAAGAAGTCAATGCTCTTCCTGAGAAATATATGAAAGAGTAAAGTGTCAAGGTGCTTTGGCGTTGTATTTGTATTCTGCAATTTTGCCTTTTCATGCTCTTTTATTCTTTCTGCAAACTCTTGAATTTTATTGCATATCCACATGTTGGCAGTAGTGTTATCTCTATAATCTGCCTCTGCAAACATATCAATACGGTCATCTTGACGAAGTTTTTCTACTTGCTTAAATGCAGACATATTGCCATGAGTATAAGCTATTTCGCTTATATATGGATTGTTCTCATTATCACGATTCTCAATAAGTTCACATCCCCATATCCCTGAGACATAATCCTTGAGAGCCGAACCTTTGATGACTTGAGCAAAACCAGTACTTACTATATAGTGTTCTACTTTAATGTTATACTCACCACATAACGTATCATTATCCAAGAGATGTTTTGTCTTTTCGAAGATTTCCGGTACATCTGGATAAAACTTAAGTTTATCACCATAGCTTAACAACTTCTTGTTGTGCAACCCTGCGAAACGACCTTCTGGCTTAGCATCATTAATAAACTGATTAAGATATATTAGGTCTCTATTCACCTTGTATAGCTAAATAATTAATTTAAGTACTTGAAGACAAAAAGACATAAGAATGTATAAAACAATTGAAATAAAAGACATTATAGGATCTTTCTGTGACATAATGTCTTGCCAGTTAAGGGTAGATATGAATGACGTGAGAAAAGTAATGAAGATAGTAAATGAAGAAGATGACTTTATAACAACAGTATTCACCCATAAGGCAATATGTCGTGTAAACGAACTTTTAGGAATAGACGTTGATGACAAATGTAATTTGATATCCCCTGATGAGACTGTTCGTAATGAGTTTATCAGAGAGTATTACCGTGTAGATTCCTCAACCCGTACCATTGTATCAGAAGTTATAAGAGAATATATAAAGAAATGAAAGGTTATAAAATCTTCCTTGATACTGTACATGGATATATTTCTGTACCAAATGGGTATTGTGACAAGTTTGTAGATACAGCAAATTTTCAACGTTTGCGTAGGATAGAGCAGTTGTCTTCCCGTTCGTTATATCCATGTGCTCGTCATGACCGTTTCGTTCATTCCATTGGTGTGTTTCATATTGGAGAAAGGCTTTTGGATACAATCAAGTCTGACGGTGTAGAATTGGATGAAAGCCTAAGGCAGTCATTTCTTATAGCATGTCTGCTTCACGATGTTGGTCACTCTCCGTTTTCTCATACATTGGAGAGCTGTTTTGGTAGCACGTCCGATTTGTTTGACGTGTATAAGTCATATCTTGTAGCAAATGGGATAGAAGACCAATCACTCCAAAAACTTGATGTAACTCAAACGGATGTAAAACAACATGAAATTATGTCTGCTCTTCTATGTGTCACTACATATAAGGATGCTATACAGTCATTAAAAGGCTATCCTGCATTGATTGGAAGAATGATAATGGGTTTTCAATATATTGATGATTCAAAATCATTAGAAAACTGTTTTATCTCCCTATTACATGGAGATGTTATTGATGCCGATAAACTTGACTATATCTGTAGGGACAAATGGTCTTCTGGTTATCAGAACAACTCAGTTGATGTTGAGAGGATTATTAAGTCTGTAAAATTGTACAGGAATAATGAAGGGGAATATAGCATCGTTTATTTGAAAAATGCTTTGTATGACATACAGAGTATGATTGATAACAAGATATACATTATTCATATAACTATGCCCCGCAACAAATAAAACTATTAGCGCTGTCACTGTATCAATATCTTTTATCTGTTTAATTTAGAAATATATAGTTCATAGATAATGCAATATTGAATTGAATTCGTTATCTTTGCAGAAGATTGGCTGCACCTCAGCAATTCAAGCACACTTGATTGCATTCGGTTTGCACAATCTTTGCATAAGATTGGCTGCACCTCGGCAAAACATTCAAGCAAGCTTGATATTCTGCTCTCGGTTTGCACAATCTTTGCATTGACAGACCATAAGGTTTGTGATAATATCAATAACATCAGTTAAAACAATAAGTGATATGACCACTCTCAAAATACAAAACGTCGGACCATTACTGTCGGCATATGTCGAATTCAAGAAATGCACTTTGTTTATTGGAGAACAAGGTGCAGGTAAAAGTACAATCGCAAAGTTGTATTCTCTGTTCACATGGCTTGAAAAGGGATTGTTAAGACATACGATTTCTGAAGATTCGGTGATAAAATATAATCGATTTAAAAACAAGTACGCTGCATATCATAATCTGAAATCATATTTCTCAGAACAATCATACATCCTATATACTGGTGAGCAGTATGTCTTCGAATACGAAAATGAACACCTGGACATTAGGCGAAATGATTCAAATGGTGAGTTGAATTCTGCTAAGGTGATGTACGTTCCTGCAGAGCGTAACTTGCTGAGCGTAGTGGAGAGTGGCAAATTGCAAAGTGGATTGTCTGAAGCAATGCAAACCTTGATGGAGGAACTGAACAATGCCAAAGCTTATTATGCCAAAGGTGTGGATTTGCCAATCGGAGGTATGAACTTCACATACGACAGACTGAACAAGGTGAGCTGGATAAATGGAAAGAATGCAAATGGTAGGGAGTTTAAAATTGCATTGAAGGAAGCTTCAAGTGGTTATCAGTCGTTGATGCCTATGACGCTTGTTTGTCATTATTTATCAGATCTTGTTCTGAATAGTGGGGCTGAGACTATGGACTATAAAGAACAGCAACGATTGCAACAGGAGGTGGATAAGATAATGGAGGATAATAAAATCTCCGATACTGTAAAAAATGCAATGCTTCGAAATATATCTGCAAGGTACAGATATACTGAGAATGTGAATGTGGTGGAGGAGATGGAGCAAAACCTATACCCGGAATCACAAAAGCGTGTTTTGTTTGACCTACTTAGCATTAACAATAGATTGGAACGCAACAAATTGGTGTTGACAACTCATAGCCCGTATTTGGTGAACTACGTGACCCTTGTTGTGAAAGCCGCTATGATAGAGCCGCAGATTCCTGCAGATGCCGTTGAACTGAAAGATTCATTATATGGTATAGTTCCAGCAGAGTCAATAATGAATGCTTCTGATTTGGCTATATATGAATTGAGAGATGGCGAAGCAAGGTTATTGGAAAATTATGATGGTATTCCTTCGGATTCGAACTATCTAAATCAACAGATGGCTGAGACAAACTATTTGTTTGACCAACTGCTTGACATCGAAGAACAAATACAGGAGGCATAAATATGGAGGATGTCGTAGATTTCTTTATTCCTAAGTGCCAAATGCTTGGAATAACGGCGGAAATGTTTGGTATTTGTGATGATGATGACAAGGCAGAGAAGACTCCTGCATATGTCAGTCTCGATAACGAAGAGAAATGGGGCGCTATTATAAAAAACCATAGTGGAAAACCATTGAATTTTACAGCGGTGGACAATTGTGTTGTTGTTCGGAGAGATAATGATGATATGGAAAACCGTTGTGATGCGATGTTGTCAAATGCAGATAATTTGGTGTTTGTAGAGTTAAAGAACGAACGCCAAAAATGGTTTCCACATGCTGTCGAACAATTGCAGAAGACAATAGATGTTTTCAAGCAATATAACGATGTTAGTATGTATAAAAGGAAACGTGCATACGCATGTAATGTCAGGCACCCGAATTTTGCTTATAGTAACAAGGAACTGAAACAAAAGTTTTACCAGACAAATGGTTTCAGATTATATGACGAAATGACAATAGAGTTCAGATAGAGTCCTTTTCGCTGTAAGCAGATTGGATGAAACAATAATGAATCCCCGTCCGAATGACGGCGTTAGTGCAGAGCGATACTGCAACGGGGAACAAGGCAATATTGAATTATGAATTAGGAGTTACGAGTTGTTCTCGGCTATGCCTGCGATTTGGAATTGAACATTTTTGAATTGTTATGGAACGTGAATTACCAGAAATAAATTTTGTCATTAAATGAATTCATGAGTAATTTATGGTGAATTCGTGAAAAAGAACTTTATGCTGGGTGCGGTGGTTTTTCGGACACGAATTATCAGGAATTATCCAGAATTTTTACCACGAATTGTATTTATGAGTAATTGACGGCACGCTTATGTGGAGTCATTGGAGGAATAATTATAAAACCTACTTTTTGTAAATAATTTACAAAAAGCTTCAATTATGTTTTGTTTGTTGATGAAAATAAACTAACTTTACTTTTATGTTAGTAAGATTCAAATTCAGTAATTTTAAGTGCTTTAGAGACGAAGCAGTCCTAAGCATGTGGCTTCTAAATATAAGAGCGATGACAAGGTGGACAATACATTTAAGACGGATTATTACTCCTTGTTGAAATCGGCTGCTGTTTATGGTGCTAATGCAAGTGGCAAGACTAAACTATTTCAAGCATTTTATTTTATGCGTGATGTGGTTTTGTCGTCAGACAAACAGTCGGACGGTTGGCAGGAGAAGTATGCTCCTTTTAAATTGTAAACGGTGTCAACAAAAGAGTCAAGCGTATTTGAGGTTGTCTTCATTTTGGAGGGGTTGCAATATAGATATGGCTTGCCGCAACGCAGAGGATGCCAACGAAATCATGTGGTATGCTACTCAGGCGCGTGATGCTTATGCACTACTGACGGCATTAAGCTATATTCGAGGGTGAGGACACGACGGATGGATGACGACGACTTTGTGTCGACTGATGCCTTGGCGCATGGTATAGACACAGGATTGCAATTCCGCACCTTCTATATCCAACCCTCAGAACCCGGCAAACTGTATGCATTTAAGGAGAAACTGGATGACCTGACGCTCTGGGAGGACGAGGAAGGCAACAGGGCTTACAGAAAAGAATATGAAAGCTTGCTGACACAGACTGACAAGGACGAATGGCTGGCTAAGAAAAATGCCTGGACTGAGGATGTGGAGAAGTTCAGGAGGAAGGCGGACGAGAATGTCATGTATTTCAACGCCAAGATAGACATGAAATACAGCTATGGCTATACCGACAGATTGCTTGCCGACTTTGAGGAGATTGAACTGAGGACTGAACAGAGGACTGACGGAAATGTGCTGGTTTATTATCGTGACAACGATTTCGGCAGATGGAAGTCGGCTGGTGTATATGCAAAGGTGTTCAGGCAAGCCTACGACTTAAGAGTAGTGCAGAACGTGAAAGGCAAATATCTGGTACGCACAAAGATGTTTGAACCTTTGGAGAGTAAGGAACAGGAATATGATTTTGCCGAACTGTTAGACAACGTCATTTTGCATTTTGTTCGAAATGACAAAGAATATTGGGCGTACCTTGAAAACAATATTTGTTTCGCTAAGAAACCAGAACTTGTAACTATAGGTTTTCTGAACTTCCTGAAGATGGATGATGTGTAATGACGGCAAGAACGTACCAATACTAAAGAAGCGGATGAAGCGATAAGGACAATAGAAAGAGGGTGTATACCTTAACTATAATAAGCCTCAGCGTTGTATGCGTCCGCCAGAAGAAGTAAGATTGCTGATGATTTCCTCTTCGGTGACGAGGTTCTGATCGCCAGGAATAGTATTCTTTAGAGCACTTGCCGAGAGGGCGAAGTCGAGACAATACTGATTGTCGGCTGCCCATTTCTGATGGGCGTGAATATAGCCTGCTACAAATGCGTCGCCAACGCCCATAGGGTCGACAATAGGCTGTATGTCGTATATCTTGGTGGTGTACAGACTGTCGTGTACGGCATCATAGAGCAAGCCTGTAAGAGTATGATGGGAACTTGCCAACTGGTTGCGCAAAGCCATAACCATCTTCTTGCACTTGGGGAAGAGAACGTGCATCTTACGGAAATACTCCTGATAAGCCTCACGATTGATGACATAACCGGCATCCAGAGCATTGAACGGTATGTGCTTGACACCACTTGCCACCTCCCACTCGTTCTGGTCGCCAAAGACAATGTCGCTATATTGCATCATGTTGTATATGACATCGTGAGGCTGCATGCCATAACCCCAAAGATTCTTACGATAGTTGATGTCGCAGACAATGGTCAGTCCCTTAGCCTCAGCAAGTTGCAGGGCATCCATAGTAGACTCCATGGAGTCGCGACTGATTGCACACGTTATGCCAGAGCAATGGAATACGGCAGCATCGCCAAGCACCTTGTCCCATTCCACCATACCACGCTTTAAGGAATACATGGCAGAATTCTTGCGGTCGTATATCACATGCGAATTGCGCATTGCCACAGCCTCCTCAAAATAGTAAGTGCCCAGACGTTCGCCGCCACGCACCACATGGCTCACGTTGAGACCATACTCTCTGAGGTGCATCAATGCTGCATCGCCCATGGCACCATAGGGCAATCGGCTGACGTATTCGACGTTGTTGCCCAGATAAGCAAGCGAGATGGCAGTATTGGCCTCGCTTCCGCCATAGTTGCCAAGCATGCGATGTCCCTGTGTGAGACGCTGGTATCCGGGCTTTGAAAGCCTTAGTAGTATCTCTCCAAAAGTTACTATCTTCGTATTCATATTCTTTTGTTTGATTTTAAGTAGTGCGTAAAAGTAATCATTTTTCTGAAGAAAAACACTATGTATAATATATTTTTTGTATTTTTGCGTCAGTATTACAACTTGCATCGTATAATATACCACTAACAACGAAATCTATGGACTACCAGCCTTTATTGCAGAAAATAAGAAATGAGATAGAAATATACGCCCATGAAGGCAAACAGGCCGACTATATCCCGGCTTTAGCCAATGTCAATCCCGACCAGTTTGGAATGTGTCTTGACTTGCTCGACGGCCGTACCTATCGCCTTGGTGACTCTGATGTGAAATTCTCCATACAGAGCATAGCAAAAGTGTTTTCGCTTGCCATCGCCTTAAGCATTCTGGGCAAGGAACTGTGGAAGCGTATAGGCAAGGAACCTTCGGGCTCGGCTTTCAATTCGCTCGTGCAGCTCGAATACGAACACGGCAAACCCCGTAATCCATTTATCAATGCCGGAGCATTGGTTACTGCCGATGTGTTGCTCACGCATCTGGACAATCCCAAAGAATTCTTCATAAACTTTGTGCGTACCATCGCCGGCAATCCCGACATTGACTACTCGGAGGAGACGATGCAGTCGGAACTGAGTTGCTGCTATCTTAATGCGTCGATAGCCTATCTGCTGAAGCATCATGGCAATCTGCACAATGAGGTGAACGATGTGCTGGAGTTTTACTGTACTATATGCTCAGTAGAGATGAGCTGTGAGGACCTTGCACACGCCTTTATGGCTTTCGCCAAGAGCAATGAACCCTTCTCGCATGCGGGAGTAAACCTGACCGTGTCGAGGGTGAAACGCATCAATGCTATAATGCAGACTTGTGGATTTTATGATGAAGCAGGCGAATTTTCATTTCTTGTCGGACTGCCAGGCAAGAGTGGAGTAGGAGGGGGCATCGTAGCTCTGTATCCCTCACGCTACTCCATAGCAGTATGGAGTCCGCGACTCAACTCGAAGGGTAACTCGATAATGGGTATGAAAGCATTGGAACTGTTCACCTCAGAGACAGAAGAGTCGATATTCTGACATCCCATTATACTAATAAACAATGTGTAATCTTAAAAATAAATACTATTATGAATTGGAAAAAACTACAGAATGGTTCTGACATAAGAGGCGTTGCACTTGAAGGAATTGAGGGTGAACACGTCAACCTTACACCCGAAGTGATTGAGACAATAGCCAAGTCGTTTGTGCGCTGGATACGCAATACTATCGATTGTCAGACTCCTAAGATTGCCGTAGGTACTGACAGCCGACTCTCGGGCAGTACAATCAAGGGTGCCTTTGTAAAGGGAGCTGTAGAAGCTGGTGCCGACGTTGTAGACTGTGGTCTGGCTTCTACGCCTGCCATGTTTATGACTACCGTGAACGATGAAGTGCAGGCTACTGCCTCGGTTATGGTGACAGCAAGTCATCTGCCATACAATCGCAACGGACTGAAATTCTTTACTCCTAAGGGTGGTCTTGACAGTAGCGATATTGCTGCCATTCTCGATATTGCCGAGCGTGCCGACTATGGCTACGATGGAGCAGCAGGCAGCTCTGATAGGCTCGACTTTATGGCTATATACTCGCGCCATATAGCCGACTACATTTGTCAAGGCGTACAGGCTGACGACTATCAGCATCCGCTTAAGGGAATGCATATTGTGGTGGATGCCGGCAATGGTGGCGGCGGATTCTTTGAGAAGATACTGAGCCAGCTTGGAGCTGACACCCAGGGGAGCCTGTTTCTTGACCCTGACGGACGCTTCCCCAACCATATCCCAAATCCTGAGAATGCTGAGGCTATGGCTTCTGTATGTCGTGCTGTAGCTGACAGCAATGCCGACTTGGGCGTAATATTTGATACTGACGTAGACCGTTCTGCCATAATAGGACGAAAGGGCGAGCCTATCAACCGTAACTCGTTGATAGCATTGATTGCTGCCGTTATACTTGAGGAACATCCACGAAGCACTATCGTTACCGACTCTGTAACGTCTGACGGATTGGCTGAATTCATCAGCAGTAAGGGTGGCAAGCACCACCGCTATCGTCGTGGATACAAGAACGTGATAAATGAGGGTATTCGTCTGAATGAAGCTGGAGAGGAATGCTGGCTTGCAATAGAGACTTCGGGACATGCTGCCTTACGTGAGAACTACTTCCTTGATGATGGTGCCTATCTGGCTGCCAAACTCATTGTGTATGCTGCCAAACTGTTCGGTGAGGGTCGTCAGGTGCATGAGGCTATTGCCTCGCTCAAGCAGCCGAAGGAGAGCAAGGAGATAAGAATAAAGCTTACCGATCCTGACTTCAAGGCGTATGGTGCCAAATTGCTTGAAGAGATGAAGGTGAAGGCTGCTGCACAGCCCGGCTGGACTATCGTTGAACCTAACTATGAGGGTCTGCGTGTGAGCTGTGGCAATGCCGATGAGGACGGATGGTGGTTGCTGCGTATGTCGCTGCACGATCCCGTGATGCCACTCAATATTGAAAGTAATGTTGAGGGTGGTGTGGATGCCATCGAAAGAAAACTATGCGAGTTAGGAATGTTGAGTTAGGAATTAGGAGTTACTTAAAAAAAAACGTTATCTTTGCATATCATTTTTATAAATTCAAAGTAAACTCGATAATTAAAATATGATAGGACGAATTCATTCCTTTGAATCTTTTGGAACTGTTGATGGACCGGGTGTGCGTTTTGTAGCCTTTATGCAAGGTTGCCCATTGCGTTGTCAGTTTTGTCACAATCCCGACACTTGGGACCCGCAGGGCAAGTGTCAGTATGAGATGGAGCCACGGCAGCTGGTAGACGAAGTGCTGAAGTATAGGTCGTTTATAAAGAGTGGGGGAGTGACGGTGTCGGGCGGCGAGCCTCTGATGCAAGCTGACTTTGTGGCGGAGTTTTTCCGACTGTGCCGTATCGAAGGGCTACACACAGCACTCGACACGAGCGGTGCGATAATTACCGACCGGGTGAAGGACGTGCTCGACAATACCGACCTCGTGCTACTCGACGTGAAGACTATGGACGCAGAAATGTATCCACGACTGACGGGAGTGCAGCAAACTAACAATCTGGTTTTTCTGGATATGCTGGAGCAGCGACATCTGCCCACATGGATACGCCACGTTGTGGTGCCGGGACTGACCGACAACGATGAGTGGCTGCGACGACTTGGCGAACACGTGGCCAGATACGACTGTGTGGAGAAAATAGAAATCTTGCCCTACCACACGCTCGGTGAATATAAATACGAGAAAATGGGAATGAAATATAAGCTTGAGGGCGTGCCGGCAATGACGGCAGAACGCGCACAGGAAATAAGGAAAATAATGGCAGAGTATAAGCCGTGCCAGTAAAGACTTACGAATTTTGAATGTTGAGTGTTGAATTGGTGCGCTACGCGCATTAGGAATTGCTCAATGTCGAATTGCAGTATCCAAACAATTTAACACTTAACATTCAACACTTAACATTAGTCCTTGATTCGTAGTGAAGTAACGAACACGAATTACCATAAATTATCCATAAATTACTCATAAATTAATTCGTGGTAAAATTCATGGATAATTCACGATAATTCGTGTTCAAAAGAAAAATTCAAAACTCAAAAATTCCAAATCGCCGTAGGCGACCAATTCAAAACTCTAAACTCAAAATTCCAAATTCCTTATTCCGTCTTGATGCTCTCTACAGGATTTGCTGTAGCCACGCGCCACGACTGAATGACGACGGTGGTGATGACGACAGCTGAGACGAGGACAAATGCCATGGGGAAGAGCCACCAATGTATTGGCGTGTGCTCGGCGAAGCTCTGCAGCCACCCGTTGCTGAGCCACCATCCCACTGGAGCAGACACGATAAATGCCACGACGAGCGGCACGGCGTAGCGCATGGCAAACAGACGAACTACGGAGCCTATAGAAGAGCCCATCACCTTGCGTATGGCTATCTCCTTGCGGCGATACTCGGTCTCGAACATCGTAAGCGAGAACACTCCTATGATGGTTATTATGATGCAGATGATGGCGAACAATTTCACCTGCGAGATAAAGCGGAACTCTTCTACATAGGTCTGCTGCAAGTCGTCGTCAAGGAACCACATCTCATACTTCTGCGAACCGTCCAGCCTGTTCAGCACCTCGGCTATGCGACGCTTTGCCTCAATCTTGTCCTGGTTCTTGGCTACTCGCACGAACACCTGACCACAACGATCGCCCCATTGAGCCATGTCCGGACCGAAGATAACGAATGCCACAGCCACATTACTATTGTCGCAGCGCATAGACTTGAGCTTGAAGTTGTTGCAGACACCAACTATGTTATAATTCGACTGACTTCCCCATCCGCTGTTCTGACGACCTATAGAGTCGCCCACGACAAGCCATTTGTATTGCGCCATAGCTGTCTTGTTGAGCACGTAGGCACCCGTCTTCATGTCCGATTCGCGGAAGTCGCGACCCTCTATAATCTTCAGCTGCATGGTGCGCAGATATTCATAGTCGCACGGCAACACTTGAAACACCATGTGATGTTCGTTATCGCCACGTCCCCAACCCATATAGTCGTCGCTTGTGCCGATGGCATTCTGCGCAAAACCGACGCTCTCTACAAACGGCAGCTTCTTCAGTTCGGCACGCACGGCATCCTTCTTGGTCTGTGCCTCTTCAGACAGCCCCGTATAGAACACTTCGTTCTTGTTGAATCCGTAGTCGCTGTTGAAGATGTAGCTCGACTGGCTCGACATTACACCTATATATATAGTCAAGGCAAAAGCCAAGCAGAACTGTACAGCCATGATAGCCATGCGCAACTGACGGCCACGTGGCGAGAGTCCGAACGAGCCTTTCAGCACCATTGCCGGGGAGAACGACGTGCTGTAGAAGGCTGGGATTACTGCCGATAAGGCACCCACGACGAGAGCCGAAACAGCCATTATAGCAGCAAGAACTATGTGCGAAGCGAAATGGATGTCGCCCGAAACGAGCTTCATGCACGATTCGTTACGCTGGAAGGCAACAATAAGTAGGATGCCTATGAGTAGCGCGACAAAGGCGAACATAACGTTCTCCATAATCATCTTAAGGCGCAGACTGCCTACAGACGCTCCCATCACACGGCGGGTATTGATGCCACGCATGCGCATAGGAATCTCGGAGAGCGAGAAGTTGAGCAGATTGAGCATGGCAATAAAGAGCACGAAGACAGAAGCCACGGTAAGAACCCCAACCAGATTGCGGTTGCCACGGTCATTCGGACCTACGCCAGAGAAATATATGTCGTCAACGGGAGTGATGCGGATTTTCATGTTGACCTCCTTGTCAAACCTCTTCTCGTCTTTCTCGCTCAAGCCCATAGATTTCATATAGGCGAGTTTTGTGGCACGCTCCACTTTCTTAGGGTTGGCACCATCGTCAAGTAGCAGATAGGCATTAAAGCTCCATTCGCTATACTCATTCATCACACTCTCGTTCTCGCATATATACACGCCATTTGGCAGGGTGCAGTTGTCGGGCATGTCCTCGCTCACACCAACTACGGTAACGGTAGTTTTGCTTCCATCGCCATTTTCACCCTCAAACGTCTTGCCTGCTGCGTTCGCCGTGCCGAACATCTTCTCGGCTGTACTTCGGCTTACAATAACATTATGTCCGTCTCCACATGTCTTGCTCGACCCCGAGAGCAGCTTGCCCGTGAAGAACTCTATGCCAGGTTTTCCCATATTTATCAAAGGAACTGTTATGGTACGGTTGCCCACCTTGACATCTGTCTTGTTGATATATGGACTGATATAGGTTGCGTCCTTCACCTGCGGTATTTCCTTGAGTAATGTCACGAACGGGCGACAGATGTTGCAACCCCAGTCTTCGCCGAACAAGCCGCCATATATCTCCAGGCGATACATGTGCTCGTGGTCGTGGATGTTATGGTTGTAGGTGCGATTGTAAATCACCTGCGTCATGAACAGATAGAACGTGGCTACGGCTACACCCAAGCCCAGGAGATTGAGCAGGGTGGCGAGGCGGTAGCGACGGAACATATATAATAAGCTTTTCATATCTTCTCAACTTAAATGATTCTCTCGTTGTTGTCTACAACCTGTCCGTCAAACAGATTGATAATTCTGTTAGCCATCATAGCGTCGTGCTGTGAGTGGGTAACCATCACGATTGTTGTTCCCTCGGCATTCAGCTGCGTTAAGAGTTCCATTACGGCAAGTCCACTCTTCGAGTCGAGATTACCCGTAGGCTCGTCGGCAAGTATCAGCTTAGGCTTGCCCACCACGGCACGTGCTATAGCCACACGTTGCTGCTGACCGCCCGATAGCTGCTGCGGATAATGCTTGGCACGCTGGCTGAGTCCCACCTTGCGCAGAATCTCCGTTACGCGCTCACGACGCTCTTTGGAAGGCACTCCGAGATAGCGTAATTGCAGGTCGACATTCTCCTCAACCGTAAGTTCGTCGATAAGGTTGAAGCTCTGGAACACGAAGCCTATTCTGCCACGACGATACTTGGTGCGCTCGCTCTCCTTGAGCTTGCCCACGGGTTCGCCATCGAGCCAATATTCTCCGCTATTTGGATTGTCAAGCAGACCAAGAATGTTGAGCAGAGTAGACTTGCCGCAACCGCTCGGTCCCATTATCGCTACAAACTCGCCGTCTTCGACGTTAATGCTAACACCGTTGAGAGCAACGGTCTCTACTTCCTCTGTACGGAAGATTTTTGTAAGGTTTTCTGTCTTTATCATAGTCTTTATTCTTTTTAATAGGCCTGACTGGGCCTGACTGACCCTATTTGAGTCTCTTTATTACTACTTTAAAATTAACACTTCGTTGTCCTTGAATGCTTCGTAGCCGCTGGTTATTACTCGTTCGCCAGGTTCCAGTCCTTGTGTCACCTCGTAATACATTGGGTTTTGGCGTGCTATGCTAATGTTGCGTCGGTAGGCCTTATTGCCCGAACGGTCGAGCACGAATATCCAGTTGCCGCCAGTGGTCTGGAAAAATGTGCCGCGTGGGATGAGTGTGGCTTGCGACGACTTGCCGAGAGCCAGCTCTACATAATAAGTCTGTCCGCTGCGCATCTGTTCGGGGTGTGAGTCGACAAAGACAAAGTCGGTGCGGAAGGATCCATCGTGCACTTCGGGATAAACCTTGCGCACACGCAACTGATACTCTTTGCCGTCTCTGGTTATAGTGGCTGTCAGTCCCGGACGCACACGGTCTATGTAATGTTCGTCTATCTTTGCCTCAATCTTGAAGTTGGATAGGTCGTTAATCTGACCGATGTTCTGTCCTGCCTGAATGTTCTGACCCAGTTCGACATCAAGGAGTCCAAGTTCGCCGTCGATGGCAGAACGCACCTCAAGCTTGTTCTTGCGTTCGCGCACGAGCAGCACGTTCTTGCGCATATTGTCGAGATTGTCCTCCATCTGCGCCATTTGTATATGGCGATATAGGCTGTCTTGTTTCAGTCGTTGGCCTATAAGACGCTGCTTGCGCAGGGCGAGGTTGTAGTCTTCACGGCTTTGCAGAAAAACCTCCTTGCTTATGAGTCGCTCCTTATACAAGCGTGAGTTCTGCTGATAGGCACGCAACTTTCGCTCGCAGTCCATATCGAGCGTGGCTTTTTCTGTGCGGTTGTTCAATCTGTCTTGCTGCATTGTTACCTGTGTGTTGCGCAGAAGATTCTGCTTTTCGGCAAGCTCAGCCTCGGCATTTAGAATTTGAAGGTCGAGATTGCTGTTGTTAAGACGCAGAATGACATCGCCCTTCTTGACGCGTGTGCCTTCCTCTATCACCTTCTCTCTGACGATGCCGCCCTCCTCGGGCGATATCTGCACTACCTGGATGGGCACCACCTGTCCGTTAAGACGCACGTAGTCGTCAAACTTGCCACGTGTCACGTCGCTCACAGTCACTTCGTTGCTGTCGATGGTCATGGTGCTTGCTGTGCTGCCTAAGACGATCCACGCAAGCAGCAATGCTACTGCCACGCAACCCGCAATGATGACGATGTAGCGACGCTGTAATGATTTCTTTTCTATTGGTCGGTCCATAATTTTTCTCCTTTATAATATGCTAATAGTTTTTTGTTATAAGCCATGGTCAGCTGGCTTTGCAGCAGTTTCACTCGGCTCTGCAACAATGTAACGGCAGCTGTCTTAACGTCTATCGACGAGGCGAGTCCTTCCTCATACTTGCGTGTGGTGAGATGAGCCGCAAGGCTGTCAGCCTCTACCTGCTCCTGCATCTTGAACACTTCCTTGGTGCTATTGTCTACGTCGGCAGAAGCTTCGACTATGATGCGATGGAGTTCAGACTGCTCGTATTCAAGGTTTTCGCGAGCCTGACTGAGAGCTATCTTGCGTCGACGAATTGTAGATGATGTGGAGAGCTGGCTGAAGAGTGGGATGGAGAGCGATAGGGCTACATATTCGCCAGTGTTGTTCTTGAACTGAGAGAAGAATGAGGCGTGTACTCCATTGTTCAGGTTTTTATAGTACGAGGTGGACACGCCACCTGAGAGAGCAAGCGAGGGGAGTAATGCGCCACGTGCAGCACGCAGATTGAAGCGGGCTGCCTCTATGGCCTGTTGCGCCTTGACGATGCGTGGGTTTGTCATTGCAGCGTATTCGGATATCTGAGCCGGGTTCTCGGTAACTGCTGGTTCGGTGTGGAATGACGGCTGAACAATGTAGAGCGTGGAGTCGGCTGGGAAGTTCATGATCTGTTGCAATGCGAGGCGTGCCTTGATGGTCTGGCTCTGCATGTGGGTCAGCTCATATTCGTCGGCAGCAAGCGTGGCTCGCATCTGCGCCACATCAGCATCGCTCTTTTGGCCTACTTCGGCCATTACCTCAGTCTGATGGAGCAGGGCGAGGCTTTCGTCACGCTTCTTCGATGTGTGGTCGATGGCTCCAAGACAATACGCGAGGTCCATGTAAGCCTTGTATACCTTGAGTGCCACATCGTCTTTCTCTGCCATAATGCCACTACGCCCCATTGCCACATTCGCCTTAGCCATGCGCAGCTGGTTGTAGCGTTGGAGTCCGTCGAAGACGGTGAGCGATGCCTGCAGACCGTAGCCATTGTATAATGTACTGATGTCGGTGTAGGTGTTGGTCTCGGGATTGATAGCGCGTCCGAAGTTGATTTGCACACTCGTTGAGCCGTAGACACTGGGGAGAAAGGCACCAATGGCCTGTGTCTTGATGGCACGGCTGTCGTCAAGGGCAAACTGTTGCTGACGTACAGTATGGCTGTGCTCGGAGGCATACTGCATGCAACGCTCTACAGTCCACGGCTCGGAGGCGTAAATGCTTACGCCTGCTGCAATGGTGAATATGGATAGGAATAGTCGCTTCATATTGTTGTGAATTATTTTTTTACACCACAAAATTATGAATAAACAAAAGGCTAATAACAATAGAAAGTGAAGAAAAAGGATGGTTTTGGCGAGATTAGTAAAAAAGTGTATGAAAATCATACAATTAATTTTGTACTTTTGTAAGTGGTTAAAACAAATTGATGAAAATATGAACTATCCATATAGTACAATAGTAGTTGTCGACGACAACTCTGCCATTCTTACGGCCCTTAAGATTTGTCTTGCAGCTGAATTCGAACATGTCGTGACTCTGACCTCGCCCGACATGCTTGTGGCTACGCTTGCAAATGAACAGAATGTTGATGCTGTGCTGCTCGACATGAACTTCTCGCTAGGAGTGAATACGGGACAGGACGGACTGTTCTGGCTGCGCACAATAAAGAAGCTGCACCCCAATACGCCCGTGGTGCTCATCACAGCCTATGCCGACGTACAGCTGGCTGTGAACGGACTGAAGTATGGAGCAGCCGATTTCGTTACCAAACCTTGGGACAACGACAAGCTAATAGGCGTTCTGTGTGATGCCATAGACAGCAATCGTGAGGTGGTGCCGCTCGACCAGATGGAGCAGGAACACGTGCAACGGGCTGTAGAACAATGTCGCGGCAACATGAGCAAGGCTGCTGAGATGCTGGGAATAACCCGACAGACGCTATACAAGAAACTTAAGAAATAAACGACTTAAGGGACAGGACCGATGGAAATTACTCCTTATTATATTATAATACTACTGGTGCTGATTATTGTCATGCTGCTGATATGGCAATGGCGCCACCAACGGCTTCTCTCGCTAAGGGTAAGGCTGATGCGCGAGGCAATACGCAATCGCGACTTCACCTTTCGTCTGCCCGACAATCGTATGTTTCATGGTGAGCGCGACCTTCAGGCGGCTCTCAACGAAATGAGTGGCGAGATAAACCGACTGTTGGCACGCAGCGAGGTGGAGTCGTGGCAACGGCTGACGCGTGTGCTTACCCACGAGATTATGAATGCCGTGGCTCCTATATCGAGCATAACACAAGCTTACATCAGTTCGCCTCTCGTGAAGGGAACCCCTCTTGAAGAGGGAATGCAGTCTATTCGCGATACAAGCATCAATCTGCAGACCTTCGTAGAAAGCTATCGCAAACTGACACAACTACAGGCTCCGCATATAGAAGAGGTGAGTATAGACGGACTGACAAGAAGTCTGCGCACGCTCTATCCCTCAATTGTGTGGCACGTGAATATTGGCAATAGCCAGGAACGTGTGAGTGCCGACAGCGGAATGTTGCGACAGGTTATGGTAAACCTTACGAAGAATGCAATAGAGGCTGGCGCTCGCAACATCGACCTGCGCCTGGATTATGACGACACGCGCACGCTACTGTTGGTCAGCAACGACGCTCCACACATACCGCCTAAGGAGGCGCGCGAGATATTTGTGCCTTTCTTCACGACAAAACCTTCGGGTACTGGCATCGGACTGCCCCTTTCACGACAGATGATGCTGGCGCAAGAGGGCGACCTTTGGCTTGCCGAAACACCAGTGGCAGGATTTCATACAACCTTTGTTGTGGCTGCAAATTCATATAGTTCTTGATTTGCATCATTTTGTGCGTGTTTTGATAAATTTTGGTAGGATTTTGCAAAGTCGAAATGTCATTATTGTAGATTAATGAATTAAGATTGTGTAAAACGTATAATAACGGCCTTAATATGGTTAATTATTAAGGCTTTTTATATCTTTACCTCACAAATTTTTGTTAATTTTGTGGGCAACTTTGGAGCCATAAAACCATGAAATATGGCAAAAACCAAATAACAGCAAAAATCTTATCATTTTTTATATTTATGGCAAATGTAATTAAGTTACGTAAGGGTTTGGATATCAACCTTAAGGGAAAGGCTGCTGAGCAGAAGTTTCCGGTAAAGGCTGCTGCCCAGTACTCCCTTGTACCTGATGACTTTGTAGGCATGATCCCGAAGGTGGTAGTTCGCGAAGGCGACCACGTGAAGGCTGGCGACGCTCTGTTTGTCAACAAGAAGCAGACTGACGTCAAGTTCGCCTCACCCGTGAGTGGAGTAGTGCAGGCAGTTGTCAGAGGCGACCGTCGCAAGGTATTGCGCGTTGTCGTAGAGGCTGATAAGGATCAGCAGTTTGTTGACTTCGGTCAGAAACAGGTGGCTTCGCTCGATGGTGATGCCGTAGTTAAGGCTCTGCTTGAAGCCGGATTGTTCGGCTACATTAACCAGCTGCCTTATGCTGTGTCAACAACTCCCGACCAGAAGCCTCGCGCTATCTTCGTAAGCGCTTTGCGCGACATGCCTCTCGCAGGCAACTTCGAGTTTGAACTGCAAGGCAACGAGAACGACTTCCAGACTGGTTTGACCGCTCTGTCGAAGATTGCCAAGACTTATCTCGGTATTGGTGCACAGCAGACAAGTTCTGCCTTGACATCAGCCAAGGACGTTGAGGTGAACGTATTCGACGGACCATGTCCTGCTGGTAACGTAGGCGTTCAGGTGAACAACATCGCTCCTGTCAACAAGGGTGAGGTGGTTTGGACTGTAGACCCGACAGCCGTTATCTTCTTCGGTCGACTGTTCAACACGGGCAAGGTAGACCTTCGTCGTCTTGTAGCAGTAGCAGGTAGTGAGGTAAATATCCCAGCTTATGCTGAGGTGCTCGTAGGTCAGCCCATCGCAAGTCTTCTGGAAGGCAAGCTCGCTTCAACCGAGCATGTGCGCATCATTAACGGTAACCCGTTGACAGGTCGCAAGTGTACAGCTGAGGACTTCGTAGGTGGTCACACTTCGGAGATTACAGCAATTCCTGAGGGCGACAATGTTGATGAGATGTTGGGATGGATACTTCCGCGTACCAACGACTTCTCGGTCAATCGTAGCTACTTCTCATGGCTCTTGGGCAAGAACAAGGAGTACAGCCTCGATGCTCGTGTGAAAGGTGGCGAGCGCCACATTATTATGAGTGGCGAGTACGATAAGGTGCTACCTATGGACATCTATGGAGAATATCTCATCAAGGCCATCATAGCCGGCGACATCGACCGCATGGAGCAGCTTGGCATCTATGAGGTAGCTCCTGAGGACTTTGCCGTGGCAGAGTTTGTAGACTCTTCAAAGCTCGAACTTCAGCACATCGTGCGTCAGGGTCTCGACATGCTCCGCAAGGAGAATGCTTAACATTTAATTTAATTACAAAGAGAAAAGTATGAATTTTCTAAGAAAATATCTTAACGACATCAAGCCGAATTTCGAGCCTAATGGAAAACTCCACGCTTTCCGCAGCTTGTTCGACGGCTTTGAGACTTTCCTGTTTGTACCCAACCAGACATCCAAGACCGGTGTAAACATTCACGACGCCATCGACTCGAAGCGAATCATGAGCTTCGTAGTAATAGCGTTGCTTCCGGCTTTGCTGTTCGGTATGTACAACGTGGGATTCCAGAACTATAAGGCTGCCGGCGCTTTGGCTGACGCTTCGTTCTTCTCAATGTTTATCTATGGAGCATTGCAGGTGCTTCCTAAAATCATCGTCAGCTATGTGGTAGGTCTCGGCATCGAGTTTGCCTGGGCACAGTGGAAGGGCGAGGAAATTCAGGAGGGCTTCCTTGTTTCGGGTATCATTATCCCGCTCATCATCCCCGTAGGCTGTCCGTTGTGGGCTCTTGCCATTGCCGTAGCCTTTGCCGTAGTTATCGGTAAGGAGATTTTCGGTGGTACCGGTATGAATATCTTCAACGTGGCTCTCGTTACACGTGCGTTCCTCTTCTTCTCTTATCCTACTAAGATGAGTGGCGACGCAGTATGGGTGGCTAACGACACAATCTTCGGACTTGGCAACACTCTGCCTGATACATTCACCTGCGCTACTCCGCTTGGTGAAATTGCTCAGGGAGCAGCTGTCAACAACAGTCTTTGCGACATGATTACAGGTCTTATCCCTGGTTCAATAGGCGAGACAAGCGTTATTGCCATTGCTATTGGTGCTGTCATCCTGCTTTGGACAGGCATCGCATCATGGCGCACTATGCTGAGCGTGTTCGTTGGTGGTGCTATTGCTGCCTACACATTCGAAGCTCTTGGCATGACTCCAATCGCATGGTATGAGCACATCGTATTGGGTGGTTTCTGCTTCGGTACTGTATTCATGGCTACCGACCCTGTTACCTCAGCCCGCACACAATGTGGACAGTACTGGTATGGCGCTATCATCGGCATTATGGCAGTTATCATCCGCGTTATGAACCCAGGTTATCCAGAAGGTATGATGCTCGCCATCCTCTTCATGAACATGTTCGCTCCGCTCATCGACTACTGTGTAGTACAGAAGAACATCACCAAGCGAATGAAACGTTTAACCAACAAATAACCATTATCGGAATATGGAAGAAACAAAGAAGAAGGGGCTGAACACCAGTTCAAACTCCTACACAATCATATATTCTGTCGTTATCGTAGTTGTCGTAGCGTTCCTGCTTGCCTTCGTGTCTTCTACACTCAAACCGCAGCAGGACGAGAACGTGGCTCTCGACAAGAAGAAACAGATTCTCGCAGCCCTCAACATCCGCGACATCGACGGAGCTGAGGCTACAGAACAATATAATAAGGTGGTTACAGCCGACAAGATTATCGACCGCAACGGCGAGGAGGTTGAGGCTGGAAAGCAGGGTGGCACAGAAGCTGGCTTCCTCTGCAACAGCACTTCTACCAAGGAAGGCAAGCTTGCTCTCTACGTGTGCAACGTTGATGGCGAGACCAAGTACGTCATCCCTGTTTACGGTATGGGTCTTTGGGGCGGCATCAGCGGATACATTGCCCTGAACGCCGACAAGCAGACCGTATATGGAGCTTACTTCAACCACGAGGGCGAGACCGCTGGTCTTGGTGCCGAAATCAAGGATTCTCGCAAATGGCAGGATCAGTTCAAGGGCAAGCATGTCTTTGCCGCAGGCAAGGAAGGCGTGGCTCTCTCGGTAGTGAAGAAGAACGAGGTTAGCGATCCTACAACCCAGTGCGACGCCGTGACAGGCGCAACACTTACTTGTAACGGTGTGAGCGACATGCTCAAGAACGGCCTCGGTGAGTACACAAAATTCTTAACATCTAAATAAGGAGGAGGAACAAGATTATGAGTTTGTTTTCAAAAGAGAATAAGGCTGCATTCACCAATCCTCTGAACCTCGACAACCCTATCCTCGTACAGGTGCTCGGTATCTGCTCGGCTCTCGCCGTGACATCCCAGCTCAAGCCTGCCATCGTGATGGGTCTTGCCGTGACAGTGATTACAGCATTTGCCAACGTGATTATCTCAATCATCCGCAACACCATACCTAACCGCATCCGTATCATCGTGCAGCTTGTGGTTGTTGCCGCTCTCGTTACCATCGTGAGCCAGATTCTCAAAGCTTTCGTCTACGACGTGAGCGTGGAGCTGTCTGTCTACGTGGGTCTTATCATCACCAACTGTATCCTCATGGGTCGTCTTGAGGCCTTCGCCATGCAGAACAAGCCTTGGCCATCGTTCCTCGACGGTGTGGGCAACGGTCTTGGCTATGCCTACATCCTTGTGGTGGTTGGCGGCGTGCGCGAGCTTCTTGGCCGTGGCTCATTGCTCGGCTTCCAGCTCATTCCTCAGGGAGTTTACGACGCAGGCTACATCAACAATGGTATGATGACAATGCCCGCCATGGCGCTCATCCTCTTGGGATGCGTAATATGGATTCATAGAGCTTACTTTTACAAAGAAAAATAATCAGAAGTAAACAATGGAACATTTAATTAGCCTTTTCTTCCGGTCCATTTTTGTGGACAACATGATATTCGCCTTCTTCCTCGGTATGTGTTCGTTCCTTGCCGTGTCGAAGAACGTGAAGACATCATTGGGATTGGGTCTTGCCGTGACATTCGTGTTGCTCGTCACTGTGCCTGTCGACTATCTGTTGCAGACTAAGGTGTTGGGTCCCGACTGTCTTATTGAGGGCGTAGACCTTTCCTATCTGAGCTTCATCCTCTTCATTGCCGTTATTGCTGGCATCGTGCAGTTGGTAGAGATGATAGTAGAGAAGTTCTCTCCGTCGCTTTATGCGGCTCTCGGTATCTTCTTGCCTCTTATCGCCGTTAACTGTGCCATCATGGGTGCTTCGCTCTTCATGCAGCAGCGTATCAATCTTGACCCTTCCAACTCGCAGTACATCGGCAACGTTGTCGACGCTCTTGTTTATGCCCTTGGTAGCGGTATCGGTTGGACCTTGGCCATCGTAGCCATGGGTGCCATCCGCGAGAAGATGCAGTACAGCGATGTGCCAAAGCCTCTTCAGGGTCTCGGCATTACATTCATCACCGTAGGACTCATGGCAATGGCCATGATGTGCTTCTCTGGTCTTAAAATATAATAAGGAGGACTCAACGTTATGAATACATCATTTATATTTGCAAGTATCGGAGTTTTCCTTGTTGTGATACTCCTCTTGGTTGTCATTCTGCTCGTAGCTAAGAAGTTCCTCAGCCCGAGCGGCAATGTCAACATCGAAATCAATGGCGACAAGACCATCAACGTGCCTCAGGGCTCGTCGTTGATGACTACACTCAACGAGAACGGCATCTTCTTGCCTTCAGCCTGTGGCGGTAAGGCAAGCTGCGGCCAGTGTAAGGTTCAGGTGCTTGAGGGTGGCGGCGAGATTCTCGACTCCGAGAAGCCTCACTTCACACGCAAGCAAATCAAGGACAACTGGCGTTTGGGTTGCCAGTGCAAGGTGAAGTCGGACATGAAGATTAAGGTGTCCGATTCGGTTATGGGTGTTAAGGAATGGGAGTGCGAGGTTATCTCCAACAAGAACGTTTCTTCGTTCATCAAGGAGTTCAAGGTGGCATTGCCTCCGGGCGAGCACATGGACTTCGTTCCTGGCTCTTACGCTCAGATCAAGATTCCTGCATACGACTGCATCGACTACGACAAGGACTTCGACAAGGACCTTATTGGCAAGGACTACATCGGCGCATGGGAGAAGTTCAACATCTTCTCGCTCAAGGCCCACAACCCCAACCCGACTGTGCGTGCTTACTCAATGGCCAACTATCCCGACGAGGGCGACATCATCACCCTCACCGTGCGTATCGCCACAACTCCGTTCCTGCCACGTCCGCAGGTGGGCTTCCAGAACGTACCTACGGGTATCGCCTCTTCTTACATATTCTCGTTGAAGCCGGGCGACAAGGTTATGATGTCAGGTCCTTATGGCGACTTCCATCCTAACTTCACTTCGGGCAAGGAGATGATATGGATTGGTGGTGGTGCTGGTATGGCTCCGCTCCGTGCCCAGATTATGCACATGACAAAGACGCTGCACACAACAGACCGTGAGCTCCACTTCTTCTATGGTGCACGTGCTCTTGGTGAAGCCTTCTTCCTTGAGGACTTCTGGGAACTGGAGAAGGAATTCCCCAACTTCCATTTCCATCTCTCGCTCGACCGCAAGGATCCTGTAGCAGATGCTCAGGGTGTGAAGTATTACGAGGGATTTGCTGTGAACTGTATCCGCGACACCTACTTGAAGGATCACGAGGCTCCCGAAGATTGCGAGTACTATCTCTGCGGACCTCCTATGCTTATCAAGACAGTTACAGACTATCTCGACTCGCTCGGCGTAGATCCTGAGAGCATAATGTACGATAATTTCGGATAAATCAATAATACCGGAATAAACAAAATGACAAAGCCGCTGAAAAATCAGCGGCTTTGTTTCGTTTGTAAGGGGTTGTCCCAAAAGAAAACTATAGTATCACTACAGTGGTTAGAATGGTTTGATTGTTTTTTCAATCAATATTATTTCGTCGTCCGTCAGTTTATATTTTCTGTAAAGCTGTTGGTCGACAAGAGTAATCTCTTGAGTCCAGTCAATGTCTGAACTTGTAGTGAAATCCTGCGAGGGGACAAACATAAATTTCTCTGGCGAGAGGTCTTGTGAGGTGATGGTCTGAAGCATGAGGAAGCGTACAAACTTTGTCTTCAGATATGTCATATAGTTGGCTGCCTCGTCGGCTTCGGCAAAAGCTCCTCCTACCAGATAGCTCTGTGTGCACACCGTGCCAGGGTCTAGGATAGCAAGCGACGAGAGTATGCGGAACTGTCCGTTACGGTCGGGGGTGCCGGCATGCTCGCAGGTGGCTTTTGAGAATACAACCTTATGGAGGTCGATGAGTTGCGCGTTCTTCTTTACTTCGCTGCGCAGTACATAGCTGTCGTTACCGCTCGACTTCAGTAATAAGGTGTCGGCATCGGTTTCGGGATTAGCAGAACCTCGGAACGTAGTGACGAAGCCGAATGGTGTTTGTCCACATACTATGGTGTTGAGCATAGATGCATTGTTTGAAGCCGCCTTGTTAATGAGTGTCAGAGCCTCGTTGTTACGAACGAAGATAGGGTATTGGTCGAGGTTGCGCTCGCACGTCTGCATCTTGCCGTATAGGGTGTTGGTGAATGTACAGCTGCCATTGTGCTTCTTGTCCCAAAGGAAGTAGTTGACACCTCCCGAAATGTCAACTGTGGGGAAACATTCCTTTGAATCGACAAAGTCGGATATGGAGCGCAAGTGATGGTCTGCCAGCATCGACTGTCGGAAACTGTCAAGCCCTCGTCCGCCAGTGAACCATCGTGAGGGCATAATCATCGAGATGTAGTCGGGATTCATCTCGCGAGCGGTGTCTACAAAGTGGTTGTAGAGCGGTATGCCATAGTTGTCTTTCTGTGTGCCGATGTTGACCTGATAGGGAGGGTTGCCTATTATTGCGTCAAATTTCAGTTGTTTCATTTTCTTGTTGCTCGAGAAGTTGTGCGGGTCGGTGACGGTGCGTATGAACTTACGCTTGTAGAGTATCACTTGTGAGTTCATATCGGCCATGTGGCATATGTTGATGTTGCTGTTGTCGCGGTATCCCATCAGTGTGCGTCGTGTGACACGGTCGGCCATACGAGTGCGGCATAAGGCAAAAATGTTGTTCGACACAATATCGTCCCATAGCTGCTGAGCCTCGTCATCGGTGAGTGTGTCGAAGAGTCCCTGCGACTGGCTGCTGCGCAGTTTGTAGAGCGAGTATGCCACATAGAGCGAGTATAGTCCGGTCTTAGAAGCAATGTCGAGCACTCGCACCTTTGGGTTCATCATTGTGTGCTGTGTTGCGTCTCCGTTGTAGACAAATCGTGGTTCGGACAGCATCTTGCCGAAACTGTTGTCGAAAAAACAGTAGCCGCCCAATGTGTCTGCCATATGTCGGTTGACGGTTTGCCATGGTGTGAGTATGGTCTCACGGTCGGGATAGCAGAAATCAGACAGTATCTGTGCTATACAGTTGATTCGATCGGGCACGTACAGTGAGTCGGCTTTATGTAGTCGTGCCACGATAGCTTTGGCTGTGGCTACGAAGATGTCTTCTCGATAGAAGTGCTTGAGTCGTTCGAACATGCGCAGCGTGATTCCTGTTGGCATGAATTCGCGCCACGAATCGGGGTCAATACTCTTTATGAACGAGTCGAGCGTAAGTCCCTCTACGTTGTCTACTGTGCCATAAATCATAAGTGGCAGACGAGTGGAAATCTGGCTAAGAATGGCCAGTGCACGCTGACGTGGTGTCAGTCTGCTTGATGCCTCGCGTGCTGCCGCAACAGCTTCCTTCTCGCTTGTTGAGAGTTCAGTTTTCTTTGTATTGTTCTTTGTGGCGGCAGTTTTCTTGCGTGGGTTCTTGGTGAGTGTCTCCTTGTTGCGCTGGCGTTCAGCCAATACACCCAGAACCATTGCTTCTGCCACTTGGTCGAGAAGTTTCATGTCCTGCTGTCGCAGATTGTCAAGATTGCCATAGAGGCAGTCGTCACGGAAACCGTTGCGTATAAGCGTTTCAGAATATGTAGAGTTGATGCTTTGTATGAAACTTTCTGTATTGTATACAGTCTGTTTGCCATGCTTTATCTCTACGAGTGGACAGTAGTGTAGAAAATCGGTAAGTTTCTGTCGGCGCTCGTCAGCATCGTTAGTCGAGGTGTTGTTATTGATATACTGGTCGACAACAGTGAGTGTGCGCTTCGGTGCGAAGTCGATGGCGAAGCATTTATGCTTGACGTTTCTGTTGGTGTAAGGACTCTGACAACGGAATATAGTTTGAAAATAGCGCATACTTCCTGTCTCGGCGCTTCCTGCGAGCATAAGTACGGCATTCCATTCGGGAATGGACACGCCCATAGTGAGACGACCACACGATAGGGTGATGGTTTTGTCGTGCTGTGTCACAGCAGTTTTCACTCTCTCCAGTGCGCTTCGCTCAAATCTTGTCTGTTCGTAAATGTCGAGACGGTCGGAGCCAGCTTCGCCGTTGCCAGCTACATTGACAATGGTGTATTCGCTGAAGGGGTTGGTAGGTGAGTCTTCGCCCAGAATCTCTGCCAGGCATTTGGCTGCCATTACTCCCGGTACATACCAAAGGGTGTGGTTGAGCGATGGTTGCAGATAAGCGTTGGCATAGGGCTGTGTCTTGTCGTTGCTGTCTTTACCGATGAGTGTGATGAACTTACGCACGTCAGCCTCGTGTACAAATCGTGATGTGTTGTCAACGGTTGTCTCGGTGCGGAACAACTCGGCAAAGTTCAGTCCGTCAGCCTTTGTCAGGCTTCGCATTTTGTCAGAGATGTCGTAGGTAAGTATGTTCATCTGTGCCAAACCCTCATACGGATTGGTAGTGTTGGGGTGAAGACTTGTCCACTGCTGTTTTGCTTGCTGCTCCATGGTGTAGTCCCAATGAAACACTTCGCGTGTGTCGAACATTCGTTGAATGTTGTAGGGTGTGCCTGAGAGATATAGTGTATGCAGCGAGCGGTTTTGCAGGAATGCAGCAATCACTTCTTGTCCGAGTCGTGAGTAGACGCCTTCGTGTGCCTCATCGACAATCATAAGGTCCCACTGTGTGCTGAATATGTCATTGTTCTTCTCAATGCCTTTCTGTTTGTTGACGCGACGTGAGCCACGCAAGTCCTGCATTGATGCGAAATATATATAATGGACATTGATGTCCTTTTGTGCTTGTGCCTCAAGGGCTTCGAATGATAGGGCATCAGCCGATTGCATTGTAAGTGGTAGAGCCTGCTGACGTTTGCATCCGTAGAGCCAGTCGGTCATTCCAAGCTTTTGTAGCGAACAAAACCATTCTTCACGCACGTTTGGACGATGTGTGAGGATGAGTGTGCGACGGTAGCCGCATTGGCGTGCCACTTCAAGTGCACACAATGTCTTGCCGAAACGCATCTTTGCATTCCACAGCATGTTGTGCTTGCGCTTGAAGTATCTGACAGTTTGAGCTATGGCCTGTTGCTGTTCGCTTCTAAAATCAATATTATTGTTTGAGTCCATTATATTTGTTTACTAATCAGTCGTTTAAACATTAATTTGTCGCCTTTGAGTGGCGATGCTCCTTTCCATGACATGATATAGCAGGGGAGTTCGGTGTCGGGTATTGTATACTTGACACCATCCATTTGCCATATGTTCCATGTGATTATTTCGGCGGCTTTGAGCATTATCTCGATACGAGGCAGTTTTTGCCACCGTTCAAGATAGTAGTCACAGAATGTGTTGAATATGTTTTCTCTTGCAAGGAAAACATTGTCGTGTTGCATGTCGAATCCGTATGTCGATTGCAGCGCCATGAAGGCTTTGTTTAGCCATATGCGTCGGGAGTTTTCGTTGGCGGTGTGTGGCGTGTTTTCGTTGATTACTCTGAATTTTCGGTCGAGAATACCTATGCGTTTATTTAGGGGAATTTCTAACCCAGATGTGGTGTCGTATCTGCTTGCAAGATAAGGGGCTTCGCCACAGGTAAATTCAATTCGTCGACTCTGCACGTATTTCAGCCATGGTTTGTCGGCTGTGAATACTATAGGTTGTGTTGTGGATTCCCATACGTGACAGCCATCTGCTGTCACTGTTTCGACATTGAAAACATTGGGACGACCGAACCATTGCTCGTCGATAAGGTTGTTTTGGGCGTTGCAAATCCATGCTGGGGTGAATACTTCGGCGCGTGTCTTGGCGCGAACCACCTGCTGGTGTGTATGCTTGAAGGCTCGTGGAAGTATTTGGTCAATGTCGTCGGCATGTAATATGCTTTCATGACATCCTCCCATACTCAGTGTCTGATCTATAAGTAATGACGCAAGAACCCGCTTGTTGCTTCTTGTTATTGGGGGGTTGAATGTCAAGTGTGGCGCAGAGGTCATTTGTGTTTCTGGGTTATGGCTATTGGCAAGAGGCTATGATGTCCAGCTGCGTGACACCATAGCCTCTTATTGTTTTGGGCTCAAAAAATTACTGCTCGTGAAGTTTTATTTCGCAGTTGTCGAGCGATTCGATGATAGCGAGCGACTCTACTCTTATGCCGCTCTCTCTGAGAAATTTGCCTCCGTCCTGAAATGCTTTCTCAATGATGAATCCCATGCCTTCAAGTGTGGCTCCTGCCTGTTGGCAGAGGTCGATGATACCCTTGGCAGCGTTGCCGTTGGCGAGAAAGTCGTCAATGAAAAGTACGTGGTCGTCGGCGGTGAGGTAGTCGCGGCTGATGATTACGTCATACTCGCGCTGCTTGGTGAATGATGTCACCTTAGTGGCGAGCATATTGCCCATAGTGCTTGGCTTCTTCTTTTTTGCAAATACCACGGGCAGATTCATAAGAAATCCCATCATGATAGCGGGGGCTATACCCGATGCTTCGATGGTAAGAATCTTGTTGACCTTGGTGCATGCAAATCGGCGGATAAACTCCACTGCGATGTCTTTCATCAGATTGGGGTCCATCTGATGGTTTATGAATTTGTCTACTTTGAGAATGCCACCAGAATAGCATTTCCCGTCTTTTAGAATTCGGTCTTTAAGAGCTTTCATAAATGATATTGCTTACGAATTATTTTACAATTTAAGGCTTGGTTAGGGCCATTTTCTTTCAGTTGGCAAAAATAGCAAATCTTTTTTAAAAATTGGCAATATGCCTGTGGTTTTTGCAAAACAATGCCTACTTTTGTACCTGTTAGCATTTGATAATGCAGCGTGAAGCAGATAAAAACTAATAGTAAAATGAGAATTATAATCATTGGAGCTGGCAATGTTGCTACGCATATTGCTCTGGCTTTGAAACGGGCTGGGTTGCCGCCAACTCAGATTTGGAGCCGCACGACGGAGTCGGCTCAAGCTTTGGCTGAGAGTGTTGGATGTTTGTATACGAATTGTCTTGACGACATAATTACAGATGCCGATGCCTGTATAATCAGTGTGAAGGACAGATATGTCAAGGACATTGCCGCACAGGTATGCAAAGGCCGCTGTCAGACTGTGTTTATGCATACGTCTGGTAGTGTTGGTTTGGATGTGTTTAATGATCTTTGTGATAGTTGTGGCGTGCTTTATCCTATGCAGACATTTAGTAAGGATAAAGAATTGGACTTTAAGAAAATACCATGTTTTGTTGAAGGAAATAATAAAACTTCTACAAAGATTATTATGAAATTGGCAACGGCTATATCGAATAATGTTCACTACATGACGAGCGACGACCGTAAATGGTTGCATCTTGCTGCTGTTTTTGCGTGCAATTTCAGCAATGCCTGTTATGTTGTATCTGATGGTATATTGCGTCGTAATGGATTGGATTTCACTATTCTACAGCCATTGCTTGAAGAAACAATAAGCAAGTTGGGGACATTGGCTCCAATTGATGCTCAGACTGGTCCGGCAGTACGTGGCGACAAGAATATTCTAGATTCACAGGTTGCGATGCTAGCCGACAACGAAAGTGTGCAGAAACTATACATCAAAATGTCTGAAATAATAGCCGAACAGCAAAGTAATAAGAAATTAGAATCGGGTAAGTAAAACTTAGTATCGAGAAAATCATGATAAACTACGATTTGAAGAAAATCAAGGCTGTCCTGTTTGATGTCGATGGTGTACTTTCGGCTGAGACTATATTATTAAGTTCCGAAGGCGAACCACTTCGTACGGTGAACATAAAGGACGGCTATGCCATTCAATTTGCATGTAAGGTTGGATTGCGCATTGGCATTATCACGGGGGGCAACACGGCAGCTGTACGCAAACGCTATGAGGGGCTTGGCGTGAAGGACATATGTATGGGTGCTGGCGTAAAAATTACGGCTTACGACGAACTGCTACAGCGATATAGTCTGAAAGACGAGGAGGTGATGTTCGTTGGCGATGACATTCCCGACTATCAAGTGATGAAGCGTGTTGGCTGTGCGTGCTGCCCCAATGATGCTTGCGACGATATTAAGAGCATTAGTACATATATAAGTGGCCGAATAGGTGGTCATGGCGTGGGGCGCGACGTAATAGAACAGGTGCTGCGGGCGCAAGGCAAATGGCTAAATGAAGATGCTGCTTTTGGTTGGTAGAAAGCTAAATTGGCATGAAACAATATAATAAATAAGGTGATGAGATTGTAATTAAAATAATATAAAGAAATATACAATGGAAATTATACTGGCAAGTAATTCGCCCCGTAGGAAGGAATTGCTCAATCAACTAGGACTTGATTTTGAAGTGAGGGTGATGAGTGGCATAGACGAGTCCTATCCCGACAACCTGCCATCGAAGGATGTTGCCGAATATATCGCGTCGAAGAAATCGTCGGCCTATTCGATAGCTTCTGACGAACTCCTTATTACGGCTGACACAATAGTAGTCGTAGGACATGACATCTTGGGCAAACCTCATGATCGTGAGGATGCCTGCCGTATGCTGCGCGAAATAAGCGGCAAGACTCATCATGTAATAACTGGTGTATGCATAAGAACGGACAGCAAGCAAAGCCGATTCTCTGTGTCTACCGACGTGAAATTCAAAAATCTCGCGGATGGTGAGATTGATTTCTATGTAGACCATTTCAAACCTTACGACAAGGCTGGAGCCTATGGCATTCAGGAGTGGATTGGCTTGGTTGGGGTTGAGTCTATCTCGGGTAGTTTCTATAATGTAATGGGGCTGCCCGTGCAGCGCATATATGAGGAATTGACTGCTTCGTTCGGTTTGAACTTGGATAGCATCAATCCGTAGTAGTAAAAAAATGTGACATATTTAATATATTTTAGACTCTATATTTCGCCTTAGAGATATTATTTATGTAATTTTGCGTGTGAAAAAGGTCGTAAGACCTATGTTTAATGAATTTAGAAAATTAATTATTACTGAAATGTCAGAATCAATAGATATCCGCCAACTTAATGCCCGGATAGAACAGCAAAGCAGTTTTGTCACCAATTTGGTGACCGGTATGAACCAGGTAATCGTAGGCCAGAAGCACCTTGTAGAGTCGTTGCTTATATCGCTTCTTAGTGATGGACACATCCTGCTGGAGGGTGTTCCAGGATTGGCAAAGACACTTGCCATCAAGACATTGTCAAGTCTTGTAGACGCAGACTTCAGCCGTATTCAGTTTACTCCCGACCTCTTGCCAGCCGACGTTATTGGTACATTGGTCTACTCGCAGAAGGACGAGTCTTTCCATGTGAAGAAGGGTCCTGTGTTTGCCAACTTCGTATTGGCCGATGAGATTAACCGTGCGCCAGCCAAGGTGCAGAGTGCACTGCTTGAGGCAATGCAGGAACATCAGGTAACAATCGGCGAGCAGACATTTGCCTTGCCTAAGCCTTTCCTCGTTATGGCTACACAGAACCCTATTGAGCAGGAGGGAACATATCAGTTGCCTGAGGCTCAAGTCGACCGTTTCATGCTTAAGGTGGTAATTGGTTATCCTACACTGGAAGAGGAAAAACAGATTATTCGTGAGAATATCAAGGGCGAGCTCAAAAACGTGCTGCCAGTGACTACTGCAGAGGAGATAATGAAGGCTCGTGCCGTAGTTGAGGACGTGTATATTGACGAGAAGATAGAGCAATATATTGCGGATATAGTGTTTGCATCGCGCTATCCCGAAAAGTATGGTCTGGCAGAAATCAAGGATATGATTACGTTTGGTGGTTCGCCACGTGCAAGTATCAGTCTTGCCAAGGCAGCCCGTGCTTATGCCTTCATCAAGCATCGTGGCTATGTAGTGCCTGAGGACGTACGTGCCGTTGTTCACGACGTTATGCGCCACCGTATTGGTCTCTCGTATGAGGCGGAGGCAAGCAATGTGACGAGCGAGGACATAGTATCAAAGATTATCAATAAGGTTGAAGTACCCTAAAAGGGTATAACGATCATTCGATTTATAATGGAAACTTCAGAAATATTAAAGAAAGTCCGCAAGATTGAGATAAAGACCCGCGGACTCAGCCAGAACATCTTTGCCGGCCAGTATCATTCGGCCTTCAAGGGTAGGGGAATGGCTTTCTCTGAGGTGCGTGAATATCAGTTCGGCGACGACGTTCGCGACATTGACTGGAATGTTACTGCGCGTTTCCGCAAACCGTTTGTCAAAGTTTTTGAGGAGGAGCGCGAGCTTACCGTAATGTTGATGATAGATGTGTCAGGGTCTCTCTCGTTCGGTACGCGTCATTGCACTAAGTCGGATATGGCTGTCGAGATTGCGGCAACCATAGCCTTCAGTGCAATCCAGAACAATGACAAGATTGGCGTGATTTTCTTCTCCGACCGTATCGAGAAATTCATTCCTCCAAAGAAGGGGCGAAAGCATATCTTATATATTATACGTGAGATGCTCGACTTCAAGCCGCAGAGCACCAGAACCGACATAGGAGAAGCTATGGCTTTCTTCACACGAGCTATGAAGCGCCGTGCTACGGTGTTTGTACTCAGCGATTTTCTTGACAATAAAGACTTTTTGCGACAAATGCAGATTGCCAGCCGTAAGCACGACATTATGGCCATACAGGTGTACGACGGATGGATGAAGAAACTGCCTGATGTAGGCTTGATGCGCATTGTCGATGCTGAGACAGGACACGAGATGTATCTTGACACGTCAAGCCGCAAGGTGCAGCGAATGCATGCACAATATTGGGCTGAATCGGAGGCAAAGCTGAAGGATGTCTTCTCGCGTTCGAAAATCGACTGGGTGTCGGTAGCGACTAACGACGATTATGTCAGAGCTATGATGCGTCTTTTCGGATCGCGTATTTAGAGATATTTACAGTCAGTCAAAACGTAAATAAAAAATAATGAGGATATTCATTTCATACATATTGTCATTGCTGTTCTGCGCCACTGTGTGCAATGCTCAGGACGTGACAGTAGAGTCAAAAATAGATTCCATAGCAATACTTATAGGCCAGCAGGCTCATTTGTCGGTAGAAGTGTCGGCAAAAGAAGGAGCTAACGTAGTGTTCCCGCATTTCAAGCGTTCGCAATATTATGTTCCTGGTGTTGAAGTGCTTGAAGAAACATCGTCCGAGCCAGTTGTCTCGGATGGCATTCTTAAGGTGAGCCATTCATATACGCTTACAAGTTTTGATGAGAAACTGTATCCGTTGCCAGGTGTCAAGGTGAAGGTGAACGGTAAGGTCTACACATCCAACCAGCTTGCTCTCAAGGTGGTGACATGTGATGTGGACACTCTTCATCCCGAAAAGTTCTTCCCTCCCAAGGATATACAGGACAATCCTTTCATGTGGAGCGAGTGGACTCCGCTGATGTGGTCGGCACTTGCTGTTATAGTGTTGTGTCTGGCTTTTGCCTATCTGTTGCAACGTTTGAAGCACAACAAGCCAATCATAGCCAAGATACGCATTGTGAAGGTTGTACCTCCACATCAGAAAGCGCTCAATGAGATAGAAAACCTTAAGAAGGTGAACTTTGAGTCGACCGATGACCAGAAGGAATATTACACAAAGCTAACCAAGGCTTTGCGTAAGTATATTAAGGAGCGTTTCGGATTCAATGCTATGGAGATGACAAGTTCGGAGATTATAATGCACCTCAAGGCCAATGGCGATGAGAGTATGATGAACGAACTGCAGGAACTCTTCATGACAGCTGATTTGGTGAAGTTTGCCAAATATTCTTCATTGCTAAACGAGAAGGACATGAATCTCGTCAACGCCATAAACTTTATCGACAAGACGAAACGCGACGACGTTCCGACTGAGGAGAAGATTATGCCTACGCTGAGCGACGACGAGAAGAAGACCAACAAGAACCACAGAGTGATAAAGTCGTTACTGTGGCTGATTGGCATAGCAGCATTTGTTCTGGTGGTTTACATAGTCTACAACGCATGGCTGTTGCTGGAATAAGAAAAACGAATGACAATGGAATTTGCTAATAAAGAATACTTTATACTCATCTTACTGTTGATTCCGTACATTGTATGGTATCTTTTATATCGTAAGAAAAGCGTGCCCTCAATGCGTGTCAGTACAGCCGAAGCCTATCGTTACGGATACTGTACATGGCGTACACGTCTGGTGCACGTTCCGTTGGTGTTGCATTGCATCTGCTACACATTGCTCGTATGCGTATTGGCTCGTCCTCAGACACGTAATGCGTGGGATACTAAGTCGGTAGAGGGCATTGACATAATGCTTGCAATGGACGTTTCGACTTCCATGCTTGCCGAAGATCTCAAGCCCAACCGTCTTGAGGCTGCTAAGAATGTGGCTGCAGAATTCATAGCCGGACGTCCTAACGACAATATAGGTCTTACCATTTTCGCCGGCGAATCGTTCACACAGTGTCCTATGACTACCGACCATACATCTCTGTTGTATATGATGCAGTCGGTGCGTACTGACATTGCTGCCAGAGGCATCATTTCTGACGGAACAGCCATTGGTATGGGCTTGGCAAATTCTGTGTCACGTCTGAAGAACTCAAAGGCCAAGAGCAAGGTGGTAATCTTGCTTACCGACGGTAGTAACAATATGGGCGACATCTCTCCTATGACGAGTGCTGAGATTGCCAAGAGCATGGGCATAAGAGTTTATACTGTCGCTGTAGGTACAAATAAGGTGGCTCCCTACCCGGTGCCAGTGGCTGGAGGTATACAGTATGTAAACATGCCTGTAGAGATTGACACTAAGACACTCGAAGAAATTGCCCATACAACAGGTGGCAGCTCTTATCGTGCCACCAACAACAAAGAGTTGTCAAAGATTTACAAGGACATCGATACACTTGAGAAGACCAAGATGGACGTAAAGCGTTTTTCAAAGCGTTATGAGGCTTACCAGCCGTTCCTTCTCTTGGCTGTCATCTTGCTGCTTGTAGAGATAGTCTTGAGAAACACAGTACTTCGTAAAATACCATAAAGCGAAACAGTATGTTTAAATTTGCTGACCCATCATATCTATGGCTGCTGGTAGCCGTAGTCTTTCTTGTCGTACTTAGATTCTATAATCTATGGAAACGTCGCCGTCTGATGTCGCGTCTTGGCGACAAACAGCTGTTGACGGCAATGATGCCCGATGTGTCCAGAGGGCGTCCTACAGTTAAGTTTTGGCTACTTATAAGTGCATTGGCACTTATGATTGTTATGCTTGCTCGTCCTCAAATGGGGTCGAAAATAGCCAATGACAAGCGCAATGGAATCGAGACGATAATAGCCATGGACATAAGCAACTCTATGCTTGCCCAGGATGTTGTGCCGTCGAGACTCGACAAGAGCAAGATGCTTGTAGAGAGCCTTGTCGACAATTTCACAAACGACAAGATAGGTCTTGTAGTCTTTGCTGGCGATGCCTTCGTGCAGTTACCTATTACAAATGATTATGTGTCGGCCAAAATGTTTCTTCATGACATTAGTCCGTCGCTTATAACAACACAGGGCACCGACTTAGCCCGTGCCATCAATCTTTCGGCAAGCAGTTTCACACAGCAGCAGGGGGTAGGACGTGCCATTATTGTCATTACCGACGGTGAAGATCATGAGGGTGGTGCCGAGGAAGCAGTGAAGGCTGCACGCAAGAAGGGCATAAATGTGTTCATATTGGGTATAGGTAGCACCAAGGGTGCACCAATCCCAGTAGGTGGCGATTATCTCAAGGACGCTTCGGGCAATGTTGTTATGTCGGCCCTCAATGAGGATATGTGTCGTAGTCTTGCTCAGGTTGGCAGCGGATCATATATCCATGTGGACAATACCAATGACGCCCAGGAGAAACTGAACAGTGAATTGGCAAAACTTCAGAAGGGCACCACACAGGATGTGGTGTATAGTGAGTATGCCGACCAGTTTCAGGCTTTCGGCCTAATTGTAATCTTGCTTTTAATTGTAGAAGCTTGCTTGCTTGAGGCCAAGAACCCACGATTCAAAAATGTTTTTCTTTTCAAGAAGAAGGCTTAAATAGAAGAAGGCTTAAATAATTCCATAATTAAGATACAATATGAGAATTGCTATAGTTATAATTATGTTGATAGCTTCGGTGGTGGACATCAGTGCCCAGTCGGACCGTCGTTGTATACGCAGTGGCAACCGTCAGTATCGCCAGCAGAATTTTGTTAAGGCAGAGGCTGAGTATCGTAAGGCTGTTTCAGCTAATAGTACCAATACTCAGGCTTTATACAATCTTGGCTGTGCCTTGATGATGCAGAACAAGGACTCATTGGCAACAGTACAGTTTGAGAAAGCCGGACGCCTTGAGAAAGACCCTAAGCGCAAGGCTATGGTCTACCATAATATCGGATTTATCTGCCAGAACCATCGTCTATATTCTGAGGCAATCGAAGCATACAAGGAGAGTCTTCGAAATAATCCGTCAGACAATGAGACACGCTACAATCTTGAATTGTGCAAGCGCTTGAACAAGTCGAACAAGCAACAGCAAAAACAACAAAACAAGCAGAATAACGACAACAAGAAAAAAGACGATAAGAAGAAAAAGGAAGAAAAGAACAAGTCGCAGCAGAAAAATCCTGAAGATCAGAAGCAGAAGATGAGCAAGGACAATGCTGAGCAACTGCTTAATGCTGCCATGCAAAACGAGCAGGCTACGCAGCGCAAGGTTAAGGAAGCGCAACGTGCTGGCAAGTCTAAACGTCTTGAGAAAAACTGGTAGTAAGAATACAAACTTTCAATGAGAAAGCTAATGACAAAGCTAAATAGAATGAAACGGTCTATATTGTTTTATGTTCTGTGCGTATTTACGTTATGTACCTACGCACAGGGCATTTCTGTTTCTGCACCGTCGCATGTTGCGACAGGCGAGAATTTCCGTCTAACGTATAGTGTTAATGCTCAAAGTGTGGACGACTTCCGGGCTGCAAACATTCCTTCGGGTCTTGAGGTGATAGCAGGTCCATATACGTCCTATCAGTCGAGCTATCAAATGATAAATGGCCATACAAGTCGTTCGGCAAGTGTCACATATACCTATACTCTGTATGCAGAGAAGGCAGGCACCTATACAATTCCTGGTGCGCGAGCAAAGGTAGATGGCAAGACCATCAGTTCGCATTCAGTACACATTAAGGTGTCGGGAGCAGCAAAGAGTGGTGGTTCGTCGGCTCCTAAGAATCATGAGGACGAGAGTTACGATGTCAACAATACTGGTCATATCTCTGCCAAAGACCTCTTTGTAAAGGTTAGTGCCAATAAAAAGCGTGTTCACGAACAGGAACCGATACTGCTGACATACAAGGTTTACACTCTTGTCGATTTGACTTCGCTCGACGGCAAGATGCCAGACCTTACTGGTTTTCATACCCAGGAAATAAAACTGCCACAGCAGAAGAGTTTCCATGTAGAGAAGGTTAACGGTCGTAATTATCGTTGTGTCACGTGGAGCCAGTATGTAATGTATCCGCAGATGACAGGCAAACTACAGATTCCGAGTATAACATTCAAGGGTGTAGTAGTGGCACGTAACAATGCAGTAGACCCCTTTGAGGCTTTCTTCAACGGTGGTTCGGGTTATGTGGAGATAAAGCGTGACATCGTGGCTCCAAGTCTGAACATAGAGGTAGTTCCGCTTCCTGCCAAGCCAGTCAACTTCAGTGGTGGCGTGGGCCGTTTCAATATTTCAGCCCAGCTTCTTGGACGTGGTTCATATAAGGAGGGCGACCCCGTTACTTTGCGTGTTGTGATAGGTGGCAATGGCAACCTTAAGCTTGTAAAGCAGCCGGTAGTAAATTTCCCAAAAGATTTTGACAGGTATGATCCTAAGGTAACAGACCGTACCCGTCTTACTGCAAATGGTATTGAAGGCAATATGGTTTACGACTATCTTGTTGTACCACGCAACCAAGGCAAATACACTATTCCTTCGGTAGAACTGAATTATTACGATGTTGCTGCCGATACATATAAGACTGTCCGTACCCAGCCAATTGAAATAAATGTTGCTAAGGGCGACGGACGCAAGTCGTCTGTGAGCGACTATTCTGGTGTTGAGTCATCTGATATTCGTGCAATCAAGACTGGCGAAGCCACTTCTGGCAAGGGATATTCGTTCTATCGTTCAGCGTCTTACTGGTTGGGGCTTATTCTGCCTTTTGTATTCTTTGTAAGTGTGCTCGTTTACCATCGCAATCGAGTACGTGATAATGCCGACGTAGCACGTATGAAGGGCAAGCGCGCCAATAAGGTTGCCACCAAACGTCTGAAGAAGGCTCTGCAACTACTTAATGCTGGTCGTCAGAACCTGTTCTACGACGAGACCTTGAGAGCATTGTGGGGTTATGCCGGCGACAAGTTGAATATGCCGGTCGAACAACTCTCGCGCGAAAATATCGCCGCAAAGCTTGAAGAGCGTGAGATTAGCCGTGACACTATTGACAAGTTCATTGCTGCTCTTGACGAGTGTGAGTTTGAGCGTTATGCTCCAGGTGATGTAGGTGGCAATATGATGAAAACATACGATACAGCTATGATAGCTATTACTGACATTGAGGGTGACTTGAAGACCTCGCGTGGCAAACGCAGTGCACAAACAGCGTCAACACTATCGGTTATAATCATCGGTTTTGTTTTGTCGTTGTGCAGTGTCGAAGTCTTTGCTGTCAATAAGGCAGATGCCGATTCTGCTTATACTAGCGGTAATTATATTCAGGCAGCCAGGATTTACAACGAGCTGTTGAAGGTTGACGAAAGTGCAACTCTTTATTATAATTTAGGCAATGCCTACTATCGATTAGGCAATATCGGTCAGTCGGTAGTGGCGTATGAGAAGGCTCTGCGCCTCGCTCCTCAGGATGATGACATACGTGCCAATCTCAAATTTGTCCACAGTAAGACCATCGACCGCGTGTCTTCGGGTTCGCGTATGTTCTTTGTCGATTGGTATGAGTCGATGCTCAATCTTTGTGGCATAGATGGTTGGGCCGGCATTGGTGTAGCTTCGTTCATTGTAATGCTTCTGCTTATTGCTGTCTATTTCCTATGTGGTAGGGTAGTGCTGCGTAAGGTGGGCTTCTATGGAGCGTTGCTTTCGTTCGTCATATTCATTATGTCCAATCTTTTTGCTTGGCAGCAGCTGCGTGCATTCAATGCTCACGATCGTGCTGTTGTAGTGCGTCCGTCTGCACAAATCAGAAAGACTCCTTCAGATACAAGTGCAAGTGCCTTTGTGCTTCATGAGGGCACGTCGGTAGTCATTACAGATAGCTTGATGAAGGGATGGTTGGGCATCCGTCTTGACGATGGTCGTGAGGGATGGATTAAGAGCAATCAGGTAGAAGTGATATAATTCAAGATTTTACAAATAATATAAATAAAACCATTCGCAATAATGCTGTTAGATATCCAGACGTTTTTGGCAAACGACAGGCTTGTCCTGTCATGGTTTAACGGTAGCAACTCTGTCTTTCTCGACGGATGGATGTCTGCCCTTACGTCAGGCTTTACATGGTTGGCGTTGTATGCGTCGCTGTTCTATCTTGTGGTCAAGAACAATGAGACAATGGGACAGATAATGCTTGTTGTAGGTTGTGCTTTAGCTTGTGTGGGATTGGCTGATATTATGGCCGATGTCATAGTAAAGTCTCTGGTAGAGCGTTGGCGACCGAGCAACGATCCCATCTTTAAGTATGATGTGTCGGTAGTGGATGGCTATCGTGGAACGTCTTATGGATTTTTCTCGGCACATGCAGCAAATACATTCTCCTTAGCATTGTTTTTCTGTATGCTTGTGAGGAGTCGGGTGTTGAGTGTAGCGCTTGTACTTTGGTCGTTTGTCAACTGCTATACCCGTATGTATCTTGGCCTTCATTATCCTTCAGATATTGTTTGCGGTCTTCTTTGGGGCAGTGTATGTGCTATAGGAGTCTATTATTTTTATTTGCGAGTGAGCCGCCGAATGTTTGGTGAGGACAATTACGTATCGACTCAGTACACGTCAACGGGCTACCGACTTTGTGATGTCGACATTGTAGTTTTTGTGCTCGTTTCTACAGTTCTCATCACCTTATTCAAGGCTTTGTTTATTTATTAAGACCATATTATAGAATTTCAGTTAGATAAAAATAGAAAATGGAAACAAAACGTATACATATTAAGGACTACAATTATTCTCTTCCTGACGAGCGTATAGCCAAGTTCCCGCTTGCTCAACGCGACCACAGCAAGTTGCTTCTTTATAAGCATGGTGAGGTGTCGGAAGATGTCTTCTATAATATTCCAAATCATTTGCCGGAGGGTGCTCTTATGGTGTTCAACAACACCAAGGTAATCCAGGCACGTCTGCACTTCCGTAAGTCTACGGGTGCACTCATCGAGGTGTTTCTGCTCGAACCTTATGTACCTGCCGACTATGAGCAGATGTTTCAGACTACCGGTTCGTGTTCTTGGCTTTGCATGATAGGCAACTTGAAGAAATGGAAGGGTGAGACATTGCGTCGTACTTTTGATGTAAAGGGTCGTGAGGTGACACTCAATTCCGAGCGACGTGAAGATGTAGGCAAGAGCTATCGTGTCGATTTCTCATGGGATGATAATACTGTATCTTTTGCCGAATTGCTCGACTCTGTAGGCGAGTTACCAATTCCTCCTTATCTTAATCGTGAGACTCAGGAGAGTGACAAGACAACTTATCAGACAGTATACTCTAAAATCAAGGGCTCCGTGGCTGCTCCTACGGCTGGTCTGCACTTTACATCAGACGTGCTCGCATCGCTCGACAATCACGGTATTGATCGTGAGGAGGTGACGCTACATGTTGGGGCTGGAACATTCAAGCCTGTAAAGTCAGAGGAAATACAGGATCACGAGATGCATACCGAGTACATATGCGTGCATCGTCAGACTCTCGAAAAACTCATTAAGCATAATGCATGTGCCATTGCCGTTGGCACTACGAGTGTTCGCACGCTTGAAAGTCTTTACTATATGGGTGTTAAGCTTGAGAAGAATCTTGACATCTCTGAAGATGAATTGCACGTATGTCAGTGGGAGCCTTATGAAGATGAAACCTTCGAAATGGCAGCTAAAGTTACGCCTCTTAAGGCCATACAGAACATTCTTGCTTATCTCGACCGCCACTCGCTTAATTCGCTTCATTCAAGTACGCAGATAATCATTGCCCCAGGCTATGAATATAAGATAGTAAAGATGCTCGTTACTAATTTCCATCAGCCACAGTCTACGTTGCTATTGCTCGTGAGTGCATTCCTGCATGGAGATTGGCACAAGATATACGATTATGCTTTGGCGCACGACTTCCGATTCTTGAGCTACGGAGACAGTTCATTGCTCATACCTTAATGTGTGAGTAGTTCATATTTTATTTAATAAAGAAAACACGTTACAATTATGAAAATAGGTGATAAAGTACAGTTCCTCAGCGAAATTGGCGGTGGAAAGATTGCTGGATTTCAAGGCAAGGACATAGCCTTGGTTGAGGACGAAGACGGATTTCAGATTCCAACTCCCATTTCCGACCTTGTTGTGACCAGTAGTGGCGAAGAATATTCTTCATCGCGTTCGGTAGTCAAGAAGGGTGGGGCAGAACAGGCTTCCGAAACTGCCGACCCCGACACGTTCAATATGTCGGTAAAGGCTAAAATCAACGCTACAATTGATGATGAATTTATAGAGGAGGAAGAATATGATGCTGCCGACCGTGAGATTACCTATCGTGCTAAGGTAGAGGAGCGCAAGGGAGGCAACGTGCTTAACCTCTATTATGCTTTTGTGCCAGAGGATGTCAAGAATTTCTCGAAATCAACATTCGCTTGCTATCTTGTCAACGACAGCAACTACTATGTACATTATCTCTATATGAGTGTTGACGGCCATTCGTTCCGCTTGCGCGGTGAAGGCGAACTTGAGCCCAATACTAAGCTCTATATTGAAAGCTTTGCACTCGACCAGCTCAACGAAATCGACCGTGTACGATTCCAGCTTCTCTCGTTCAAGCGTGATAAGGATTTCGTAGCCAAACCGGTTTGCGATGTTCAGTTCCGTATTGACAAGGTGAAGTTCTACAAGTTGCATACATTCCAGTCAAACGATTTCTTCGAGACTCCTGCTCTGCTCTATCCCGTGGTGAAAAACGATGAGGTAGCACAGCTCAAACCTATTGAGGCTGAAAAACTTATATATGTAGAATCTGATGAGACTGAAACTAAGAGCAAGAAAGATGTTCAATCTAATGTTTCTTACAGCAAGTTGAAGGGACTTGAATCGCTCAATACTCCAAAGCACGCCAAGTCGAAAAAATCATCCAATGAGCCTCTTGTTGTCGACCTCCATGCTAACGAACTCCTTGAGACTACTGCAGGAATGGGTACATCTGACATATTGAACTATCAGCTCGACTACTTCCGTAGAACCCTTGAGGAGAACAAGCATAATAAAGGACTCCATATTGTGTTCATTCATGGCAAGGGCGAAGGCGTGCTTCGTCATGCTATAATCAATGAGTTGCGCTATCGTTATAAGAATTATCCCTATCAGGACGCCTCTTTCCAGGAATATGGTTATGGGGCTACACAGGTAACAATCAGATAATAAAGAAATGAAGTACGGTTACATCACAGTTGCGTCTGCCATTCCTTCGGTGAAGGTTGCTGATGCCGATTACAATATAAAGCAAATAGAGAGTCTCACAGCTCAGGCTGAAGGTAAAGGGGCTGAGATTATCGTATTCCCTGAACTTTCAGTCACGGGCTACACTTGTCAAGACCTCTTTGCACAACAGACGCTTATTGAGCAAGCAGAAATGCAGATTCTGCAGTTGCTCGACTTCTCTCGCAAACTCGATATTATCTGCGTTGTGGGAGCGCCAGTGTGTATTGGTTCTGGGCTGTACAACTGCGCTGTAGTGTGCCAGCATGGCAATATCCTTGGTATTGTGCCCAAGCGTTATCTGCCTAATTACGCTGAATTCTATGAAAAGCGTTGGTTTGCTTCTGTTGACGATATTGTACGTCCTACAGAAGTACGTTTTGCTGGCAACACCATTACCGTACAACCTGGTATTCAGCTGTTCCAGACTTGCGACGGAGTGAAGTTTGGCATAGAACTGTGTGAGGACCTTTGGGCACCAGTTCCACCGTCAAACGACATTGCTCTCGCAGGAGCAGATATTATTCTCAATCTTTCTGCAAGCGACGACCTTATAGGCAAGAATGCCTATCTGCGTTCTCTTCTCTGCCAGCAGAGTGCTCGCTTGATATGTGGTTACGTATATAGCTCATGTGGATTTGGCGAGAGTACTCAGGATGTTGTCTATGGTGGCAATGCGTACATTTGCGAGAATGGAACTATGGTGGCAGAGTCGGAGCGTTTTGCTCTTGACGAACAACTCGTGATAAATCAGATTGATGTAGACAAGTTGCGCACCGAACGCCGTAAGAACACATCGTTCGTACAGGCAAGTGCCAATAATGATAATCCGGTGACTATCATTTCTACAGATGCCGTAGAGCCTCGCGACTTTTCTCTTATGCGTAGCGTCAATCCTCATCCATTCATACCTACAAGCAATGATATGTTTGCTTCTTGCGATGAGATTTTCTCTATTCAGGTATGTGGTCTTGCCAAACGCCTTGTACACACATGCTCCAAGCGTGTGGTACTTGGCATAAGTGGTGGCTTGGACTCTACTCTTGCGCTGCTGGTATGTGTCAAGACATTCGACAAGCTTGGCTACGACCGTAAGGGAATAGTTGGTGTCACTATGCCCGGCTTCGGCACTACCGACCGTACCTACAACAATGCCATCTCGCTCATGCAGAGCCTCGGCATCACAATACGCGAGATACCGATAGCCAAGAGCGTAACTCAACATTTCGAGGATATCGGCCACGACATAAATGTGCATGACGTGACATACGAGAATGGCCAGGCACGTGAGCGTACGCAGATACTCATGGACCTCAGCAACAAGTTGGGCGGCTTAGTCATTGGTACGGGCGACCTTAGCGAACTTGCACTTGGTTGGGCAACATACAATGGCGACCACATGTCAATGTATGGGGTCAATGCCAGCATACCCAAGACCCTCATACGCTATCTTGTAGGCCATGTAGCCAATAATAGTATCGACGAACAGTCGCGTCTGACGTTGCTCGACATTATCGATACTCCGATTTCGCCAGAACTTATCCCTGCCGACGAGTATGGCAACATCAGCCAGAAGACCGAGGATCTTGTAGGCCCATATAAACTGCACGACTTCTTCCTCTATCATTTCCTGCGTTTCGGATTCCGTCCGTCCAAGCTCTTCATGCTTGCTCGTCATGCCTTCAGTGTAGAGACTTACGATGATGATGTAATCAAGCATTGGTTGCGTACTTTCATTCGACGTTTCTTCCAGCAGCAGTTCAAGCGCTCGTGCCTGCCCGACGGTCCGAAGGTTGGTAGTGTTTCACTCTCGCCACGCGGCGACTGGCGCATGCCCACCGATGCAGCATCCGCTCTGTGGCTTGCAGAATGTGATACACTTTAGGTAGATAAATTCCACTAAATGACATTAAATGGAACAGACAGCCAAAGCAAAGAAGGCTCCCGTGTATCTGACCAAAATCTCGCGTGAAACATTCGACAAACTGAAGGAGCAGATCTTGCACGTGCTTGTCGTAGAGAAACGCTATCGCGAAAGTGGTTTCTCAGCCCATCAGTTAGCTGAGATGCTGCATACCAATACGCGCTATGTTTCTATCGTGCTCAGCGTGCGCTATCATGCCAACTTTGCGCAGTTTATAAACAAGCTGCGCATTGAAGAGGCAATGGCTTTGTTGCAAGACCAACGTTATGCCAATCTACGCATTGAGGAGATTTCTGATATGGTTGGGTTTGCCAATCGTCAGTCGTTCTATAGAGCTTTCTGCCAGATTGTGGGCAAGACTCCTCGACAGTATCAGGAGCAACTGTAATAAATATCATTAACTGAACTTTAGCAAGTTCAGAGAATGCAGAAGTTAAAGAAGTTAGCGCTCCCTACGGTCGCTAGAAATTTTTGCTAAGGCAAGCGGCAAAGCCGAGCGATAGCCATTACTCTTTTTGCTGAATATTCAGCTATAAGGCATACGGCTTTAAATTCTATAACTTCTTTAAATTCTATAACTTCTGAACTTGCGAAAGTTCGATCATTAATTACAATGACAGAACAATTCAACTATACCGACGAGCGTTTTGCCGACATACAGATGCTCCGCTATCGTCTCGACGGATTTGAGAGTCTGACGCTTCGTCAGAAACTATATATTTATTATCTCGCTAAGGCTACACTGTGCGGTCGTGACATTACGACCGACCAGTTTGGCCGATATAATCTACGCATACGCTTCTTGCTTGAGGCTGTCTATAAGGGCTACTCTGGCAATCGTCAGACGGACGAGTTTTGTGCCGTTGTCGATTATTTGAAGCGTGTGTGGTTTGCCAATGGCATCTATCATCACTATGGATGCGAGAAGTTCATACCCGATTTCAGCGAAGAATACTTTCGCGGCATCGTCATGGCAACCATTCCCGACAGCGCATGGGTCAGCAACGAATTGAACGAATTGTGCCCCATAATGTTCAATCCTGCCATCATGCCCAAGCGCGTCAATCAGCGTGCTGGCGATGACATTGTAAAGACCTCGGCTTGCAATTTTTATGACAATGTAAGTCAGAAAGAGGTGGAGAACTATTATGCACAAATGCGCAATGCCGACCCAGATAAAGCTACTCCAATTTCTTATGGACTGAATTCTACGTTACGTCGTACAGACAACGGTTCTATCGTAGAGGAAGTATGGCGTGAAGGTGGCTTGTATGGCAGTGTGATCAAACAGATTATTTACTGGCTTACAAAGGCTTCTGCTGTGGCTGAAAATGAGCAACAGGTTGAAATTATAAGTCTTCTTATAGAATATTACCGCACTGGCGACCTCCATGTTTTCGACAAGTATTCTATAGAATGGTTGAAGGAGCATGAGGGACGTATCGACTTTATCAATGGTTTCATTGAGGTATATGGCGACCCGCTTGGACTGAAAGGTTCGTGGGAGGGTATTGTACACTATAAAGACCCGGTAGCAACGCAGCGCACACTTACTCTTTCTGGCAATGCACAGTGGTTTGAAGACCACTCTCCGGTTGACCCTCGATTCCGTAAACCAAAGGTTGTTGGCGTTACTGCCAATGTGGTTTGTGCTGCAATGCTTGGTGGCGATGAGTATCCGTCAACGGCTATTGGCATCAATTTGCCCAATGCTGATTGGATACGTGCTCAATATGGTTCCAAGAGTATCACTATAGGCAATCTGACACATGCTTACAATCAGGCGTCACGAGGCAATGGCTTTATTGAGGAATTTGCAATCAACGACGAGTCTACTCGCTCTCTCATCAGTCTCTATGGAGATTTATGCGACGATTTGCATACCGACCTCCACGAGTGTCTCGGTCATGGTTCTGGACAGTTATTACCTGGTGTCTCTGCCGACGCTCTTGGCTCATATGGCTCAACAATAGAGGAGGCACGTGCCGACCTCTTCGGATTATACTACATCGCTGACCCGAAACTTGTGCAACTTGGACTTACCCCCAATGTCGAAGCCTATCGTTCTCAGTATTATACATACATGATGAACGGTCTGCTTACTCAGCTCACACGCATCAAGCCTGGCCACCAGATTGAGGAGGCTCACATGCGCAATAGAGCCCTCATCGCACGATGGGTACTCAGTCATTACCCCAATGCCGTACAGCTTGTGCTGCAGGAAGGCAAGACCCGTGTGCAGATTTCCGACTATGAGCACCTACGCGAAGCCTTCGCTGCCCTACTCGGCGAGATACAGCGCATAAAGAGCGAGGGCGACTATGAGGCTGCCAAGACTCTTGTCGAGGAATACGCCATAGATGTCGATGCCGACTTGCACACAGAGTTGCTCGAACGCTATCGTTCTCTCGGCATTGCACCATACAAGGGTTTTATCAACCCACGTATGACGCTAATCACTGACACTGACGGAACTCCCACAGATGTCGTTGTTGACTACAGCGAGAAGTACGATGAACAGATGATGCGCTACTCGCGCGAGTATACCTCAAACTCATGAAAGAACAATATATTTTATGGAAACATCCGAACAGGTAAAACAGATAAAACGTTCGTTTAGATTGTTTATGAACGGAGTCACTGCTGCCTCGATGCGCAGCAAGGGACTTAACTACAAGATAAATTGGGGCGTTCAATTGCCCGATTTAAAACGTATGGCGGCTCAGTATGGACACAATGCAGAATTGGCGTCTGCATTGTGGGCTGAGAGTGGGGTGAGAGAGTGCCGGTTGTTGGCTACGCTGATAATGCCTGCCGACAAAATGTCTTCCGATGAAGCTATTGATTGGGCAACGTCTGCCGATATAACATCCGAGATAATGGAGATGGCTGTGTTCAATCTGTTCCAGCATCTTCCGTATGGCGATAGTCTTGCACACACCATGCTTAATAACGACAATATGATAATCCGTGCCGGAGCCTACCATCTTGTGTGTAGGTTGCTCAAACGTGGCTGTTCCGTCAGTGCTGCTACTATAGAAAAACTTCTTGACGTGGCTCGTATCGACACTCAGACAACCGACCGACAATTGCTTCGTGCACTCGTATCGTGCTTGCAATATATGGCGTCTACAGACCATACTCAGGCCAAAACAGCTGCCACAGTACTGAATGACGCTGGATTTGACGCTTTTTAGCATATCTTCTTGGTTGAATTGCCAAAAAAACGTAACTTTGCAACATGATGCAAGAAGATGCTATACAAAATGCACATGCTACACTAGCTCGAAGCTTGCAGGCCACGAACAGTCGCTGTACACCCGAACGGCGAGCCATACTTGATGCGGCATGCTCTATGGATGTTCCTTTCTCTATAGCAGACATTGCAACTAAGTTGGCAAACGAAGGTTTTAAGGTCAGTCGGGCCACACTTTACAACACGCTACGGCTGCTTGTCGATTTGCGACTTATAGTATGTCTTAGAATGCAAAACTGTACACGCTACGAAGTGGTTGACCCTACGCGTGCAAGATGCCGACAGGTTTGTACAGTGTGTGGACGTACGACGGATATCTGTGCGCCTACCGAAGTGGCACTGCTGCCTGGAGCTAAGACGCGACGGTTTCGTCCCACAGCTTATGCACTCTACGTATTTGGTCTGTGTGCTTCATGCCAGCGACGAGCGTGTCAAGACGCAAATATTAACAAAAAACATACTCGGTCCTCAGGGACAGAGAAAGAAAAATAAGGAAATATATGAACAAAGGAAAAGTTGACGTCCTGCTCGGATTGCAGTGGGGCGACGAAGGTAAGGGCAAGGTTGTTGACGTCCTCACCCCGAAGTATGATGTGATCGCACGTTTCCAGGGCGGTCCTAATGCAGGCCACACACTTGAGTTTGAAGGCCAGAAGTATGTACTCCGCAGCATCCCGTCGGGCATTTTCCAGGGAGGCAAGGTCAACATCATCGGCAACGGCGTGGTACTCGCTCCCGACCTCTTCATGCAGGAGGCTAAGGATCTTGAGAAGAGCGGACACGACCTTAAGAGCCGTCTGCACATCTCTAAGAAGGCTCATCTCATTATGCCCACACACCGTGTGCTCGACGCTGCCATCGAAGCCTCTAAGGGCAAGAACAAGGTGGGTACTACAGGCAAGGGCATAGGTCCTACATACACCGACAAGGTGTCGCGTAGCGGACTCCGTGTAGGCGATATCCTCGACAATTTCCAGGAGAAATACGAGGCACACAAGGCTGCCCACCTAAAGCAGATAGCAGCCCTCGGCTATACCGACTTCGACATCACCGAGACCGAGAAGACATGGATGGAGGGCATCGAATACCTCAAGCAGTTCCAGATTGTCGATTCGGAGCACGAAATCAATCGCGTACTGCGCTCTGGCAAGGACATCCTCTGTGAGGGTGCTCAGGGCACAATGCTCGACGTCGACTTCGGCTCATATCCTTTTGTGACTTCTTCTAATACCATCTGTGCCGGTGCTTGCATCGGATTGGGCATCGGTCCTAACCGTATTGGCAACGTATACGGCATCATGAAGGCTTATTGCACACGTGTCGGTGCAGGTCCTTTCCCCACAGAGTTGTTTGACGAGACTGGCGGCAAGATTCGCGACCTTGGCCACGAATACGGAGCCGTTACAGGTCGTGAGCGCCGTTGCGGATGGTGCGACCTCGTACAGCTTAAGTACTCTGTCATGATCAACGGTGTCACCGAACTCATCATGATGAAGAGCGACGTGCTCGACAGCTTCCCCGTTGTCAAGGCTTGTGTAGCCTACGAGTTGCCCGATGGCACACAGACTACTGAGCTGCCTTACGAACTGTATGATGCCAAGCCCGTATATAAGGAATTCAAGGGATGGAATACAGACATGACACGCTTCACAAGCGAGGATCAGTTCCCCGAAGAGTTCAATGCCTACGTCAAGTTTCTCGAGGAGTACCTTGAGACACCAATACGCATAATCTCAATAGGCCCCGACCGCGACCAGACAATCGTTCGCAAATAATAATACACTGAACTTTCGCAAGTATAGAGAATTCAGAAGTTAAAGGAGTTAAGAGGTGAAGCCAAATGCTTTTAGTGTTATAAAGCAAGAACTAATGGCTTCACTCCTTAACTCCTTTCGCTTGCGAATGTTCAATCCTCGCGCATGCACGCATATATTTGCGTCGCAAATAAGTGACATGTAAAACTTATTATATAAGTAAGTAATCTAAATTATTTTATTGCTGTCCGGTAAATAATTATCTACCCTTATATTGCTTTATTGTTCAGTGTTTTATTGCAATATTTTCCAAATAAGGCTTTATATACCATGCTGGCTGAACCATATTGTTAGTTTTACATGACTGCAATAATTAAATGTATCTTACAGGTCATTATTGACATTTTGAAAGCGAAAGAATGAATACGTTATCATCCCCCGATGAATACGTTATCGTTGGCATATGAATACGTATTCGTATTAGGAGACAGATACAAGCGTCTCAGAATAAGTAACAGTTCAGAATTATCTTAATATAATAAATAAGAGGAGGGTGCGTCAAAACTCATACTGCTTTTTTTATATTTAACAATTGTAGGAGGTTATGACGTCTTCGCCATAACCTGTGCAAGGAAACGGCACCAGCAATTAATATTGTAATGTCATTTGAGATTTGTCAACTGCACAGACTATGGCGGGATACCATAGCCTCCTATGGTTTGTGTTTTGTTTACGAAACTTTCGTTTAGGGTCCTTGTGAATCCTTGCCCTGTTATTGTTGTTGTGGGGTTTATGAGATGTGATTTAGCAATGGTGTTGGTGGATATTTAACGTTAAATTTTATTTCTTTCGTCATAAATTCAGAGTGCAAGCAGCAGGGTATTCAATATATTTTTTGTACCTTTGTAGCTATGTTTTGATTCTTGCTGAAAATCAGCAAACATTATTAACGATTAAATAATATATTGTATGTCAGCAAATTACACAAAGCCCTTAATACCTAAAGGCACGCGCGACTTCTCTCCGGTGGAGATGGCAAAGCGCAACTACATATTCGACACAATACGCGAAGTATACGCCCTGTATGGCTTCCAGCAGATAGAAACCCCTGCCATGGAGACCCTTTCTACGCTTATGGGCAAGTATGGCGAGGAGGGCGACAAACTGCTCTTCAAGGTGCTCAATTCGGGCGACTATCTTGCCAAACTCTCCGACGACCAGCTCTTGCAGCGCAATCCGCTGCATCTTGCAACAAAGCTCTGCGAGAAGGGCTTGCGCTACGATCTGACAGTTCCGTTTGCACGATACGTAGTGCAGCATCGTGACGAAATTCAGCTGCCGTTCAAGCGCTATCAGATACAGCCCGTATGGCGTGCCGACCGTCCGCAGAAGGGCCGTTATCGCGAATTCTACCAGTGCGACGCCGACATTGTTGGTTCTGACTCGCTGCTCAACGAGGTGGAGCTGATGCAGATTGTCGACACCGTATTCACTCGCTTCGGTGTGCGCGTGGCCATTAAGATAAACAACCGAAAGATTCTTACGGGTATTGCCGAAACCATTGGCGAGGCTGACAAGATAGTGGATATTACCGTGGCTATTGATAAGCTCGACAAGATTGGCATTGACGCTGTCAACGAGGAGTTGCGCCGCGACGGCATCAACGAGGAAGCCATTGAGAAGCTGCAGCCTATCATAGCGCTTACTGGCACCAACGACGAGAAACTCGCCACTATTGCTAAGGTGCTTGCCCAGTCGGAAGTGGGAATGAAGGGTGTTGAGGAGACTCGCTTTATTCTCGACACGCTCAAGACGTGCGGGCTGCACAATCAGATTGACCTCGACCTCATGCTTGCCCGTGGACTGAATTATTACACGGGTGCCATATTCGAGGTGAAGGCTCTCGACTATGCCATTGGCTCCATAACTGGTGGCGGACGCTACGACAACCTTACCGGTATCTTCGGATTGCCCGGAATCTCGGGTGTGGGCATTTCGTTTGGTGCCGACCGTATATACGACGTGCTTGGCGGTCTAGACCTCTATCCCAAGGAGGCTGCTCAGGGTACCCGTCTGCTCTTCATCAACTTTGGTGCTGCCGAGACTGCCTACTGCCTGCCTCTGCTGCGCCGTTGCCGTGAGGCTGGCATCCGCACCGAGATATATCCTGATAGTGTGAAGATGAAGAAGCAGATGGCATATGCCAACGCCAAGCATGTGGCTTTTGTGGCGCTGGCTGGCGAACAGGAAATTGCCGAGGGCAAACTCACTCTTAAGAACATGAGCACCGGCGAGCAGACTCTCGTTACGCCCGAACAGCTCCTGGCTGCCGTAAGCAAGCCTACGGAACTTTAATATAAACGCACACAAATAATTTCGTGGATAATTCATGAGCCCACTTTAAAAAGGGACATATTTTGAATTCAGTCTGACCAGTGTGGTCATTCTGAGTGAAACATGGCAATCGACTCCTCCGGTGAATATCTTTTGAGAAATTGCATTGAAAGAGCCGAAAGCTTCTCTGATAGGGCCGAAAAGGTAGGGTGTTCAAAATCGCTTAATCCTGCGCATTTTTTAACCTATAGTATTGATGCGCTTGACCACCAAATTTGGAGAAAGGTTTTCATTCGTCCATTCCGTAATGTGACGGTGTCTTCCTTCCTCCAATCTTTGTTTAAGATTGAAATTAGCTTTGTAAGTCTGAAAAGAAAGAACTTACAACATCTGCCGAGACACCTTTTACAATAGCAATGATGGTTGCAGATGCTTTTACCTATGTTTTCGGGAAAGACAAGCCAGTCTTCTGCATGCGAGAGTTCGGACCACTCGCGATAGCCGCTGAGCACTTCCTTGTATTGCTTTTCAAACGTATCCCCGTTTATGTGATAATAGTGGTCAAGCGAACGGGAGGTCGTAGGAATCGTCTCCATACACTCCTTTTAAAAAAGCCGCAAACTCCTTGGAGTAGCGGGTTCCTTCAGCTTTCTGCTCATAATAATCAGAGAAGTATCGGTTGTTCTGCTTGTCGTAGCATTTGCGTCTTCTGACAATCAGATCAACACCTTTGTCGCGTATTTGGAAGTCACGTATAGTTACGGCATCACAGAACCCTTTGGATTCAATCTCAGGGCTTTCTTTATATTCAGCCTTAACCGATTCGTCAAGATAGATGCGGATAAGGGATGCCTCTTCTTCTACACGTACTACTTCAAAATTTATAAGTATCGAATGCATTTGTTGACATTATCGTTATCTACGTCGTTTTCCGTGCCATCCTCGCCTTCATGGGCGCATGGTGGTATGGAGACGGACGCAACGATTTCAGACGAGACCGATTGTCTATTGTTTTTCTGATGAAACTCCTTCCTTGTCTTAGCCATTGCTTCCGTAGCCCTAT
>OBAH01000173.1_pt1 | contig 61527 bp, 43 predicted proteins | sample 1517491 | NCBI WGS metagenome assembly OBAH01 (sample SAMN04571697, study PRJEB22368) | human gut metagenome | biome: human gut; material: stool | host: Homo sapiens | place: Luxembourg | collected 2012-08-03
GCTGCGTTAAGTTAACAACGGATTGAACGGATTAAACGGATTCGTTGGCTGCGTTATGGGCTGCGTTAAGTTAACAACGGATTGAACGGATTAAACGGATTCGTTGGCTGCGTTGATGGGTGCGTTGATTTAACAACGGATTAAACGGATTAAACGGATTCGTTGGCTGCGTTGATGGGTGCGTTGATTTAACAACGGATTAAACGGATTAAACGGATTCGTTGGCTGCGTTGATGGGAGCGTTGATTTAACAACGGATTGAACGGATTAAACGGATTCGTTGGCTGCGTTATGGGCTGCGTTAAGTTAACAACGGATTGAACGGATTAAACGGATTCGTTGGGTGCGTTATGGGCTGCGTTAAGATAACAACGGATTAACGGATTAAACGGATTCGTTGGGTGCGCCATCCGTAGTGGAGGTCTCCGGCCTCCGCAGCAACCTGTAGTACCAATCATTACAGTCTGACTTGGTGCTGCGGAGGCCGGAGACCTCTGCTACGGTTAATGACAATCCGATTAATCCGTTAAATCCGTTGTTAAAAAAGTGGCAGCAGGAATCCGTTAAATCCGTTGTTAAAAAAGTGGTAGCAGTAAATCCGTTAAATCCGTTAAATCCGTTGTTAAAAAAGTGGCAGCAGTAAATCCGTTAAATCCGTTGTTAAAAAAGTGGTAGCAGTAAATCCGTTAAATCCGTTAAATCCGTTGTTAAAAAAAATAGCAGCGATAAATCCGGTTAATCCGTTAAATCCGTTGTTAAAATTCCCAAGCAGCAGGAATCCGTTTAATCCGATAAATCCGTTGTTAAAAAAAGTATCAGCAGTGCAATCCGTGGGAGAATAAAAAGAATAATGATATGACGACATTACAGCAGCAGCGAATGCTTCTCGAGATAGAATACAACCACGAGAAGGAGGAGTTTAGAAAGCAGACCGAGACGATGGGCGTGGAGCGCAAAGTGAGGCGCGGCGACGCCTGGTTCCCCGTGACCATCGGCAACTGCTACTACAACTCGCTCAACCAGGCGGTGGTGGAGGTGACGCGCACCAAGGACTCGGACATAGAGCACAACTTCGAGCCGGGACGACCCGTCTGCTTCTTCACCGTGCGACGCGACGAGAAGACACACCGTGAGCGCATACAGTATATGTCGTTCACAGCCACCGTGAGCTACGCCGACCACGACCGCATCGTCGTGGCGCTGCCCAACAGCGGGCGCATCGCCGACCTGCAGCGCTCGGAAGCCATCGGACTGCAACTCTTCTTCGACGAGACAAGCTACCGCCTCATGTTCGACGCCCTCGACCGCGTGATAAGCGCCAAGACGGGGCGCCTCGCCGCCCTGCGCGACATCTTCTACACCAAGGCGCCGGCACAGAAGCTCACGTTCGAACCCATGCGTCTGCCCTGGCTCAACGCCTCGCAGGAGCAAGCCGTGAACGAGGTGCTGCGCGCCAAGGACGTAGCCGTGGTGCACGGACCGCCGGGAACGGGCAAGACCACGACACTCGTGGAAGCCATCTACGAGACGCTGCGCAGAGAGAGTCAGGTGATGGTATGCGCGCAGAGCAACATGGCGGTAGACTGGATAGCTGAGAAACTCGTAGACCGCGGCGTGAACGTGCTGCGCATAGGCAACCCCACACGTGTCAACGACAAGATGCTCTCGTTCAGCTACGAACGACGCTTCGAGGCGCACCCCGACTATCCGCAGCTCTGGAGCATACGCAAAGCCATCAGAGAACTGCGCGGCGAGCGACGCCGGTCGGACGCATGGCATCAGAAGATGGACCGCCTGAAGAGTCGCGCCACGGAGATAGAGCTGCGCATACGCGCCTCGCTGTTCGGCGAAGCGCGCGTCGTGGCATGCACCCTCACCGGCGCCGCCAACCGCGTGCTCGAAGGCGAGAAGTTCTCGACGCTCTTCATCGACGAGGCGGCACAGGCGCTCGAAGCAGCCTGCTGGATAGCCATACGCCGCGCCGGACGCGTCATCTTCGCCGGCGACCACTGCCAGCTGCCCCCAACCGTGAAGAGCATCATGGCACTGAAGGGCGGACTCGGCATCACGCTCATGGAGCGCATCGTGAAGGCAAAGCCCGACGTGGTGACGCTGCTGAAGGTGCAGTATCGCATGAACGAGCAGATAATGCGCTTCTCGAGCGACTGGTTCTACGGCGGCGAGGTGCAGACCGCGCCCGGCATAGAACACCGCAGCATACTCGACTACGACCGCCCGATGATGTGGGTGGACACGTCGGAGGCAGACGGCAAGGAGGAGTTCGTGGGCGAGAACTTCGGACGCATCAACCGCACCGAGGCAGAGCTGACGCTGCAGACCCTGCAGCAATACTTCGAGAAGGTGGGCAAGCAGCGCATCCTCGACGAGCACATCGACGTGGGCATCATATCGCCATACCGCGCACAGGTGCAGCTGCTCGGCAAGATGATACGCCAGAGCGAGTTCTTCAGACCCTACCGCCGCGCCATCAGCGTGAACACCGTCGACGGTTTCCAGGGACAGGAGCGCGACATCATCATCATCTCGCTCGTGCGCAACAACGACGGAGGCGAGATAGGCTTCCTGCGCGACCTCAGGCGCATGAACGTAGCCATGACACGCGCAAGAATGAAGCTCATCATACTCGGTTCGGCAGCCACAATGACCGTTCACCCGTTCTACAAGAAGCTGTACGAGTGGGCAACTAATAATAAAACATAAAAGAAAGGTGTTTTATTTCTTATATTCAGAAAAAATCAATAAATTTGCAAGCCTATATTGTGCAATATATTATAAGGTGTTAAAGTTTCGCAGGACAGCCTCCTGCGAAACCCGCATGTTGCTCCTATAGTTCAATGGATAGAACGGAGGTTTCCTAAACCTTTGATCCGGGTTCGATTCCCGGTGGGAGTACAATTAATTCAACAACATTCAGAATCACTAATTTTATGAAGAAAGCGATGACACTGATGCTTCTGATGCTCGTTGCAATGTTCTGCAACGCACAGATGCAAGACCCCGTGAAGTTCACAGCGCAACTCAAGACGGGCAGCACCGCAGAGGGCGAGATTGTCTTCAGCGGAAAGATTCAGAAGGGATGGCATGTCTATTCCACCAATCTCGGCAGCGACGGCCCCATCGAGGCGTCGTTCCATGTAGACAAGAAAGACGGCGTAGAGCTGGTAGGCAAGCTCACACCGCGCGGCAAGGAGATATCGGAGATGGACCCGATGTTCGGCATGAAGCTGCGCTACTTCGAGCACTCTGTACAGTTCGTGCAGAAGGTGAAGTTCACCAAGCCCAATTACACCATAAAGTGCTACCTCGAGTTCGGTGCGTGCAACGAAGAGATGTGTATGCCGCCCACGCAGGTGGAGCTGCACAAGCAGGGCAAGTCGCCAGCCGTAGACGGCGAGGCAGCTAAGGAAGAGGAGGCAACGGAAGAGGCAGCCGCTATCGCCGACACAGCAGCCGTGGCAACCACAGACAGCGCAGCCGCAGCAGCCCCCGCAGCACTCGACAGCGCAGAGGTGAAGAAGCTCTGGACACCGGTTATCGACCAGCTCAACGACTACGACCAGCCGGTGAGCAACTCGCTCTTCTACATATTCATCGCAGGTATCGTGGGCGGACTCGTTGCGCTCTTCACACCGTGCGTATGGCCTATCATCCCGATGACCGTGAGCTTCTTCCTGAAGCGCAACAAGAGTCGCAAGAAGGCTATCCGCGAGGCTGTCATCTACGGCGTGTCTATCGTAGTGATCTACGTGGCGCTCGGACTCGTAGTGTCGATGCTCTTCGGCGCGAGTGCGCTCAACGCGCTCTCTACCAACGCCGTCTTCAACATAGCGTTCTGCCTGATGCTCGTAGTGTTCGCCGCTTCGTTCTTCGGAGCGTTCGAGATTACGCTGCCGTCGTCGTGGAGCAACAAGATGGACCAGAAGTCGGAGGAGACAAGCGGTCTGCTCAGCATCTTCCTCATGGCGTTCACACTCTCGCTCGTGAGCTTCTCTTGCACCGGTCCGATCATCGGCTTCCTGCTCGTGGCAGTAGCCTCTGAGGGCAGCATCGTGGCTCCGACAATCGGTATGCTCGGCTTCGCCATCGCACTGGCTGTGCCGTTCGCTCTGTTCGCCATGTTCCCTACACTGCTCAAGTCGGCACCTAAGTCGGGTGGCTGGATGAACGTGCTGAAGGTGACGCTCGGCTTCGTGGAGCTGGCGTTCGCACTGAAGTTCCTCTCTGTAGCCGACCTCGCATACGGCTGGCACATCCTCGACCGCGAGACATTCCTCGCTCTCTGGATTGCGCTCTTCTCGCTGCTCGGTCTCTACCTGCTCGGACTCTTCAACTTCCCGCACGACGACGAGGGACGCCGCACCAACGTGCCGCAGTTCTTCCTCGCACTGGCTTCGCTCGCATTCGCATTCTATATGATTCCTGGCTTGTGGGGCGCTCCGCTGAAGGCTGTCTCTGCGTTCGCACCGCCAATGAACACACAGGACTTCAACCTCTACAAGAACGAGGTGCACCCGCGCTTCACCGACTACGAGGCAGGTATGGCTGCCGCACGTCTGGAGGGCAAGCCGGTAATGGTAGACTTCACCGGTTTCGGCTGCGTGAACTGCCGCAAGATGGAGGCTGCTGTATGGACAGACGCTAAGGTGGCTGACCTGCTCAACCAGAAGTATGTGCTCATCTCGCTCTTCGTGGACGACAAGACTCCGCTGCCTGAGCAGATGGAGGTGACGGACACCGACGGATCGAAGCGCACGCTGCGCACCGTAGGCGACAAGTGGAGCTACCTGCAGCGCTACAAGTTCGGTTCTAACACTCAGCCGATGTACATCCTCGTAGACAACGAGGGCATGCCGCTCACCGGCAGCCGCTCGTACGACGAGAACATCTCTGAGTACATGGACTTCCTCAACGCAGGTTTGGAAGCATACGCTAAGCGATAATCACTCTAAAGGGGTGCACTTCTTTCAAGTGCACCCCTTTTTTGTGCACTCCCAGGAAAGCAGATGCTGCTAACGTTGGCAGCGTAAAAAATCCGATTAATCCGCTAATCCGTTGTTGAAAAAATCTTTGTCTGCGTAATATTAACAACGGATTTATCGGATTAAACGGATTGTCTGCTTGGGATTTTTAACAACGGATTTATCGGATTGAACGGATTCCTGCTGCTACATTAATTTAACAACGGATTAAACGGATTCCTGCTGCTACATTAATTTAACAACGGATTAAACGGATTCGTTGGCTGCGTAAAAATCCGTTTAATCAGTTTAATCCGTTGTTAAAAAAAACTTGTTGTCTGCGTAAAATCCGATTAAACGGATTTTAATTCGCTGTTGATTCTTGATGAATTAAAGTTTACTATACGTTCCACAACAAGCGAATGTTCACCAAAGTTCATCAACAGACCAAGTGCATAATCGGTAGCACGCAGATAGTTGTAAGTTTGTGCTTTATGCACGTCATGTATTTCTTTGAGAGCCTTCAATTCAATAATAATCTTATCATAACACACAAAATCGGCAAAGTATTCCTGTTCCAATAGCTTACCTTTATATTGTATGCGTATAGCTTTCTCGCGTTCGAAAGGAATGCCACGCAGACGGAACTCCTCTGCCAATGCTTCCTGATACACCTTTTCCAGAAAGCCGCATCCTAACAATTTATGCACCTCAAAAGCCGCTTGGCGTATTGTCCACGACTCATTCTTATAAAGTAGTTCGCTCATAATGCAATCAATTTTTATCGGTTAGTGTATTATATAAACGTAAATCTACACGCTTATTGTATAAAACAAAAGAAAAATCCGTTAAATCCGATTATTTACGCATCCAACGCATCCGTTTAATCCGTTCAATCCGTTGTTAAAAAAAATATCAGCAGTAAATCCGTTAAATCCGATTATTTACGCATCCAACGCATCCGTTTAATCCGATAAATCCGTTGTTAATTCTTCCCAAGCAGCAGTAAATCCGATTAATCCGTTCAATCCGTTGTTAAAAAAAGCATCAGCAGTAAATCCGTTTAATCCGTTGTTGATTCAACGCAGTCTGACAATCCGTGTCGTCAGTGACATCTGTGGGAGGATAAAAGAAAAGGCTGGAAGAAAGGCTGGAAGATATTACACTTCCGACACCTATCTTCCAGCCCTTTTTGTGCTCATACCGTGACGGTTACAGCAATCCTGGTAGATATGGAGGATTTTTTCGCGTACTTGATTCTTATGAGACAATAATAATAACAAAGAAATTGCTTGTGAAATTTGCCTCAAAGGCGGAAAATGTGTATTTTTGCACAAAACAAGTATCAAAAATGTGTAAAACATCACATTTTCGACACATTAAATAGATTTGTATGTTTAATAGAACGATAATTAACGATCTGAAGCATTGGAAAGAGCAGAAGGATAGAAAGCCGTTGATGATGCTTGGAGCCAGACAAGTAGGCAAGACGTCTGTACTGAAACGATTCGGTAGAGAATGTTTTGAGCATTGCGTTTATTTCAGTCTTGATGAAGAAGCGGGTGTGTGCGACATCTTCCGCACGACGAAAAATCCGACCCAAATCATTGAGCAACTGTCTTACTTGACAGATGAACCTATACTACCGGAAAAGACATTGTTGGTACTTGACGAGATACAAGACTGCCCAGAGGCGATAAGTTCAATGAAGTATTTCTGTGAGAAAACACCGGAGTATGCTATTGCATGTGCCGGATCACTTTTAGGTCTGGCGTTTGGACATGAAGGATTTTCTTTTCCTGTCGGAAAGGTGGATCATATAAATATGTATCCGGTCACTTTCTCCGAATTTTTAGAGCAAAAGGATAGTGGTCTGTATAGATACTATAAATCTATAGATAGTATAGAGCCACTTCCGCAGGTTTTCTTCGACCGACTATCCCAGGCGTTTACAGCATACCGCATCTCGGGAGGTATGCCCGAGGCTGCAATGAAGATGATAGAAGTGGATATGAAAGGTGTGGAAACAAAGCTGCAAAATATTCTGCAAGACTATACTCTTGATTTTGTGAAGCATGCCACTCCGCAACTTGCTAACCGTATATCTCATCTTTGGAATTCATTGCCTTCGCAGCTCGCCAAGGAGAATAGAAAATTCATATATCAATTGGTGCGTCCAGGAGCAAGGGCAAGAGAATATGAAGATGCATTGGTTTGGTTGCAGAATGCCGGACTAATATATAAGGTTAGTCTTTGTCAGACTCCTCAGGTGCCTCTCAAGTCGTATGAAGACTTGAGCATATTCAAGATATACTGTCTTGACGTCGGATTGCTGCGAGTGTTGTCAGAGGTAAGTCCGGAAGCGTATTTTAACGACAATCCTGCATTTAAAGAGTTCAAAGGCGCACTTGCCGAAAATTATGTTCTGCAAAGTCTTACAGCAAGTGGGGTGAAATGTTCGCGTTATTGGGCTTCTGGAAATAAGGCAGAAGTGGAATTCATAATACAAGAAGGTTTGGATATTATTCCAATAGAAGTGAAGTCGGGAACAAGTGTTACAGGAAAAAGTCTTGTTGAATACAACAAGAAATATTCTCCAAAGCTCCGTCTGCGCTTCTCCATGCTGAACATGAAGAAAGACGATACGTTTGTCAATATGCCTTTGTTTATGGCAGACAGAGCTAAGGAGTTAATAGAACGGCTTACTTGTCAGTAACCTCTACGATGGGGTTGCCGGTGCAAGCGTCGGGCATCTGGATGTGCAGCAGCGAGCAGACTGTAGGCGCTGTGTCGTCCATGTGAGTCTGGCGGTTGGTGTGACCCGGCTTGATGTTCCAGCCCATGAAGACGAGTGGGATGTGAGTGTCAGCCGGAGTCCATGTGCCGTGCGACGAACCGTAGAAGTCCTTGCCAACGGGCCACTCGAAGTAGTTGATGCGCGGCATGAGGATGATATCGCCCGAGCGACCACGATAATAGCCGTTGACAACACGCTCGCGAACCCACTGCGGAGCAGAAGCGCAAGCCGCCTTCTCGTAGTCGATGACCCACTGCAGGTCGGGGTCAGCCTTCAGGATGCGGATAGCAGCCGCCTTCACCTTCTCAAGGCAGAGCTTGTTCTGCGCCAGCAAGTCGTGGTCGAGGTAGAGACTCTCGCCGATGATATCCTTAGCATACTTGATGTCGAGTCCGAACTCAGCCTTCAGCTTCTCGTTGAGGTCGCGCATCTTCTGACCAAAGTTGCAACTGCCACCAGGTAGCTTGTGCTCCTTCAGCGTGTTCGGGTTGTGGCTGCCACCGTGGTCGGCAGTGAGGAACAACAGATAGTTGCCCTTGCCCACCTGAGCGTCGAGCGCCTCAAAGAACTTCTTCATGTCGCGGTCGAGCGTGAGGAACACCTCCTCGTTCTCCTTGCCTGGCGAGAACCATGTGCCCGTCTTGTGGCTTATGGCGTCGGTAGACGAGATACTGATGCAGAGCATGTCGGGCGTTTCGCCCTTGCCCAGCTGCTCGTTCTTCAGTGCAGCCTCCGCCATGTTGAACGTGAGCGTAACGCCGTCGGATCCCGACTTCGGGTCGTAGCCCTTCTTCATGCCAGAAGCGCGGTTGAACTTCTTCACCCAGTCGGGCAGAGCGTCCATGTAGTAAGAACTGGTGATGAAGCCAGCCACCGACTTGTCGTACCAGTAGGCAGCGTTGGCAGCGTGTCCGGCAGGAAGGATGGCAGCGCGGTCCTTCAGAGCGATGCCGATAACCTTAGAGCGGAAGTCGGTAGCGCAGCGCAGCATATCGCCGATGGTAGTGCCGAGCATGTTCTTCGGCGACATGCAGCCAGCCTTGGAGTCGGTGCCCACGCCCTTCACGTCTGGGTCGTCGGTGCAGTAGACACGCTTGCCGTCGAGATAGAAGTCGTTGCCAGAGATGCCGTTGGCAGCAGGTACGGCGCCGGTGTAGATAGAGGAGTGTCCTACGCCGGTGATGGTAGGCACATAGTTGAGCATCTGGTTGTCGCACGAGAAGCCTTCAGCCATGAGGCGCTTCATACCGCCTTCGCCGTACTTGTCGTAGTAATAATACATGTAGTCCCAACGCATCTGGTCGATAACAAGACCGACAACGAGTTTCGGACGAGCCACTTGTGCAGAGGCAGTGAGCGCCATGATGCACACAAGAAGAGATAAAAAGATTTTTTTCATTTTGTTTTTTGGCTTTTTATTGTTGTTGTTTGTTTGATTGCTTGTTTGTTTGTTTGTTGATAGGCCTTTCTAAGCCTCTTTAAGCCTTTCTAAGCCGAGGAACTAAGCCTGCGCTCCCTCCCCGACGGGGAGGGTGGGTAGGGGCTTAATACGTGAACGAGCTGCCTCCGAGGAACTCTCTCAAGAGCGATGTCGGCGGTAGGACGGTGTGGTCGATGGCGTTGAAGTAGCTGAGGAACTTACGTAAGCGATACGCCTCGGCATACTCGTCGCAGTTCTCGGGCACCTGCTCGAGCAGCGGCTCAGCCTGCGTCTTTATGGCAGCTAATTCGTATATCATCGCCGTGTTGAACATCGTGTCGGCGTTCTCCTGATAAGGGAATATCCACTTGTTCTCGCCGGCACGCACGCTGGGCCAGCGGCGGATGGTGTCGCGAGCCGAGCAGCCACGATACTTGAAGTCGCGAACGATGCGGCGCAGCAGTCGGTTGTCGGTAGTAGGGATGTAGTTGTGCTCGTCGAGGAGGATAGTGGTGAGCGCCGAGGCATACACACGATACTTCAGTTGCTCGTCTACCTGCGCCGTCAGTTCGGGGTTGAGCGCATGTATGCCCTCCACCACGAGCACGTCGTTAGGCTCCATGCGCATACGCTTGCCGCTCATCTCGCTGCGGCCAGTCTGGAAGTTGTAGCGCGGCAGCTCCACCTCCTCGCCGGCGAAGAGCTGCAAGAGCTGCTTGTTGAACAGTTCGAGGTTGAGCGCATAGAGCGACTCGTAGTCGTAGTCGCCCTGAGCGTCGAGCGGCGTCTTCTCGCGGTCGACGAAGTAGTCGTCGAGCGAGATGGGCACGGGGTGTATGCCGTTGCAGAGCAGCTGAATGGAGAGGCGCTTGCACGTCGTGGTCTTGCCCGACGACGACGGACCTGCGATGAGCACCATCTTCACACGCGACTCGCGAGCGATGTCCTCCGCAATCTTCGCAATCTTCTTCTCCTGCAGCGCCTCCGACACATTGATAATATCGGTGGTGTGGCCCTGGCTCACCGCCTCGTTGAACGTTCCGACGGTAGACAAGCCCAGCAGGTTCTGCCAGCGGTGGTGCTCCTGGAAGATGTCGAACATCTTGTCCTGGCGCACCAGTGCGCCGAGCTGCGTCGGGTCCTGACGCGACGGGATGCGCAGCAGCAGTCCGTCGTAGTACTTCTCGAGTCCGAAGAGCGTGAGCTGCGCCGTGTTGACGAGCATCGTGCCGTAGAAGTAGTCGATGAAGCCCTCTATATCATAATATGTAGTATAGAGCTTGCCGGTAGTGCGCAGCAGCATTGCCTTCGACTTGTAGCCGAGGTCCTCGAAGATGCGTATCGCCTCGTCGGTGGGCACCTGGTGGCGGCGTATGCGCAGATGGCGGTCTACCAGGCTCTGCATCTCGCTGCGGATAAGGTCGACGTCAGCCTCCGTCACGGGGCGTCCGAGGCGCAGGTCGCAGTAGTAGCCGTTGCTCACCGGTATGTCGATGACGACGTTGCTCTCGGGAAACAGTTTGTGAACAGCCTTGCAGAGCACGAAGAAGAGCGTGCGAGTATAAGCACGCGAGCCCGACGCCGACGTTACGTCAAGATACTCAATATCCTTCGGATTGTAGACACGGTAGTGGAGTCCCTCAACCTTGTTATTCACCTTGGCGCTCACCGGCGGATAAGGCATCTTTACATCAAGCTGAGAAAAAATATCAGAAAGTGTGCTCCCTGTTTCCACTTTTAAAGTTTTTTTATTATTTTTGCAACGGATTTGTATCAACTGTTTCATTTGGCTAAAGCTTTAAAGGTTTTATACTGAAATCTATCAAAAGAGGCTTTCAACTACTTACTAAGTAACTTGCCAATAACAAAGGTACTTTCTTTTTTCGACACAACGCGCATAAACGCCACATAAATTATATTAAAAAAATATGTCGATTTGGATTATTTTTAAGATCATCGGTTCATTGGCCCTCCTCATCTACGGTATGAAGGTGATGAGCGAGGCTCTGCAGAAGATGGCAGGCTCACAGCTCCGCCATATTCTCGGCGCAATGACCACCAACCGCTTTACCGGACTGCTGACCGGTATGTTTGTAACAGCCTCGGTACAGTCGTCTACGGCTACCACGGTGATGACCGTTTCGTTTGTCAACGCCGGACTGCTAACCCTTGCTCAAGCCATCTCCGTCATCATGGGTGCCAACATCGGCACTACGTTCACGGCGTGGATTATGACGCTCGGCTTCTCGTTCAACATGGCGAACCTCGTGTTCCCTGCGTTCTTCATCGCCCTGCTACTCATCTACAGCAAGCGCCACCGCTACATCGGCGACTTCCTCTTCGGCGTGGCATTCATGTTCTTCGCTATCTCTACGCTCGGCGCAACGGGTAAGGAGATGGACCTCAGCCACAACCAGACTGTCATCGACTTCTTCGCTTCCTTCGACAAGGAGAGCTATCTCACCATATTCTCGTTCCTAGGCATCGGCACTGTGCTGACGTTCTGCATGCAGTCGTCGGCAGCCCTCATGGCTATCACCATGGTGCTCTGCTCGTCGGGCGTGCTGCCTATCTACATGGGTATCGCACTGGTATTGGGCGAGAACATCGGCACCACCATCACCTCTAACATCGCAGCGATGGGTGCCAATACACAGGCGCGTCGTGCAGCCTTCGCCCACCTCACGTTCAACGTGTTCGGTGTGATATGGGTGCTTTGCGGTTTCTATCCGTTCATCGACATGGTGTGCGGCTTCGTGGGCGTCAACCCGCATGCCGACCACATCGACGCAGCACGCCTCTCGGTAGTGCTCGCAGCGTTCCACACCACGTTCAACGTATGCAATACGTCTATCCTCATCTGGCTCATCCCGCAGATGGAGCGCTTCGTATGCTACGTTATCAAACCGTCTAACCGCAAGGACGAGGACGAATTCCGTCTGCGTTACATCGGTGGCACTTCAATCATGAAGACGCCGGAGCTCTCGGTGCTCGAGGCACAGAAGGAGATTCAGTCGTTCGCAGAGCGCATACAGCGTATGTTCGGCATGGTACGCGAACTGCTCGGCGTGAAAGACGAGGCGAAGTTCAACAAGCTCTATACGCGTATCGAGAAGTACGAGTGCATCTCGGACAACATGGAGATTGAGATTGCCAACTATCTGAACAACGTCAGTGACGCTCACCTTTCGGACGATACCAAGGCGAAGATTCGCGCTATGCTCCGCGAGATTTCGGAGATTGAGTCGATCGGCGACTCTTGCTACAACGTGGCACGCACGCTCAGTCGCAAGTTAAAGGGCAAGGAAGACTTCACCGAGAAGCAGTACGAGCACCTGCACCAGATGCTGGAGCTCACCGACGACGCACTCACACAGATGAACGTGATGCTCACCGGACGCCGCGACTCGCTCGACATCAACCGCTCTTTCAACGTGGAGAACGAGATAAACAACTATCGCAACCAGCTGCGCTCGCAGAACATCAACGACATCAACGACCACAAGTATACTTATGCTATCGGCACAATGTACATGGATATCGTGTCGGAGTGCGAGAAGCTCGGCGACTATGTGGTGAATGTGGTTGAGGCTCGTATGGGCACACGCCAGCACACGGCTTAGAAAAGTAAAAAAGTAAAAAAGTAAAATAGGGGGTGCACTTGTCTCCGCTCGGCTTTGTTGGTGCAGTTCTTGCTCTGGCAAGCGGCAAAGCCGAGCGGAGACAACTGCACCCCCTTAATATGCCTCCTAATGAATCTGTATGCTGAGCGTTTCCTTATCGAACTTTACATTCTTTCTGCCTATATAACTGTCAATGAAGCCTTGATCGGCGAGTTCGTGCGGCGTGCCGTCGTGCAATGCGCCGTCGGCGAGAAGCCACAGACGGTCGGCAGTCTGCAGGGCGGTCTCAAGGTCGTGAGTGGAAAGAAGAATCGTTTTGCGTTCCTCGTGGGCAAGACGTTGCAACAGCAACATCAAGTCGATCTTGCCAGGGAAGTCGAGGAAGGCGGAAGGCTCGTCAAGCAGAATCACCGGCGTCTGCTGCGCGAGCGACTTCGCGATCATCACCTTCTGCATCTCGCCGTCGCTGAGGCTGCACACGCGGCGCTCAGCTATCGGCGCAATGCCTACGCTCTCTATCGATTGGCGCACGATGAGGCGGTCGTTGCTGGAGAGGCGCCCCCAGAAGCCGGTGTAGGGCGTACGTCCGAGCGCAACAAGTTCCTCGACAGTCATGTTGCGAGCGTCGGGGCGCGAGGTGAGCACAATCGAAATAATGCGTGAGAGGCGGCTCGGGCGAAGCATAGTTATGTCGTCGGGACCGATGAACACGCTGCCGTCGAGCGCCGGCTGTAAGTGCGCAATGGTGCGCAGCAGCGTCGACTTGCCCGTGCCGTTGTGGCCTATGAGGCAAGTGAGCGATCCTGGGCATGCCGTGGCGTTGAGGTCGGAGGCTACGCAGCGCATATATTGGGGGTGCAGTTGTCTCAACTGCACCAACCGTTGGGTTTCATTGCTTTGTTGGTGCACTTGAGACAAGTGCACCCCCTTTTTTGAATAGCCAACGGCGAGGTTGTGCAGCACTATAGGGAGTTCTTTGTTCATCGGCGGTGATATGTGGCAATAATGTTATGGTCGTACACCTCGTGGCGCACAAGGCGTACGTCGTCAGGCAGAGTGGGAGCCGCTGTGCCGCCGCTCACGCAGAACGGTGCCGTCTCTACGCGTATCTCGTCCCATGCGTCAGCCTCGATGAACGAGCGCAGCGTGCATGCTCCGCCCTCCACGATGAGCGACTGGCACTTCTCCTGATGCAGCCATTCGAGCAGTTGCGGAATGACAGGCTTCGAGAAGTCCAAGCCCTCGAACGCCGGTCGGTTGTGGTCGATGACGATGCGGCGCGGCGACTTGCCCGCCCAGTGGCGCACGTCGAGTCGCGGTTGTTCGCGTTCATCGGTGATGCGACCCACGAGAATGGCATCGTTCTCGGCGCGCAGCTTGTGAACGAGCATCTTCGTGAACGGCGTGGATATGGCACATGCCTTGCCGTTGTCGTCGAGGAACGCGTTGGCGGTCTGTGCCCACTTCAGTATGATGTACGGGCGTCGCTTCTCGTTGAACGTGATGAAGCGGCGGTTCAGCTCGCGACACTCCTCTTCGAGCACACCCACCGTCACCTCTATGCCGGCGTTGCGCAACTTCTGTATGCCACGACCCTGCACGGCAGCGAACGGGTCGACGCAGCCCACGACGCAGCGGCGCACACCTTTCTTTATAATAAGGTCGGCGCAGGGCGGCGTCTTGCCATAGTGGGAGCATGGCTCCAGGCTGACGTATATCGTGGCGCCGGCGAGCAGCGCTTCGTCCTCGGGTCGCACCGAAGCGAAGGCGTTCACCTCAGCGTGTCCTTCGCCGCAGCGCACATGGTATCCCTCGCCGATGATGCGTCCGTCGGCTGCAACAATCACGGCGCCCACCATAGGGTTGGGCTTGGCGTTCTGGCGTCCGTTGGCAGCGAGCTGGAGGCAGCGGCGCATATAAAGTTGGTCCATAAATATTCTGAGAGTTGGTTTAATTGAGAATTGAGAGTTGAGAATTGAGAGTTATGATTACCTTTAAAGCTTTAAGAGGACGCAATATATAGTGCATGAACTATAATGCATATCATAACTCTCAACTTTCAACTCTAAACTCTCAACTTACTACAGGTCAAACAATGTTTTTTCCTCTCCTGCGTACGCTTCGAAATAGGGCGGTTCGTCGCGCAGCTCGATGTCGTCGTAGATGAAGTCGAGCACAACGGTCTCCTTGCCGTCGGGCATAACGAGACCCATCTTACCGTCGCGCTGCGCGATGACAGGCAGCGAACGCAAGTCGTCGACATATACATACGGCGTGCGGAGGAAGTCGTAGTGAGCCGGCACGAGCACGTTGCCCTGATGGTCCTTGATGCCGAACTTGCCGTTCTCCTCGTACACCTCATGATACTGCTCATACTTCTCGCGGATGCGGTTCAGATAGAACACCATCTTGCGCTTGTTGTTCACCAGTTCAACGAGGTAGGCGAACGTGTCAGAGTAGTTTGCCATGGCACGTGCGAGCACCACCTTGAAGTCGAGACCCGAAATAACCTTGCGGTTCAGGTCGATGTAGCGTGCTATCGCCTTCTCCTTCTCGGGCACGGTGAGCGTAGCCAGCTGCTCCTCAAACTTGAGCATGATAGCCTTTGAGCCTTTCATAGCCTTTATGTAGCGGTGAATCTGTCGTGCCATCTCGTCGCACACGAACTTGTCAATGCGCTCCAACTCGATACTGTCAACATAAGTATCTTCAAAGTTTTCTTGCGTTATCTTCTTTTCCATAGTAACTGTTATCTTAGTAATTTAGGTTGTACAAGTTATTCAGATTTGCATCTGTACCTCCAAAAGTACGATAATTTTACGAAATGTCAAAAGAATACGCCTAAAAAACATCGTTTTTTCTAAAATTAGTAGTAATTTTGTTGCGCTTCGAAAAAGCTCTAAACATCTATAATAGAAAAGATTATACATCCTGAGGAAATAACTATAAACATCTATAATATGAAGAAAATCACTACACTACTACTTATGCTGCTGCTCGTTGTGACGGCGGCTAACGCAAAATACACATACTGGGGCTACGCCGGAAAGGCGGCAGTAGACCTTCCGTACGGCAGCATCGGCACTCGTCATGGCAAGGCTGCCATATACATACCTGCAGAGGTGGCACAGATGTACAAGGGTCTGAAGGTGACCGGCATGCGCTTCTCGCTCACCGACAAGGCTGAGACCGTGAAGGCGTTCGTAGCTGAAGACCTCAACGGCGCATACGCTACGGAGAAGATGGCGGATATGGGCAACAAGGGACTCAACTCGGTGCTCTTCGACGACGCCTATACCATCACCGGCGATCCGTTCTACATCGGCTACGAGTTTACGAGCGACATCAACGTCGTAGGTGTGACCGACGAATACTGCGAAGGCGGCAACTTCACCGACTTCGGTAGTGGATGGACAGACAACACCAAACAGACTCCAGACAATGCGCCAGCTCTCGCTCTGCAGATGCGCTTATGACGGCAACAATACATACACTTCGACCATCGTCACAGCCAACGTGCAGGACGTAAAGCGTGTGTATATGGAGGAGTACACAGGCCTCAAGTGCCCGTGGTGTGTGCGCGGCATCGAGGAGATCTCGCAGAACCACACCAAGTTCCCAGGACAGTTCGTGGCTATGGCAAAGCATTGCTACAGCGGAACACCTACCGAGTTGGAGTGTCCGTCATATACATACAGCGCAGGCAATGGCTTCCCGAGAGGTTCTTACGACCGTCGCCGTACAAACAATCTTGACATTACCGATAAAAACGAACTCTATGTGAAGGCGTTCATCAACAGCGGCTCGGTGCTCGGCATCGACGCTATCGCCAACTTCACCGCCGACAACCATTCGAAGGTGAGTGCAACGGCAGTCATGAAGTTCAACCGCGAACAGACCAACGCCAACTACGGCTTGGCTTTCGCCGTGATAGAGAACGACGTGACGGGCTACAAGCAGAGAAACGCCTATGCCGGTTCGGTTAAGTCCTACTACGGTTGGGAGAAAAAGGGGAAAGAGGTAGAACTTGACCTTCAGCACGTGGCTCGCTTGGGCTACGAGGTGAACGAGGGCATCAGCGACGTGTTCCCGAAGCAGATAAACAGTGGCGACGCATTCAGCCACACCGTGGAGCTGAACCTGCCTAAAAACATTCAGAACTACAAGAACCTGAAGCTCATCGCCTTCGTCATCGACCGCAACTCGAAGTACGTTGAAAACGTGGTTGAGGTGCCTATCAAGGAGATGCAGCCCACAGAGACTGCCATCCGCGACATCAACAACGTGGAGATGCCAGCCATCACCTTCCTCAACGGCTACATCGACGCGCCGAACTTCGACGGCAAGATCAGCGTCTACACCGTCGACGGCAAGGCTGTAGCGAACACCAACCTCAAACCAGGCATGTACATCGTGCGCCTGACAAAGGGCAAGCAGACATTCGTGAAGAAGATTGTGCTCTAAGCACGCTTTCGACATACAGTAAGGCGCCAGAACTTGTTCGAGTTCTGGCGCTTTTCTTTACATCCTATAATCCACAAAAAAACTAAAAAACTTTTGTACATTATTATATTTACCGTAACTTTGCATAAATTGGATAAATAACGGAAAACAAGTAGGATAATTAACGTAATACATACAAAAAAAGAACTATGCAAGAAACAAGACAAAACCGTATAGCACGCCTCCTGCAGAAGGAGCTTAGCCTTATTTTCCAGAGTCAGACACGCGCCATGCACGGCGTAATGGTGAGCGTTACACGCTGCCGTGTGTCGCCCGACCTCAGCATCTGCACCGCCTATCTCAGCATCTTCCCCTCAGAGAAGTCGGACGAGCTGCTGAAGAACGTGGCTGCCAACGAGAAGTCTATCCGCTACGAGCTTGGAACACGCGTACGCAACCAGCTGCGTATCATCCCCGAGCTGCGTTTCTTCGTTGACGATTCGCTCGACTACATCGAACGTATTGACGAACTGTTGAAAAAATAAGATGGTGAGATGTTGATGTGGTGAGATGGTGTTATGGTGAGATGTTGATGTGGTGATGTGGTGAGATGGTGTTATGGTGAGATGTTGATGTGGTGATGTGGTGAGATTTGTCATTTAGCTATAAACTAATGTCACCATCTCAACCCCTCACCATCACAACACTATTCTCACCATCTCAACCCCTCACCATCACAACACTATTCTCACCATCTCACCACCTCACCATCACAACACTATTCTCACCATCTTACCACCTCACCATCACAACACTATTCTCACCATCTCACCACCTCACCATCACAACACATATAATAATGAAGAGAAACTTTTCATTCTACGTAGCGCGCCGCTACATGTTCTCGAAGAAGAGCGTGGGCGCCATCAACGTCATCAGTTTCATATCCGTTACGGGCGTGGCGGTGGCTACGATGGCGCTGGTGATAGTGCTGAGCGTGTTCAACGGCTTCCACGACCTCGTGGCGTCGCTCTTCACCAACTTCGACCCGCAGATAGAAGTGGTGCCGGCGAAGGGAAAGACCGTCAACGCCGACGCGCCAGAGCTCGACAAGATACGCCATCTCAACTTCGTAGACGTGGCTACCGACGTGGTGGAGGACCAGGCGATTGCCGTCTACGGCGACCGCCAGCGCATGGTGACGGTGATGGGCGTCGACGAGAACTTCGACCAGCTCACGCGCATCGGCGACATACTCTACGGCGACGGCGACTTCACGCTGCGCGTTGCCAACCTCTACTTCGGCGTGCCGGGCATACGTCTGGCGCAGGACATGGGGCTCGGCGCTCGCTGGGCAGACTATCTTAAGATTTACGCGCCCGTGCGTCAGGGACAGCTCACCGACCTCGATACGCCGACAGACGGCTTCGTGGTCGACTCGCTGCTTTCGCCGGGCGTTGTGTTCGCGGTGAACCAGAACAAGTACGACCGCGACCGCATCATCACGTCCATCTACTTCGCCCGCCAGCTCTTCGACCAGGACGGAATGCTCTCCTCGCTGCAGCTGCGCCTGAAGCCGGGCACCGACCTCGCTGAGGCGAAGCAGGAGATAAAGGCAGCGGCAGGCGAGAAGTTCCGCGTGCTCGACCGCTTCGAGCAGCAGGAAGACACGTTCCGCATCATGCAGATAGAGAAGGTGCTGGCGTACGTGTTCCTCACGTTCATACTCATCGTGGCGTGCTTCAACATCATCTCCTCGCTCTCGATGCTCATCATCGACAAGAAGGACGACATCAACACGCTGCACAACCTCGGAGCCAGCGACCGCCAGATAGTGAGCATCTTCCTCTACGAGGGTCGCATCATATCGGCTGTGGGCGCGCTGATAGGCATCGGTCTCGGATTGGCGCTCTGCGGACTGCAGCAGGCGTTCGGCTTCGTGAAGATGGGCGACAGCTCGGGCACGTTCATCGTCAACGCCTACCCCGTGAGCGTTCACTACGTGGATGTGCTCGTAGTGTTCATCACCGTCATCCTGATAGGATGGGCGGCGTCGTGGATTCCGGCGCGCCGTCTGCACCGTCAGATAATGGGCAGAAAAGCAACAATATAAACAAATCTAAAGAAAACAATGAACAAGAAACATTGTTTGACAGCAGTTCTTGCTGTCCTGCTTGCCGCTCCGACGGCAGTAGCAACGCAAACCGCTAATGCACAGACTGTGTAGCCTGCGGCAAAGGCGAACGCCGAACAGGTTGTCATCCTCAATGAGGACTTCTCGAAGATGACTTCGGGTTCGGAGTATAAATCGGACGAAGAGCTTAATCCGTTGTTAACTTAACGAATGTTTTCTTACCTCGAATTAGGTTGATGCCTAAGAAATGGTTGTTACCACGAACAGGTAACGGCATTACATCTATGGTGTAACGATGTTACATATATGTGGTAATGGCATTTTCTCTATGCGGTAATCCTGCTTGGGATGTTTAACAACGGATTTTTGTGCTACATCCTCCTAAGAAAAAGCCACGCTTCCCGATGGAAAGCGTGGCTTTGTTTTGATTTATGCGGTGTGCGGCGAACGCCGCCCGGTCTTATTCCGAACGCCGCACGTCACATTTCTTATTATTAGACGCTCCGATTACATGCGCTCCGGCACTTCGATGCCGAGCAGCGCCATGCCGTTCTTTAGCGTTTTGCCTACGTTCTGAGCGAGCACGAGGCGCACCACCTTCTCCTCTTCGGTGTCGGCACCGAGGATAGAGTAGTCGTGGTAGAACTGGTTGAACGCCTTTGTCAGCTCATAGCAGTAGTTGGCGATGCCGCTCGGCGAGTAGTCCTTGCCAGCCTGCTCTACAGCCGCACCGAACTCGTTGAGCTTCTGTATAAGCTCAATCTCCTTCTCGTTGAGCGGCATTGTGCCCTCGAGAGTAGTCGGGATGCTGATGCCCTCAGCCTGAGCCTTGCGCAGGATAGAGCGGATACGAGCGTATGTGTACTGGATGAACGGACCGGTGTTGCCGTTGAAGTCGATAGACTCCTCTGGGTTGAAGAGCATGTTCTTGCGAGCGTCAACCTTAAGGATGAAGTACTTCAGCGCGCCAAGACCCACGATGCGTGCAATCTCGTTGCGTTCCTCCTCGCTCATGTCCTTGAACTTGCCCAGCTCCTCGCTTGTCTGCTTGGCGTCAGCCACCATTGCTGCAATCAGGTCGTCGGCGTCTACGACAGTGCCCTCGCGGCTCTTCATCTTGCCGTTAGGCAGCTCCACCATGCCGTAAGAGAAGTGTACGAGCTCCTTGCCCCACTTGAAGCCGAGGCGGTCGAGCAGGATAGAAAGCACCTGGAAGTGGTAGTTCTGCTCGTTGCCCACGACGTAGATCATCTTGTCGATGGGGAAGTCGTTGAAGCGCATCTCGGCTGTGCCGATGTCCTGAGTCATGTACACGCTGGTGCCGTCGCTGCGCAGCAGCAGCTTCTGGTCGAGACCCTCGTTGGTGAGGTCAGCCCATACCGAGTTGTCGTCCTTGCGGAAGAACAGGCCCTTAGCCAGTCCCTCTTCCACCTTCTTCTTGCCCACGAGGTAGGTGTTCGACTCGTAGTAGATTTTGTCGAAGCCCACGCCGAGCGCCTTGTATGTTTCGTCGAATCCGGCGTATACCCAGTCGTTCATCTTCTTCCAGAGCGCACGCACCTCAGGGTCGTTCTGCTCCCACTTCACGAGCATCTCATGAGCCTCCTTGATGAGCGGTGACTCTTCCTTCGCCTTCTTCTCAGCCTGCTCCTCGTCCATGCCTTCAGCCACGAACTTAGCCTTCAGCTCAGCCACCTCAGCGCGGTAGTGCTTGTCGAACGCCACGTAGTAGTCGCCGATGAGGTGGTCGCCCTTCTTGCCCGAAGTCTCTGGAGTCTCGCCGTTGCCGAACTTCAGCCAAGCCAGCATCGACTTGCAGATATGAATACCGCGGTCGTTCACGATGTTGGTCTTCACCACGCGGTTGCCGTTGGCCTCCATGATCTGCGCCAGCGACCATCCGAGGAGGTTGTTGCGCACGTGTCCGAGGTGGAGCGGCTTGTTGGTGTTAGGCGACGAATACTCTATCATCACGAGCGGCGAAGCCTCAGTGACAGGCTTCTCGCCGAACTTCTCGTTCTGGTTCATCTCGTTGAGCAGTCCGAGCCACGCCTTCTTGTCGATGATGAGGTTGAGGAAGCCGCCCACAGCGTTGAAGTCGGCGATAGCCTCGCAGTTCTGCTTGATGTACTCGCCGATCTCGCGTGCCGTCTCGTCGGGCTTCTTGCGCGAAATCTTAAGGAACGGGAACACTACGAGCGTGAGGTTGCCCTCAAACTCCTTCTTGGTCTTCTGAAGCTGCACCATCTTCTCGGGCACTTCCTGACCGTAAAGCTCTTTCACTGCCGCCAGGGCAGCGTTGATAATCTGCTGTTCTATAGTCATTGTTCTATTGTATTTTTATATGCGATTACGCCGCATTACACACAACCTGTTACACCTTAATTATGTATAATGCTAAATGTTCAGTGCAAAGTTACAAATATTATTGCACAGAACGCCCCCGATAGCCGGCTTAATTGCAAACTGCGTATTGCAATACGCCATGCGTACGCCGCAATTTCTGATTATTTAACAAAAATAAGATAATGCGATGCAAATTTTGTATGTATGAAACGTGGGTTTATAGAAGATTTTTAATACCTTTGCGGTGGAAATTAAAGGATAATTCAATTCACATCTAATAAATAATTATTTTTTAAAAATGGCAAAGTTAGATTTGACACAGTACGGCATTACTGGTTCTACAGTAATCGCTCACAATCCTTCTTACGAGCAGTTGTTCGAAGAGGAGACAAAGGCAGGTCTCGAGGGCTTCGAAGTAGGTCAGCAGACAGAGCTTGGTGCAGTTAACGTTATGACAGGTATCTACACCGGTCGTTCTCCTAAGGACAAGTACATCGTGATGGACGAGAACTCTAAGGACACTGTATGGTGGACAACAGAGGAGTACAAGAACGATAACCACCCGATGTCAGAGGAAGTTTGGCACAAGGTTAAGGCTATCGCTAAGGAAGAGCTCTGCAACAAGAACCTCTATGTAGTAGACGGCTTCTGCGGTGCTAACAAGGATACACGTATGGCTGTTCGTTTCATCGTTGAGGTTGCTTGGCAGGCTCACTTCGTAACAAACATGTTCATCCGTCCGACAGCAGAGGAGCTCGAGCAGTTCGAGCCTGACTTTGTTGTATACAACGCTTCTAAGGCAAAGGTTGCTGACTACAAGGAGCTCGGCCTCCACTCTGAGACTTGTGTAGCATTCAACACAACAAGCCGCGAGCAGGTTATCATCAACACATGGTACGGCGGTGAGATGAAGAAGGGTATGTTCTCTATGATGAACTACTACCTCCCGTTGAAGGGCATCGCTTCTATGCACTGCTCAGCTAACTGCGACAAGAACGGTCAGAACACAGCTATCTTCTTCGGCCTTTCTGGTACAGGTAAGACTACTCTGTCTACAGACCCGAAGCGTCTCCTCATCGGTGACGACGAGCACGGATGGGACGACAACGGCATCTTCAACTTCGAGGGTGGCTGCTACGCTAAGGTTATCAACCTCGACAAGGAGTCAGAGCCGGACATCTACAATGCTATCCGCCGCAACGCTCTCCTCGAGAACGTAACAGTTGACGCTAACGGCAAGATCGACTTCGCTGACAAGAGCGTTACAGAGAACACACGTGTTTCTTACCCGATCTACCACATCAACAACATCAAGCCGGGTTCTTCTGCACCAGCTGCTAAGCAGGTTATCTTCCTCTCAGCTGACGCATTCGGCGTATTGCCTCCTGTTTCTATCCTTACTCCGGAGCAGACTCAGTACTACTTCCTCTCTGGCTTCACAGCTAAGTTGGCAGGTACAGAGCGCGGCATCACAGAGCCGACTCCGACATTCTCAGCTTGCTTCGGTCAGGCATTCCTCGAGTTGCACCCGACAAAGTACGCTCAGGAGCTCGTTAAGAAGATGGAGAAGAACAACGCTAAGGCTTACCTCGTAAACACTGGCTGGAACGGCACAGGCAAGCGTATCTCTATCCGCGACACACGTGGTATCATTGACGCTATCCTCAACGGCGACATTGACAAGGCTCCTACAAAGCAGATCCCGATGTTCGACTTCAAGGTTCCGACAGAGCTTCCTGGTGTAGCTACTGAGATTCTTGATCCGCGCGACACTTACGCTGAGGCTTCTCAGTGGGAGGAGAAGGCTAAGGACCTCGCTGCTCGCTTCATCAAGAACTTCGCTAAGTACACAAACAACGAGGCTGGTAAGGCTCTCGTTGCTGCTGGTCCTCAGCTCTAATCCATACGAAAGTATGGGTCTGACAGCGTAAGCTCTTCGCTTCAGCGCAAGAGCTTGCGTCATTCGTAGACTTTACGATAAAGACAAAATAAATAAAGGTCTGCTTCCCTTGCGGGAGGCAGACCTTTTTGCTTTTATAGCCTTTGGGGTTTTTCTAAGCCTTTCTAAGCCTTCTTAAGCCTTTCTGAGCCTTTTTATTTTCTAATCCTTTCTGAGCCTTCTTAAGCCTTTCTGAGCCTTTTTATTTTCTAAGCCTTTCTGAGGAAGAACTGCTAACTAAGCCCTCCCCGATGGGGAGGGTTGGGAGGGGCTTTTACTCCGCGTACTCATTGAAGCACGGCGTGGTTGCAAGCACAGCCTGCACATCGTCTATTGTGCCCTCGAACGGACCGCTGTGTTCCAGTTTGCGTGTACACATGGCAGCCGCGAAGCGTCCAGACTCCTCTACGTCCATGCCCTGCGCACGACACCACAGATAGCCAGCCGAGTAGGTGTCGCCACAACCCGTAGCATCCACAATCTCCTTTGGCTCATAAGCCGGAATCTCGTGGAACTCGCCGTCGACGAGGATGATAGAACCATAGCTTCCGAGCGTCACGCACACCTCCTTAACGCCCCATTCAGCCAAACGGAGCGCAGCCATGCGCGGGTTGCGCAGTCCGGTAATCACCTCCATCTCGTGCTCGTTCACCTTGATAATGTCGGTGTTAGCGAGTATCTCGCGCTTCTCAGCCCAGTCGATGGCGAACACCTCCTGATTGCGCACCTCGCGCAGATAGCCCTGAGCGTCGATAGAAATCTTGCCCTTTGTAGACAGATACTTCACAAGCTCCGGCGAAATATCGTCGTTGAGCAGCGTACCGAGGTGGTAGACGCGTGCATCCACGTTCTTCATCTCCTCGATAGTGAACGGATCGGCACGCTCGAGCACACGCTGAGTGCGGTCGTTCTGGTCCTCGCCGTACTTGTTCTCGAAGTAAACGGTGTGGCTGCTTGGGTAAGTAAGCACGTCGATGCCCACGTTGCGCATGTCCTCTACAGCTTTCATCTCGCCCTCTCCGAGTTTCGTCACAAGCTGGAACGAAACATTGTCGGGCAGATGGTTTATGGCATAAGAGAAGTAAAAAGACGTGCCACCAGCCATGTATACGGTTTGACGCGGGGTGATGATCTTGTCTTTCGTGATGTGTCCTATGCAACAAATATCCTTCATACTTATATCTTTAAAGTTGTTTTATTTTGCGATGATTATGCTTGGCTCGTCAGTCCATACGCTGTTGGCGTCCTTCTGCAGTTGTGCTGTGCGCAGCAGTGTGCCGTTCAGCGTGTAGATGTATACGGTCTGCGCCTTGTGTGAGTGGAGCGTTGTCCACTGCTTGCCTGCCACCTTCACAGGGAATGTGGTGCAGTAGTCGGCTGCGGCATCCGTAATAGCGTCTGTCGGAGCGTCGGGCAGTTGCGGAAGCACTCGCTGCCGATATATCGCAGCGTCTCAGGCAGTTTCAGGTCGGCAAGACTGGTGCAACCCAATCTGCTTGCTGCCCAACGATTCCACTACCGATCCATCGGCTTTACAGAGGTTCCACTGCAGCTTGCCTCGCCATGTGCTGAGCGCCGAGAGGTGCACGCTTTGCTTTTCGTCCGCCTTCAGCGAAGTGAGCGTAGAGTAGAAGCCCTCATATTTGCCCTCGCAGTCGAGCTGTAGCGGTGCGGCTTTCTCAGCCTTCACGGGTGTGATGCCTATCACAGCCTGCTGCTTGTTGGCGAACTCGAAGTTGCGGTCGGTCGATGTTATGGCTGATATGGCGAAGAAGCCGTTGCCGCTGCCGTTCCATCCGAAGTTGAAGTGGAAGAGGTTGTCGCGGTAGCCATCGAGCACGAAGCCGTGCGCTCCGCGTCCTTGTATCGATTCGCCGGTGTAGATAACCGGTCGGTTGTTGTCAATCTCCTTGCGCATCATGCCGTCCCACGTAGCGGCGTCGTAGTCGCTCGCTGTGAGCAGACGCGCCGTAGCTCCGTAGCGGAACTATTGCTGCAGCGCCCCGGGCACGAGTGTCTGTCGTGCTCCGCTGCTCTCCGCGTCGTAGTACATCTCGACCGACACGCCCAAGTGGCGCATGAGCACAGCCACGGCATTGGTTTGCGCGTCGTTGTACGACTCGTAGCTTACGGGCATGTTCGCCCAATCGTAGTGCGTCGAGCCAAAGTTGGCTGTCATCACCGAGTCTTTCCAGATATAATAGTTGTGCTCGCATAAGAGTCAATAGTATTTTGAATGTTATAGTATCTTAGGCTTCTATTGTGTTGAAACCCATATAGAGTATGTTTAAAAGCAACATGCAAAGTTAGATAAAACTTTTGAAAATGAGCCGTTTTTTGTGGCGTTTGTTGCGAAGGGCTGTGTTAAAATTGTCTGTATATGCGCCATGCCGCCATTGTCTGGCGACATAAGGTCATAAAAACCAACTTGCCGCACAACACCTCGTTGAGGGTCGTGCGGCAAGCAAATCATTAGTATGTTATGAATTTTTTGGGTGAGCCGGAGACTTCACAGCCTCAACTCGTTTGGTGTTTTAACTAAACATGATTTTATTGAGAAAGCATAGAAATTGTCTTTTTTGTCTTACTTGAGCATGGAGATGTCGTGCAGTTCCAACTGCTGTGGCACGGCGTCTGTCTTCTTCACCGAGTCGAGGTGAGCCGAGTCGTTGAGCGCCACCGACACTCCGGGCACGGGCTGCGTAGAGTAGACTTCCGGCATCGCCGTGTTGCTCGCATCGTTGCTCTGGAACGAGAGCTGTGCAGCCTGTGTCAGTGTGAGCACTATTGCTACCATTGCTGCCGCCTTGAAGAGTGGTGCGAAGCGTTGGCTGATGCGTATCGGCTGTGCCTTCACCTTCATCTCCTGCGGCTCGTCAATCATGGACATTATACGCTCGTCGAAGTCGTCGCCGAGGTGGTCGGTCTTCGTTTCGGTCTGCTCGTAATTGAAGAGCGGACGATACTTTGCGAGTTCCTCCGGCACGCAAATCTGGCTGAAGAACGAGCGCAGTATCTGCTCTTCCTCAAGCGATGTCTCGCCCTTCCAGTAGCGGTCCAAGAGTTGGTTTATGTATTTATAGTCCATATTTACGATGTTGTTATGTTGAGATGTTGAGGTGTTGAGGTGTTGTTATGTTGAGGTATTGAGATGTTGAGGTGTTGGGGTATTGAACCTCTTGTTATATCTCTCGGGGTGTTCTTGGGTGTTTCTATATGTACGACGATTGAACGGAGAAAAGGTTACAGAGAAATTGTACTTTTAACGCCCTTTAACAAAAACGCTTTTAGGGATGCCTTTTAGGGGGTGCACTTGTCTCAAGTGCACCAACAAAGCAAAATGAGCACCAACAAAGCAAAATGAGCACCAACAGAATGGTAGGTGCACTTCTTGCTCTGGCAAGCGGCAAAGCCGAGCGCAGCCCGTCTTTGACCACATTATTAGTTTTACCGGACAGCAATAGTTTCTTATATTTTCGCAGTAAAACCTCACGAAAAGTCATCGTCACCCGAACGGAATCCGATTGGACGGCGAACGGAATCCGATCGGACGGCGGACGCAATCTGATCGGACGGCGGACGGAAACGGTGAGAAAAGCTTAGGCTGTGTATCACTCGAAATGTCAGTTGAACCAAAAATAAACCCCGAAGTCCATTTTTACTGGGCTTCGGGGAGGATATTTATGCTCTTTGCAGTTTTACCGGACAGCAATAATTGAGAATCAAAGTCCGTAGTTGTCGTAGCGTTCGAACTGCTGTTTTATTGTCTGTCTGGCGCGGAAGATGTTCACCTTCACCTGCTCCTCCGTGATGCCGAGCACGGTGCCAATCTCCTTGTATGTCTTGCCCTCGATGTCGCGCAGCTGCATGCAGGCACGCTGCTTCTCGGGCAGAGCGTCGATGAGCTGTCGCACAATCTGCACCTTCTCGCGCTGCACGGTGTGCTCGTACGGGTTAGCCGTCGCCGTAGGGTTGCTGTCTACGGGCGTGTCGTCGAGCGACGCGTTCTGGTTCTCGTGCAGTCGCAGTCGGTCGAGCGCCATGTTGCGGCAGACGGTGAGTGCGAACGCCTCGATGTTCTCGATGGTGTCCCACGAGTCGCGACGGTTCCAGACACGTATGAGCGTGTCCTGCACGATGTCCTCAGCCTCCTCGCGGCTCAGCGTAATGCGTAGCGCGAGGCGGTAAAGGATATCCTTCATTGGCAATATGTCGCTTGCGAAACTAATCTTTTTCATTCGAGAACTTTTTATTTGTTTTTTAGGGGGTGCACTCAGGGGGTGCACTCAGGGGGTGCACTTGTCTCCGCTCGGCTTTGCCGCTTGCCAGAGCAAGAAGTGCACCATCATAGTATAAGTGTACCATCCTTGTTAATAGCGCCATTTTGTTTGTTGGTGCAGCTGGGACAGCTGCACCCCCTGAAGTTAGCTGTAGCTCCTTCTATAGCGTTACAACGAACGTGGCGTGGTATCCTGCTTGTGGGCGTTCGGCGAGAGCGAGGTCGCCGCCCTGCGCCATCATCATCTGGCGAGAGAGTGAGAGACCGATGCCCGAGCCCGTGCGCTTCGTGGTGAAGAACGGTACGAACATCTCGCGCGCCACCTCAGCCGCTATCGGCGTGCCGTCGTTGCTGATGAGCAGTTGCGTGCACTGGTCGGTGCGTCGTGCGCAGATATCTATGTTGTGAGCGCCAGCCTCCGCCGCATTCTTCACGATGTTGGTCAGCACCTGGTGCATCATGCTTGCGTCGGCGCGCAGCGTCTGCATGTCGTTGATGTCCATGTGCCAGGCGAGAGTGGGATAGAGCGCTTGCAGATTTGAGACGAGTCGCTGCAGGTCAATCTCCTCGAAGCTCACCGTCTGCAGCTGCGTCATCTTGCGGTAGCTCTCCACGAACGCCGACAGGCTGCGACTCGTGTCGTATATCGCCTGGATGCCCTCCTCGAGCGGCGTTCCCTTCACCATCTTGCTGCCTATATACGCCTGCGTGATGCTCTGTATCGGCGTCACGGCGTTCATTATCTCGTGCGTCAACACGCGCGTCAGCCGCTGCCACGACTCCACCTCGCTGCGTGCCATCAGCTTGTTAATCTCTCCGCCCATCTCGTTGAGCATCTTCTGCAGGTCGCGCTCGCCGGGCATGATGCTGTCCGTTGGCAGTCGGAACATGAAGTCGCGGTTGCGCAGCGCCTCGCGCATAAGGCGCACTCGGGTGGAGAGGCGCCGCTGGTGGAGCCACCCAAAGACGAAAAGCACTACGAGGAGTGCGGCGAGAAGAATTGTTATATATGGTGCCATGTTGTGATGTTGAGGGGTTGAGGGGTTGAGGTGTTGAGATATGATGTTGAGATGTTGTTTTGTTGAGGTGTTGAGATATGATGTTGAGATGTTGAGGGGTTGAGGTGTTGAGATATGATGTTGAGGGGTTGAGATATGATGTTGAGATGTTGTTTTGTTGAGATGTTGAGATATGATGTTGAGATGTTGTTTTGTTGAGATGTTGAGATTTCTCACTATTGTCACCACATCACCACCTCACCATTACAACATCATATCTCACCACCACACCATCTCACCATTACAACATCATATCTCACCACCACACCATCTCACCATCTCAACCTTTCAACTTTCTATACAGTGTCTGCCTCGTTATTCCTAACAGTTCTGCTGCCTTGCTCATGTTGCCGTGGCACTGGTCCACCACGCGATGCACGTGCTGCTGTTCGAGTTCGTCGAGCGTCACCACCTCGCGACTCTTCTCCACCGCGTCGCGCAGCGTGCGCACCAGTTCGTCGTTGTCCCAAGGCTTTGTCACGAAGTCGGCAGCCCCGTTCTTCAGTCCCTTCACCGCCAACTGCACGTCGGCATACGCCGTCATCAGCACCACCGGTGTGTCGGGATGCAGCTTCTTCAGCGTGCGCAGCCAGAACAGTCCGTCCTGCCCCGTGTTCACGCCTAATGAGAAGTTCATGTCGAGCAGCACCACGTCAACCTGTTCCTCGCTCATAGTGGCTACGAGCCGGTCCGTACTGCTGAGTGTCACGATGCGCGTGAACACCCCTGCAAGACAAATCTTCAAGGCGGTGAGTATCGCCGGGTTGTCGTCGACGATGAGTATCGTGTTGTAATAGTCGCTCATATTAAGCACTTTATGTTTCTACTGCAAAAGTACAAAAAAAAGTGCAAGCCACTGGCACATGTGTATCATTTTCATACACTCTGCTGTATGATAATCATACAACCGCCGTTTTTCCCCTGCCAACCCCTTCCGTTTGCTTGTGTAAAGACGTAAATTTGCAGCAGAAACAAAACAGAACGATATGAACCGATTACTCGTCACCCTATCCCTCGTGCTTGCCACGATGACCGCTGAGGCAGCCGAGCCGTGGAGCGTGGAGCGTTGCATGGAGTACGCCGCCGAGCACAGTCACACGGTGCGCCTGCAGCAGTACGACCTCGACGCAAGTCGCACCGAACGCACACGCGCCATCGGCGCCTTCCTGCCCGACGTGTATGGATCGGTAGGCGCACAGATGAACTTCGGACGCGCCATCGACCCCGAGACCAACACCTACACCGATGTTAATACCTTCTATAACGGCTACGGCTTGCAGGCGTCGCTCGTCGTCTTCGACGGCTTGCAGCGCTACAACGAACTGCGCATGGCTCGCGCCAACGTGGCGATGGGTAGGTCGGCGTTGCAAGCGGAGAAAGACGCCGTGCGACTGAGGGTGTACAAGGCGTGCATGGATTTGCTCTACTGCGAAGGTGCCGTGGAACACACCAGCCGCAAACGCGACGAGAGTCGTGCGCTGCTCCATCAAGTAGAGGTGATGGCTGAGGTGGGGCAGAAGAGCGAAGCCGACGTGGCGCAGATGCGAGCCACACTGGCTGCCGACGACTACGAGCTGACACACATGCAGAGTCAGACCACAAAGGCGCTGCTTGCGCTGAAGCAGCAGATGAACTTCCCCATCGCCGACACGCTCATCGTGGAGAAACCCTCGGTAGATGCTCCGCTACAGTCTTCAGACAATGCGTATAATATATATAATGTGGCGCTCGCAACCAATCCGCGCATAGCGCAGGCTGTGAGCAACGTAGCGTCAGCCCGCTACGCCCTGCGCGCAGCCCGCGGCGCCTTTCTTCCTAAGATTTCTCTCTCTGGCGGCGTCTCCACCTCGTTCTTCCGCAATATGGACGTGGGTGGACACGCTCCGTTCAGCAAGCAGTTCAAGAACAACGCCGGCGAATACGTGGCTCTCTCGTTGAGCATTCCTATCTTCAACCGTCTCGGCTCTGTCTCCTCCGTTCGTTCGCGCCGCATAGCTCTCGACCGGGCACGCGAATCGCTCTGCTACGAGCGCTCCGAACTGCAGCGCATCATTGCCGAAGCTGTCGCTGACGTGGAGAACAGCGCCAAGGAAGTGCAGAAGATGAAGGATCAGGTTGAGGCTGACAGCTTAGCCGCCTATCTCACTACGCGCAAGTTCGAGGAGGGCATGGCGTCGTCTATCGACGTGCGCACGGCGGCGGTCACGCTCCTGCAAAGCCGTGTAAAACTGCTGCAGAGCCAGCTCACAATGATGTACAACCGACAGGTGCTGGCGTACTATGAAAAGTAAAAAAGCCCCTCCCAACCCTCCCCATCGGGGAGGGCTTAAAACAATGCTTCGAAAGGCTTAGAGAGGCTTCGAAAGGCTTAGAGAGGCTTAGAGAGGCTTAAAAAGGCTTAGTTTAAAAAATAACCATTATGGACCGACAAATAGAAAAGAAATCATTCCTCCGCCGCTACGCATGGTATATCGCTGCGGCTGCCGCACTCGCTGCGCTCCTCGTGTGGATAGTGCTCGGCACAACCGCCAGTACGATGACCATAGACGCCACAGACATCACCATCAGCGACGTCACTCGCGGCAAGTTCGACGACTATGTGCGTCTCAACGGACAGGTGCTGCCTATCCAGGTGGTGCAGATCTCGCCCGAGGAGGGCGGCATAGTGCGCGAGAAGGTTGTGGAGGAGGGCACACGCGTCAGAAAGGGCGACGTGATACTCCGACTCAGCAACAGCAATCTCGACCTGCAGATTCTGAATGCTGAGGCCGAACTCGCCGAGAAGCAGAACCTGCTGCGCAACACGCAGGTGGCGATGCAGCAGGACCGACTCAACAACCGTACCGAGCAGGCTACGCTCGACACCGACTGCGACCGCAAGCGCCGCGCCTACGAACAGAACGCACGCCTCTACAAGGAGCGCCTCATCAGCAAGGAGGTGTATCTGCAGAGTCGTGAGGACTATAAGCTCGCACGCCGCAAGCAGAGTCTTATCTCGCAGCGCCTGAAGCAGGACAGCCTCTACCGCCACGTGCAGATGGCGCAGATGGAGGACAACCTCGACAACATGCGCAAGAACGTGCTCTTAGTGCGCGACCGCAAGAACAAGCTCGAGGTGCGCTCGGCTATCGACGGCGAGCTCGGACTGCTCGACGTTGAGTTGGGACAGAACATCGCTGCCGGACAGAACATCGGACAGATAAACGACCTCTCCGACTTCAAGGTGCAGGCGCAGATTGACGAGCACTACATCGACCGCGTGCGTCCCGGTCTCTCGGCTTCGTTCAGTCGCGGCGGCAAGATCTACCGACTGCGTGTGCGCAAGGTATATCCCGAAGTGCGCAACGGAACGTTCCGTACCGACTTTGTCTTCGTCGGCGAACGCCCGGCGCAGATGCGCAGCGGACAGACTTTCTACGTGGAATTAGCTCTCGGCAAGTCGCAGCAGGCTACGCTCATACCGCGCGGCACGTTCTTCCAGACCACTGGTGGCAACTGGATATTCGTGCTCGACAAGTCGGGACGCAAGGCCTACCGCCGCAACATCAGCATAGCCCGCCAGAACCCGCAATACTACGAGGTGACAGACGGACTGGAGCCTGGCGAGCGTGTCATCACCAGCGGATACGAAGCGTTCAAGGATAACGAGGTGCTGGTGATAAAGTAAAAAGCCCCTCCCAACCCTCCCCGTCGGGGAGGGCTTAGTTACCATTGATTTCTCAAGGCTTAGAAAGGCTTAAAGGCTTAGTTTTCCCAAGGCTTAGAAAGGCTTAAAGAGGCTTAGTTTTCCAAGGCTTAGAAAGGCTTAAAGAGGTTTAGAGAGGCCTATTCCCCCCAAAAATAAATAGCATAAATTATGATAAAGACTCAGAACCTTACCAAGGTCTTCCGCACGGAAGAAGTGGAGACAGTCGCCCTCAACGGCGTTAGTATAAATGTAGAAGACGGCGAGTTCGTCGCCATAATGGGACCGAGCGGCTGCGGCAAGTCGACGCTGCTGAACATCCTCGGACTCCTCGACAATCCCGACTCGGGCGACTATCTGCTCGACGGCGAACCCGTGGCTAACCTTAAGGAGAAGGACCGCACACGCTACCGTCGCGGACGCATCGGTTTCGTGTTCCAGAGCTTCAACCTCATCGACGAGCTTACCGTTGAGGAGAATGTCGACCTGCAACTGCGCTACATGGGCGTAGCGGTGAAGGAACGTCGCGAGCGTGTTACGGAGATTCTGCGCAAGGTGGGCTTGAGCCACCGCGCAAAGCACTATCCGCAGCAGCTCTCGGGCGGTCAGCAGCAGCGTGTGGCGATAGCTCGCGCCGTGGTGGGCAAGCCGAAGCTGATTCTCGCCGACGAGCCTACGGGTAATCTCGACTCGAAGAGCGGTCTGGCTGTCATGGAACTGCTCTCGCAGCTCAATGCCGAGGGCACAACAATCGTAATGGTGACCCACTCGCAGCACGATGCGCAGATGGCAAGCCGCATCATCAACCTCTTCGACGGTCAGGTTGTGGAGGGCAGTTCTTTTAGTTTATAATTGAGACAACTCTCAATTCTCAACAAAATAAAATATCATAAATAATGAAGACATTCCTATATATGTTCCGCCGCTACCGCATAGCCACGCTGCTCAACCTCTTCGGCTTGAGTGTGGCAGTAGCGACGTTCTACCTGTTCATGACACAGGTGATATACAACCGCACGTACAACCACAACATCAACGACTACGAGCACACGTACCGCCTCGAAATCTACGGCAATCTGTTCGGCGACAACTGGGGTTGCACTATCTGCCGCCCGTTCGCCTCAATGCTGAAGGATGTACCGCAGGTTAAGAGTGTTGTCTATTACTGTCCGTATGTCAACAATGCCGACATAAAGGTGAACAACCGCACCATAACCGTGCCTGTAGTGAACATGAGCAAGCCTGGCATCGAGTTCTTCACCGGCAAACTCGTCTCCGGCTCAAGTAAGGCTTGGGGCACTGGAGCTACTGCCATCGTTAACCGCAGCACAGCCGAGAAGATGTTCGGCACGGCGAACGCTGCTGGCAAGACGTTCGAAATCAACACCGACGATGGCGGAACGATACCCGTCACCGTGGTGGGCGTGAGCGAGGATATGCCCGACAACTGCACTGTGTCCAACGGCTTGTATATCTGCGATAACGAGAGCGGAATGACCGACTGGAGCGAGTGGAGCTACTATATATATGTGCGACTTGACAATGGTGCAAGTCCTGAAAAGGTAGTGCGTGGCTTGAAACAGGGCTTCATGAAAGCCAATGGCATCAGTCCTAAAGACGAGAAAGAGTTTGACAAGCAGATGAAGTTCAGAATAACCTCCGTCGACGACGTCTATTTCTCTGGCATCGGACAGCAGGACAAGGGCAACCGCAGCCTTGTCGACGTGCTCACCGTGGCTTCTGTCTTCGTGCTGTTCATCGCCCTGCTCAATCTGCTCAACTTCCAGCTCTCTGAGGTGCCGATGCGTATGCGCGGCGTCAACACACGCCGTGTGATGGGAGCCTCTGTAGGCAGTCTGCGCCTTAAGATGATAATGGAGAGCGTGCTGTTCGCCTTCGTGGCTTTGGTTGTCGGTGTTCTGCTTGTAGTGGCGTTCCAGCGCAGCGAGTCGTGCATGAAGCTCGTTTCGGGCGACATCAGCTTCTCGGCACACTGGCTTCTTGCAGCCGTCATGGCTGCGTCGGCACTCGTTGTGGGAGCGTTGGCTGCTCTGGTGCCGGCGTTCTACAGCACGTCGTTCGCTCCGGCTTTGGTGCTGAAAGGATCGTTCGGACTCTCGCCGCGTGGCAGACAGCTGCGTCTGGCGATAATGGCGGTGCAGTTCTGCGTGGCTTTCGTGCTCGCTATATATATAGGTGTAATGTCGAGCCAGTCGAACTACATCTTCAGCTGCGACTACGGCTTCAACAAGAACGAGGTGTTCTACGCATGGCTCTCTAATGAGGCAAAGGCGAAGCGCGAGACGATACGCACCGAACTGAAGAAGTTGCCGTTTGTGGAGAGCGTGGGCTTCGCGCAGAGTGCCATCGGCACAAGCGACCAGTATATGGGCTGGGGACGTGGCAACGATGAGCATCAGATGTCGCTGCAGGTGCTGCCCTGCGACTATGAGTATACGCAGACTATGGGACTGAAGATTCTGGAGGGTCGCAACTTCAACGAGGCTGACATGAAGACGGGTGCCTACGTGCTCAACAAGGCTGCCATGCAGCAGTACAAATGGCTCGCCGTGGGCGACTCTATCGGTCGTCAGAATGAATGGGGACCTACGAGCAACTATCTCATCGTGGGCGTCTGCAACAACTTCAAGCTGAAGTCGATGCGCAACGACAACAGTCGTGTGGCTGTGGCGTTCATCATCTTCGGACCGGACATGGAGCAGTGGGGCGACCGCTGCAACCAGGTGTTCGTGCGCGTCGCAAAGGGTCAGGACAAGGTGGAGGCAAAGCGTCGCATAGCCGACGTGCTCAACCGTCTCGACGCGTCGCAGAAGTACGAGATGAACTTCCTCGACAACGACCTGCAGCAGACCTACGTCGAGGAGTTCCGCTTCATATCGCAGGTGAAGTTCTTCGCCATCATCTGCATCATCATCACCGTTATCGGTGTGTTCTCGCTGACTATGTTCGAGACCGAGTATCGCCGCAAGGAGATAGGCATACGCAAGGTGATGGGTTCGTCGGTTGGTTCTATCGTGCGCCTCTTCGCCATGCGCTACACCGTGCCGCTCGTGGTGTCGTTCGCCGTTGCAGCTCCCGTGGGCTGGTGGCTCAGTATGCAGTGGCTGCAGAGCTTCGCCGAGCACACGCCGCTCCACTGGTGGCTCTTCCCGCTCAGCTTCGTCGGTGTCTCTGCCGTTGTCATTGCAACGGTCGTGGCGCAGTCGTGGCGCGTAGCGACGCAGAATCCTGTAGAAAGCATCAAGACAGAGTGATGGTGAGGTGTTGAGGTGTTGAGATGGTGAGGTGTTGAGATGTTGAGGTGTTGAGGTGTTGAGATGGTGAGATGTTGAGGTGTTGAGATGTTGAGGTGGTGAGATGGTGAGATATGCTGTTTTGAATTGTTTGGCGAAAATATCCACCATATCTGCCAGCATCGCCGTAATACTCACATTATAAGCAGAATAAAGGCTGGTAGATAGACTGGGAAATGCAAAATCTTCCAGTCTATCTACCAGCCTCATGGGTACGTATTAATCCTTCAGGCAGGCAAGTGGTATTATTTTGACACCATCAGGACGTGTGTAGGCCATTTCTCCTCCGGTTATAACCATAAGCAAATCAGGCTCACGTAGCTTTATTTGTTTTTCAGTCATGTTATGTTCTTGCACAAGTCTTTTGATTTCTTTAAGGTGTTCAGCACCTTCTTCAATCTCTCGACTACCCAATTTGAATTCGATTAGAGCGTATCGACCGTCATCAAGATGAAGAACGGCATCTGCTTCCAAATCATATCTGTCATGATAATATGAAATGCAACCACCAAGGGATAATGAATAAGCCTTCAGGTCGCGGATTGCCATACATTCGAACAAGAAACCAAATGTTTTCAAATCTGTATAAAGGGCTTCTGGTGACAGACCTAAGGCTGCAACAGCAATAGAAGGGTCAGTAAACTCACGCTTCAAACCACGGCGTATGGCGGATGCCGAACGTATGGCAGGACTCCACGCTTCAATGTCTTGAACGACAAACAAACGTTCAAGTGCATCAATATATGTGTCGAAAGAAGTTGTGCTGATACCATCTAAGTGCTCGTTGACATCGCGATATATCACGCTCTTTTTGGCTAATGTCGATATGTTGCGTGCATAACTTTGAAGTATTGTGCTTGCGACCTTTTCATTCCTATTGACTCCATCTATTGTCGATACATCAGTGCTGCATACTGTTTTGACATAGTTCTTGGCTATTTGCAGTTTGGCTTTGTCGAACTTGGCATATAATGACGCAGGCCAACCACCACGGCAGGCAGCAAATATAAGTTCTTCAATAGACATTTCTGACGTTATGCCATCGATGTCCAAATCCTTGTCGTCGAACAATTCTTTTAGCGAAATCTTGCCGTTGGATTCCAAAGATTCATACAGACTCATGGTAAGCATTTGCATCTTTGCAATTCGTCCACTGCCTGAATGTTTGATAAATTCGCTTTTCTTATTTGGGTCAATCGAATTAGAACCCGTCATAATGAATTGTCCAAACTCATTTCGTTTATCAACCATAGCTCTTATAGAATCCCATAGAACGGGAGCCTCCTGCCATTCGTCTATAAGACGTGGCGTATCGCCAGCCAGAAGAAGCGAAGGTTTCACCCTAATGGTAGCTTGGTATTTGTCACGCATGTCAGGATCCTGCATACTGATGGTGCTGTTTGCCTGTTGCTCTGCAGTTGTTGTCTTGCCACACCATTTTGGACCTTCTATTAGCACGGCTCCTGAAGAAGCCAGTAGCAAGCTCAAATACTCATCGGCAGTTCTTTTAAGATATTCCATATTGTTTGTTGTATGATTTGTTGCAAAGATACTGATTTCTTGTTTATTAAGCAAGCTGTTTGGTGTTTTTGTGGTGTTTTGTTTGGTGTTTTTGCGTTGTTTTGTTTGGTGTTTTTGTGGTGTTTTGTTTGGTGTTTTTGTGATATACCAAAAATCTGCCATATCTTCCAGCATCGCCGTAACTCTCACGGTATAAGAACAATAAAGGCTGGTAGATAGACTGGGAAATGCAAAATCTTCCAGTCTATCTACCAGCCTTTCTTCAGTCGTTACTTTCTGTGATATGTTCTCCCACAGAACTTCTTCCCCATAAAGCACCATAACTTCTGTGTAAATCTGTGCCATCTGTGGGAGGCTCTTCTCTGCAAGAAGATTCTGTGCGTTCCGTGCCTTCTGTGGGAGAACCACTTCTTGCTTGGTTGGTGCAGCAGAGACTGCTGCACCCCCTGAAATTGCATCTGTGTGAGGCTATTCCAAGAATGAGGGTGCGTGGGTATGGCAAGAACTGAAAGTCAGCGGCGCGTAGCGGAAAGCTAATGCCATACCCTCCTATTGCACGACTCTCCGCGCTTTACGCCTCGCGATGCTCCGCGATAGCCTTTTTGATGAGCATCTCGAGCTCCTCGCAGAGTTCGGGGTTGTCCTTCAGCAGAGTCTTTGTAGCGTCGCGACCCTGCGCCAGCTTCGAGCCGTTGTAGCTGTACCACGAGCCCGACTTCTGGATGATGCCGTACTCTACGCCGAGGTCTACAATCTCGCCAACCTTTGAGATGCCCTCGCCGAACATAATCTCGAACTCGGTCTTGCGGAACGGAGGCGCCACCTTGTTCTTGATTACCTTCACGCGCACCTGATTGCCGATGATCTGGTCGCCGTCCTTGATGCCCGTAACCTTGCGGATGTCGAGGCGCACCGAAGCGTAGAACTTCAGGGCGTTACCGCCCGTTGTTGTCTCGGGGTTGCCGAACATCACACCGATCTTCTCGCGCAACTGATTGATGAAGATACACGTTGTATTGGTCTTCGAGATTGTAGAGGTGAGCTTGCGCAGCGCCTGCGACATAAGACGAGCCTGCAGACCCACCTTGTTGTCGCCCATGTCGCCCTCAATCTCCGCCTTCGGAGTGAGCGCAGCCACAGAGTCGATGACGATGATGTCGATAGCGGATGAGCGGATGAGCTGGTCGGCAATCTCGAGAGCCTGTTCGCCGTTGTCGGGCTGCGATATCCAGAGGTTGTCTACGTCTACGCCGAGCTTTGCAGCGTAGAAGCGGTCGAAAGCGTGCTCGGCGTCGATGAATGCAGCGATGCCGCCTGCCTTCTGTGCCTCGGCGATGGCGTGGATGGCAAGCGTTGTCTTACCTGACGACTCCGGGCCGTATATCTCGATGATTCTGCCCTTCGGGTAGCCGCCGACACCGAGTGCGGCGTCGAGACCGATGCTACCGGTAGGGATTACCTCGACGTTCTCCACCTGCTCGTCGCCGAGTTTCATAATGGAGCCCTTGCCGAAGTCCTTCTCTATCTTTGACATCGCTGCCTGGAGGGCTTTGAGCTTGCCCGCCTGGTCGATGTTCATTTCTTCTTTTGCCATATTATGAATTTTGAATTTTGAGTTTTGAATTTTGAATTGTTGCGACGTGCGTCGCAATTTTGAATTTTGAATTTTGAATTGTTGCCTGCGGCAATTTTGAGTTTTGAGTTTTGAATTGTTGCCTGCGGTAATTTTGAATTTTGAGTTTTGAGTTTTGAATTGTTGCCTGCGGCAATTTTGAATTTTGAGTTTTGAGTTTTGAGTTTTGAAATATCGGCTTTGCCGATTTTGAATTATTCAATTTTGAATTCATAACTCAAAACTGATAAACTCACAATGCGCGTAGCGCATAATTCAAAATTCAAAACTCAAAATTCAAAACTAAATATCGTTTGCTGTAGTCATTTTCTTTGTTATAGACACAAGCATTCGTTTCAGTTCTTCACAATCTTTATATATAGACTCGTATTGTTTGTTATTTATATATTGCGTTCTTTGTAGAAGGCGCAACCAATACAAAGTTTCGTTTGACTCTTTTAGCGATATATAGAGTTTGGCAATAAAGTCGTTTTTACTTATTGCGCATTGCGATTCCGCGACGTTTGCACCGATACTTGTACCGCTGCGAAACATCTGATCAGCAATTCTATATTCATGCTTTTCCTCATTAAGGAATCTGCATAATCCTATTATACGAATAGAAAAATTCATGCACTTCTCTTCCAAGAGGTTTCCGAAGTCACTCATAGACTGTTAATTTAAAGTAATTCAATATCGCTTGTAGACCTTTAATCTAACGTAATTCAAAATTGAATAATTCAAAATCGCGTAGCGATAATTCAAAACTCAAAATTCAAAACTCAAAATTTATAATTCTAAGTCTACATTGAACAACTCGTGCCAAGGCAGACCCTGCTTGTTGAGCTGCTCCATGAACGGATCCGGATCGAACTCCTCTACGTTCCAAACGCCCGGCTTGCGCCACAGACCCTTGAAGAACATCATTGCGCCGATCATAGCCGGAACACCCGTTGTGTAGCTTACGCCCTGCATGCCGGTCTCCTTGTAGGCAGCCTCGTGCGAGCAGTTGTTGTAGACGTAGTAGGTCTGCTCCTTGCCGTCCTTGATGCCACGGATGCGGCAGCCGATAGAAGTCTGTCCGTCGTAGTTCTCGCCGAGGTCCTGCGGGTTAGGCAGCACAGCCTTGAGGAACTGCAGCGGCACTATCTTCACCTTCACCTTCTCCGAAGGATTGTCGGCGAGCGGAGCCTCGTATGTTATCTCGTCGATGCGCGACATGCCGAGGTTCTGGATGCAGTCGAGGTATGTGAGATACTGCTGACCGAAAGTCATCCAGAAGCGAGCGCGCTTGATGGTCGGGTAGTTCTTCACGAGCGACTCTATCTCCTCGTGGTGGAGCAGGTAGCTCTCCTTCGGACCCACCTCCGGGTATGTGAGCGGCTTGTGAATCTCGAGCGGAGCCGTCTCCACCCATTTGCCGTCCTCCCAGTAGAGACCCTTCTGAGTGATCTCGCGGATATTGATCTCCGGGTTGAAGTTGGTAGCGAACGCCTTGTGGTGGTTGCCGGCGTTGCAGTCTACGATGTCGAGATACTGAATCTCGTCGAAGTGGTGCTTAGCTGCGTAAGCGGTGAAGATGCTTGTAACGCCCGGGTCGAAGCCGCAGCCGAGAATAGCTGTCAGACCAGCCTCCTCGAAGCGCTTCTTGTAAGCCCACTGCCAAGAATACTCGAAGTGAGCCTCGTCCTTCGGCTCATAGTTGGCGGTGTCGAGGTACGAGCATCCGCAAGCCAGACAAGCCTCCATGATGGTGAGGTCCTGATAGGGCAGGGCGAGGTTGATGACCAGTTCCGGCTTGTAGTCGTTGAAGAGAGCCTTGAGCTGCTCAACATCGTCAGCGTCCACCTGAGCGGTCTTGATGTTGGGGTTGCCGATTGCCTCGACAATGCGGTCACACTTCGACTTCGTGCGGCTTGCAATCATGAAGTCGGTGAAAACGTCAGCGTTCTGTGCAATCTTGAACGCTGCAACTGTAGCGACGCCACCGGCGCCGATCATAAGTACTTTTCCCATTGTTTCTATTTTTTTAGTTTGTTGTTTTTTTCGGTTTTACTATGGGCTAGGGTTTTCTGGGTTTTCTAGGTTTTCTAGGTTAACTAGTTTTTCTAGAATACCTAGAACACCTAGAAAGCCTATCCCACCTAACACTCCAGCCCACCGCTTTACAGCTCGTTGCCCTTTATTCCGAGGGCGTTCATGAGCGAGTAGCCTAAGATTTCCTGCTTGAAGTTGCCGCCTTCGAGGGGCTGCATGGCGAAGAGCGTAACGCGTTTCTCCTCGTCATCAACGTCGCGCAGGGCGTGGCGCAGAGCGTCCCAGAGTGCGGGGTGCTCGGCGTTGGGGATAGCCATCACGCGGTGCACGTCCTTGTGGTTGACCACGGTCTTGAGGATGTCGAGGAAGAAGTCGTCGTGCTTCACCACATCCTCTACGGGGTAGGAGCTGAGGATGAACTCGCCCAGTCGGTCCTTGAATGCCTTTGCGTTGAGGTCTGCCTCGTAGTCGCCGGGCGCGAAATTCTCGAGCGCAGCCTTCTCCTTAGAGTGGATGAAGATGACCTGCGTCTCGCCCTCGCTGTCGCGACTCTCGCGCATTCCGCCGTCGAGTGCCACGCAATCGATCCAGCGTGCGAGGTCGGCTTTCGGGATGCGTCTGCCGAGCATGCGTTCGAAGTTGACCGAGAGGTTGAAGGCTACGGAGTCGATATAATCGCCGTCTACGAGGATTATGTTGCGGCTCCAGTTGGTATTGTTGAATTGCTGTATGTCCATTTCTTTTTTATTCGTAGCGGAGGTCTCCGGCCTCCGCAGCAAGCAATAATATTTGTTATAGTTGGTGATGCGGAGGCCGGAGACCTCCGCTACGGAGTACTACTTCACTATTTCCTTTGTAACCCTGCGCTCGCCGTCGGCGTCCTTCACAATCTGGAACGACGGGATGGAAGCCGTTGTGCCGCTGTACGTGCCCTCGTACACCTCCTCGGGCGACTTCGAAGCGAGTCCGCTGATGAAGAACTGCCGTCGCTGAACGTTATCTTCACCTGGCGCGACGCCTTCACGCCGTTCGCATCCGTGCCGCTGAGCACGTAGGTCTGCGGCTTCACGCCCTTCGGGAACTCGAAGCGCACCAGTTCGCCTAGCGGTCACAGCTCCATCGTGTAGAAGAATTCGAAGAAGCCAGCCTCGTCCTCCGTCTCGGGGTCCTCGTAGATGGCGAAGATGTCGCCGTTCTGCGTTGTCAGCTCGCCCTGAGCTCTGCGGGAGCGGCGGTATTGTTGGCTGATGTTGTTTTCAGAAGTGGTGCGTTGCCCGACACGGCGTCTTTGAACGACTGCGCGTTGGCAACTATTGCGGTGAGCACGAAGCCCAGCAGGAGTAGAATCTTCTTCATAATCCGAATCGCTTAAAAGGTTATTATCAAAATTGCTTGAAAGGTTTAATTTTAGGTTTTGCAAGTCAACGACATACAAGACCCGTTTTAGATGACAAAGTTAGCGAGAATTATCCGAAAAACCAAGTTTTTTAGGCGCCATGTTGATGATAAAAACAAACAGACAAAACAAGTATCTTGTTACAGCAGCGTGGTAAGCCCATTACCGCGTATCGGCTACAATATTACAGCCCCGCGGTAACAGCAGTTCCGCCCCGCGGTAAAATAAAACGGGGATGCACCCTATGCAGGTACATCCCCGTGTGTTTAGTTTATGCTTATGGCTTATGCCGTCGAAGCAGAGGCTGCGAAGCCATGCCCCGCGGCAAAAGATAGCTGCTTACTTCTGAAGCAATGCCATAGTGTCCTTAGCGATCATCAGCTCCTCGTCGGTCGGGATAACGCAAACCGTCACCTTAGACTCCGGTTTAGAGATGATAGCCTCCTCGCCGCGCACCTTGTTAGCCTCTGCGTCCATTTCTACGCCGAGGAACTCAAGGCCCGAGCAAGCCTCAAGACGAGTGCCAATCTGGTTCTCGCCTACACCGGCTGTCCATACGATGATGTCAACGCCACCCATAGCGGCAGCGTAAGCGCCGATGTACTTCTTGATGCGGTAGTTGTACATCTTCAGAGCGAGCTGTGCGCGCTTGTTGCCCTCAGCAGCAGCGCTCTCTACCTCGCGCATGTCAGAAGAGATGCCGGTGATGCCGAGCACACCGCTCTCCTTGTTGAGGAAGTCGGCCATCTCCTGCGGCTTCTTGCCAAGCTTCTCCATGAGGAATGTAACGGCAGACGGGTCGATGTCGCCAGAACGGCTGCCCATCATCACGCCGGCGAGCGGAGTGAGACCCATAGAGGTGTCGACGCACTTGCCGAACTTAACGGCTGACACAGACGCGCCGTTGCCGATGTGGCAGGTGATGATGCGCTGTGTCTTGATGTCGCGGCCAAGGAACTCGCACACGCGCTGCGATACGTAGCGGTGGCTGGTGCCGTGGAAGCCGTAGCGGCGTACGTGATACTTCTCGTAGAGCTCGTAAGGCACGGCGTAGAGGTAAGCGTAGTCGGGCATGGTGCTGTGGAATGCGTTGTCGAACACGCATACCTGCGGCACATCCGGCATCAGCTTGTCTACGGCGCGCAAGCCCTTCAGGTGGCCTGCGTTGTGTACAGGAGCGAGGTCGCAGAGGCTCTCGATGCCGTCCTCTACCGACTTGTCGACGATGACGCTCTTCTCGAAGAGGTCGCCACCCTGCACGATGCGATGACCTACGGCGTCGATCTCGCTGAGCGACTTGATAGCGCCGAACTCAGGGTCGAGCAAGCACTGGAACACGAAGTTGACGCCTTCCTTATGGTCGGGCATGTCGTGCATGATCTTCTTCTTTTCGCCGTTAGGCAGAGTGATTTTGATGAATGCCTCATCAAGACCGATACGCTCAACGCCGCCTGCTGCCAGCACTGAGTTGTCGTCCATATTGTACAGCTTGTACTTGATTGAAGAGCTGCCACAATTAAGAACTAATATCTTCATTTTTACGAGTTTTGAGTTTTGAGTTTTGAGTTTTGAATTGTTGCCTTCGGCAATTTTGAGTTTTGAATTTTGAGTTTTGAATTATGCGCTATGCGCATTGTGAGTTTATCAGTTTTGAGTTATGAATTCAAAATTGAATAATTCAAAATCGGCGGAGCCGACAACTCAAAATTCAAAACTCAAAATTCAAAATTTTATTGTTATTTAGCGTCCATTGCCTGGCAAGCTGTGATAGCCACCATGTAGTAGATGTCCTCTATAGAGCAACCGCGAGAAAGGTCGTTAACCGGACGAGCGATACCCTGGAGGATCGGACCGATAGCGAGGGCGTCGCCCAGGCGCTGTACGAGCTTGTAAGAGATGTTGCCCACCTCGAGGTTCGGCACAACGAGTACGTTGGCGTGGCCTGCGATGAGAGAGCCCGGAGCCTTCTTCTCGCCTACAGCCGGCACGAGAGCAGCGTCTGCCTGCAGCTCGCCGTCGAGCTTCAGCTCAGGAGCCAGCTCGTGAGCGAGGCGTGTAGCCTCAACAACCTTGTCTACCACCTCGTGCTTTGCAGAGCCCTTTGTAGAGAAGCTCAGCATAGCCACACGCGGGTCCTGAATGCCAGCCACCGAGCGTGCTGTCTGCGCTGTACAAACAGCGATCTGAGCCAGCTGCTCTGCTGTCGGAACCGGTGTAACGGCTACGTCGCCCATCACGATGATGCCGTCGTCGCCGTACTGGTGCTCGTGGGTGAGCATGAGCATTGCGCCGCTCACGCATGTCACGCCGGGAGCGCACTTGATAATCTGCAGTGCAGGACGCAGAGTGTCGCCCGTTGTGCTCAGCGCACCAGAGATCTGGCCGTCGGCACCCTCGGTCTTGATGATCATGCAGCCGAGGTAGAGCGGGTTCTTCACGAGTTCGCGAGCCTGCTCGATGGTCATGCCCTTCTTCTTGCGAAGCTCGGCGAGGAGCTCTGCATACTCCTCAGCCTTCGGGTTGTTCAACGGGTCTACGATGGTAGCCTTGTCAATGTTGTGAAGGTCCCACTTTGCAGCGAGAGTCTTCAGCTCGTCGGGGTTGCCGATGAGGATAAGGTCAGCCAGGTCGTCAGCGAGGACGCGGTCGGCAGCCTTCAGAGTGCGCTCCTCTGTTGCTTCAGGGAGCACGATGCGTTGTTTGTTGCTCTTTGCGCGAGCTACAATGTGTTCAAGTAAGTTCATATATCTATGATTTAACTAAGTTCCGTATTCTTACAGTGTCTGCTTTACCTCAATCTCTGTGAAGGTCTCGAGCACGTCGCCCTGCTGTATGTCGTTGAAGTTGACGAGCGAGATACCGCACTCGAAGTTGGTAGCAACCTCCTTCACGTCGTCCTTGTAGCGCTTGAGGGCTGCGATGTCGGCTGTGTGAACCACGATACCGTCGCGGATGACACGAGCACGGTCGACACGATGTACCTTGCCTTCTGTTACGTAGCAGCCGGCAACGGTGCCCACCTTCGAGATCTTGTAGACCTCGCGCACCTCTACCTGACCGGTGATAACCTCCTTCTTCACCTTGTCGAGCATACCGATCATAGCCGACTTGACATCGTCGATAGCGTCGTAGATGACAGAGTAGGTGTTGATTTCAACGCCTTCCTGCTCAGCCAGCTTGCGTGCTGCGGCAGACGGGCGCACCTGGAAGCCCACGATGATGGCGTCGGAAGCGTCGGCGAGTGTTACGTCGCTCTCCGAAATCTGACCTACTGCCTTGTAGATGACGTCCACCTTGATCTTCTCTGTAGACATCTTGATGAACGAGTCGGAGAGAGCCTCGATAGAACCGTCGGTATCACCCTTAACGATGATGTTAAGCTCCTTGAACGAACCGAGAGCGATGCGGTGAGAGATATCAGAGAGGGTGAGACGCTTCTGTGTGCGCAGGCCCTGCTCGCGCTGCAGCTGCAGACGCTTGTTGGCGATGTCGCGTGCCTCCTGCTCTGTCTCGAGCACGTGGAACGAGTCGCCGGCTGTCGGCGCGCCGTTCAAGCCGAGGATGATTGCAGGTTCAGCCGGACCTGCCGACTGTATGCGCAGGTTGCGCTCGTTGAACATAGCCTTGATGCGTCCCCATGATGTGCCGGCGATGATGTTGTCGCCCACGCGCAGCGTACCGTTGCTTACGAGCACCGTAGAAACGTAGCCGCGGCCCTTGTCGAGCGACGACTCGATGATAGAACCCGTTGCCTTGCGGTTAGGGTTGGCCTTCAGGTCGAGCATCTCTGCCTCGAGGAGCACTTTCTCCATGAGGTCGCTGATGCCGATGCCCTTCTTGGCGCTTATCTCCTGGCACTGGTACTTGCCGCCCCATTCCTCTACGAGGAGGTTCATGCTTGCAAGTTCCTCACGTACGCGGTCGGGGTTAGCACCCGGTTTGTCGATCTTGTTGATTGCGAACACCATCGGCACGTTGGCAGCCTGAGCGTGCGCGATAGCCTCCTTGGTGGTAGGCATCACGGCGTCGTCGGCTGCGATGATGATGATGGCGATATCCGTCACCTGAGCACCACGGGCACGCATAGCAGTGAACGCCTCGTGACCCGGAGTGTCGAGGAACGTAATCTTACGTCCGTCCTCCAACTGCACGTTGTATGCACCGATGTGCTGTGTGATGCCGCCAGCCTCGCCAGCGATGACGTTTGTCTTGCGTATATAGTCGAGCAAAGAGGTCTTACCGTGGTCTACGTGACCCATCACGGTTACGATTGGAGCGCGCGGAACGAGGTCGTTCTCGTCGTCCTCCACCTCGGTGATTGCCTCCTGCACTTCTGCACTTACGTATTCTGTCTTGAAGTCGAACTCCTCAGCAACGAGGTTGATAGTCTCGGCGTCGAGACGCTGGTTGATAGACACCATGATGCCCACGCTCATGAGCGTACCGATGACCTGGTTCACGCTCACGTTCATCATCGTAGCGAGTTCCGATACGGTAACGAACTCCGTCAGCTTCAGTGTCTTGCTCTCCTTCTTCTCCTCGCGCAGCTCCTCGTTCATCTTCTCCTGAGCAGCCTCGCGCTTCTCCTTACGATACTTGGCGCCCTTCTTGTTCTGGTTCTGCTTGTTAGTAAGACGTGCGAGCGTCTCCTTTACCTGGCGTGCTACGTCCTCATCGCTCACCTCAGCCGGTTTCTGCTGTCCGCCGCGGTTGCGGTTCTTCTTCTTGTTCTTGTTGCTTGTGCCGGCATTGCCGCCACCGTTCTGCTTGCCGCCGCCGTTGGGCTGGTTAGACGCAGCGTTGATGTCTACGCGCACCTTGTTGATGCGTTCGCGCTTCTTCTTGTCGCCGCGCTGCTGCTGCGCCTTGTCCTCACGCTCCTTGCGCTTCTCCTCCTTCGACTTCTTCTTCGGACGAGTGCTCTGGTTGAGCGTAGATAGGTCGATCTTGCCCAATACGTTCACCTTCGGCGCGTTGAGTATCTTCTTCTCGCTCTTTGTGGTGAAGATGCCTGTCTCTGTCTTCGGTGCTTCTGCCGGCTTCTCTGCGGCGTCCACCTTCTTTGGGGCGCTTGCTGTGTTGTTTACAACAGTCTTTGCTGCTTCCTGTTTCTTTTCCTGCTTGTGCTCTTTGTTCTGACCCACAGTGTTCTGATTTTTGTTTTGATTGTCCACTTTAGCCTCTGTGCTTGCTTTCTGTGGTGCTTCGGAATTTGTTGCCGGCTTCTGACTTACGGCATTAGTCTTTGCCTGCGGCTCTTTATGAGTCTCAGGTGTTGCTGGCTTTTTCTGTGCCGGTTTCTTGTTCAGACTGTCCAGATCTATTTTGCCCAGCGGCTTGTACTGCTGCTGAGTAGACGATTTGAGGAGCGGCTCAGCCTGGGTCTCCTCGCTGCGTTTCTTCTCTTTCGGCTTCTTCTGCAAGAGTTTCTCGGCTTGAGAACGAACCTCCTTGTCCTGCTGGAAGGCTCCAGCGAGTGCGGCGTACTGTGCGTCGCTCAGCTTGAAGCTGGGCTCTGCCTTTACCTCTCCAAGGTCACTTCTTTTCTCAAGGAACTCCACTGCCGTCTGGAGCCCGATGTTCAACTCTCGTAATGCTTTGTTTAACCTGATGCTCATATTTTGCTGTTTTAAAAGTAAAAGAGTAAAGGAGTAAAAAAGTAAAACGTCTGCCTACCTCTGCTTCGGCCTCGTGCCCTTTTTCGGGGCGTTGCGTGGAGAAAGCTACCCGCTTTACGTCTTTCCCTTTCCTTATAAAATTGGTTTATAAATATGTTAGTGTGTAGATACTCGCTAAGGGAGCTTCAAAAACCATGCGGTTTTGAGACTCCCTTATATGTGTATCTTGATTACTCGAATTCGGCGCGCAACACCTTCAGCACGTTGTCGACAGTCTCCTCTTCGAGGTCTGCCTTCTCAACGAGCATGTCGCGCGGAGCGTTGAGCACTGCCTTGGCTGTGTCGAGACCGATGCCCTTGATGGCGTCGATAACCCACTGGTCGATCTCATCAGCGAACTCGTCGAGGTAGATGTCCTCGTCGGCGTCCTCTTCAGACACTTCGCGGAATACGTCGATGGTGTACTCTGTGAGCAGCGATGCGAGCTTGATGTTCAGACCGCTGCGGCCGATGGCGAGGCTCACTTCCTCTGGTTTCAGATATACTTCTGCCTTCTTGTTCTCCTCATCAATCTTGATGCTCGACACCTTAGCCGGTGAGAGCGCACGCTGGATGAAGAGCTTTGTGTTGCCGGTGTAGCAGATGACGTCGATGTTCTCGTTGCAGAGCTCGCGTACGATGCCGTGAACGCGGCTACCCTTTACGCCGACGCATGCGCCTACCGGGTCGATGCGGTCGTCGAAGCTCTCTACCGCTATCTTGGCGCGCTCACCGGGGATGCGTGCGATGCGGCGGATGGCGATGAGGCCCTCTGCGATCTCGGGCACTTCTGCCTCAAGCAGGCGCTGGAGGAACATCGGGCTGGTGCGCGAGAGGATGATCTTCGGGTTGTTGTTCTCGTTGTCAACGCGCTCGATGACGGCGCGTATTGTCTCGCCCTTGCGGTATACGTCTGCCGGAATCTGCTCTGCCTTCGGGAGGATAAGTTCGTTGTTCTCGTCGTCTACCACGAGCACCTCGCGCTTCCATACCTGGTAAACCTCGGCTGCGATGACCTGGCCTACGCGGTCCTTGTATTTGTTGTAGAGCGAGTCGTGCTCGAGCTCAAGAATCTTCGAAGCGAGAGTCTGGCGCAAGTTGAGGATGGCGCGGCGACCGAACTTGGCAAAGTCGACACGCTCCGACACGTCTTCGCCCACCTCGTAGTCGGGCTCTATCTTGCGTGCCTCCTTGAGCGACACCTGCTTGTTCTCGTCCTCTACCTCTCCGTCAGCCACTACCACACGGTTGCGGTATATCTCGAAGTCGCCTTTGTCAGGGTTTACGATAACGTCGAAGTTCTCGTCGCTTCCGAATATCTTTGCGAGAACGTTGCGGAAGCTCTCCTCCAAAACGCTTACCAAAGTAGTGCGGTCGATGTTCTTTGTCTCCTTAAACTCCTTGAAAGAGTCGAACATGCTCACCACGTCGTCTTTTTTAACTGCTGCCATAGCTTATTTGAAATTTATTAAGTATTTTGTATATTTCACTTTGTCCATCTGGAAGGTGTGGTCTGTGTCTACGAGCTGCGGGCGCTTCTTGCCTTCCACCTTCTGCTTCTCCTGCACCGTCACAGTGAAGTCGTTGCCTTCAACGGCTTTGAGCACACCTTTGTACTTCTTTCCGTCGGCGTCGAGCACTTCCACGTCCTTGCCTACGAAGCAGTGGTACTGCTGAGCCACCTTGAAAGGCTGTCCCAGTCCGGCTGATCCTACTTCAAGTTCATAGTCTTCTTCGTCGCGGCTGAGGTGGTCTTCGATGAAACGGCTCAATTCTACGCAGTCTTCAATCCACACGCCGTCGGCATGGTCAATTTCTACTACGATACGGTCGTCGGGGCTTATCTCGATGTCAACAAGGAAATATTCCTTGCCGTCAAGCCACTCTTCTACGATACTTCTTACGGTGTCTTTGTTTATCATATATTGCATTTATAAATAAAAATGAGGAGCTCTCTCGGAGCCCCTCATTCCACTGAACGATGCAAAATTACTAATTTTCTGCAACGTCTGCAAATATTTAAAGAGTTTTCTACCCTGTTTCGTGCGTTTTATCGTCTAAGCCACGGCTCCGGGTTGAGTCGGGTGCTGTTCTTGTGCAGCTGGAACTGCAGTATGCCTTCGCCGCCGACTGCTCCGAGCGCCTGACCGGTCGACACCTTCTGGTCTTTATGCACGCCTACCGACGTGAGGTTGCAGTAGACCGAGATGTAAACGCCGTGGCGTACCATCACGAGCCACTGTCCGCCGATGCCGTACACCGCACTTACTATGCCGTCGTATACGGCGCGTGCCTGGCAGCCGGGCTGTCCCTTGATGTTGATGCCCTTGTTGTCGAGCGTCACGCCGCGCAGACCCTCGATGGTGTTCTGACCGTAGTGCGACACGATGCGGTAGCCGCCCGATACAGGCATGGGCAGACGTCCGCGGTTTGCCTCGAAGCCGCCCGACATCATGCGGTCTACCGACGACACGGTGTAGGTCTGTTCCACTTCGCGCTTGGCGTTGGCAATTTCTTTCGTAGAGCGGCGCTCGTCTGCCTTTGCCTTGCGCTCTATAGCCTCGCGCTGAGCCTCTGCCTCGCGAGCCTGCTGCTCGGCGCGTTCCTTCTGCTGTGCTGTGGCTTCGCGAGCACGCTGCTTGGCGCGTTCCTCAGCCTCGCGAGCTTCGCGCAGTCGGCGCTCGTTCTCGGCGCGTGCTCTTTCTGCCTCGGCACGCTTGCGAGCCAACTCCTCCGCACGGCGCTTCTTCGCAGCGGCGGCTTCGGCAGCCTTGCGACGTGCCTCTTCCTCGGCACGCTTGCGCGCCTTCTCCACTTCTATAGCGACGAGTCGGTCGATCTGCGCATTGAGGGCGCTGGCGTCCTTACGCTGCTTAGCTATTACGCTCTGTATAGTCTTCTGCTGCTTCTGCAGCGAGTTGACCATAGTCTGCTGTTCGCTCTGCTTGCTTTCGAGCGCACGGTGTTCCTGTCTGCCCTTGTTGAGCATCACGTTCTTCTGTCCGCGCACCTGCTGCAGCTGCTTCTGCTTTTCGTTCACTTGCAGCTGCTTCGACTTCACCATCTCGCCCTGAGCCTTCTGCCACGACGAGTATTCGCGCACGAAGCGCAGACGGCGGTACATCTCGGTGAGACTCTTCGCCGAGAAGATGAACATCAGGCGGTCCTGCATGGTGTGTTGTCTTGAGATGTAGCGCATCGACTTCACGTACTTCGCCTTACGCTCCTTCAACTGCTGCTGCAGCGTGGCTAGCTGGGCGTTGAGCAGTCCGATGTTGCCGTCGAGGTGCGTGATGTCGCGCTGTATGCCGTCGATGTTCTGCTTGTGGCGGTCTATCTCGCTGTTGAGGATGAGCAGGTCGTTGAGGCGTTTCTTTACGTCGGCTTTGTTGGCGCGCAGAGCCTCCTCCTGTTTCTTTATCTCTTTCTGAATGCCCGAGCACTTGCTCTGCAGTCCGCGAATCTCGGCTGTAGAATACTTTGCGTTGTTCTGCTTTGTGCTTCTCTTCTTCTTTGTATCGGTCTTCTTGCGCTGTGTTGTTTTCTTTTTTGCAGCGGTGGCGTGTTTTCTTGCCGTCGTTGTCTTCTTGCGCTGAGTGGTTGTCTTCTTTGCGGCGGTTGTCTTGCGCTGCTGTTGCTCGGCGTTGATGCCGTTCGCCGTGCAGGGCAGGGCGAGAGCTATCAGGGCGGCGATCATTATGTTTATTAACTTCTTCATTCTTGCGACGTGTTTATTGCATCAATTGCGCTGCGTTTTTTACTGCAGCGATGTTATCTTGCGGAGCAGTTCGTCTACCTCCACCTTGCGATACTTCGACGACACCTCGGTCTTGGCGTCCCAGTCGGCGCTGGTCTTCGGCGCAGACATCTGCAGCGTCACCTGAGCTGCATGGTTCTTACCGCCGTAGTTGGTGTTGAAGCCGAACTGCTGCGTCATCGGGAACTTCTTTGCGCCTACGGTCTTGAAGTCGTCGTAGCTCCAGGCGAGCGACGATGTGCCGTGCGCAGCGCTGCGATACGAGATGTCGGCGTTCTTGATGAGCGCCGTGGCTGCGTCTACGCTCCACTTGAATGTCATGTTGCCGCTTGAGAGCGACACAGGCACACGCGAACCAGCGGCAGTTATGTCTGCTGCGAACTTCTTCAGGTCGGCGGCAGACAGGTGCTTGGCGCCGGGCGCCGTGAGCTGGTTCCAGAACAGCGACTGCAGGCTGTAGAACGAGATGCCGTTGTTGGCGAGGAAGCTCACCTCCGAATACGAAGCCTTTATGTACTCCTTATGGTAGCGGTCGATGAGCAGCACATAGTCGGGCGTGAACTCGATGCGGGCGAGTTCGCTGCGCAGGATGGGCATGAGCAGCTGGATGCGTATGCACTCGTCCTTGCGCATGCTGAGCTTAGCGGGCACCGTTATCTCCTTGCTGCCCGTCTTCAGCGTGAAGTCGCCACTGGCGAGTATGTTTGCTGTGGTGGCGTTGTTGTCGGCAATGCGCTGCACGAACTGCAGCGACTGCTTCTCAGTCGACTTCTCGGTCTGTGCGTGTGGCAGCGAGGGCAGTTTTGTACCGTCGGTGATGGTCTTCTTGCTCGCACATGAAGCCATGAGCAGCATAGCCATGGCTATCGGGGCGTATCTTAATATCTTCTTCATCTTATTATTGTTTTCAGTTTCGTTTCGTGGACTTTTCTGTTTTATTCGGGTGGTTGCATGCCGCGGCAGCGTCGGTGCGCTACTTCAGCTTGCGTGTCTTTATCTTGCGTTCGAGCTGAGTCTTGTCGCCTCCGCTCTCAATCGCCTTCTGCCAGTATTCTACGGCTTTCTGCTTGTCGCCCGTCATCAGATAGATGTCGCCGGCGTGTTCCCAAAGCACGTTGCTCGGGTCCTTGTCGTTGGCGAGAGTGAGGTCGATGTACGCCTTCGCCTCGTCGTAGCGCTTCTGCAGGAACAGGATCCAGGCGTAGGTGTCGAGGAATGTGGCGTTCGTAGGTTCCTCCTTCAGCGTCTTCAGACTCATCTCTGCCGCGCTGTCGAGGCGTGTGTTCTGCATCGAGAGATAGTAGGCGTAGTTGTTGAGCACCTGCACGTTGTCAGCCTTCATCTTCAGCGCCTCCTCGTATGCACCGAACGCCTCGTCGTACTTGCCGTTACTGTAGCTGATGTCGCCGATGAGTCCGTACATGTCGGACGCCATAGTGCGCTGTGTCTCGTCGGCGTTGCTGAGGTCGACGGCGCTGAGTCCGCGTTTGAAAGCGTCGTAAGCCTCGGCGTCCTTGTCCTGCTGCACGTAGGCGAGTCCCATAAAGTAGTAGAACATAAGCTCCTCGGGTGTGTATTGTATGCCCTTGTCGCAGAGGTCGACCACCTCGTTCCACTTCTTCTCCTCCCACAAGTTCTGCGTCAGCGTGAGTCGGGCAGAGAGGTTGTCGGGCTCGAAGGAGAGCGTGTGGGCGTATGCGGCGTTGATGCTGTCCTGCGGCATCTTCTTCAGACGCATGTACACAGCCTTGAGGTTAGACAGGTCAGCGTTGTGCGGCGCTGTGCGCATCACGCGGTCGAAGATGTCGAGCACGATGGTCGAGTCGCCACCCTGCTCCTGCTCGTTCTCACGAATGGCCTGCTGCAGCATAGACAGCTTCGTCTTTATGTCGGTCTGCTTGCTGAACAGTATGTCGTCGCGCAACTGTCGTGCCTTTGCGTCGTCGCCCGTGTTGCGGTAGTAGTCGTAGAGCGAGTTCAGTGCGAACTCGTTCTGCTTGTCGTCCTGCAGCGCACTCTCGAACCACTTGAACGCCTCGTTCTTGCGGTCGTGCTGCATGAGCCAGTTGCCGAGCATCACCTTGTACGACGGTTCGTTGGGATGGTCGTCGGTGAGCGCTTTCAGTATACGGTAGGCGTTCTTCTTGTCGCCCTGCTGTTCGTAGATGCCCATGCGCATGAACGAGATGTCCTCGCTCGGTCCGTCTGCCTGCTCCATGCGGTCTACGGTGGAGAGCATCTTCGCATAGTCTTTCTTCGCATCGTAAAGGCGCACCAGAATCTCGAGCACATCGCTGCGGTCGCGGTGGTGGGCGTAGAGCTGTTCGTAGGCTTCGATGGCGCGGTCGTACTCACGTTGGTGTATGTATGTCTCGGCTACGTTCTCCAGATAGTTGTCGTTGTCGGGCTGCAGCTCGGCAGCTCGGCGCATATACTCGATGGAAAGCGAGTCGTTGCCGCGTTTGGCGTATGCTATAGCCTGCGAGTAGTAGACCTCGGCGGCGTCGGGCCGCATCTTGCGGCACTGCTCGAGCAGGTCGAAGGCTGTGGAGTCGCTGTCTATCTGTCGGCACACGGCGTCGAGATAGAGTCGGTCGAAGAGTGGCGTCTCCTTCAGCAGCGAGTCGGCTGAGATGCTCATCGTGTCGCACTTCTGGTCTACTGCTGCTCCCGTGCGCGCTCCGCCTATTGCGAAGAGAGGGGCGATGGCTGCCAAAGCTATCACAAAGAGTATGATTTTCTTCATTTTTCTTCTTCTTTAATTGTTTGGAAGTGAATTGCCGATGGAGGGCTAACCGTAGGAGGCTTACTTCACTCCGGTATGTCCGTATCCGCCCTCGCCGCGCTCGGTTTCGTCGAGTTCTTCTACGAGGCAGAACTCGCCCTGCTCGTGGCGTGCAATCACCATCTGTGCGATGCGCTCGCCGGCTTCAATCACGAACGGCTCGGTAGAGAGGTTGATGAGCAGCACGCCCAGCTCGCCACGATAGTCGGCGTCGATGGTGCCGGGCGAGTTGAGCACGGTGATGCCGTGCTTGAAGGCCAAGCCCGAACGGGGACGCACCTGCGCCTCGTAGCCCTCGGGCAGCGCAATGTGCAGTCCGGTGGGGATGATGCGGCGCTCCATAGGCTGCAGGGTGATGGGCTCGGTGATGTTGGCACGCAGATCCATGCCTGCGCTCTGCGGTGTGGCGTACGCCGGAAGCTGCTGCGTTCCGCGGTTCACTATCTTTATCTTTACCATTATGTGTTTCTATTTTAGTTTATGACGTAATGTTTCAAACTGCAAAAGTACTTAATTATAACGAGATAACGCCGTTTTGGAGTATTAAAAAACTGGAAATGGCGACGCCGACTGCGCAATCTTCTTGTCTATTCGGAATAATAGTTTTAATTTTGTGCTATAAACGATAAAAGAAAAACGACTATGGCAATGAACTGGCAACAACTCATATCTAACAAGCGTCTCGGACAGGAACTGCGCCACCCTGAGCGCCACGACGACCGCTCGGAGTTCAAGCGCGACTACGACCGCCTTATCTTCTCGGCGCCCTTCCGCCGCATGCAGAACAAGACACAGGTGTTCCCGCTGCCGGGCAGCATCTTCGTACACAACCGACTGACTCACTCGCTCGAAGTAGCGAGCGTGGGCATGTCGCTTGGCAACGACGTGGCGCGAGCCTTGAAGCGTGTTCGTCCCGAACTCTCTGGTACGCTCTTCGAGGAGCTTGGCACCATCGTGAGCACGGCGTGTCTGGCGCACGACATGGGCAATCCGCCGTTCGGTCACTCCGGCGAGAAGGCTATACAGGCGTTCTTCCGCGAGGGTAGGGGACTGGCGCTGAAGCCTCGTGTGTCGGCGCAGATGTGGGAGGACCTCACGCACTTCGAGGGTAATGCCAACGCCTTCCGACTGCTCACGCACCGCTTCCACGGACGCCGCGACGGCGGCTTCGTGATGACTTACTCTACGTTGGCTTCCATCGTGAAGTATCCTTACTCGAGCGAGTGCGCCGGCAAGAAGGGCAAGTTCGGCTTCTTCTGCTTCGAGCAGGAGGCGTTCCAGCGCATCGCCGACGACCTCGGTATGCTGCGCCTCTCGGCTGAGGGCGAACCGCTACGCTATGCACGCCATCCGCTGGTGTATCTTGTTGAGGCTGCCGATGACATCTGCTACGAGATAATGGACATCGAGGACGCTCACAAGCTGCGCATCCTCTCCTACGACGAGGCAAGCGGTCTGCTGCTGGGCTTCTTCGGCGACGACGCGCGCCGCCATATCCTCAACCGCATCGACGAGGAGGGCATCACCGACAACAACGAGAAGATTGTGTATATGCGTGCTTGCGCCATCGGACTGCTCGAGAGTGAGTGTGCGAAGGCGTTCGTGCAGCACGAACAGGAGATTCTTGAAGGCTCGCTGCAAGGCTCGCTCATCGACCATGTCTCTCCGCTCGTGAGCGCCGCCTACCGCCATTGCATCGAGGTGAGCGTGCAGCGCATCTACAACTCTAAGCCGGTGCTCGACGTGGAACTGTCGGGTTATAAGATTATGGAGACGCTGATGGATACGCTCATCGAGGCTGCCACCGAGCCCGGCAAGTTCCACTCGGAGCAGTTGCGCAAGCGCTTCAGCAGTCAGTACGACATCAACAGCGACGACTTCGAGACGCGTGTCATGGCTGTCATCGACTTCATCTCGGGCATGACCGACATCTTCGCGCTCGATATCTATCAGAAGATACAGGGCATCTCGCTGCCGATCGTATAGGGTGCGGCATGCTGCGGTGTTCTCCCACGGATTTCACAGATGCACACAGATTGTTAGGGTGCGTAGAATCAACAACGGATTTATCGGATTAAACGGATTTTTGGGTGCGTCTTCAAGGGGGTGTACTTGTCTCAAGTGCACCAACCAAGAAGTGTACCAACCAAGAAGTGTACCAACCAAGAAGTGCACCAACCGAACACATGAATGCCGTTTGCTTTGTTGGTGCAGCTGAGACAGCTGCACCCCCTGGAGGTTAGTGGCTGCGTGGGGGTGTCAAAACTCATAAATAGCACGCCCCGAAGGGGCAGAATCACATAGCCCAGGGCGCTGCCCTGGGCTATGTGATTATTGGGCTTTCAGCCCGCATTAATTGAGTTTTGACACACCCTCCTCCTACATTAGCATCCGTTTAAAACAAAAAAGAGGAGTCTCGGCAAACACCGATGCTCCTCTTTGTCTTTATTATATGCTTGTGCGAGTGTCAGACTTAGCGTACTATGAATTTCTTGTTGTTACTTACGAGCACGCCGTGCTTGCTTGTGGCTTTGCGACCGCTCAGGTCGTAAAGAGTGGTGTCGGCGAGCGTTTTTTCATTCTTGTTGTTCACAACGCCATTGATGGCAGAAGACGGGTCGGCATCTACGCCGCCGAACATGAACACGCTGTTAGCAGGCAGAGTGAGTGTGAGCTGCTGGTCGATGTCGATAGCCTCGCCCTCGGTGAGACCCTCCAGAGCTGCCTGGTCGTCGAACGGCTTTGTGAGGACAATCTTGCCAGAGATGTTAGCCGGAATCTCCAGAGCCTCGCGCAGAGTGAGAGTGATTGATTTCGCCTTTGTGTCGCCGTTGCGCAGGGTGAGTGTCGACTTCTTGCCGTTCCATGCTGCCCAGCCGTATATCTCGTGGCTGTAGCCGTTCCACGGATTGCCACCTACCCAGTGAGCGTCCATCAGCACGTCAGCGTTGTCCTTCTGCCACTTGATGAGGTCGGCGAGGTCAGACCACAGCTTGCCGTTGTTGATGTTGTCCATGAGCTTATAGTCGTTGTAGAGCTCTACCATGCCGCTACCGCAAGCGAATGCGCAGCGCAGCTCGTTGAGAGCGTTCTCGTAGTTCATGTTCTTGCTCACGTCGCCGTGCTCGGTGAGGATGAATCCGTGAGTCATCAGCGTGTTGATCGGGCAGAGCGGAGAGTCGGTGACGTAGATGTTATATACCTGCATGTCGCGATATGTGATCCATGCCTCGCGGTCGTTCGGGTTGGTGCCGATCTTATTCCAGTCGGCGTCCTGACGCCATGTAGCGTCGGTGATCTTGTACCAGAACGGTGAAGCCCATGTGCCTACAGTAGTGTTGAAGAAGATGTCCTCCTTGAGGTTATCGCGGATGTACTGCTCCATAAGGATGATGCCCTCAGCGTTCTCGTTGCCGGTGTCGCCCGGGTCGGGACCTACAGCTGTACCCTGAGCAGAGATGCCGTCGAACTTGAAGAAGCCGAACGAGCCCTTGCCGTTCTCGTCGTGCTGGTTCTTCACGAGGTTTGTTGCTGCTGCGAGGAATGTGTCGTAGTATTTAGGGTTAGAGAGCTGCATGCCACCGTTGTTCTTCCAGTAGTTGCGACGATATTCGCCGCTCTGTCCGTAGCCGCCTACCGGACCGAGCCAAGCACCTACGCTTGCGCCCATGTCGGCAGCCTGCGAAGCAATGTCGCGCATCTCTCTTGGGAAACCGCTATGGAATGTCCATGTGCCGTAGTTGTCCCATCCGTCGTCGATTACGAAGTTCTTCGGAGCCACGTTGTAGCGGTCCCAGAGGCTGCTCTTCCAGTGTGCCAATACGTCGAGCACGCCGTCGGCAGTCATGTTTGTGTACTCTCTGCCAGGAGCAGCATTGTTGCGGTCGATGTTAAGCTCATACCAGCTGATGTAGCAGGGGTTAGCACGCCAAGGCACTGCACGCTCGCGCTCAGAGTAAGCCAGGAACGAACGGCGCTTCTGTGTCTCGCGGATGTTCTTCGAGCTCTGCTTGCCGTCCTGTGCGATGAGGCCCACAACGGCAGACACCTTCCATGTGTCGCCCTTCTTCAGAGTGGTGTGGCGGCTCCACATACCCTGAATTACAGAGTAGTCGGTGTTAGCCACGTCTTCTACGGTGTTGAAAGCGGTAGGAGTCTCAAGACCAGCGAATATCTTGTCGTTCAGAACCACCTGTCCGCGTGTGTTGCCGATGGCGCTCGGCTTGCTGCCAGCAGCCTTGGTGTCCACCTTGTACGACATCGGTATGATGCTGAACATATCCACGTCGTCTACGCCGGTGAGTTCCATCTCGGTGCGCAGGTAGTGGCTGCCCGAGCGCAGCACGGCGCGCCATACGATGCTGATCTGCTGTCCGTTGTACGAGTATGTGTAGTTAGCCTGCAGAGCCTTGCCGGCATAGTGCTTGGCGCCGCGGATGGCGTTCGGCTCGGCAGCGAGGTCTACCAGCTCTACCTTTCCGAGAGTCATCTGGCTTGCTGCTACGCTCACGCCCGAACCGAAGTTCACGTAGAAAGGCTCTGTGCCAGCCACGAGGTTCATAGCCTTAGAGCCGAGGAAGTAGATAGCCTTCTCGGTGTTGAGGAAGCTTGCCTGGAGCACGTTGTTGCCCAATGTGTATACGTTGTTTTCCTGCCATGCAGACGCGTCGCCCACCTTGTCCTGCTGAATAGGATAGAGCCATGCGTTGGTGTACGGCTCGCTGTCCTCGAGTGTGGGCAGGTCGTAGTATGCTACGGTGATGGTCTTTGTCTCGGGGTCGATCTGTACGATGGCGAACTTGCCTTCCTTCTCGGGAACGGTGACGTCGCTCGGCAGCAGCGAACCGCTTACGGTGATAGTCTCGCCGTCGTTGTATGTCTTGCCGTTGATTGTGACGCTTGCACCGCTAACGGTGTACGTGTTCGACACTATCTCCTCCAGCACCCATGCGCTGCCGTTGTCCTGCTTGCCGTTGTCCTGCCACAGGCCCACGGTGATGGTCTTGTTGTCGAGAGGGTTGAAGTCGACGCCGCCGTGCCAGTTCATGTACTTGTCAGCCGTGCCGGTAGAGGTGATAGGCTGGAACTCGTAGGCAGCCGAGCCGTTCTGCGCGGTGGTCTTGTTAGCCTTCCACGGCTGAGCGCTCGCCTTGTCGCTGATGAGCTTAGCCTTGCCTGGACCGTTGCTGTAGCTGTAAGCCTGGTCGTAAGAGACCCACACCTTGCTGTCGACGTTGTAGATTAGATACTGGCCTTCTGTGCTTGTGGCATAGAAAGCGAACTTGCCTGCGTTCTCGCTCTTTTGTGTAGGCGAGGTGTACGGTGTCATCGTCAGCCCGTTGCAGTTGCTGATGGTGTACACTCTCTCGGGATTGTTTACATTCGCCGAGGCAGTGATGTCACTGGTCTGTGCCCATGCCGAAGTTGCCCCCCCCAGCAGCGAACAGCGCCAATGAAAGAAGATAACGAATACTCATTGTCTTTGGTTTTGCAACACTTTTAGTTAGTAATAAATAATAAAGTAGCCTGTGTAACAGAAGATAGTAGTTAGTTCTTAAAGTATAGTCTGTCATTCCACGCCTTTGTCATGTTGTAGAGTCAGCTTGCTTCAGTGTTGCAAAAATAAAGTAGCTATGATTCTACAATAGACGCTGCAAAGTTACGAATAATTTCTGATATGTCGGTTGTTTTTCCTATGATATTTCAAGGGTGCACTTGTCTCCGCTCGGCTTTGCCGCTTGCCAGAGCAAGAAGTGCACCAACCAAGCACATGAATGCCGTCTGTTTTGTTGGTGCAGCTGAGACAGCTGCATCCCCTGATGTTTGTTCCAAATCGGTCATAAGAGTGAGTTCTGCGTGTTCTGGGGAAGCTGACTTCTGCACTCTGAAAATTTCTCAAAAAAAACTTTGTGACCCTCCGCCAAACCCCATGCAAATATTGTACAAGTGAGTGCATCGAAAAAGTTCATTCTGGAGAAATGAGAGGCGTGTTTTGAGGTTTTTGGATGTGAAAGTGGGGCGAAAGACAATAAAATCTGAGGGTTTTTAGTGGAAAAACATAGAAAAACCAAACTTTTCGTGAGACTTTACATGGTAATAGCTATGCTTTTACACGGTAATAGCTATGCTTTTACACGGTAATAGCTATGCTTTTACATGGTAAGAGCTATGCTTTTACATGGTAAAGTCTCACGAAAAGTTTGGTTTTGCTGAAGCGAAAACTGCACACTTTGATGCTTAATGCCGTAAGGTGTTGTGCGCCATGCGTTTATGCTTGCACACTCCGAACGTGCTCAAAACTCGCGAAAAACCGACAACGGATTTTGTTTTTGATTTTTCGCGAAATATGGAGGGTCAAAAACGACAAATATCGTCTTGGCAAAAAGTATGCCAATGCGGAGCGCTCCCACAGATTTCACTCTGCTGAGATATACTCCCACAGATTTCACTCTGCTGAGATATACTCCCACAGATTTCACAGATTTACACAGATTGTCAGGGTGCGTAGTGTCTCCCACAGAATTCACAGAATTCACAGAAGTATGGTGCAAAAAAATCCCACAGATTTCACTCTGCTGAGATATACTCCCACAGATTTCACAGATTTACACAGATTGTCAGGGTGCGTAGTGTCTCCCACAGAATTCACAGAATTCACAGAAGTATGGTGCAAAAAAATCCCACAGATTTCACTCTAAGTTTGCAGAAGAATGCGACGCAGTCGCATAAACGTTAAATAATCAAG